>SMEK01000571.1_pt1 | contig 13107 bp, 10 predicted proteins | sample 2456371 | NCBI WGS metagenome assembly SMEK01 (sample SAMN10132590, study PRJNA489261) | soil metagenome | isolation source: day1 antibiotic-loamy sand soil ammended with composted manure from dairy... | place: USA | collected 2015-04-01
GCCAATGGCGCCATGTGGGTCGAGATGGTCATCCTTTTTCCCTTGGCTTGAGCCTGGCGACGTGGTGGACCAAGCTGCATTGCCTTGCAAGCCTGTCCAGCGCGGCACGCCGTCGCGCTGGACAGGCTTGCGCACAGGGGCCAATGCTCCTAAGCGGGACCTCAGAAAGGGAAACCATGCCCATCCGCCTGAAAAAGCTGATCGGAACCATCCTGCTGGTCCTGTTAGTGGTCATTTATGCCATGGTGGCGACTGTCGTTGCAGTGGCTCAGTTTGCCGAATCCGGCCCAATGACTCATTTTCTCTTCTTCCTGATCAGCGGCCTTCTGTGGATTCTGCCTGCCATGGCGATCATCAGATGGCTAATCATCGAGCCGCCACAAAAAGGCTGACGGAGGCACGCCACCTCCGGGCGCGCCTTCCTGTCGATCATTCATTCATCTTTTGCGTCTAGCGTCATTGCGCCGGTCTTTGCCGCGCAAATCGCAGAAGGTACTCCTAGCAGCAGGGAAGGAAGGATGGCTGACTCGGCCGCGTCGGTCGGTACTCGCGGGCCTCTGGCCGCCAAGAGGGCGGACCGTTCCGCGACATCCGGGTCGATAACGGCTACCGCCGCCGCGCCATCCAACGAGTTGCTTGCTCGCTATGAAGCGTTTTCAGCCGAGGCAATACACGCGCCCGCACAGAGCGGGCTGTGGGTCAAGCACTGGATCAGCCAGGTTCATCCCGACGGAATTCTTGCCATGCTTCTTGCGAACCAGCGCCCCGTGCTGGCACTCGCCCTGGAAGTCGTTCGTCTCGGCCCTTTCCGCATCGCCCGTTTCATGGGAGGCGGCCACGCCAACGGCAATTTCCCCGCAGTCGACAGGAACTGGCTTGAGACCGCCGACCCCGTGCAGATACAGCCGCTGCTCGACGCCATTGCCGAGGCGCGCCCGGATGTCGACGTCGTAGCACTTCAGCGTCTTCTTCCCGATCTGGAAGGGAAAGCCAATCCGCTGGGACAACTTCCCGGCGTTGCCAGCCCAAACATTTCTCTCGCAGTCGACCTCAAGGGCGGCTTCAACGAGGTGTTGTGCCGGATAAATGGCAGGCGCAAGAGCAAGAAGCATCGCGCACAGACCCGCAAGTTCGAGGCGGCCGGCGGCTTCCGCCGATATGAGGCCAGGACCCCCGACCAGGTGCGCGTCCTGCTGGACGCCTTCTTCGACATGAAGGAGCAACGCTTTCGCAAGATGGGCATTGCCAACGTTTTCAGCGGCCCGGAAATCAGGGGCTTCTTTCATGCCCTTTTTGCCGATGCGCTGAAAGAAAAGGAGCCACCCTTCGTACTGCACGGGCTTGAGGTTGCCGGCAAGCTCCGCGCTGTCTCTGGCTCCAGCCTAAGTGGGCGAAGGCTGATCTGCGAGTTCGCCGCCATTGCAGAGGACGAACTTTCCCAGCATAGCCCGGGCGAATATCTGTTCTACGAAAATATCCAGGAAGCCTGCGCTAACGCTCTGGAACTTTATGATTTTTCCGTGGGCGACGAACCCTATAAACGAAACTGGTGCAATCTGGAGACGCAGCATAGGGACGTTATGCTGCCGCTCACACACAAGGGGCGTTTGCTGGTCTGGTGTCTCATAGGCAGGGCTCGCTTGACCGGCTGGGTAAAGGCTCGTCCGGCCATCTGGAACCTTGTCAGACGAATCCGCAGGATCGCCGGGAAAAGTATGGTGCTCACCAAAAGGGGCTGACGGTCAGGCCGCGGAGCGGCCCGAAAGCGGTGCGTCCGGCCTGTTGTGGCCCGCCGGGGTCACCAGCGTCACGTCCGGATAGCCGTTTTCTATCAGGTGCACCGTTGCGCGCGTCACCACGTCATCCGGCTCGATCATGCTGACGAAGACCTCCGTCCCCTCCCCGACCAGGCGATGAATGTCATGCGCATCGGCGGGGCCGCACTCGACGACCACCAGATCGTAGGCTGTGGTGAGCGACTGCATGATGATCGGCAGGCGGTCCGCAGCGCGCATCGCCCGTGCCGGGTCGGCAGTGCCGGCAGGCAGGACGTGGCAATCCGAATAGCAGTCCGGATGGATGACATCCGAAAACTGCGCCTCCGAAGCAAGGAGATTCGTAATGCCAGGAAACAGCCCGCTGTCCAGCATCGGGCGCGAAGCCGCTCCCGACGCCGTAAGATCGAGAAGCAGCACTCTTAGGCCCGCATCGGCCACGGTGCGCGCCACCAGCACCGAGCTTGCTGCCGCCTCGTCGCCTTCCGGCGAGATGAACAGCGCGCGCGAGGCCCCGCTCTCGATCAGCTTTTCCGCCGCCTTGGAAACGCCGATCTCGCCGAGCCGCGATTCGAACGATTCCGCTTCTTCCGCTACCGGCTCCACGGCCATATCGGGAGGAAGGACGGGGGGCATATCCGGACGCTCGGAGGACATGGGTGATTGCATCGGGATTTCCTGAACAGGCTCGACCGGCCGCACAGCGGCCGGGCGCATCGCTCGCCCCGAAAACAGTTCCTGCAACAGCGTGATGATGCTCATGACGAGCAGTGTGCCGACAAAGGCAGCCGACAGGATCGGTCCGATCTTGGGGAAATAGGGCTCCGTCGGCGTTACGGCGCGCGAGAATATGCGCGCATCGACAGGCAGGTAGTTGCGATCCTCGCGGGCGGAGGCTTCGCGGTAACGCGTCATGTACGATTCAAGCAATTGTCGCTGGGCGTTGGCCTCTCGCTCCAGTGCGTTCAGTTCGACCTGCTGCTGCCCAGCCTCGGCAGATTGCGCCTTCAGCTTGTTGAGATCGGCAGTCAGTTGGTCCTCGCGCGCCTGCGCGGCCTTTGCTTCGGCGGCAAGGCCCTTCAGCACCTTCTCCGCCTCGGCGCGTATCTGGCTGTCGAGGTCGGCGAGCTGAGATCGCAGGGCACGGATGCGGGGATGGTTGTCGAGCAGCGACGTCGAGAGGTCGGCAATCTCATTGCGCAACTGCACGCGCCGCTCACGCAGCCTTTGAATCAGGCTGGACGACAGGACTTCCGGCAGGGAATCGAGCGAACCGCCACCCTTCAGCGCCTCTCGCACCGTAGCGGCGGTCGCCTCAGCCGAGGCGCGGCTTGCCCGCACACGGGAAAGCTCGCTGGAAAGTTCTGAAAGCTGCTGGGTCGAAAGTACGGAATTGTTCTGTCCGATCAGCAGGCCATGCTGGGCGCGGTATTCGGCCACCCGGGCCTCCGCTTCCTTGACCCGCTTCGACAGGTCCGCGATTTCCGGCGCCAGCCATTCGGTCGCGGCCGCGTTGGATTCCAGCTTCGCATTGCCCTGCGCGGCGATATAGGCATCGGCAATCGCATTGGGTATTTCGGCGGCAAGACGCGGATCCTCCGAGGAGAACTCGATGATGATGACCCGGGACTTCTCGACACGGTACACGGAGAGCTTCTCCCGCATGGCCTTGAGAACGCGCTCCTCGACGGGCACCTCGTTGGGATCGCTCCTCAAGCCCGCAATCACCAGGAGCTGCGACACGGGCGACATGTCCAGCGCCTCGTCGAACTCAGGCAGCTTCGCCAGGTCAAGCTTGTCCGCCACTTCCTTCAGTATATCCGTCGACGAGATCACTTCGACCTGACTGGTCACGCCCTCCTCGTCGAGTATGGGGCGATCGGCGTCCGGGGCGGTACTGGGGCGGGTAAACACCGATTCTCGCGTCTCGATGATAAGCCGCGTCTCGGCCTTGTATTTCGGTGTCGCTGCCCAGGCCAGCATCAGCGCCACACCCGTGACGACAAGCGCGACCAGAAGAATGCGCAGCCAATTTCTCGCGAGGCTGGCGAAGAGATGCCTCAGGTCTACGTCGAGATCCGCCGAGTTTTGCACCGGTGTCATGCAACCTGCTCCCAGATGGGCCGGGCTGCACCGTAAACAACTATGGTAACCTGCGGGTTAAAGCGGTTTGTCTCCTGGAGATGCAAACACCGGCCGCAGAGCCGCTGACGACGGTAACCTTTACCGGGCATTAACCCTAACGGACCAATAACGGATGCCGAACCTCCACCTGCGGATGCAGAGAGCCGAAGGTATGTGCCTGGTGAAAAGACGAACCGCCCTGCTTTCCAGCATCTTTCTTGCCGCCGCCTTCGCCGCCGGTTGCTCCAGCTATCGTCCGGTTCCTCCTGCCTTTCACAAGGTCCTGGACGAGCCATATCGGCTCGGCGCCGGGGATCGCGTGCGTGTCACGGTGTTTGAACAGGACGGGCTGACCAACACCTACAGCGTTGACCAGTCCGGCTACATCTCCTTCCCGCTTGTTGGCGCGGTCCCTGCGCGCGGCCACACGACCCAGCAGCTCGAAGCCGCCATTGCCGCCAAGTTGCGCCAGGGCTATCTGCGCGAGCCCGATGTTTCAGTAGAGATCGACCGCTATCGGCCGATCTTCGTCATGGGCGAAGTTGGCGCAGCAGGCCAGTACTCCTACGTGCCTGGGCTGACCGTCCAGAAGGCAGTGGCCATCGCCGGTGGGTTCTCTCCACGGGCGAACCAGGAGAGCGTCGACGTCACGCGGGACATCAACGGCAAGGTAATGACGGGCCGGGTTCGGACATCGGACCCGCTGATGCCGGGCGACACCGTATACGTGCGTGAACGCCTTTTCTGAAACCGTGGTCGGGCAGCTCAGAATCGTGCACTGCTTCAGATCGCCGGTAGGCGGAATATTTCGCCACGTGCGCGACTTGACGGATGCACAGGTCGCTGCCGGTCACTCGGTCGGTATCGTGTGCGATTCGACCACCGGCGGGGACTTCGAGGAAAGGCTTTTCGACGCAATACGCCCACAGCTTGCTCTCGGCATTGAGCGTACGCCGATGCAGCGGCATATCGGACCGGGCGATCTTGTCTCGGCCTGGCGCACTTACAGGATAATCAAGGAATTGCAGCCGGACGTCATCCATGGCCATGGAGCCAAGGGAGGCACCTATGCCCGTCTGTTCGGCTCACTGTTGCGGGTTTCAAGGTCTCGCGTTGCCCGCCTCTATTCACCGCATGGCGGCAGCCTGCACTATGACGAGAACACGCTGACGGGCAAGGTGTTCTTTGCCTTGGAGCGTTCGATGGCACGCTTCACCGATTGCCTGCTGTTCGTTTCGGACTACGAACGCCGTGCGTATCGCCGGAAGGTCGGAGAGCCGCCGATCCCGAACATTCTGGTCTATAACGGATTGCGCGCGGCTGAATTCGAACCTGTACCTGACAGGTCCGATGCTGCCGACCTGCTCTACATCGGCATGATGCGCGATCTGAAGGGGCCGGACATTTTCATCGAAGCGTTCGCCCGCGCAGAAGCAGCACTCAACCGCCGGCTAAGCGCCGTCATGGTGGGAGATGGCGAGCACCTGCCGCGCTACAGGGCCCAGGTCGAAACAATGGGACTTGCCGACCGTGTCCGGTTCAGGCCACCAATGCCTGCACGGGCGGCATTCGAGCTGGCCCGGCTGGTTGTTGTTCCCTCGCGGGCCGAGGCCATGCCCTACATCGTGCTGGAAACGCTTGCCGCCGGCAAGCCCCTGATCGCAAGCGCCGTTGGCGGCATTCCCGAGATTTTCGGCATCGACTCGCCCGCACTTGTCGAACCCAGCCCGGAAGCGGTCGGCGAAAAGATGAGCTTCGCGCTTTCGGACCTGCCCGCCTACAGGCAGATGATGCCGAAGGCAGCCACGCTGAGGGCACGCTTCGGCGCAGACGTCATGGCCGCCGAAATCGAAAAGGCCTATTTCGCCGCGCTGGCGAAATAGCCGCCGCGGCCGTTTCAAATCTACGGGCATTTTCAAGCCTTTCTTAGCTCTCCTTTGCTATGCACAAGAAGCATTGTGAGCTCCCATGAACGAGATCGACCCAGCCCATCGCTTTTCTGCAGCGTCCGTACGCAAGTTTGAGATGCCGGCGGATGACAAGGCGTCGTCCGGCATCAACGAGGTGGCTCGTCGGGTGGCCGCGCAATACCGGAAGGACACCATGTCTCCGGTCCTGGTCAGCGGCGTGCTGAGGCTCGTGGAGTGCGGCCTGCTTTTCCTGTCCGGCCTTGCGATCTATTGCTGGTATCTGGGCTTCTTCGAGCATCTGCCCTGGGCTTATGCCGCGGCCATTGCGGCCGCGTCCGTGCTCGCCGTCTTGCTTCTCGAGGTTTGCGACCAGTACCAGCTCGCTGCCCTCATGCAGCCCATGAAGAATGCCGGCCGGATATTGCTTGTCTGGTCCGGCACCTTCGCTCTGATGGCGCTCGCCGCTTTCTTTCTGAAGATTTCAGCAACCTATTCCCGCGCCCTCTTCGCGGCTTGGTTCGGGGTCGGCTTACTCATGATATTCGGACTTCGGCTGGCTCTTTCGCGGCTTATCCGCCGCTGGGCGCGCGACGGCCGAATGGAGCGGCGCGCCGTCATCGTCGGAGGAGGAAAGGCTGCGGAGACCCTGATCCGCGCCATTGAAAAGCAGCCTTACAATGACATCCGCATCTGCGGCATCTTCGATGACCGGGACGACCGCCGCTCCCCGCCCATCGTGGCCGGCTACCCCAAGCTCGGAACTGTCTCCGAACTCATCGAATTCGCCCGCATAGCGCGCATCGACATGCTTATCGTCTCGCTACCGATCACGGCTGAAAAGCGCGTGCTTCAATTGCTGAAGAAACTATGGGTTCTGCCGGTGGATATTCGTCTCTCGGCGCACTCCAGCGCGCTCCAGTTCCGGCCGCGCGCTTATTCCTATATCGGCTCAGTCCCGATGCTCGACGTCTTCGACAAGCCGATCAACGATTGGGATTCGGTGGCCAAGCGCGCTTTCGACATCGTCTTTTCGCTTCTGGGCATCATCATCTTTTCGCCGATCATGGTGGCGACTGCCATCGCCATCAAGCTCGACTCGAAGGGGCCCGTCCTGTTCAAGCAGAAGCGCCATGGGTTCAACAATGAGGTGATCGAGGTCTACAAGTTCCGCTCCATGTATGTGGACCAGTGCGACCCGACGGCCAGAAATCCGGTAACGAAGAACGATCCGCGCGTCACCCGCGTGGGCCGCTTCATTCGCAAGACGTCGATCGACGAGCTGCCGCAATTCTTCAACGCCCTGTTCGGCTCCCTGTCGCTGGTCGGTCCCCGGCCTCACGCCGTTGCGGCCCAGTCTCACAACCTGCTCTACAACGAAGTGGTCGACGGTTATTTCGCCCGTCACAAGGTCAAGCCCGGCGTCACTGGCTGGGCGCAGATCAATGGCTGGCGCGGCGAGATGGATACCCAGGAGAAGATCCGCAGGCGGACAGAGTACGACCTCTACTATATCGAGAACTGGTCGATCCTCTTTGACCTGAAGATCCTGATCCTGACGCCATTTCGGCTGCTCAACACGGAAAACGCCTATTGAGCGCCATCCCGCATGACATCTCCCCGGCAGCCGTCAACGCCAAGCTGATCGACCTGATCACCTCGGCCGCGATATTCATTGGCGTCTTCCTGTCCGGCTTCGTCATCAACGAGCCGGCACCCTATGAACTCTACATGACGGGACTGATCGCGATCTGGGCGCTGTTCGGCCTCAGGATTTCGCGCGCAACGTCGCCCCTGCTTGTACTGCTGGTAATGTTCAACATCGGCGGCATGATCGCCATGACGCAGATGGACGATCTCATGGACACGCCGCTCTATCTGGCCGTGTCCTTGTTCCTCGCCTTCACTGCCGTCTTTTTCGCCGCCGTAACCGAAGCGCGGCCGGCGCTCTACCGGCTGATCTTCACCGCCTATGTGGCTTCGGCGGTGCTGACCTCGCTGGCCGGCATCATCGGCTACTTCAGCCTTTTGCCGGGAACGGAAATCTTCACAAAATATGGTCGTGCGGCAGGGGTGTTCGAAGACCCCAACGTGTTCGGTCCGTTCCTGGCGCTGCCAGGCATCTACCTGCTATATGTTCTGCTCACCGGGCCGGTGTCGCGCATGCCGCTGGTCGCCGTACCGCTGCTCATCATCGTCGGCGGCATCTTCCTTTCCTTCTCGCGTGGCGCCTGGGGTCTTTTCTGCCTCGCAACGATCCTGCTGACCGGCGCGCTGTTCCTGCGCAGCCGAAGCAGCCTGTTCCGGCTGCGCATTACCGTCATGACGATCGCTGCCCTGGTGTTGCTGGTAGCTGCCATTCTCGTGGTTCTTCAGATTCCCGGCGTCGCCGACATGCTGGCCAGCCGCGCCAGACTGGCTCAGGACTACGACTCTGCAAGGCTCGGCCGTTTCGCCCGCTATGGCATCGGCTTCCTGCTGGCGCTGGAAAAGCCCCTCGGCATCGGACCGCTGGTCTTCGGCCAGACCTACGGCGAAGACACGCACAACATCTGGCTAAAGGCGCTGATGGACTATGGCTGGATCGGCTTCGTCAGCTACCTGACATTGACCATATGGACCGTGGCGGCCGGCTTTCGCCTATTGCTGCGCGAAAGGCCCTGGCAGCCTTATGTGCTTTGCGCCTACGTCGTCTATCTCGGCCACATCGCCCTGGGAAGCGTGATAGACACCGATCATTGGCGCCACATGTACATGCTGATGGGTTTGATCTGGGGCGGCATAGCCTTGGAATATCGCTACCAGCGATCCGCCCTGTCCGCCTCCCAGAGCGCTGCCCTGGGCTAGCGCACCTCCCCGACACGATTGAAACGCGCCCGTGCCGCCGTCAGGCCCGGAACTTATCGCCGGACCTCGACCGCCACCTCAACTGAACCTGCCAGTCTTCGGGAACCCCTTCGGCACCATGCGGCCAGCGCCTGCTCGACTGCCAATCCATTCCAGGAGTTCCGCCTGGCTGCGGGTAAAGGTGCGCTCGGCCGAATCCTGCCAGGAGAGGCCATCGGCCATGGCGAATGTCTTTACGTCGAGCACCCCGCCATCCTTATACTTCTGCAGCCGGACTCCCTTGCCGCGCGACATTTCCGGCACTTCGGAAAGCGGGAAGACGAGCAGCTTGCGATTTTCTCCCACTATGGCCGCGTGATCGCCATTTACGGGCACGCAGGCTTTGGCCTCGTCCGGCGCCTTGACATTCATCACCTGCTTGCCCTTGCGGGTATTGGCGACGACCTCCGCCTCCGGCACGACAAAGCCATTGCCCTGGTAGGAAACCAGCAACAGCTTGCGTTCGGGGTCGTGAACGAATGCCGTGACGATGTCCTGATCGTTTTCCATGTCCACGATTATGCGGATCGGCTCGCCATGACCGCGCCCGCCGGGCAGCCGATCCGCGCCGATGGTGTGGAACTTGCCGCCGGTCGTGAAGATCAGGATCTTGTCCGTTGTCTGCGCGTGGAAGGCAAGCTTGAGTGCATCGCCTTCCTTGAAGGACAGCGTCGAGTAATCGGAAAGATGGCCTTTCATCGTGCGCAGCCATCCCTTTTCCGAGACGATGACAGTAATCGGCTCCCGCTCGATCATTGCCTGGTGAATCTCGGACAAATCGTGCTCCGGAGCCTCCGCAAACTGGGTGCGGCGCCTGCCCAGTTCGGTCTCGGGACCGAACTTTTTGCGCAATTCGCCGATCTCCCATTTGATCGTCCCCCACTGTTTCGGCTCGGAGCCAAGCAGCGCCTCTATCTGCTTCTTCTCCTCCGACAGCGCGTCAAACTCCTTGCGTATCTCAAATTCTTCGAGCTTGCGCAGCGCGCGCAGCCGCATGTTGAGAATGGCCTCGGCCTGGATATCGGTCAGTTCCCATCGCGCCATCATGACCGGCTTCGGCTCATCCTCTTCGCGAATGATGCGGATCACCTCGTCAATGTTCAGATAGGCGATGAGATAGCCGCCCAGAACCTCAAGTCGGCGCTCAATCTCTGCGAGACGGTGTCTGGAGCGGCGGATCAGCACGTCGCGGCGGTGGTCGAGCCATTCCTTAAGCGCGTCCTTCAGCGAGAGGACGTTCGGTACCTTGCCGCGTGAAAGCACGTTCATGTTGAGGGGGAACCGGCTCTCCAACTCAGTCAGCTTGAACAGCGATTCCATCAGCAGACCAGGATCAACAGTCCGGCTCTTGGGCGCGAGGACGATTCGGATATCCTCCGCGCTTTCGTCCCTTACGTCCTCCAGAAGCGGCAGCTTGCGCGCCAAAAGAAGCTCGGCGATCTTTTCGATGAGCCGCGACTTCTGCACGCCGTAGGGAATTTCAGTGACGATGATAACCCAGGTTCCCCTGCCCTGATCTTCCTGGTGCCACTTTGCCCTGACGCGAAAACCGCCGCGCCCTGTTTCATAGGCTTCGAGAATGGAGGCCCGGCTGTCCACGACGATGCCGCCGGTAGGAAAATCCGGCCCTTGCACCAGCCCGTCTCCATCCGTCCTCGCCATCAGGTCAGCTACGGATGCCTGCGGATTATCAATGAGGTACAGCGCTGCCGTCAGCAACTCGGCGGCATTGTGCGGCGGAATCGAGGTCGCCATGCCAACGGCAATCCCGGAAGAACCGTTGGCCAACAGGTTCGGGAAGGCACCCGGCAAAACCGCGGGCTCCTCGTCCTCCTCGTTGTAGGTCGGGCGGAAATCGACCGCGTCTTCGGTGATTCCGGCGAGAAGTTCCGTCGCCACGTCGGTCATGCGCGCTTCGGTGTAGCGCATGGCCGCGGCATTATCGCCGTCGATGTTGCCGAAATTACCCTGGCCGTCCACCAGGGGGTAGCGCATGGAAAAATCCTGCGCCAGTCGCACCAAGGCGTCGTAGATCGACTGATCGCCATGCGGATGGAACTTACCCATCACTTCGCCGACGATTCGCGCACATTTGGCGAAACCCTGGTCGGGATTGAGGCGCAGAAGCCGCATCGCATGCATGATGCGGCGATGCACCGGTTTCAGCCCGTCGCGCACGTCCGGCAAGGCGCGGTGCATGATGGTCGACAGGGCATAGGCAAGATAGCGCTCTTCGAGCGCCTTCTTCAGGTCGATCGGCTCAATGTGATCGTCGCCACCATTTCCAGGTGGCACAAGGCTTTTTCCCATGGGTCGGGACTAACCGAGAGGGCGATTCGCGGCAAGGGGCAGCACGATTGGGACTGCGTGCCATAGGTGTCCGATTGCCTTTTTCTGCGTTTTGCGACCATTCTAGCGTGGATGCCTTTTTCCGGTCCAGTTGTTCAGGGGACATGCGAGAGGCAGCGACACGCCAGTTTCAGGCATCATCCGGAGCACAAAATGAATTTCTACCGCCCTGCCTTCTCCAACCTTGCCTTTTCCGCACTTGTCTTGACTGCCCTGCTGACACCGGCCCATGCGCAGGATACCACGGTGGTTGCCCAGCGGCTGAAGGCCCTTCTTGCCAATCAGGGCATGGAACTCAGCTGGACGGGGATTTCCGGGAACGCATCCAGAATGGTCCTCGAAGGTGTCTCCATGACGTCCGGAGGCGAAGACCCTCTGTCGGTCGGCGACGTCACCCTGGAGGGCATTTCCGAAGACAACGGCGGCTTCACCATCGACACAGTGTCGACGCAGGCCTTCTCCCGCACTGAAGACGGCGTTCATATCGACACAACGCCTTTCATCGTGCACGGCCTGGTCGTCCCGGCCGAGGGGGGCACCGATGCGCTGTCTTCCATCCTTTTCTACAGGACCGCAGAGCTTGAGAATATGACGGTCAGGGTCGGCGACAAGACCGCCTTCAGCATGGATAACTTCTCCGTCGAGGTAACGCCGCCTTCCGATGGGCAGGCGCTCCAGTTCAGCGGCGGCGCCGAGAAGTTCACAAGCGACCTGACCCTGGTCGAAGACCAGCAGTCCAGAAAGGTGATCGAGGCCCTGGGCTATCAAAACATCTCAGGCAGCATGGAGATCGGCGGTTCCTGGCAACCCTCCGACGGCAAGGTGGTTTTGTCGCGATACGACATCACCGTGGACGACGCCGGCACCTTCGGCATGTCCTTCGATTTCAGCGGCTACACGACCGATTTCATTAAATCTCTGCAGGAAATGCAAAAGAAGATGGCGGACAAGCCAGAAGGAGCAGACAATTCCGCCGAGGGGATGGCCATGCTGGGTCTGCTCCAGCAACTCACCTTCAACGGCGCTTCCGTCCGCTTTACCGATGACTCGCTGACCAACAAGATCCTGGAATATGTCGCCAAGCAACAGGGCATGTCGCCCAAGGACGTAGCCAACCAGGCCAAGGCAATCGTGCCGTTCGGCATGGCGCAGCTCAACAATCCGGAACTGACCGCGCAAGTCACGGCCGCCGTCAGCACCTATCTCGATAATCCGAAGAGCATCGAGATCGCCGCCAGGCCATCCTCGCCAGTGCCTTTCGCGCTCATCATGGCTGGCGCGATGTCCAACCCCGCCGACCTCACCAAGACACTCGGTGTCTCGGTCCGGGCCAACGAGAACTGAGCGGATGACGCCGGCTGGCGAGCCGCAACTGCTGGAAACGGAGTGATTCGCACCGGATGTCAGCCAACCCGCCGCGCGCCCATGCGCGGCGGCGTTGCGCACCACCACGCTACCGGGGCACTGAAGCGACGGCGTCCGCCCCCGGTCGCACTGCGAGGTAGGCAAACGCCTCCGGATCTTCTGGCAGATCTATGACGCCCACCGTCTCGCCATCCTCGAAGGACAGCCGGGCGTTGTAGCGCCGGGCAAGCGCCCGCATTGCCAGATTATCCCGGTGGGTGGTCACCAGCAGTCGCCTGTATCCGAAGCCTCTCGCCTGCTGGATCAGCCGCTGGAACAGCTTCCCGCCAATTCCGCAATTCTGCAGAGGTCTCTCGACACTGAAGGCAATTTCGGCCGTTGGCTCCGCGTCTTCCGGCCGCTCATGAAGTTCGGCTGCGCCGCGCACCCGATCGCCTTCAACGTAACCGATCACGCTGGCCCCGTTCTCAAAGGAACGCTGAACGTAAGAGCAGATGAAAGCGTCATCGACAAAGCCGTTGAACCTGTCTCGGCGGCTTTCGGCGTCAAGGTTCAGCAGGTGGTCGCGAAAACGGGCCATGTCCGATGGCCTCAGCTGCCGTATGATTCCGCGCCCTGAAACTGAAAAATGACCTTTCATGTCGCACTCCTCGCGGGTTCCTCCCCGAGTCCGCGCTCGCTGCACCGGATATCATGTTGGA
>SMEK01000876.1_pt1 | contig 13106 bp, 16 predicted proteins | sample 2456371 | NCBI WGS metagenome assembly SMEK01 (sample SAMN10132590, study PRJNA489261) | soil metagenome | isolation source: day1 antibiotic-loamy sand soil ammended with composted manure from dairy... | place: USA | collected 2015-04-01
GCTGTTGAAATAGAGTTCAACACCCCTTTAACAGACGCTCAGCAAGACTGGTTGCGTGCACGTTTCCCGTTTCATGATGGTCAGCTGGAGCTGCTGAAGAGTGGCTTTGTGGTGGCCGAGCTGAAGCCGAAAACGGTGCAGGAGAAAGTGATCATGTTTGGTATGTATCACAAAGCGCGCAAACGAGTAGCCTACAAGGCTAGCAAGATCGAGCGTGCAAACATCAAGAATTTTGAAGTAAACGAACGGCTTTTGGCGGCTTATTACGACAACGAAGGCTTTCCTTTAAGCCAGGCTAAGAGCATGCTCGACTACATCAAACACTACAATCACATCAGGGATCTGGCCGTGAATGGCAAAAAAATAAAGGCCAAATACCCAGACGAGTGGAGTGCCGCTTTTGAGCGAACGCTCACGGCCAAGGACCTGCCAAAATACTGGCAGCACCTGAAGGAGCTAGGGTGGACACGCGAACGCATCGGCACACAGTACGTCTGGCAGGAGCCGGATTTGTTCTCACCAATAACCGTTAAGAAATGATTAATTATCTATTTGAAAAGAAAACCAAGTGGGTGCCGCTGGTGGCGTATAACTATGGCGGAAGTGATTTTATTGTAATGGTCCGCAAAGGCGAAAAATCTGGAATGCTATACTTTAAAACCAAGAAGGTAACGCCATTTATGGAGTATTCATACAATTTTAGGGGAGACCTTTTTGACATAAGGGAACAATTTAATAAAATTTTAAACGAGCAAAAACTATGAATTTAATAGAAGGATTACAAAGCGAAATGGACAGAGTTCGAGAAATTATAAAAGAATATGAGGCTGTCCCAAACAACGCAGGGGTATTTGCCGCCGGCATGATGAGGCATAGTATTAAAAATGCAGAGCAGCTGATAGCCATTGGCGATACTATTGGAATGATGAAGGCTTTAGAAGACCTGAAGGGATATGAACTATAGGTGGGTCTGTAGCCCTCCAAGGGTTCCAAACCCTTTGAGGGCCTTGAATTATAAAATTTTGTACAATTGTCAATAATTATTATATTTAACCATGAAAACACTGTATACCCTCTTTTTTGTTCTCCTGTTATCTCCAGCCTTTGCGCAGGATGTGGAGTTGATTGCCGATAAAATACCGCTATTCCAAGGAGTGATAAAAGCCCCTAGCAATAGTAGTGAAGATATTTACTCCACTGTGAAGGAATGGGTGGTTCGTTTTTACGATCACCCGGAAAATGTTGTTCAAATGGATGATCTGGGCAAGATTGTAATAAAAGGGATCGTAGAGTATGGCTACGTGCAGCGACCCACCACAATGCCTTGTGAGGCAAGTTATACTCTGATGATCGAAATCAAGCCTGAGCGGTTTAGATACACTTTAGAGATCAATAGTGCCAGCTCTGGGCTGATGGAGTCGCTTTATAGTATCGTTTTGGCCGATGAGCCTTACAACCCATCGACGGATCAACCCTATCGAGGCAAGCAGTTGGAGAGAGCGTTGTTGGCCAAAGAAGCTCATATCAATAACTTGACAGCTTTCAAGGAGCAGGTTGTTTATGGCTTGGTAGGTGCTGTGGAGCAAGCTCAGGCTTCTGAAGCTTGGTAGCTACCTATACACCGCCCTCTCCACCACACAGCTGTAGCGCTGTTTTATGATCAACAGATTACCATGGTCCGTGTCAGGATCGGTAGCAATATTCTCCAGCGGCGACCCGAAAGTGTCGCCGCTGCTGTTTTCCAGAATGTCATCGATCAGTTCTGGGTATTCCAGCAGCTTTAAGTAATCCGGCTCTTGGGGATCACCGTCCACCGCATCCATAAAGCAATCTTGCACAATGTGCACCACTACCTCCGCAGTACCGCGCTTTATACCATTCTTCCGCTCCCACTTTATCGGCAATATCTCTACAAATACCGCTGGCCGGTTGTAGGGGATATCTTCCTCCTCCCGGTTGTATTGATTGTTGAACAGTGCCATGTGTGCCGGCAACGTGTGCCCATCGACAAACATGTCTGAAGCTTTGATGGTTTCGGTGATGTGTTTATAGATTTCTGTCATGATAAGATCCTCTTTAGGTTGTCGGAAATTAATTGCGTAATGCGATTGTCAAGGCTTTGGGATGGACCAATGAATCTACGCTCGGGCATCTGAAAGTTAACGCGCCTTTTGAATGCTCGCACCTGCTCACGCTTACCTTTTCTTGTCCTGGCAAATGGCCGTACGTTCTGCGTCACATTGATCCGCTCCCCTTCGTTATGCACTCTAGCATAGGCAACACTCCCTGGATCTACATAAACCGTAGCCGTTCGGAAGGTGTACCTTCTGCTAATGCCTCGCCTCAGTCTGCCCGAGTCTACCAGTATTGCTCGTGAGTTTCGGGGGGCACCGCCTTTCCTTCTTGCCCAAGGCGTTAGGGTGGCGTCCATAAAGCCCTGTCGCTTAAAGTTGTCCAATGCCTCCAGCTCCATCTCGTTTGCTATTAGCAGTGGGAGTTGGCTCCTGAAGAATTGCAGGTCCCTTGCTTGCTTGTCAAACATTTAAGTAGTCTTTTAATTTTCTGTAAAAACCTGTTAAATGCTGTTTAAAACTTAAGTTTTGCTCAGGTCCTGGCAAATTGAAGTTGTTGGCTGCACGGTGGGTATCTTGCTGCAACACTTCGAAATATGGGTGCGATTTTGGGAATACCACTTTGTCTATGCCCGGATTAAACCTGAAGTTCTCTTTCAGCAGATCCTCTGTCGGGAGATGTTCTGAAGGCGTGACCTCCGCATGTTGCAATTGCCTCAACCTGCAACGGCATCCCCAGTCTAGCAGCGGCGTTAAGTACCTCCACACTGGGTGATCGACTGGCGCCGTTACCTTGTCCCACTTCCCATGCCTGGTAACTGCGTCGAGCACGACATCAAGCTGAAGGTAAGGGAGAGTTTCCTTTTGCGCCACTACCTGCTGCCAGTACCGCGACATCTGTGCATTGCCCAGGGCGGCATTGTACTCAGTCTTTAGGTGGTGCACATTGTACTGCTCATGTATTTTTAGTGCCTCCCTTTTGAAGTCTGAGAAGCTGCGTATAGTGCCCTCAGATGTCAATAACAAGTCGGAGATCTCCCGCAGCTCGTGGTAGGTCTTGGCTCCAGAGAAAACATAAACATTCTCCTGAAGCTGTTGGAGCAACTCATAATCGGGGTCGTGCGTGTCCAGGCTTCCTAGTTTTGCGCCAAAACCTTCCTCTACACCTTTGAATAGTTCTCGGGCCAGTAAGAGGTATAGTTCTTCGTCGATCTCTCCAGGTTGCATAGTGCCGTTGTATAGCTGCCTAATGATGCGCTCAATGGTACTTTCGAGTCTGTCAGATGTGGACAATGTGATCATTTTCTTGAACCGTTCAGGCTTAACGTCGGCGTATAGCTGCCTGATGTTGGCAGAAAGCTTTTTGCTCTCTTCGTCGATCTTCACCTCTTCCTCCCCTTTCTCCTCCTTTGATGGCCTGCCAGTTGGAGGAAATTGAGGGAATTGTGGAAGCTGTGGCGCAACCTTCAGTTTTGGCCCTCCTTCAGGAATTTCAACATTGAATTCTTCGTAGATAAATGCGGGATCTAGCTCAATGATATTATTGAGTTTCATGTACACGTCGATCTTCTTCTCTACCGGCAATACTTCTGTGCTGTCAAATTTGAACTTCACCCCGTCGAGCGGGTAACCGTGTTGTTGCAGCATCCACTTGAAATCCCAATTAAGCACGTACTCCGTCATGAGCTTGTCCTCCAAGTTCACACCTTCTTCCACCTCCTTATGCACCTTTCCGAGGGCGTTGGAGCCTACCCCGTCATTGCTGGTGGTCAAGGTCTGCCCCAGCACCGTAATGCTCATCTCGTCATTCATGAGGTTGTGAAAGTCCTTGAAAGTCGTGCTTGCGCTAGCGTGGTTGCCTTCTTTGATGTCGAACTCTACACCCTCAGGAATTACGATGTAGGCGGCTGCTCCTGTTTTTTTTGCAGCTTCATCTGCCTGTTTTCGGCTTTCCGGTTCATAAGGGTTGTATTTGAAAATTCGGATAGGCATTCCGAATAGCTCGTTGTACTGGGCGTAATCAGCTATATTCCCACGCTTATACATGACGTATGGTGCAAGTTTGTGCAGTAGCCCCAGCTCATTTTTATTGCCTATTTCCAATATCCAAGGCGCGTACTCATCAGATCGGTAATCGATACCCACTGTGTCGTACATGTTTTCTGCAATTATGCCTAGCTCGGGGTTGACGTTTTGAATGGGTAAAGGGTGCACCTTCTCTACCAGTCCATTGATCAGCTCCAGCTCCACCAGCCGAGGCCCCACGAATATGCTTTCCATACAAGATTTCAGCAAGTCGCTCATCCAGGGAGATTGGAAATTCTCCTTCAGGTTGTCGTTCTCCAGCCCTTCAAAATTGATGGGTGCGATTTTTACCGCTCGGATCCTCTTATCCATAATGGAAGACAGGTGACCATCTGTCAATATGTTGTGATAAAGCTCGTGTAATTGTTGCCTTCTAGGATTCAGAACCGATTCAGCAGCACGAAGTGCGTTTTGCCATTTTGTGATAGTCTGCGGCGTTCTGTTGAGCTGCCCAACATTGATTTCGTTGACCACTAGTTGGGCTGCGTTTGTTTGTTTCTTTTTAGCCATCTTATAGGTTTCTTTAGTGTCTGTTCGTGAAAATATAGATCGCTGCTTAGGAGCGAAATTAAACGGGTATTAAACAGCTTTACCAGCGCGGGTTGCGCTTGGGTTCCGACCCCCAGCTAATTACGCCTCCCGCTTCCCTTTCGACGGTAGGTAGATCTGGGTCTATGATGTCCTTTGCTACATCTTGCAGCCACTTGATGGCGTTCTCGTACCGCTCCACCCTTAGGTCAGGTATTTGGCGGGGATTGATCCGGCTGTGTAAGTGGTAAATCACGATGTCTAAAAGCTTCAGTATGATCACTGGGTTGCGCTCTTCGTTCCTTGCGGCAAAGATGGCCGTGGTGTCGAATCTCCGCTTCAGGTAGCTGCTCATTTCGCCAATGGCCATGCGCTCCATATCGTCTAATATGGTTTCGTCTGCTTGGATTACATCATCTAGGATTTTGTCCTTGATGAGCGTTTTAAAATCTTGGGTGGTTAGGAATTCCATTTTTTGTTTTGGTTGAGACGCAAACGTTGCGTCTGTTAATAATCGTATTTGCTGCCCGTCCGATCGCCGATGATCACCGGCTCGGAGGTTAGTACTCTTTGCTTGAGCAGGTAGAATGCCCCTTCGGCGGCATCGGGTCCATCCTTCATGGTTTTGCGAGGGGGTTCGAATGCTAGGTATTGATCTCGAAGGTTGTTCATGGGTGGCTTCCTTCTTCAGCTATGTTCCACCAGACGTTCCCGCGTTCATAAAGCCCGGCAGTAGATTCTATCCTTAAGTCCTTGTCTGGTTTTTTGCGCTTGTCTCCAATCATGGGTATCTGGTATTTCCGCTTTTTGGCAGCGGCCGCAAAATGATCATATAGCAAATCCAATAGGAAAACCTCCTCCATGTACCACAGGCAGGTAGCGTTTCTTTGCTTGAGCCATTCGTCAAGGTCGTAGTGCCAGGCGATCATTTCTTCGATGGTGGCTTGGCCTACATAGGTTTTCACAATGTGAAATTCTCCTTTCCATAGCCCTGCTAAGATCAAGGCCTTGCTGTCGGTTGTTTTGGTTTTCTTGAAACCGCCATCCAGGTATGCAATGAGGTGCTTGTAGGTGCTCACTGGTGGTAGGCGCTTGTACTGGAACCATTCCTTTTTGAACACCTTACCTTCTTCTATTGGGTTGTTAAAAAGCTCCTTTTGCGAACTTCGGTAGCCCATGAATGCGATCATCTCAGCAATCTGCTCTTTGGTGTATCGACCCTCCCAGGTAACGCCTCCGTTTTCGTCAAGGGCATTTACTCTGGTGTGCAGTAGTTTTGCAGTGATGTCGTCATTGGATAGCTTGTTTGCTTTGTTGCCTTTCTTTACATCCTCCAGGCGTTGCGCCATTTTTGCCAGCACAGAGCGGGAATGGATGCGGTTGCCTACCATAATGAAGCGGCCTTTTCCCATGTCCATTGCGCCAAACAATGCATCGAATATCCACTCGATTACATCGTCAACCCGTGCCTCATTCTTCACCAGCTCATCATCGTCGATATCGTCGAGGACAATGAAGTCCGGCCTGTTTTCCCTGTGCCGCAATCCCCGGGGAGACTGGCCACGGCCACGGGCAAAGAAGGCTACGCCATCTTTTGTAACAAACTCTCCCTCTTCCCAGCTCCCAAAATTGAACTGCTCTCCAAAGTCGTTAATATATCTTTGGTTGTGAGTAAGTTCTGCCTGTAGATCACTTAACAGCGTTTTGGCCGAATCTTGCGACTTCCCGACCAGCACCATTACGTTAATCTCCCTTTTGGGCTGAATCTTGAGCCAAAGCGGAATTAGCACATTGCAGTTGGTGGATTTGGCTGCACCCCTAAACCACTCGAATACGGCTCTAAGCACATTATGCCTCAGTACATTATTGGCCGCTTTTACATGAAAATCGGCGCTAGGCACCTTGGCGTAGTGCGGAAAGTAGTACTCTACAAAGTAGCGGAAGTCTTTCTGGGCACGCTTTATACGCGCCTCTTTTTCCCCTGGCTTTTCCAGTCTGCCCACCGTGGTGCTTTGCAGGATCTGCTCGCAGTGCTGTTCAAAGTTTCGGATAAGCTTTAAGTCCTTACTCATTGGAATGGAGGCTATAGATGAACTTTCTTTGATAGTCTACCAGTTGCTTGCAGATCTCGGGGTCAATATCCAGCAAGTACTTATTGAAATCCTTGAACACCATGATCACCGTTTGAATCGTGAGCTTCTTGTCAAGCTTCTCAATGGCCGCGGCTATCTTCATTATGATGTCCATCTCCTTGCTGTCCAGGTTGCGATTCTCCTCGTTGGCTTTGTCTTGGATCTGCTGTGCCTGGATGTAGAGGTTTCGAATAATATTGTCACGCGTGACCGTGTTGGCGGCCTTGGTGTCTTCCCATTTGTCTGCTTGCGCCCAGCGGCTCACCGTTGCCTCTGTCACGCTCAGGTATTGCGCGATTTCCTTTTGCCTCATGTCGTTGTACACAAAGAGCTGCATACCCAGGCTGCGTTTCTGCTTATTTGTCATAATTGGTAGGCTTTTATACAAATGTGAAGAAAATTAGTAGACGAGGGTATGAGTAAAATTTTGTATGCCAATAAAATTGGTATGGATATGTAAAATCCCTTTCAGTTGGTTTTTTAAGGCTTTTTTGAAGTGGTTTTTCTGTTTACGTTTGTTGCACATGATTTTAGCAACAGCCCTACACGCATGAAAAGAAAAACCTTTGTAATGAGCGACGATTCCCTGAATAGTTTTGGGTTTCGAGTCTTGACGGATGGCATTGATTTGACCGATTTTGAAAAGAATCCGGTGATGCTGTTTGGTCACTTTCGCTCAGTTGAGGCCGACTTCAAAGAGCCGTTGCTTCCTATCGGAAGGTGGGAGAATATCCGAAAAGAAGACGGTAAGCTTATAGGTGATGCTGTTTTTGATGAGGATGATGAGTTTGCCATGAAGGTGTGGGGTAAGGTGGAGAAAGGCATCCTTAACGCCTGCTCTATTGGTTTTGAAGATTTGCAGTTAAGCGAGCTGCCCGAGCACCTTCTGCCTGGGCAGGTGAGGCCAACAGTGGTAAGGTCTATGCTTAAGGAGTGCTCCATTGCCGATATCCCTTCTAATGGCAACGCTATCAAGCTTATGTCTCCAACCAAAACGGTGACACTCTCCAGTGCGGGAGGCGATGAGCTAGATCAATTGATTCCGCAATTATCAACTAAATCTCATATCGATATGAAACTTGTATTATCAACATTGAGCCTTTCTGATACAGCCTCTGAGCAGGATGCCGTGGTAGCAATAGGCAAACTGACTGCCCGGTTGAGGGTGGCTGAAGAGAAAGCTGCACAATTCCAAACCCTCGCCGACGAGAAGGTGAAGCTGGAGACCAAGCTGGCGGATCTCGAAAAGGAAGCCAAAGAGGCTAAGATTACCGCTCTGGTGTCTGGCGCTATCAAAGACCGCAAGTATGTTGAAGCTGACCGTGAGATGCTGACAAGATTGGCCTCTGGCGATTTTGCTTTTGCAGCAGAGATGATCTCCGCAAAGAAACCCGTTGCCGCTGTGCATAATCAGCTAGGTGCAGGTGCAGAAAGCGAAGATGAAACCAGGGATTGGACTTTTGAGGATTACTCCGTAAAGGCTCCAGACAAGCTTATGAAGCTTAAGGCTGAGAATTGGGATGCGTATAGCGCTCTCTTTAAGAAGCAGTATGGCGTTGAGCCTAGGAAGGCTTAATCGCAATTGAAAACGGCAAAAAGAGGGGATGCTTATAAACCGTTTATCAACCCAATAAAACCATAAAATGGCAATTCAAGTAGAAATTTGGCAAAATGACATCATTGAAAACCTGTACAAGGACAATGAGTTTATGCGATTAGCCTTTGATGCTGATCAATATGTGATTGGCGGCAAGATCGTGCACATCCCTACGGCTGGGGCTAAGCCTACTGTTGTGAAGAACAGGACAAAACTTCCAGCGGCGACCATCACTCAGCGAACAGATGGTGAGATCCTCTATCAGATAGATGAGTTTACTACAGATCCTATCTTGATCGAAAATGCGGAAACTGTCGAGTTGTCTTATGACAAGCGGCAAAATATCCTTTATGATCACAACATGGCCCTGAAGGAGATCGTGGCCGAATGGATGATCAGAAACTGGTTCTCCTACACTATGAATGGGGATACCAAGGCCGCTCAAATCATTCGTACTACTGGTGAGGATGTGGGGGCCCACTTGCCTTCTGCAACTGGCAACAGGAAGCTTTTTGTAAAGGAGGACCTGAAGGCAGCGAGGACGCTTATGAACAAAAAGAACATTCCAAAGCAGGACAGGTATGCGCTCATTGACTCTGACATGATGGATCAGTTGCAGAACGATCCGGATTTGAAGAAAAGAGATACCGCTATGGAGCTTGATCTGAAGAATGGTGTGATTGCAAGGCTCTACGGCTTCAATCTCATTGACAGGGCGAGTGTAGGTGTGTTCAGCAATGCCGCTACTCCAGTGGTGAAGGATCCTGGCGCCACAGCTGCCGCAACTGACAACGGTGCGGTGCTTTGTTGGCAAAAAGGCTGCGTAGAACGTGCTTTGGGGACGGTTAAGTTCTTCGAGAGCTTGGACGAGCCTACTATGTACGGTGATGTTTACTCCGCGCTTGTACGGCACGGCGGCAGGTTGAGAAGGCCTGAAGGCGTTGTTGCCATCGTGCAGGCAGCTGGTGCCTAAGATATAAGCTGCTGCTACTGTAGCTGGCTCATTGAGCTGGATCCCTGGTGCACTGCTCGATATTATTACAATCGAGAACGTGTTTGAGGGCTGTGTAATAGCAGCGGCCACTACAGTTACATCCTTCCTTGTGAGTTCGCTCCTGAGGTGGAGTAGCAGGAAAATTAAGACCCGATTCAGAAATGAGAAAAATTAAAAACATAGGCCGAAAAGTGGTCGCCTTCTTTATCATGTGGCCAGAATTAGCAGGGATACCGTTAGCCTTTCTCCTTTGGTTGGCCTCTATCCCGCTGATGTTGCTCTACGACAGTACTGCTGGTATTGTTGATATCGGCTGGGTTCAATTGCCGCTTATCGGCATCAATAAAACTTTGATTGCATCTGGAGCAGCCTGGCTGCTTATCCGGCTGCACTTTGGCAGGGGTGTGTTCCTCTACCTTGCAAAGAATTTTGAAGAGGACTTTCTAAACCTTAAAGATCCAATACAATGCGAGAAATTAAAAATAGCCTTGTGGCTGTATGCTTGCTACTTTTTGGCCTTTGTGCTGGCTATGTAGCAGATGGGAAAACTTTCCCTCCTGACGTTATCTGTGTTACCGACACCTTTGTTGATGCCATCCCTTCAGCTGAAGCTGTGCGGCTGGCGGTACAAGAAACCTATACTGCCGAGATCGGTGTGACCGAAGATCTGGGCCCGAATGATGGCGTCCGGATCCGGCAGTATCGGGAGAAGGTTTCCCAATTTGATTACCCGGTGAGTTGGTGTGCCATATTTGTCATGTATGTCTATCATGTGAATGATGTGGGGTATAAACCTGCCAACGAATGGGTGCCAACGTGGTCCAGCCGGTATGTGATTCACACCAAGGGAAAGGTTGTGAACTCTATTCCTCAGCCCGGCGATGTGTTTACTCTGTTTTACGCCTCCTTGAAGCGTGAAGGGCATATAGGCTTTGTGGATGAGTGGCAAGTCCATTCCGATTATGTCATTACTGTAGAAGGTAACACCAATATGGCCGGCTCCAGGAATGGAGATGGTGTGTACCGAAAGCGGCGCCTAAAAGCTTCTATCAATAAGGTGATGGATTACATCTCGCCCCAATACACATGAAAACTTTCGCAAAGATATTCGTGATCGAAGCGGGATTGATCCTGGTGATTGGTCTGCTTATGCTTCTTGCAGGATGCTGCCCTAAGGTTGTGCAAATGGGCGCCGACCGGATAGACAGTGTGCGAGTCGTGGAGCGTGAGCGCATTGATACCGTGTTTTTCCCAGGGGAAATGCTCACTATCGACATGGAGATCGAATGCGACTCTGTTACGAATAAACCTAAGCCCGCCACCTTCTCAAAACAGCAAGGTGGCGCGCGGACTACCATAACCGTTGATGACCAAGGCAGACTACAGGGCCGGGCTGGGTGTGACAGCCTGGCCGCTGTGGTCAAACTAAAGGACATTGAGATATTCAGATTGCAAAAAGAGAAGACTGCTAGTGTGGTAGAGGTGGCAAAGCCAACGCCTTGGTATGATATGATGTGCCGGTGGATAGCCGGCATTGTTGTGCTGCTTACGGCAGCGAAGTTTTATTTCAGGTTTTAACGCAAATTAATTGAGGGATTAAATGATGCTTAAGAAGTTTTTAAAGTGGCTTATTGTGTTGCTGTCAAAGTGGGCTTATGAGCCTGTGACGCTGGATAAGCTGAATAAAAAAGTAATAGAGCCCGTTCCAGGGCTATTCGTGCTAGGTAAGCAGGCTTACCGGTTCGCCAACCAGGCGGATATGCCTCAGGCACGTTTTGCGCATTTCCTCTCTTTTCACAATGAGCTGAAAATGGGCATAGACGCGCAGCTTCTGAATGAATACATCGATAAAACGGTTGAGGCAAACGACAGTGGTCAAAGGTCAGAGATTGGCCAATTGATGTTTATGCTGAAAGATACTGTCAACAATTGCACGCCCATTGAGTCGCTATACCATGTTGCCGCCTTGATGTTCTTTAATGAAGATGAGGATTTGACCTGCTACGACTTCGATTATAATGAACGCAAAATTGCAGATTTCAAGAGGCACCCCGACCAATCTTTTTTTTTGAAGAGCACACTCGAGTTTTCATCCGAGCCTGGAGAATCATTACCCGGCAATATAGAGGACTCTTTAGCCTTGAGCATGGAGAAGCTGCGCCTGTACAAGCGGATGCTTTCCGAAAGCTTCGGGTAAAGGCGGTAAGGGATCATGCACGCCTGCTGCATATTCACGTCGGAGGGGATCCTCACAAAATTGAAAGGCTGAAGAAGTACACCGTAGAAGAGCATCATGAGTGGTTGCTCGCCATACATGAAACCAAAAGCAAAAGACCTCAAGCAAGAAATCGATAATGGCAGAAACTAAACATACCATCCATATTAATGACAAAGATCTTGACAAGATCATTGCCAAGATGCGTGTGTTTGGGAAGGAAGTCAACCTTGGCGATAAGCAGCTAGAAAAGCTGGAGAAGAGCTTAAGGGATGTGAATGACCAGAACCCGGAGGTGGTCAAACTGAATGATAATTTCAACCGCCTGGGCAATACGGTGAACACGGTGGCCAAGGGGATGGTGGCCATGATTGCTGTCGATAAGCTGAAGCAGCTTGGGGCGGCGGTAGTTGAAATTACTGCTGAGTTTAGCAAGTTGCGCGCATCGCTCTCCAATGCCCTAGGCTCTGAAAGCGAGGGGCAATTGGCGTTTTCACGTATTGCGCGCTTCGCCGCTGAAACGCCTTTCCAGATTCAAGGACTTACTGAAAGTTTTGTAAAGCTGGTGCAGCGTGGTTTTATTCCTACAAACAAGGAATTAACTCTGCTGGGTGACTTGGCGGCTAGCCAGGTGAAGGATTTTGACCAACTTGTAGAAGCTTTGCTCGATGCTCAAACTGGTCAGTTTATCAGGCTTCGGGAGTTCGGCATTATTGCCCGCCAGCATGGCGATACGGTGAGCTTCTCTTTCAAAGGTGTAACTACTGAAGTGGAGAATACCGAGGAGGCCATTAAGGCTTATATATTGAGCCTTGGGGAGCTCGAAGGGATACAAGGTGGCATGGCCGCGGTTTCGGAAACGCTTTATGGTAAGATCTCCAACCTAGATGATGCTTTCGATATTCTATTTGACAATATCGGTCAAGCAAATAGCGGTGTTTTGGTGTGGTTTGTAGACAACCTTGCTGAGATCACTGAGAAGTTGTCCGACATGTTTGAGCTTGTAAATACAGGCGGAAAGAATATGGCGCGGCAAAATATAGTGGCTAGGGAGATCGACGCTTTTAATAATCTTGATTTCGAAGGGAAAGAAAGAGAGTTGGCTACCACAGTGGAGTGGTTGGAAAAAAATCGCAAACAGCTTGAGCAATTGCGATTGGAGTACCTCAAGCTCTATAATATGCCCGGCAATGATCCGCTAGCGCTGGATGAGTTGCTTAAGAATATTGAGTATGCAGAGGTGAAGATCGCTGCTCAGGAAGAGCTTGTGAAGCTGTACACAAAAGCTGTCGAGGCAGAGCGATTGAAGCAAGAGGAGGCCAATGCCGAGACGGTCGATGCGCTTGGGCTGATCAAAGCACTCCAGGAGCAGATCAAAGGGCTGAGGGTGTTGAGGGATGAATCCCGATCGGAAGCCGAGATCCAGGCATACAACGAGCGAATTGCCTTGGCTGAAGAGGAAATTAAGCGCCTTCAGGAGCTT
>SMEK01001679.1_pt1 | contig 13071 bp, 16 predicted proteins | sample 2456371 | NCBI WGS metagenome assembly SMEK01 (sample SAMN10132590, study PRJNA489261) | soil metagenome | isolation source: day1 antibiotic-loamy sand soil ammended with composted manure from dairy... | place: USA | collected 2015-04-01
GTCGCCGTGACGGGGTCTTTCGCAAGCGCCCGCAGCAGCAAAAAGCGCTGCCGATCCGGGGCTACCAGGTCATTCTCAGCCACGGAAGACATCGCGCACCCTGGGGTCGAGCCGAGCGATCAGCAGGTCGGCGGCGATCGTGATTGAAACGTAGATCGCTGTCGTGACGAGCACCGTACCCATGACGACGGGATAGTTGCGGGTGTTGACCGCATCGGTGATCAGCTTCCCTATGCCGGGCCGCGCGAAGACAACCTCGACGAACACCGCACTGGAGAGAATGCTTCCCAGCCCCACCGCGACCAGGGAGATGGTGGGAATGATGGCGATCCTCAACGCATATTTGGAAACGATCTTCCACTCCGGAAGGCCGAAGGAGCGCGCCGTGCGGATATGCGGCTCGCCCATCACCTCCATCATCGACGCCCGCACCATGCGTGCGATGTAGCCGATCCACCCTAGCGCGATAGCAAAGGCCGGCAGGATCAACGCCCTGGCCTGGGAGCCTATATCGCCAGCCTCCCCTGCCCCGATGGCGGGCAGCCAGCGCAATGTCACGGCAAAAGCAAGCAGCGAATAGATGGCGACTACAAAGGAAGGCACCGCAATGACGGCGACAGAGAGCACACCGATCAGATGATCAAAGATGGTGCCGCGCTGCATCACGGAGATGCAGCCAAGCGGCACGCCCAGCAGCACCGCCGTCGCTAGTGCGGCAAGGCCGAGTACCAGCGTATTGGGCAGCGCTTCAATGACCAGAGCCGATACTGGCCGGTTGGACCACACGTCATAGCCCAGATTGCCGGTCAGCGCGTTCTTGAAAAACGCGATGATCTGCCACCAGATCGGCTGATCGAGCCCCATGCGCTCGATCAACATCCGCTTCAACTCCGGCGTGGCGCGCGGACCAAGCGCTACCGTAGCGGGATCGCCGGGGACGAGGAAGACCGCCGCATACATTGCGACCATGACGAACATAAGGATCAGGAAACCGAGACCGATGCGCTTGAGGGCATAGTTGAGCATCGGCTTCGGTCTCCTCAGGCGAAGTCGCGTCGGATGCGCCGCGTGGCTGCAGCGCTGTGGACAAGCCGGCCGCGCTCCCGGGCCTCGAGATACCAACTCAAGAAGAAGTGCGTCTCGTCCGCTGTCAGTTCGGTACGTGCCGTCGCTTCGGTGTCGGCCTCGCCGCTCGCGATCGCCCACCTGTATTGCGTCGTCAGCCTGGTCGAAAGCGGATCGTCCGGCCGGATCTCGAACGTGTCGGAAACAGCGGAGGACACCGTTATGCCACGGTCATCATAGCGGTAACGGCCATGATCGGACACCAGCGTGATCGTCTGTAGGCCGCTGCCCACGTCTTCGGTCACCGTACGACGATTAAAGCCTTCTTCCAATATTGTTATTGGGACAGGTGGCGCAGTTTCGACCGGTTCAAAGCGCACTTCGCTATCACGCGGCGATGGCGGGCGTACCGGCAAGGTCAGCGTGCTATCGCCTGCCATGACTGCAAGCGTCGAAAGCCTGGGCTGCGGCCAGAGGATGGGCCAGTGCTGGTTGGTGATCGCAAGCCTGATGCGATGGCCTTTTGACACGGTGCGCCCGAGGTCGTTGAGCCTCAGCTTGACGCGGAACGGGGTACCCACCGGGCAGGGCTGTGGATGCTCATGACTGTCGCGGTGGCTGAGGTTGAGCACGCCGTAGGTCATCAACGCCGAGGTACCATCGGGATAGACGTCGCAAAGCCGCGCGATCAGGTTTACATGCGGCTCGTCCACCGTAACCAGCAGATCAAGCTCTGGCGCGCCGAGCAGCGTGGTGTCATCATCAAGCGGCTCGGTGTCGAAGCAAAGTGCCAGGGCGTCCTCGCGGCGCTGGTCGATCGGCATATCCGGACAGTCGTCGCCATAGCCGCCCCAGCGACCACAGTCGCGCCCGGCCGTCGCCGGCGAGCGCACCGACAATACCGGGCCTGCATCAGCAATTCGGCCGAGTGAATTCGAGTTGAGGTACAGTTTGCGGCGCTCAATGCGCGGTGACGGCCAGTGCTCTTCCGCTGCCCATGAGCCCGCATGATCCGGCAGGTAGAACGGTCGCGGCTTCTCCTCGCCGGTGATCCAGACACGGTATAGCGGCTCTTCCATGATGCCGGTTTCCTCCCCGGCCAGCCAATATCTCCACCAGCGCAGCGCCTCCTGCAGGTAGCCTATCAGTGGACCTGGCGATCCGCGGCAAGGGTAGGAATGCGACCACGGCCCCATGATCCCGAGCTTCGGCCCCGGCAGGTTCTCCAGCAGCCGCGGCACGAAGTTGGAGTAGGAATCCTCCCAGCCGCAAACCGCCATCACGGCGCATTCGATCGCCGAATAGTCTTCACACACCGAACCCTGTTTCCAGTAGTCGGTCCGACGCTGATGCTCCAGCCATATCTCCGAAAGCGAGCGGGTGGTCTCCAGCCGCTTCGCCCACATGTCGCGCCAGGCATCGCCGACGATCAGGGGGTCGGGCGGCATGGCTTTTTTCACCAGCATGAAGTTCGACCACATTTCCTGCTCGGTGAGCAGCGCGCCGCCCATGTAGTGGATATCGTCAGCGTAGCGGTCGTCGCTGGCGCACAGCGCAATGATGGCCTTCAGGGCCGGAGGACGACGTGCCGCCACCTGCAATGCATTAAAGCCGCCCCAGGAGATACCGGTCATGCCAACATTGCCGTTGCACCAGGGCTGTCTGGCAAGGAAGTCGATTATCTCACAGGCGTCTTCCTGCTCGCGCGGCAGATATTCATCGGCAAGGTCACCTCCGGAATCGCCGGTGCCGCGAATGTCGACACGGCAGTAAGCCAAGCCATGCCCGGCGTACCAGGGATCCATGTCAATGTCGCGAGCGACGGTTCCATCGCGCCGTCGATAGGGCACCATTTCGACGACGACCGGCACTTTGGCGCCGGTAACCGGCAACCACAAGGTCGCGGCTATCCGCGTGCCGTCAGAAAGCTCGATCCAGAGCGGATCAATGGTCTCGATGCCGAACGGAAACTCTGATCGCACCACAGTGGCAACTTTCCCGGACTGCTTGTTGAACAAGCGTATAACAAGACGGGTTGTCAGGCAATCGCATTGTTGGGGAGGAGTGTGACACCGACCCTTCCACCTTCGGCGAGCGGGGGCATACTGGGCGCCGTGGCTATGCGACTGGCACAAAGGTCTTTATTGGACTGCCGACGCCGGAAATGTCAGCATGGCCGGGATATGACGTCTTCGAAACATGATGGCGAACTGCCTACGCTGACCAAGCGGCGCATCCAGGCCGAAGTGATCGGACCGATCTATTCCGAGATGGTGGAAGCTGTCGGCGAGGAGCAGGCACAGGCCATTCTTGATGCTGCAATCCGGAAGGCTGCGATAGCGGAAGGCAAGCATTTCGCCAGGCGTGCTCCTGGCGGCATCACCAGCATGGCCGATTTCATCAAGCTCTACGATCTCTGGACCCATGACGGCGCGCTGGAGATCGAGGTGCTGGAAGCTTCGGACACGACGTTCAATTTCGACGTTACGCGATGCCGGTACGCCGAGACCTACCGTGAGATGGGGCTGGGGAAGATCGGCCATCTGATGTCCTGCAATCGCGATGGCACGTTCTGCCAGGGCTACGATCCCAATATCGAGCTTGATCGGCAGCAAACCATCATGATGGGCGCGCCCCGCTGCACCTTCAGATATTCCTACAAGAGGAACGACGCCGCCGAGCCTGTTGCCAAGAAGCAGGATCCTGGCGAGAAGGCGGGCTAGAATCGGCCGGCGGGGACGGGCAGGTGCGCGCCTGTTCACAAGGCCGAGCCCCCTTCCCGCTCCGGAAACAAGGCGGGAGACGGCACCCATTGATCGGCAGGCCGGGGAAGCTATCAAGCTGAGGCTTTGGTGGCGGTCGTGAAGTTCTCTCGCATCAGGATCAGGATGTGACGAAACTGCCTCGCAAGACACCATCCTCCCAGCAATCCCGACATATTTGCCGAGGAGGGAAACCAGCCATGTGGCTGGTAGTGCAGCAGGACTCATCAGGCCAAGGATTTACTTCAACCCGCAAGGACTATATGGAGCATTCAGGAGCTTGGGGGCTGGCCGATGGAAGAAAAATCACAAAGACAAAACGATCGTCTTGTAGAAATGACAGCCGATCTAGTGGCGGCCTATGTTTCAAATAATGCCATTCCGCGGTCTGAATTGCCGGGGCTGATTGCTCAGGTGCATCAATCCCTGTCCGGTCTTGGCGCTACAGCGCCCGCAGAAGAGGTCGAGCCGCAAAAGCCCGCAGTCAATCCAAAGCGGTCGGTGCACAACGACTATATAATTTGTCTGGAAGACGGGAAGAAGTTCAAGTCGCTGAAAAGGCATTTGCTCAACCGCCACGGGCTGTCGCCAGAACAGTATCGCGAAAAATGGAACCTGCCGGGGGACTACCCCATGGTGGCTCCCGCCTACGCTGCCAAGCGCTCGGCTCTTGCCAAGCAGATGGGCCTTGGGCGCAAGGCGCAGAAGGCTGCTCCAAAGAAGCAGGCCTCGCGCAAGAAGAGCGGCTAAACGAATACATCCAGCCTTAGGATCGCCCCGAAAGCCTTTCGCAGCGGCACTTCGCTCAGCCGCGCCGGGCGAGCAGAATTCCGACGATCACCACGGCTCCTCCGACGGCCTGAGCACCAGCCAGGCGACGCAGGCGGCCACGACCGGCTGGATCAGCAAGGTGAGCGACGAGAAGGAAGCCGGCAGCACGGCGAGGGCATAGATGATGAGCCCCTGTCCGCCGACATGGCAAATCCAGCTCAGGGCAACAAGGGGCTCGAAGAGGAGCGCGGCCGGCAACAGGCACAGCGCGGATACGCCGGTGGTCCAGAGCATCGCCGTCAGCGTTGAGTAGCGCCCGCGCAGCCGCCCCAGGGAAAGCATGTAGCCGGCATAGAAAATTGCGGCGAGGATGGCCACGGCGTCGCCAGTTGCGCTCCCGCCGAAAGCCGTGTCCTGCCGGAGGTTGAGAATTGTCACGCCGGCAACGGCAAGGGCAAGCCCGGCCATGAAACGGCGCGATACGCGGCTGCCGAACAGAAGCCAGCCGCCAAGCGTGACGAAGACTGGCGCAAGATTGGCCAGGAGGGTGGCGTTGGCAACCGACGTCAAGCTCAGGGAAACGTGCCAGGCGATGAGGTCGGCTGCGAGCATGACGCCGGGAAAGACAAGCGCCATGACATCCCGGAGGGTTTCGGGACGGTCGGTGCTTTTCCGGCTGTCGTTGTGGCAGAACTTCCATGCCAGAAGCGGCAGCAAGGCCAGGCTCACACGCCAGACAGCCGTCGCTATGGGCCCAACTTCGGAGAGCCTGACGAGGATGGGCGACAGCCCGATGACCACGCCGCCGAGCAGGAGCACGGCCAGCGAAAAGCCGGCTGTGCCGCCGATGCCGGTCTTGGCGGTAGATGCAACGTGTCTCATGCGGGCCGCCTAGCAGCCTCGCACAAATAATGACTCGGCCAGGAACGACATCGTGTTCGGCCAGAGCAAAGGCGCGAGCCGTTTCGCTGGCCGAAGGGCAACACATCGCTGTGCACGACATGCTCGATGAGGAGATGGCCGCCTCGTTGCCGGCGGCGGCCCTCGCGATGTTCCGCATCATGCTGGATCTCCAGCGCTGGAATCTATTTCCGCCGATCGCCTTGGATACCGGGCCGGTTACGGCGAGCCAGCCCTATCGCGGTCCTTCGTTCTTCAGAAACATGTCGCAGACACGGCCCGATACGCCGCGCGAATAGGCGAGTCCCTGATAGAGCGAAAGCACTACTCTCGCCCACAGGAGGTAGAGAAGCCGGAGCCTGGTCCAACGGGAGGTGGCGAACACCCGATGGCTCCAGAGCGAGATCAGGTAGCGGGAGCGATAAATAAGCTTACGGCGCGGATCGTGGGGCAAGAGATCGCTGGAAACGCGCTTGCGTAGCTCGATGGCCGGGGGTCGCCAGCGGCGGCGATAGGCGAGGCCCTCGCGGCGCTGCCGCAAACCGGCAGCTTGCGTTTCTCGAACGAACCCTGCACCTACCGGGCGGAGATCAACGCGGCCGCCGCGGATGGCGTGTTCCACGATATCCTCCAGTTCCGGATTGCGCACGACGACGACGTTGGTTCCTCGCCCGTCCGATGAATATGGTTCGACCCAGGCATCACCGAAGGCGATGTCTGCGGTTTCGGCTACCACGTCGTCGCAGAAATTGCAGGCCGGGTTCTGGAAGAACCCCGCGCCCCAGTCGCCGTCCACGAGATTCCACCAGTCTTTCTCGCAAATGTTGCCGTCGGCAAGGTACCGCCTTGCGCGATACCAACTGGCGGGACGGTCCGGCGTCTTGACGCGGTAGTCCACGCCGATGACGGCATCGGGATCCACCCCCATCTGCCACGCCAGACTTTCGACGAAGCGTGCGCTCTTCATGTGGCCGCAGAACAATCCAAGTGTGTAGGCAATACGATCACGCATGACATGGCTTCCGTGACGAGATGCCGTTCGGCCGAGAGCAGCTGTATAAGATCACTCACCTTGTTGGCTCGATAGGGTGAGGAAACGCAGGCGAAAGGTTTGGCATTGAGCAGCGAGAAGATGCAACCATGGAAGAAGTTCGTCACTACCGCCGCGGCATCTGCCATCAGTTGCGCGAAGCGGTGGGGACCAGCTTCGATTATCTGCTCGTCGGCCCAGTCGTTGCGATAGCCGATGCTCAGGAGACGGTGACCCGTAGCGTCCGTCCAGTTTCTAACGGCTTGCGAGAACCACCGGGGGAAGGTGTGCCCGTAGATCGCGATGTAGGGATGTTCGGCCGACGCTGCTTCCGTCCGTTCGATGGCCGGCGGAAACTGCAAGCAGGGGTCCAGAACCTGCCGAGGCGATCGGCGAACAACGAATTGCCCAGGTGTGCCAGCAGAACCTCGAAGAGGAAGAGGCCATGGCTCTGTGGCTCAGCGAGCATCTCGCCCCCACCACCGACAAGTTCTTGAGCCGGGCCGCGGCTGATGCGGATACAGCCAAGCGTTGAGAGGAAGGCAAGCGGCGCCAGGTCCACTGCCAGTGCCGCGTGTTTCAGTAGATACGAACGTGAACGGTCCCGAGGTGCCTTCACTACAGGTAAACGTCCCGCTAGCTTCGCGGCTGGTCACCTGTGTCAGCAACCGTCCAGGGCCTTTATCCGCTGAATGTAGTTCTTGCCGTTCCTATTCTCGGTGGTCACTTCGGCCCGCCCTACGCACGACATGCTGCCTTTCCTGAAGGCGTAACGGACGAGGAATGTATCTTCTGACTTCCGGCGAAGACTGGTCAGTTCGAGCGGCTCCTCCATGCCACCGTAATATCCGCTAAGCGATGCACCCGACAGCGGTCCTGTGGAAGCTTTTTCGGGGACAACAAACCGCGCCGCCTCGCCACCGTTTCCGGCTTTTAGCGCAAGATAGAACGCGCGCACGACAGTCGCCGCGCTGCCGTGTTCCGAGCCAGGGTCATCTGCGGCCGAGATTGCGCCGACCACGGCCACGAGCGGGGCCCGGTGATGTATCGTGTGCGCTGCCCAGCGATCGGAGATGTCGACTGTCACGCGATGCCCAACCATCGCCGCCATGTCATCGCCGATACCTTCGCCGGGTACGAGATGGACCTGCCGGAATTTGAATTCCGGATCGGCAAAGTCCTCGTCTCCTTCCAGGCAGATGTCGGCGTCGAGTTCCAGCAGGTATGTCGGTTCCGGGATGTCTCCGGACTGTACGTCTTCATATTCAGGGGGTCCGGGCAGAATCTTGAATTGAAGCTCGCCGGTCAGTGATGACGGCTCGTGCTTCAAGAGATCGTGACATGCGAGTTGCGCTGCATTGGAAGCGTTGGCGCCTGCAAGAAACAGTGCCAGTGCGAGAACCTGTCTCATCGTGTCTCCCCCCGCACGATTTTCTTTCAGCCAACATATACTCAAGTCGAGGCCGATCAATGCTGCGCAATGGTGGCCAATGTTGTGTCCGGCCCCGGATCAGATATCAGGTTCCATCCAGTTTGTGCGGTCTTGGTTGCTTGGCGCGGCCCTGTTCCCAGCCCTGTGTTACACATTTTGTTACGCGGAATCGGGCCTTCGGTGAAGCTGGAGAGTCAATAGGAGCAAGGAGTGGGCGAAAAAAGGGCTTCTTCAGTCGGTATGGCGGAGAAGGAGGGATTCGAACCCCCGATACCCTTGCGAGTATGCCGCATTTCGAGTGCGGTGCTTTCAACCACTCAGCCACTTCTCCAGGCCGCCAGTAACGTCCGCAAACGGAAAGCGATTGTGGTTGAAATCGCCTCTCGCTGCCGGTTTGCGCGCGAACGCCCTTCTCGACGCGGGCTTCTCTATAGCCAACTGCCTGCTCTCGTCAACGCGCCAAGCTGCATCTTCGCACTTTCCAAAAGCATGGCTCCGTCCCTCGGCACCGGGCGCCGGGCGCGGACATTGCGGAACCCCGCACGCGGATCCGTGGCCAGGGGCTGCCAGCGGAAGCAGCGCTCTGCGCAGGGCGCTCATCTTGACTCGATTGCAACCTTCGACTAAGGACGGCACGCACCCGGCGTGGAGTCTTTCCGCGCCGCTTGTTTTTTGGACCCGCAGACTGACAAAAAGACGGCCCGAACCGCATCCGCCAGGATCGAGACGGTTCATTGAGGCCGACCGAACAGCGAAAGGCAAGAAATGTTCGCAGTCATCAAAACGGGCGGCAAGCAGTATCGCGTCGCCGCCAACGATGTATTGAAGATCGAGAAGATCGAGGGCCAGGTCGGCGACATCGTCGAAATCGGGCAGGTACTCGCGCATGGCGAGGGCGACAATGTCACTTTCGGCAAGCCTTTCGTGGACGGCGCCGCAGTGGCCGCGGAAATCGTGGCGCAGGGCAAGGCCAAGACCGTCATTGCGTTCAAGAAGCGCCGCCGGCAGAATTCCCGCCGCAAGATCGGTCATCGGCAGTTGCTCACCACCGTTCGCATCTCGGAGATACTGACCGGCGGGGCCAAGCCATCGAAGAAGGCCGCTGCCAAGACCGAGGCAAAGGCCGAAGCGAACGACGAGGCGAAGGCCGAAAAGCCAGCAGCCGCAACGCCGCTGTTCAAGGCGCCGAAGGGCGAGCCGGACGACCTCACCGTCATAAAGGGCATTGGCCCGGTGGCGGCGAAGGATCTCAACGAGCAGGGCATCACCACCTTCGCCCAGCTTGCCAAGCTGACCGACAGGGACATTGCCCGCATAGACGAAGCGATGTCGTTCAGCGCCGACCAGATAAAGGACTGGCGCGAACAGGCCAAGGAACTCGCCAAGAAGTAGGCCTGGCCGCAAGAAACGGGCTTGAAACGGAACGCGAACGCGTTCATAGGGAATGTAGGCGCCGAAGGCGCAAAGGAGCAGTATCATGGCACACAAGAAGGCTGGCGGTTCGTCTCGCAACGGTCGCGATTCAGAGTCCAAGCGCCTTGGCGTGAAGAAGTTCGGCGGCGAAGCCGTTCGCGCCGGAAACATTATCGTGCGTCAACGTGGCACCAAGTGGCATGCCGGCGCCAATGTGGGCATGGGCAAGGACCATACGCTTTTTGCCCTCGAAGCTGGTGCCGTGTCGTTTGCGAAGAAAGCCAACGGCCGAACCTATGTGTCGGTAAATCCGATGACCAAGGCCGCGGAGTAGCCGGTTCCGCATTGAAACACCGGCTCCCCATCTCGGGAACCGGTGTCTGGCAACGCCAGAAAAGGATCAAGGGAGATGGGGCCGCCATCTCCCTTTTTTCTTGCCTGGAGGAATTTTCAAATGGTTGCCGAAGCTGAAGACGGTGGAGACGAAAGCTTCGTCCTCGATTGCCCTGAGCTCGCCACCGAAAGACTGGTGTTGCGCACCCCGGACGATCGCGACATTCCCGAACTGGTGGCCCTTGCCGACAACCGCCATATTGCAGAGATGCTTGCGCGCATGCCGCATCCTTACGGCGAGGCAGAGGCAAGGGCATTCCTGACCCTGGCCCGCTCGCGATCGGGGGGTTGAACTCGGCTATTGGGTCGGCGAGCCCTACTGGCGGCGCGGCTATGCCACCGAGGCGGCCCATGCGCTGGTGGACCTGGCTTTCATGCGCACGACCATACAGGTGCTGCACGCCTCCTGCCGGGTCATCAACCCGGCTTCGCGGCGCGTCATTCACAAGTGCGGGTTCCAGTATGCCGGCCAGGGCATGCTGAATTCGATCGTCGCGGGGCAGGTGCCCGTCGAGCGCTACAGACTCGACCGGAGAACCTGGACCAGCCTGAGGAGCTGGGCGCGCTTCTGAGGCTTGCGGCCGAGCGGCACGCCATGATCGGCATGCGGCGCGGAACGAATGTGTCAGCCCAGTTCCAGCCAGACGGGCTTGTGGTCCGAACCGATCGCAAGCTTGTCGACCCATAGCCGCCTGAGCCGACCGGCAAGACAAGCGCTGGTGAAGATGTAGTCGATGCGCTTGTGTCGCGATGCATCGTCTGGGCGCGCCGGATCGACCCAGGTGACAAGGTCATCGCCGGAGGCGCCGAGACGGGCAGCCGCATCAATGGCGAGGTTCGCCGCCAGCGGCTGGCCGAACTCATGGTCCGGAGAGCCGGCCAGTTCGACATATTCGGGCGAAGCCGCCAGCATGTTGAAGTCGCCCATGAGGATGAAAGCCTCGGGACAGGGCGGCTCAGGCAGGCCGACTTCGGCCAGGCCGGAAAGGCCGCCTCCTTCCAGCGGATAGTTGAGGATGCGCTCGCGCAGGAACCGTATCTGGACGAGGCGCTCCATCGGATTGCGATGATCGAGATGGGTGCAATAGAAGCGGACAGGACCCAGCGGCGTTTCAATCAGCGCCTCTAGGGCGCCGCGCTGGAAATTCAGAACTTCCAGGCTGCGGCTGCGTGGCAGAAGCAGGTTGCGCGAAAGGCGTATGGGCGTGCGCGACAGGATCATGTTGCCGAACTGGAACATGCGCGTCTCGGCCCGGCCATTCTTCACCTGAGAGCCGATATCGGCCTCGAAGTTTGGCCCGTAGACGAAGAACCGGTCGGGCAGCGCAGCCGTCAGTTCGGCAACCATGTCGCGTCCGCCATTGCGTGGGTTGTTTCGGCACACCTCCTGCAGCGCGATCACGTCCGCATCGCGCACCGCTTCGGCGATCCGGCCGATGTCATAGCGGCCGTCCAGCCCGGTTCCGTACTGGATGTTGTAGCTCACAACCTTCATTGCATATACCTGTCGAAGCACCAAAAAGGCCGGGAGCCTCTCGCTCTCGGCCGCTCCTTAGGTTAGAGCATGGCGCGCAGCCATTGCCAGAGCAGCAGGCGACCCGATGAAATTTCTCGATCAGGCCAAGGTACATATACGTTCCGGCGACGGCGGCGCTGGCGCGGTATCGTTCCGGCGTGAGAAATTCATCGAGTTTGGAGGGCCGGATGGCGGCGACGGCGGGCGCGGGGGCGATGTCTGGATCGAGGCGGTCGACGGGCTGAATACGCTTATCGACTACCGTTACCGCCAGCACTTCAAGGCCAGGACGGGCGGCCACGGCATGGGGCGCAACATGACCGGCGCCAAGGGGGCGGACGTGACGCTCAAGGTGCCGGCGGGAACCCAGGTCTATGCCGAGGACAACGAGACGCTGATCTGCGACCTGACCGATGTTGGCCAGCGCTTCCTGCTTGCCAAGGGCGGCAATGGCGGCTTCGGCAACCAGCATTTCAAGAGCGCGACCAACCAGGCGCCGCGCCGGGCCAATCCCGGCCAGCCGGGCGTTGAAATGAGCATATGGCTGAGACTGAAGCTGATCGCAGATGCCGGACTCGTGGGTCTTCCCAATGCCGGCAAGTCGACCTTCCTCGCAGCCGTGACAGCGGCGAAGCCGAAGATAGCCGACTATCCCTTCACGACGCTGCACCCGAACCTGGGCGTTGCGCGCATCGATGCGCGCGAGTTCGTCATCGCCGACATTCCCGGCCTGATCGAAGGGGCGCATGAAGGCGTAGGCATAGGGGATCGCTTCCTCGGCCATGTCGAGCGCACGCGTGTTCTGCTGCACCTTGTCTCCGCGCAGGAACAAGATCCGGCCCAGGCCTATCAGATCGTGCGTCGGGAACTGGAAGCCTACGGCCACGGCCTGGCGGACAAGCCTGAAATCGTCGCGCTGAGTCAGATCGACACGGTGGACGAGGAGACGCGCAGGGAAAAGGCCGCCGCACTGGCGAAGGCGGCCGGCCGCGAGCCGTTGCTCCTGTCTGCCGTTAGCCACGAAGGGACGGAAAAGGCTCTGCGCGCGCTCATAGCGGTCGTTGAGGAGGCGCGCGCAGGCGAGGTCGTGCAGTCCGACGATCGATGGAAGATCTAGGGCCAGCCATGAGCACGTTCTCGTTGCGCAAATATCGCCGCATCACGGTCAAAATCGGATCGGCGCTGCTGGTAGACCGCTCGTCCGGCCTCAAGCAGGACTGGCTGGCGTCACTCGCTTCCGACATAGGCAAGCTTTCGGCCGATGGTGCGGAAATTCTTGTGGTGTCCTCCGGGGCCATTGCGCTGGGCCGCACCATTTTGGGACTTGGACGCAAGGCGCTGAAGCTGGAGGAAAGCCAGGCAGCGGCGGCGGTCGGCCAGATCGCGCTGGCCGGCGCGTGGTCGCAGGCACTGGCCTGCAACGGGCTCAGATCCGGGCAGATCCTGCTCACGCTTGGCGACACGGAGGAGCGCCGCCGCTACCTCAACGCCCGCGCCACGATCTCGACCCTTCTCAAGATGAAGGCGGTTCCGGTCATCAACGAGAACGATACCGTGGCGACATCGGAAATCCGCTATGGCGACAATGACCGGCTTGCCGCCCGAGTTGCCACGATGATGGGGGCCGACCTCCTCATCCTGCTGTCCGACATAGACGGACTTTACACAGCCCCGCCGGCGCGCGATCCGACCGCCGCGTTCCTGCCGGTCGTGGAGCGCATCACGCGGCGCATCGAGGCTATGGCGGGGGCAGCGGCGTCCGAACTGTCGCGCGGCGGCATGCGTACCA
>SMEK01000578.1_pt1 | contig 12954 bp, 18 predicted proteins | sample 2456371 | NCBI WGS metagenome assembly SMEK01 (sample SAMN10132590, study PRJNA489261) | soil metagenome | isolation source: day1 antibiotic-loamy sand soil ammended with composted manure from dairy... | place: USA | collected 2015-04-01
CCGGCCACGCCCCGGACTGAACCCTGACACGACGGGGCACGACAGCGGGAAAGCCGTCGTGCCCCGTCCACCCCCGAGAATCAATACACGAAGTCCAGTGAGCCGTAGTACTCGTAGCGACTGTCGGGTTTCGGATACTCGTAGTACAGCGCGCCACTGGTGGCGCCCTTGGGGATCTCGACCCGCCACGGCCGCAAGCGGTGGATCGTCTTCCCGCCGTCCGGCGTGGGATTGCCCTTGAAGTCGAACTTCGGCAGGCCGTCCGGTTCCTTTCCGCTCGGATAGCCGTTCCCGACGAACAGCAACGCCTTGATCTTCATCTCACCGTGCGGGCAGTTGATGGCGAGCTTGCTGGCGCCTTCCGGGATCTGGAAGCTCTGGGCATGGGTACCCATGGGCAACTTCACAGGCATGATGTCCTCCTGTTGCGGGGTCGACGGGGCGCCACCTCCACCAGTGGAGTGGAACAGGGCGCGTAACTGCGCGAGAGTGCCTCGGAAAGCGTTGCCGTCGATGGGTGAACGCCCGGCCACCCGGGCCGAACTGGTGAACTGCAGCACGACGACCCGAAGACCGCCGTAACCGTCCCAGTAGTGGGCGGGAACGTCGGCGTACTCGTCACGGATGTCGCCGACCTCGTTGTCGGGGTACCGGGACGACCACAGCGGCGGCAAGCCCGCGAGAGAGGGCGATCCGAGCTGCTGCCAGTACCACCGCGGCAGATACAGCAGCGGCACGGAGTATCCCGCCGACCGCAGCCGGGAGACGATGTCGCGGGTGAGTGCGACTCCCCCACTGTTGGTCTCGACGTCCGGTATGACGGGGATATCGCGCGACACCACTTTCTTGATGTGCGCCACCTGCGCCGCAGCGCTGATACCGCTGCGTTGATAGTGATATGCGGCGAAAGGTTTTCCGGTTTTACGAGCCTTCGCCACGTTCTCGGCGAAACGGGAATCGGTGAACCCGCTTCCCTCGGTGGCTTTGAAGATGAAGAAGTCGATGCCCTCACGGGCCGCCCGCTCCACATCGAAGCTGCCCTGATGATGTGAGATGTCAATCCCGAAAATGGGCACTGGTCACTCCCCACAGTCGTGCCGGCCACGCAGACCGACCGCGGTTTCGGTGCACTGGGCGCGGGTGTCCTCCTTCGCGGATTTGTATGGTTTCGTGTCCTTAATGTGATGAAACCCGCACCGAGAGTGTCAGGGCAAGCTGCTTTCTGGGTGAATGCGGGGAATGACCCACCCGAAATATGAATTTCTTTCCACGAACAGTGGTGCCGCCGGATGGGTGCCACAGCGGCCTCAACGGCCACACAAGCCGCGAACACGCGTGATGACGAACCGCACCATCAGATGAGTTCCACCGCGTTCCACGAACACTGTTGACTAAATCTCGGGAACGCGGGGAGAACCCTCGGTGAAAACAACGAGGACGGTGGGAATCACGTCCTGCGATCCTCGACCGACATGACCGCGAAAAACGAACGCGGGGCCACGACGCGGACTCACGGCCAACGAGGGCTCACGGCCGACGGGAGGACGGGGAAGCGACCGACGGAGGCCGGGAATTCAGCGGCGCTGCCTGGAACGGCGGGACCGTGACGAGCGGCGGGACGATCCGCCCCTGTTCCGGTTGTTCCTGTTCCCGGAGCCGTTGTTGCCGGGGTTACCGCCCTTGGGGTTGTTGTTCCTGGGCGCGGAATTCCCCGGAGCGGAACCCGACCCGACGGGTGGGGCGATGGGGGCGGGAGGTGCCTGGAACAGCGTGCTCGTGGTGCCGCCGATACCGGATTCCTGTGGTGTCAGCTCGCGGTAGTCGACCGGCTCCTCGTGGGTGGTGTGACTGAACCGCAAAGCAGCGGTGGCTTCGCGGACGTCACCCCGGCCGAGGGTGTCGAAACGGGACTTGACGTTGGCTGAGTTGGATGAGGACATCAAACGCGAAAAACTCTCTTATGTGCGACTCGGTCTGTGAAGCGGCCGCGAGAGCGGGGCACCGAGGATCTTCCGCAGTGCCCCGCCGACACCGTTCGTCGACGACGCTGGAAACGTCGACAACGCTCTAAGCGGTTCAGAGTGTGCGCACTCCTGTGGCCTGGGGCCCCTTGGCGCCTTGACCGACGGTGAAGACCACTCGCTGGCCGTCTTCGAGGCTGCGGAAACCCCGTCCGTCGATCTCGCTGTAGTGCACGAACACGTCGGCGCCTCCGCCATCGGGGGCGATGAAACCGAAGCCCTTCTCACTGTTGAACCACTTCACGGTTCCTTCGGCCATGTCGTCTCCTTCGCAAGGGATGTCGGCGACCACACCGTGTGATCACCCGCAGCCGCGGGGCCGAGCAAGATCGACGTTTCTCACTTGCCGCGAGGAGACGTGACACGCCCGCACCGATCTTTCGCGGACGTGACAGAACACGAACACGCAAAACCTGCGACCGCCTAGGACAACGTCCTGGCGTGCCGGAGCATTCCCGGCACACCTCACACCCTACCCGAAAAGATCGACACCGACATCGAGCGTGTCCTTCGGCGCCGTTGTTCCCGCCCGGGCACCGCTTCAGTTGCTCGATTCCTCCCGGGTGCCCACGACCTGCAGTTCACCCGACTCGTCGTAGGCGTAGACGTCGAAAACCCCTTTGTCGGGCTCGCCCTGCTCCGTGAATTCGAGTGGCCCGCTGACACCGTCGTAGTCGATGTCCTCACCGCGGTCGAGCAACTTCTTACACTCGGCGAACGACGTGCATTTCTCGCCGTCCCGTGTGACCCGGTTGATCTCCGCGGCGAACACCGTCGGATCGTCGGACTGGGCGGCCTCAACGGCCAAGGCGATGATCGTCACGCAGTCGTAGGCCTGCGGCGCGAACTGGATCTCCCGCAGGTCGGGAGCGAACTTCCGCAGTCGTTCGCGGTATTCGTCGTTGTCCGCCGTCGGTGCCGTGCCCTTCATACCGGCGAGCGCTCCCCGATCGTCCGCCGACACCATCTCCGGCAACTCGGTGTTACGGAGACCGTCGGCACCGTAGACGCCGAGGTCCCGAGGCCCCACCCCAGCTTCGATCATGGCCTGCAGCACCTTGGCGCCCTCCTCGAACGCCACGACCACCACCGCGTCCGGATCGGCATCTCGAAGCTTTCGGGTGAGCTGGTCGAAACTCTCGGACTCGGGAGCGTAGGTCTCCCCCAGCACCACGGTGGCACCCGAGGACTCCAGCGCCTTGGTGGTCGACTCCAGCAGCCCACGACCGTAGTCGTCGTCCCGGGCCACGACGGCGACCCGCTCGTGACCGTCGCCGGTGATCACCTTGCTGAGCGCGGCGGCCTGCAGGTTGTCGCTCGGGGCGGTGCGGAAGTACAAACCGCTGTCGGGGTAGTCGGTGAAGGTGGCGGCAGTGTTGGAAGCCGAACACTGCACCACACCCGAACCGGTCACGTTGTCGATGATCGCGAGCGACATACTCGACGCCGCGGCACCGATGACCGCGTCCACGCCCCTCGACAGCACCTCACCTGCCGAGCGCACAGCGACCTCCGGCTGTCCGCCCTCATCCGTCGACACCGCCTCGGGGATCGGCTGACCGAGCACACCACCCGCGTCGTTGATCTCCTCGATCGCGAGCTTCACCGACTCGATCTGCGGCGCCCCCAAGGAAGCGAGCTGGCCCGTCTCCGGCAGCACGTACCCCAGGTTCAGCACGCCATCGCCACCGTCGCCGATGCCGCCACCCCCTCGCCCGGCTCCCCCACCGCCGCACGCGGTGAGCACGAGAGCGATCGCGCTCAGCAAGACCGCCGATCGCCGCATCGCTGGCGCTCGCATCCGCCGCCTCCGTTCGTCGACACTGTGCCGCCACCGATGTTCCCATCCCCTCGGCCGAACGAACGACCTCATGCACTGGATCGCCGTCGGTCGACGGTGGACAATGCGACGCCGGGTGACACATCGCTTCGACCCGCTCGCCACCGGCCCTCTCCGAGGGGAGTCCGAGGGAAGTATGCGGCCACGGCGCGGCGGGCGATGGAACGGAAGGATGACGCATGGCCGGACGACGCCTGCTCCGCTGGCCGAACCGGTGGGCCGACTGGTTCGAAAAGCGCGGTGTCTACGTGCCCGGCGAGGACAACCGGGTGGTCGATCCGTGGCGGGACTGGGGCTGGGTGATCGTCATCTGGCTGGCCGGTTTGGCGGTGTTCATCCTCGTTTTCGCCATCGCCGTGTGATCCCCTCCCACTCCCCGCCTCGTGACCGTCACCACCCGATAGGGCCGTGCGCATTACGGCGAGGACACAGGCGGGCTCCGACTCTGCCTCAACCACTCGATCCGGCTGGCTTGCCCGAGTCCACGTCGCCACAGTGGACGTGGGGCGGCATGAGCGCGCGCCCAAATGGACCAACGTCGCGCTGCGATCGGAGCAAGGAGCAGCCTGTGTCTACGGCGAGGGCGGTAGCCGCCGTGTGCGCGGTATTCGCACTGGGCGCGTGCGGCACGTCGACGGCGGGTGGCGATACGGAGACCACCGCGATCCCGGAAGCGGCATCGGCCCAGCCGTCACCGACGACGACACTGCCCGCCGGGTCCCTCGAATTCGGCTCCGAACACCGCTTCCCCTCCGGACTCGTGGTGAGGGTTTCCTCACCCAGCGTTTTCGAACCGAGTGAGAACGCCTATCCGCGATCGGAACGGGCCGCCGCTTTCAGCATCTCGCTGCTCAACGAGGGCGAGGAGCCGTACCGGCTGTCGGGTTTCTCGGTAGAGGCCAGGATCGACGGCGAGGAGATCGAGCAAGTGAACGACTCCACTCGCGGTTACAACGGCATCACCGAACCCGACCGCGACATCTCCGTGGGGGAATCGACGGAGATGACGGTCGCGTTCGCGCTGGAACCGACCCCGAGGCAGCTGGAGCTCACCCTGCACCCCGACGCCACCAAGCCCACCAAGGCCGTGTTCGTCGGATTGGCGTGAGGACACGGGTTACGCTTCGGCCATGACCGACCGCATCCGTCTCGCCGAAGGCGACCCGGCCCCCGACTTCACCCTGCCGGACAGCGAGGGCAACCCCGTGTCGCTGTCCGACTTCCGCGGCCAGTCCGTGGTGGTGTACTTCTACCCGGCCGCGGGCACCCCCGGCTGCACGAAGCAGGCATGCGACTTCCGCGACAACCTCGCCCAGCTCAACGACGCCGGATACCAGGTGCTCGGGATCTCCCCGGACAAGCCGGAGAAACTGGCGAAGTTCGTCGAGAACGAGAAGCTCACCTTCCCGCTGCTGTCCGACCCCGACAAGAAGGTCCTCACCGAGTGGGGCGCCTTCGGTGAGAAGAAGAACTACGGACGCATCGTGCAGGGCGTGATCCGTTCGACGTTCGTGGTGGACCCCGAGGGCACGATCGCGGTGGCGCAGTACAACGTCCGTGCCACCGGCCACGTCGCCAAGCTGATGCGGGACCTCAAGCTCACCGCGTAGCGGCCACGGCATCGGGGCGCCCTCTCACAGACGTGGAGGGCGCCGCGCCGGAGCCGGGAAGCGGTGGGGTAGCCGTCCACCACCTTGTTCCCGGCTGTAGCGCCGGGACGAGCGTCGTCGAGGCCCCGCCGGCCGAGGCCGGCACCGGTGGAAAGCGATCTACTGCTGAGCCAGTTCCCGTAGGTGCGACACCAGGGCGCGCAGGGCCTGCCCACGGTGGGAGACGGCGTCCTTCTCCTCCGGCGCCAATTCCGCCGCCGTCCGGGACCCGCCTTCGGGCACGAAGATCGGATCGTAGCCGAAGCCGTTCTCGCCACGCGGCTGCCTGGCCAGCGTGCCCCGCCATTCGCGCCGCAGCACCACCTCGCGTGGTCCGGCGTCGCCCGGGACGACGAGCGCCACCGCGCACACGAACGCCGCACCTCGACGCTCGTCCGGCACGTCCGCGAGCTGTCCGAGCAGCAACCGCAGGTTCGCCGCGTCATCACCGTGCGCACCGGACCACCGCGCCGAGAGCACACCCGGCATGCCGTTCAGCGCGTCGACGGTCAACCCGGAGTCGTCCGCCACGGCGGCCAGCCCCGTGGCCTTCGCCGCGTCCCTGGCCTTGGCGAGCGCGTTCTCCTCGAACGTCGCCCCTGTCTCGGGGGCCTCGTCGAACGGCTCCACGTCCGACATCCCGACGACCTCGAGGCCGTCTACCCCGGCCTCGGCCAGAATGCGACGCAACTCCTTGAGTTTGCTCGCGTTCCGCGTCGCCAACAGCACCCGCGTACTCACTTGGAACCCTTCTTCTTCGGCTGCGGCGGCTCCGGCAGCTCACCCGGATACGGCGCGGCGAGCGCCTCGGCCTGGATCCGCGCCAGCTCGGCACACCCGGCCTGCGCGAGGTCGAGCATCTTGTCCAGCGTGGACCGCGTGAACGTGGCGCCCTCACCGGTGCCCTGCACCTCGATCAACGTCCCCGCGTCGGTGGCGACGACGTTCATGTCGACCTCGGCGCGCGAATCCTCCTCGTAGGGCAGGTCCAACCGGACCCGACCGTCCACGACACCGACACTGACCGCCGACACCGCCGCCGACAGCGGCTTCGGATCGGCCAGTCGCCCGGCCGCGCCCAACCACGTGATGGCGTCGGCCAAAGCCACGTACCCACCGGTGATCGCCGCCGTGCGCGTCCCACCGTCGGCCTGGATCACGTCACAGTCGATCACGATTGTGTTCTCGCCGAGGGCGGCGAGATCGATGCACGACCGCAGCGAACGACCGATCAGCCGGCTGATCTCGTGGGTACGGCCCCCGATCCGACCCTTGACCGACTCTCGGTCACCACGCGTGTGAGTGGCCGACGGCAACATCGAGTACTCGGCCGTCACCCAGCCCAAGCCGGAGCCGTTACGCCAGCGCGGCACTCCCTCGACGACGCTCGCGGCGCACAGCACCCTGGTGTTGCCCACCTCGATGAGCACCGAGCCCGCCGGCCATTGCTGGAATCCGCGGGTGATCCGCACCTCGCGGAGCTGGTCATCGTCTCTGCCGTCTACTCGCACCACACCCGGCAGCCTAATGAAGCCGGCTGGACACCGGGTGAGAAGGGCGTGACCTCGCCGTGAAGTCCAGGTCCAGCGCGCGGCCGCGGCAGGTCACGCCACTCGCGCGTCAGGGACTAGGGTATCCCGGTGACTGGCCTCTTCCCCTCTTTGCGCGCGACCGCGGACGCCTACGACGCCGTCGCCATCCGCTACGCCGAGCTCGTCAGGGACGGGCTGGACAACCTGCCACTGGATCGCGCGACGCTCGCCGCCTTCGCCGAGTACACGCCCACCGCCGGTCCTGTCGCCGAGCTGGGTTGCGGACCCGGCTACGTGGCGGCCCATCTGCACGAGCTGGGATTGGACGTCTTCGGCGTCGACCTGTCGCCGGCCCTGATCGAGCTGGCCCGCAAGCGTTACCCGTTGCTGCGGTTCGAGGTCGGTTCGATGGACGCCCTGGAAGTGGCCGACGGAACCCTACACGGCATCGTCTCCTGGTATTCGATCATCCACGCCCCGCCGCGGGAGTTACCCTCCTACCTCACCGAGTTCCGCCGTGTGCTGGTACGTGGCGGCACCCTGCTGCTCGCTTTCTTCGAATCCGAAGGTGGGCCGGTGGAGGCGTTCGACCACAAAGTGGTGACCGCCTACCGGTGGCCGATCGACGATCTCGCCGACCTAGCGGGCGAGGCGGGATTCGAGGAGATCGGCCGCGTACTTCGTCAACCTCTCGCCGAGGAGCGCTACCGCCGCGGTCACCTGCTCCTGCGGGCACGCTGACACCCGGTGGCCGCCTGGACAGGACCGGACCGAACGGTGCCTAGAACTCGTACACGGCCCCCTGGGTCACGCGTTCCGTGGGGCCGTCGAACGCCGCCTCGGCCTCGGCGAGGATCGCGTCGCCGTCCGACCACGGTGGGATGTGCGTGAGCAGCAACCGTCCCACCCTCGCCCGCGCGGCGAGCTCCCCCGCCTGCGCGCCGGACAGATGCAGCCCGTCGGGCCGGTCGGGTCCGCTGGTCCAGCTCGCCTCGCACAGCAACACGTCGACGCCGTCGGCGAGCTCGTCGAGAGCGGCGCACAGCCCCGTGTCCCCGGTGTAGGCGAAGCTGACGTCGCCGTACGTGATCCGCACCCCGAACGACTCGGTGGGATGCAGAACCGGTACCGGGGTGACCGTGAACGGGCCGATGCGCCGCGGTTCGGGGCTCAACGTACGGAAGTCGAACACGTCCGACAGGTCGGTCTCCTGACGCTCCGCCTCGTGAGGGGCGTACGCGTTGGCCAACCGGGTCGGGGCCTCGGCGGGGGCATGGACGGGCAGTCTGTGCCGACGCGGATCGTAAGGCGGATTCGGATGGTAGCGACGTAACACGGTGAGAGCGCTGAAATCGGCGCAATGGTCCGGATGGAGGTGCGACAGGACGAGCGCGTTCAGCTCGAACGGGTCGCACACCGTCTGCAGGCGTGCCAACGTGCCGTTACCGAGGTCCAGGCCCAACCGGAACCCGTCGGCCTCCAGCAGGTAGCCGGACGCGGCCTGATCGGGACCGGGGATGCTGCCACAACAGCCGAGGATGGTCAGTCGCACGATCAACACCTTGCCACGGCTGATCGCGAGATGCCCTCCTCACGTGGCGGCGAGCACTGTGCCGAGCCCCATGAACCGACGCGCCAACTTGGTGAACGGCTCCGCGGGCCCGGTGGCGATGAACTCGTGCTCCGGCGGCTCGTCGCGGTCGGCCAACAGATCCAGCTCGGTGAGGACACGAACGACGTCCTTGGCCGTCTCCTCAGCACTGGACACCAACGTCACGTCCGGCCCCATGACGGTCTGCAGGACACCTGTCAGCAACGGATAGTGCGTACAGCCGAGGATCAGCGTGTCGACGTCCGCACGGGTCAGCGGTTCGAGGTAGCCCTGGGCCAGCCCGAGGATCTGTCGTCCGGAGGTGACACCCCGCTCGACGAACTCGACGAACCGGGGACACGCCACGCTGCTGAGCCGGACCCCGGTGGCGGCCAAGGCGTCGTCGTAGGCGCGGGACCGCACCGTGCCCTCGGTTCCGATGAGTCCGACGTGACCGTTACGGGTCGTCGCCACGGCTCGCCGCGCCGCCGGGAGTACGACCTCGAACACCGGGATGTCGTAGCGTTCCCTGGCGTCGCGCAGGCAGGCCGCCGATGCGGTGTTACAGGCGATGACGAGGGCCTTCACCCCGTCGGCGACGAGACCGTCGAGGGCCCGCAACGCCAGTTCCCGCACGCGGGCGATGGGCAACGGGCCGTAAGGCGCGTGCAGGGTGTCCCCCACGTAACGGAGGCGTTCGGCGGGGAGTTGATCGGCCACGGCGCGCGCGACCGTCAACCCACCGACGCCGGAGTCGAAGATCCCGATCGGAGCAGCGTTCGAACTGGCCGTGGTCACACCCCGAGATTACCCGGCGGTCATGATGAGACCGCCGACCTCGACCTGTCCGCCCTCGCCACGAGCCAAGCCGCGAGGACCCCGCCCAGCGCGCCGAACAGGTGACCTTGCCAGGAGACACCGGGCGTGCCGGGGAACACCCCCCACAACATGCCGCCCCACAACGCCAGGAGCACGAAAGCCACCGCGAGCTGGGCGATACTTCGCGAGAACACGCCACGAACGAGCAGGAACGCCAACCAGCCGAAGGCGAGCCCCGACGCGCCCACGGTGACGGTGAGATCGGGTGCGGTCAGCCACACCCCCAGACCACCGATCAACCAGATCGTGGCGGTCACCATCAGCCACTGTCCGATGCCACCGGCCATCGCCAGGAAGGCGAACACCACCACCGGACCCGTGTTGGCGAACAGATGTTGCCAATCCGCGTGCAACAACGGTGCCCACACGATCCCGTCGAGACCGTCGAACGAGCGTGCCACGATGCCGTAACCGTCGAGGTTCACCGGCAGGAGCACGTCGATGAGCTCGACGAGGTAGAGCAGGGTCACGAAGGAGATCGCCAGCACGGCCGACGCCAGCGGCTTGCGGGGGAGCACACGCTTGGCGGGGTCACGTCGCGTGCGCGGCGCCGGCGAGGAAGTGCCTGAGAAGTCCACGGTACGCAGGCTAACTCAGCGCCTCACCCCGTCACCTCGGGCGAAAACCCTGAGATACCGGCGTCAGGGCCTCGCTCACCTCACGCCCAGAGCTGACCGTCGAGCCGTTCGGCGGCCTCGTCGAGCGAACCGCTGTAGGCACCGGTGGACAGGTACTTCCATCCGGCGTCGGCCACCACGAACGCGATGTCGGCCGTACCGCCCTTCTTCAGCACCTTGTTGGCCACTCCCAGCGCCGCATGCAGCACCGCACCGGTGGAGATGCCCGCGAAGATGCCCTCGCACTCCAGCAGCTGCCGAGCCCGGCGCAGCGCGTCGTAGGCGCCCACGGAGTAACGGCCGTTGAGCACATCCGGGTCGTAGAGTTCGGGGATGAATCCCTCGTCGATGTTGCGCAGGCCGTACACCAGCTCCCCGTAACGGGGTTCGGCGGCGATGATCTGCACATCCGGTTTGTGTTCCCGCAGGTATCGCCCCACGCCCATCAACGTGCCCGTGGTACCGAGCCCACCGACGAAGTGGGTCAGCGTCGGCAGATCCTCCAGAAGTTCCGGACCCGTCCCGCGGTAGTGGGCCTCCGCGTTCGCGGGATTGCCGTACTGGTACAGCATGACCCAGTCCGGGTTGAGCTTCGCCAGTTCCTTCGCTCGCCGCACCGCCTCGTTGGAACCACCCGCCGCGGGTGAGTACACGATCCGGGCACCGTACGCCTGCAGCAGCTGCCTGCGTTCCTCCGAGGTGTTCTCCGGCATCACGCAGACCATGCCGTAGCCCTTGAGCTTGGCGGCCATCGCCAACGAGATACCGGTGTTGCCGGACGTCGGCTCCAGGATCGTGTCCCCGGGCTTGAGGACGCCGTCCCGTTCGGCCGCCTCGATCATCGCCAGCGCGGGGCGGTCCTTGATCGAACCGGTGGGATTGCGGTCCTCCAGCTTCGCCCACAGACGCACATCGTCGGAGGGCGACAGATGCGGCAACCCCACCAGCGGGGTGCCGCCGAGAGCGTCGAGAAGGGATTCGTAACGGGCCATCGAGGATCGGCCTAGCGTGCGCCGCCGGCGACCGCGGGCAGGATGGTCACGGTGTCTCCGTCGGAGACCTCGGCGTCGAGCCCACCGGAGAACCGCACGTCCTCGTCGTTGACGTAGACGTTCACGAAACGGTGCAGCTTGTCGTCCTTGACCAGGCGCTCCTTGAAACCGCCGTGCTTGGCGTCGAGGTCGTCGATCACCTCGCCCACCGTCTTGCCGGACGCCTCCACCGTCTTCTGGCCGTCGGTGTACGTACGCAGGATCGTGGGGATGGAGACGGTCACGGACATGGGTTACCTCCACTCGGAATTGACGACAGAACAGACGTTTTCAGCGGCGATGTTGTTCCCGGGCCTGGTCAGCGCCCGTCGGGGACGTCGTCGCTGCCGGTGTTGGCGAACATGTACGACTCGACGATTTCCACCGGCTCTTCGGTGACCTCACCGTCGACGATGCGGAACGACCGGAACTCGTAATTCTCCGGGTCTCGGGTCGACACCACCACGTAGTGGGCGAACGGCTCCTGCGCGAGCTTGATGTCCGTCCGCGACGGATACGCCTCTGTCGCGGTGTGCGAGTGGTAGATCACCACAGGCTTCTCGCCGCGAGCGTCCATCTCCCGGTACAGCCGGAGCAGGTCGCCCGAATCGAATTCGTAAAAGGTGGGTGAGCGCGCCGCGTTCACCATCGGGATGAACCGCTCAGGACGGTCTGTCCCGTCGTCGGGACCCGCGATCACGCCACACGCCTCATCCGGATGATCTCGGCGGGCGTGTTCGACGATCGCGTCCACGAGGTCACGGCGGATCTGTAGCACGCCCCCATTCTACGTCTCCGCAAGGGGGTGTCCACATCGTGAGAAGCGCAGGTCAGGCGGTGGAAACCTGCACGTCTTCCGACTCCTCGGGCTCGGTGAGCGCCGCCTCCGCCAACGCGGTCTGACACGTGACCAGCCACGTGAGCTCCCGCCCGCCACGCAGCAACGGCACCGTGGGCCAATCCACCCGCGCGTTCCATCGCGGCCGGGACAGATACGGGGCCTGCGCATGGGCGAAGGCACAGAACACGTCGGGCACCGCGTCCTCGGACACCGGCACCACCACCGGCTCGTCCCCCGCCTCGTGGGCATGGCCGACGAGCAACAGCGTGCGCCGCACCGCGTCGAGCACCCGGCGCCGCATGAGATCACCGTGGCGCGCGCGGAACTCCTCACTGGCCTCGCGATCGAAATAGGCGTCGGGGAACAGCCGCCGATCGGGCAACGGGCGAGGACGGCGCCAGAACGGGCCCTTGCGCTGGCCGGTGAGCGCGCACTCGAGCTCGTCGAGAACGGTGAGCAGACCTTCGGACACCGTGCGCGACACGGCCAGGCACACCACCCGACCGCTGCGCCAAGCGCGGACGTAATCCCCCATCTTCCGTACTCCTCGTCGTGCCGGCCCCTCGTCCCACCCGTCGACGCGGCCGACCTCAACCGGCGTCTTCAGAGGCCACGCTCACAGTGGCCCGCACACCGAGCAACTGGATCTCCGCCACGATCCGCTCGGCGTCGTCGCGGGTGTCGCAGGAGAGCACCCGGGCCGTCCCGTGGCGCTGCGCCTCGTCGGCCAACGCGACTCCCGTCTCCTTATCCAGACCGCACACGTGTCGCAACACGAACGCCATGCCGGGATAGCGGTTCACGTCGTCGTGGTGGAGATCGACATGCCATCTCCCACGTGCGGTGCGCTCAGTCACGGACGACCACCTCCGGCCACACGTCGGAATAGGCGGGCAGACCCGGAACCCCCGTCGCGGCCAGCACACCGCGCACCATCGCGCGAGCGAACACCC
>SMEK01000579.1_pt1 | contig 12949 bp, 9 predicted proteins | sample 2456371 | NCBI WGS metagenome assembly SMEK01 (sample SAMN10132590, study PRJNA489261) | soil metagenome | isolation source: day1 antibiotic-loamy sand soil ammended with composted manure from dairy... | place: USA | collected 2015-04-01
GGCGTACAAGGGGGAACAGTTGCACTCAAAACCATTCACGGGTATACTGTACCTGTAGCCTTGCCTTTCGGGGATCAACTAGAGCTAGGGCTTGTAATATACGATGATGCACCCCGTAACGGATACGGCGAATGGGGCGGATGGGGAGGTGCAAGCTTCGACATCGAGAGTACAGAAAATCCTAGAGTAGGTACTTCGTCAATTAAGGCAACCTATGCCGGAGATTGGGGAGGTGCTGCCCAATTCGGAAGCGGAAGTAGTTCAACTGCTGGGTTTGCATACTTTGCTTTTTCCATTTATGGCGAAGCTGGTACAGATGGGAAAAATATCCAGTTAAATGTGAAGTCTTCTTCTGGTGAGGAAAGTGTGCAGGTGCCTATAGTTGAGGGTGAATGGACAGATTATCAAATACCGCTGTCAGATTTAGGAGACCCCTCAAATATTACAGAAGTCGCTTTTCAGGATACAGGGTTTTCTGGTGTCGTGTATATAGATCATATTGGTCTGCGATAAGTTTAATTCAGCACAAACAAAAAAGCCGCCCCACTACTGGGGCGGCTTTTTTTAGCACTAAATTGATTCTCCACCCATGGTTTGTACCCTCACAAACCATAGGAAAGAGCAATATTTATTACTATGGCCCATGAAAACCAATACTCCCCTCATCGGTTTCCCCGATTAGCCATTTTTGTCTATTTTTATTGATGTCTTATAAGAATGGGGGCACATGATTTTGGTTTTTACCATATTGTATGGGCTAATTTTGAGAGAACCCTGTGTCCTTTGAGGGAACAGGTCACAGGTGGAAGATGCTATAAAGTGGGTAAAAAAAAGAGAGGCCGTTTTAAATGTAGCCTCTCTTGATGGTAATACAGCCCCTATTTAGTGATTTGAATCACATCACTATAATCATCACTCCATTCGAAATCAACTTCCACTGATATTAAATACGTGCCTGATGGAAAATCATCGGGTATCGTATAGATGAGTTCAGTTCCTTCTGCATTAGAAACGGCGCTCTTAATAATTGTAGGGCCATCTTCGATAAATGGCATGAAGTTAATATTCGCTGCGTAACCTACCTTCTTAAAATTTTTGCCTGTAATGGTAAGCACCTCACCTACCTTATAAGAAGATTGGCTGATGCTGAATATTTCAGGTGAGGTAGAAGGCTTATTTACTGTAAGCTTTTCAGAAGAGTAATAACCGACTTTTCCATTTGAGGTAACTTTTATGGTATATTCACCAGGATCTTGAGTGGATGGAACAGTTACTTCAATTGAAGTAGTTGATTCATTAACTATTGATAAAGAGGTAGATTCTGAACCAATTGTAATTTCCACAATATTTCCGGATGCAGCGAAATATTCGCCCGTTAAGATGAAATTTTCACCTCTGGTTATAGTAGAGGGACTAATGCTCGAAATGCTGGGCCTATGGTAAACTACAGTGAAGGTTTCCTCCATATATAAGGATTGTTCATCAACAACTACCTTAACTTTATAGTCCTCAAGAGGCGCATCAGCAGGAACCCTAACAACAATTCGTGTGCTTTCAAACAATACCTCAAAAGGGTCAAGTTCGATGACGGTACTTGAAGTGGTGCTTTCTAATATTACCTTGACTTTTGATGCATCAGTACCAAAATTTTCGCCATAGATAAATAAAAATTCGTCTTGTGCCACTTCGAGGAATCCCACGTGTGGATCGATTGAAATTGGCGGGCCTGCTACTTTTTCTACAGTTACCGCTACGGTATACTCACTTTTAGTGCCATTTTCAGCAGTTACCGTGTAAACGACAGGTTCGGTAAAATCTTGGGCTTCTCCCGATGCAGGCGTAATTTTAGCCTTTGCAGAAATGGTAATAGTTGGGCTCAATGCAGTTATTTCTGTACCAGCAGGAGCAACAAGGTTAACCGTTTTAGAAGTTTCGTTAATTGTGCCAATTACCTCAGGGCTTAGTGCAGCCAATTTGAATGAAATAATGCTTTTTTCCGCACTTGGTTCGGATGAGGGCTTCACTTCATCATCATTTTTGCATGATATTACACTGAAAACGAGAAGGGTGAGTAACAAATTAATAGAGAAATTGATTTTTTTCATAACTGTTGATTTTTTTTATGCAAATAAAAGGATATCATCCATCTTGATTTTTGTTGAAATCTAGATTTCTGAACAGTTGTAATGAAAGAAGCGAAAACCAATATAGTTGGAGGAAATCAGTGCATTGAAGCTTTAGTGTTTGTCATCCACAACGTCTATTTATTAAAGGGCGTTGTGCTCATCTCGCCAACCCTTCCACACCAAATTCATTGTCCCGTATAGAGAAAATCTAAAAGAAGCACGAAATAGTATAAGGAGAATCGCACCTCCACCCATGGTTTATATCTTCACAAGCCATGGTAAACAGCAAATATTTATTATTGTGGTAGTGAGAACAATACACCTTCATCGGTTTCCAGATGAGCCGTTTTTGCCTACTTTTATGAAAATTTCATGAGGTGGGGTGAATGATTTTGGTTTTGAGGTAACCTGTCTCCTCACAGGACACAGACGACAGGCCACGGATACATACTTAGTAAATACAACTCACCCTCACACGCCTATCTATCAACCACTAGTAACTTCTCCGTCTCAATACCGTCTTCCGTTATCAACCGAACAAAATATAGCCCAGCAGCTACAGTTTGACCATTCCCATCCGTACCATTCCATTGGATGGTTTTAGGCCCTGCGGCTTGGCTTTCGTCAATCAAGGTCCGAACTTTTTGGCCTTGTCGGTTAAAGATATCCAACTGCACAGAACCAGACTTGGAAGGTGAAAAAGCGATATTGGTAAAACCAGATGAAGGATTGGGATACAGATAAAAAACGGAATGAATTTCTTTTTTGCCTAGTCCTGTTATGGGGTCAGGAATCTCAATCTCTTCCCCTGATATACGTATGGCGTCAAAATAAAGCATCACGTCTTCCATTGATCCATGCTCCGCCACAATTTCAAACTGGTCGATAGCGCCCCAGTCAAATTTGCCTTCTGGTTCGAACCATTCATCATCCCAAGCCCCTTTTTCTTCTAAGTCACCCAAAGGTATACTGATTTGATGCCATTCCCCGTCCCATGGAACCATAGCCTCGTCTATTGTCAAGCCCATTCTCCAGGGACGATCCGTGGCACTGGTTTTGGTGTCGACAAAGCGAATGTCAAAACTCGTTCCAGGTAAATTTCCACGTACCCAGAAGGAGAGCACATAATCATTTTGAGGCATTAGCGAAAGGTCTACCACTGGTCTAAAGCTAAAACCAATGGCATCGTATTGATCTGCGCCAGTCCAGTAGATATTGTATTGGCCTTCTTTCGGACCATTGGCATTGTAGTAGTCCAAGCTGCCATTCGTAATGTGACTAGACGCCTGGATTCCCTCTCCCATGAAGTCGTCATATAAGACAAAACCCGATGTAAGGGGCCTTTCCTCGTACTCCATTTGTGGAGGTACATTGAATCCAAGTGCTTTTAAAAGAGGCACGTTAAGATCGTAGTCGAAGAGCTCATTAGAGTTTTTATTGAAGATGCCGAACTCTTGCTTATAATCCCATATTGTCCAAGCAATGTCGTGTTTCTCAAGATAGCTCCTCACGATTTCGTACCAAACAACGCGCTCTGAATTGTCACTATTAGGCATATATACCCCGAATTCTCCACAAAAAACAGGCACTTCATGGGTCGTCTTAAAATCTATGGCAATGTCTAAGAGTTGCTTTACCTTGGCAATTGTCCCATCGTTTGCATAATTATTCAGCGCTCCTTCTACCCAAGTACCTTTCAAGTCATTAGGTATATGGGGCATAGCCGAAGCCTTATAAGGAAAAGGGACACCTGTTAGATTTGCCATGGATGGCTCTCCCCAGCTAGCTCCTTGATGGGTAAAGATAAAAGGATCGTAGAAGTGAAAGGTATATATGATTTTATCATCATCATACACAGGTAGGTCAGCCAAAGTGGTATAGCTGTTGTAGTTGGTTCCTCCTACAATGATATAATGTTCCATATCCTCACTTCGGATTGCATCAATCACTTTTTGTTGGATTGCGCCCCACGCTTCATTGCTAATCCCATGAGGTTCATTCAAAACTTCATAGTAGATATGTTCGGACCGATCGCTATATTGAGCGGCTACTTGTGGCCATATTTTAACCAATACATCCTCAATTGCAGGGTCTGTCTCCACTACTGGGTCGAAGGTATGGTTGTCGATGATCAGGTGCATTTCCAATTCCTCAGCCCAATCCACGACCTGATCAAGAAAGTTCACAAAAAGAGGATCGAGGGTGTAGTTTGGCGCACCGTCTGTCATGGCATGGAGGTTAATAGGCAAGCGGATTACATCGCACCCTAGGCTTTTAATGTTCTCAAAGTCTTTTTTGGTGAATTTAGAAAACTGGATCTGGTTGGGGGAAGTTGATTGAAACCAGTTGGTAAGATTCACGCCCTTTTGAAAAGGAACTTGTGCAATCGACACAGAGGAGAATAGCATTATAAGAAGCAACAGATAGATACGCATGTTCCTTGTATAAGTTTATGTTAATAGATAATGGCTGCCCTCATGAAAGAGCACTGATATGAAAAACTTCCCCTAGAGAAGTGGGGAGTTTTATTAAATCTAATAAAAATCCACTGATTTTCAAGGGGAAATGACGCTCTCCTCTTTACTTATTAACAAGATAGGGCATCGCTCTATTCCGCCAATAACTTATCCATAAACAAATTAAACTCCTCCACGTACTCCGAAAAATACTCGCCCGTACCGGGGCCGCTAAAGCCCGTATGGATTTTCCGGACTTCTCCTTTCCTGTCGATAAAGATGGTGGTTGGATAGGACATGACATGGTTCAGCATAGGCAATGATTTTTCTGCCGAACCTTTCTCGGTAGAGCCAGCAATGAGAAAATCATAAGGCACATCCAATCTTTTCACCATGGTTTCTACACGCTTGCGGGCATACTCAAAATCAGCCTTCTTTTCATAGGCCAACCCTATAATGGCCACGCCTTTGTCTTGGTTTTGCCTATACCAATCAGACAAGAAAACAGTTTCGTCCATACAGTTAGGACACCAAGTGCCAAAGATTTGTAGGATCACTACTTTGTTTTGGTAGCGTGGGTCTGAAAGGGTCACGGTATCGCCATTGAGGTCAGGAAATGCGAAGCTGATTTTATCGTATCCTTCTTTAAGATAGGTAAGTGTTTCAGGATCAGGAAGGGTGGCGCCGGGGTTTTTAACAGCGTTCCACGAAGCAAAGAAAGTTTTCCCAGACCAAAACTTTCCATCTATGATGGAATCCCCTTCTACTGTTCCTTCAAAAAGATAGGCTTGTTCACCATTAAATGCACTAAGGGAGAGCGTATTGCCATCAACAAATCCATTCAAAAACCGGTAGTCGCCAGTGGCGGTAAGGAAACTGCCAGATAAATCGCTGCCATTTTGGGAAAACACACCAATGGCATTATACCGGCGGCCTGTATTGACTTCAAAGTTAACCGCCCATTTACCTGATACGTCCTGCGTCGGATTCCTTTCCTTTTCCTCAAAATATCCTTGTTTGCCCCATGCTGCATGAAAAGGTACCACATAGTCTTCCACATAATGCTTGATCCATGCCCCTTCTAACTTTTCATTTTCTACTTTCGCTTCTATGGTAGCGTCAAATATATGCATCGCTATCTTGATAGAATCCCCTGCAACTTTCATATCCACGGGAATTCTTTCTTCTCCATTAATGATTTCCGCATGTTCTTGATCCAGTATCTCTATCAAAAATGGCACTTCTACATTTTGCAAAGAAAGCGTCGCACTCCATATCCCTTCCTTTATAGAAAAACCCTTTTCTGTTTTGCTGCCACAAGCCAACATGAAAATGCTAGTGATGAGTATGAGAGAAAGCCTTTGTATTGTCATAATAAAGAATCGTTAAGCTTAAATTAAAGATGCTCTATTCCTTAGCCCAAAAGGGGGTTTATCACGGAGCATAGTGTTACCAAAGTTAAGCATATTCTGGTTTAGGTGAGTGATGACATCTCATTTTAAGGACATCGCTCCATACTTGCCCTTATCCAATTAAACCTAAAAGTTTGCTCTTGATATTTATATTCTGAAATTTTCCCCCACTTTCCCCCACCATTGTTTTTGCGAAGTAATAGGAGGGCGTGGAAATGTTAGCGTCTGAATTTTTTATGATAAAATACGCCTGTAGTTAAAAGTTTTAAACAATTTCCACGTTTTTTACTTTCATTAGATAATAAAGAAGAGGCTTATCAGAGGATTCTCGATTAGAGGTTATCTCGCATCAAAATATACTTTTTTTTATTATTCCTAGTTATTTTGATTTATTTATCTTAATTTTTGATATTAGTGGTAAAAAGTGGGGGATTGTGGAGGAAATTGCAATTATGTTTTTTAGTTTTGCGTATCGTATAAGTACCTTGTTTTAATAGTCTATGTCATTTTTCACAAGCGAATATGAATGTAAGTTGGATGCTAAAGGGAGGCTGATTTTGCCTTCCAAGATAAAGTCCAATTTGCCTGAAAGTTCGTCTAGTGAATTGGTGATTAGGAGGGGTTTTGAGCCATGTTTGGTTATATATCCCATGCTGGAGTACAAAAAGATCTATCAGAAAATAGCCGGGCTTAACGAGTTTAACGAAGAATATAGAAAGCTGCAGCGAAATTTTTTCAGGGGCAATACTCAAGTGGAACTTGACAACGCGGGCAGATTCCTTATTCCCAAAACCATGCTGAAATATGCGCAATTGGAGAAAGACGTAATCGTGGTGGGGATGGGGAATAGGGTGGAAATCTGGAATCCTGATCTGTACGAGGATTACCTGATTCAGGATCAATCGGAGTTTTCCGCATTGGCCCAGAAATTTTTAGATGAATAGGGAATGACGAATTATCATAAGCCAGTAATGCTGCAAGAGTGCATCGATGCACTAAATATTAAGGATGGCTGTGTGTACGTGGATGTTACATTTGGAGGGGGAGGTCATAGCCGGGCAATATTGGAGCGTTTAAATAGCGGAAGATTATATGCTTTTGACCAGGATAGCGACGCAAAGAAAAATACAGAATCCATCGTCCACGAAGGGTTTACTTTTGTGGCAGCGAATTTTAGATATATGAAGCGCTATTTAAAGATGCATGGCGTAACTAGTGTGGATGGGATTTTGGCAGATCTTGGGGTGTCTTCGTACCAGATAGATGAAGCCGAAAGGGGATTTTCTACACGGTTTGAAGGCGAGTTGGACATGCGGATGGATAGGGATTCGCCTAAGAGCGCTAAGGAAGTCGTAAATGCCTACAGCGAAAAAGACTTGCATAAGGTGCTAGGTATGTACGGTGAAGTGAGGAATGCAAAAACCTTGGCTTCGGCCATAGTAGCAGCACGGACCAATAGACCGATCATTACCAGTGGCGACTTGAAAGAGGTCTTGCAGCGATTTGCTCCTCGGGGGAAAGAGAACAAATATTTTGCGCAGGTTTTTCAGGCATTGCGTATAGAGGTAAATGAAGAATTGAGAGCGTTGCAAGAGATGTTGGAGCAGGCAGGAGAATTGTTGAACATAGGAGGCCGATTGGTAGTGATGTCTTATCATTCGCTAGAAGACAGAATGGTGAAAAACTTTATAAATAAAGGAAATGTACAGGGCAATGAAGAAAAGGATTTTTATGGAAACCTGCTTCGGCCTCTAGAGCCAGTAAACAAAAAACCTATTACTGCTAGCGTAGAGGAGGTTGCCCAAAATAGCCGGGCAAGAAGTGCTAAACTAAGGATAGCAGAAAAACTAAAAGATGTAGAATAAATGCCTCGTTAATGAGCTAAAATCAACGACATGAGGAATACAGTCAGAAAGCCAAAACAAAAAAGAGCCAGTATTTTTTCAATTATTGAAGAAAAACTCAGGCTTGATTTAGCTTTTGAGCAAGGGTTGCCTGTGCGCTATTTGCCGTATATCCTGTTTTTTACAGTGCTGGGCATTTTTTACATCGGTAATGGCCATTATGGTGAAAAGGCCATTCGAAAGATTGATGTGCTTCAGGTGGAAGTTGAAAACCTTAGAGCAGACTATACTTCTATGAAGGCAGCCTATATGTTTGCCAGCAAGCAGTCTGAGGTGGCTCGCAAGGTAGAGCCATTTGGTTTGTATGAAAGTTTGACACCACCTTTTAAAATAATAGTGGAAAAAGAGTGAACATTAAAAGATCCATATTGCTCCGAGTTCGCATTGCTTTTATTGTAATGGTTTTGTTTGCCATTTCGATAGGGGCTAGAATTGTAGATATACAGTTCGTAGAGGGGAAGAAGTGGGCAACAATCGCAGAGGACATTGGTTTGAAATACCGCAAAGTGGAGGCTACTCGCGGCAACATTTACTCGGATAATGGGAGCCTTATGGCCACATCTTTACCTTTTTACAAAGTAGCCTTTGACCCAACCATAGCTGATAACGAACTATATAAAAATGGTTTGGACTCGCTGTACATGCTACTGAGCCGGCATTTCAAAGATAAAACTCCTGCAGAATATAAGCACAAAATCAATAACGCTAGGGTTGCCAAGAGAAGGTATTTGGTCTTGAACTGGAAGCTCATCGACTATCAGGACAAAAAGAAAATGTCCCAATGGCCTATTTTCAGAGAAGGTCGTCTTGGCGGAGGGGTGATTTTCGAAAAGGTGGACAGGAGATTCTTGCCCTTTTCTCATTTGGGGGGAAGAACCATAGGATATATTACCGAAACGGGAAGTGGGGTAGGTCTTGAATATAGTTTCAACAAATTTTTGGCAGGAACTGACGGCGAAGCCTTGTTTCAGAAGATGGCAGGGGGTAACTGGAAGCCGGTGTATGACGATTCTGAGGTGAGGCCTGAAGAAGGGCTGGACATAGAAACTACCATCGACATCAATCTGCAAGACGTGGCAGAATCTGCTTTGCTCAAGGCCCTGATCCGTCATGAGGCAGATTATGGTTGTGTCGTGGTGATGGAAGTAGCTACGGGTGAAATCAAAGCCATTTCAAATCTAAAAGGGTATGAAGATGGCAACTATCGAGAAGTATATAATTATGCTGTACAAGGCCTGACAGAACCTGGGTCTACTTTTAAACTGGCTTCAATGATTGCTTTGTTCGAAGATTCGAACCTTAAGCCGAGCGACAGCATCGACACTGGAAATGGAGAATATAAGTTCTTCGATCGGACTATGCTGGACCATAAACCAGGAGGATATGGGATGATGACGGTTCAGGAGGCTTTTGAAAAGTCTTCTAATATTGGGATTTCAAAGCTTGTGCAGTCGCAGTTCGGTCTCAGCCCTCAACGATATATAGACTATATCAAAAGTTTTGGTTTGGCTACTCCTTTGGGCTTCCAAATGATAGGGGAAGGTGTTCCCTATATAAAAGATGCGTCCGATCCGACATGGAGCGGTGTTACCTTGCCTTGGATGTCCATTGGCTATGAGTTAAAGCTAACGCCTTTGCAGACCTTGTCATTTTTTAACGCTGTGGCCAATGACGGAAAATTAATTCAGCCCCTTATTGTGAAGAAGGTGAAAAAGGCGGATAAAGTAGTAGAGCAATACAGTGCCAAGGTATTGAGAGACAAAATCTGTTCTGACCAAACTTTATCTTATGTGAGAGGGATGCTAGAGGGTGTTGTGGCCAAGGGAACAGCGAGTAAGATCAATGAAAGTTATTATCAGATAGCTGGTAAAACTGGCACAGCTCAGATTGTTAAAGATGGTCGGTATACTCGGCGTTACTATACCTCATTTGCTGGATATTTTCCGGCAGATAAGCCTAAGTATAGCTGTATTGTTGTTATAAATAACCCAAAGGGTTTCCAACAATATGGTAGTGATGTAGCGGCGCCAGTATTCAAGGAAATCGCTGATAAGATATATGCACGGGACCTTGAAATGCATGAATCGTATCCAAAAGAGTATATTGCCGAGCAGGATGTTTTTCCTGTGATGAGGGCCGGAAAGGCAGATGACCTTGCGTATATATGCAATGCACTGGGCATAGCGCACGAGCCAACAAACAAAGAAGATTGGGTAAAAGTAAATAGAAAAGAGGATGCCGTCGTATGGGTAGATAATCATGTCGATTCTGGGCATGTTCCTGATGTAAAGGGAATGACACTGAGGGATGCGTTATACCTATTGGAAAACAAAGGACTTAAGGTTGAAATAAGAGGAAAAGGAAGGGTCATGAAACAATCTCAAGCTCCTGGTACCAAAGCCATAAAAGGAAGTCATATCATTATTAACCTGGGCTAAGTAATGGCAGAACTAAAGGACATATTATATAAGGTATCGTTGGTTGAGGTTGTTGGAACCACTAATCTTGAAATAGCTTCTGTCCACTTCGACTCGAGACAGGTGGTCCCTCAAGGTTTGTTTGTGGCTATAAAAGGAACCCAAGTAGACGGGCATCAATTTATTAACGCTGCTATTGAGAAGGGAGCTACTGCTGTAATATATCAAGAAGAGCTTGAGGAGCTTAAAGATAGTATTACTTATATCAAGGTGGAAAATAGTGCTAAAGCTTTGGGGGTCGCCGTGTCCAACTTTTATGGTAATCCTTCTAAGAAGCTTCAGGTAGTGGCTGTGACAGGTACCAATGGCAAAACCACAACGGTAACTCTTCTGCATAAGCTTTTCATGGAGTTGGGTTACAATGTTGGAATGCTTTCTACTGTAAACAACAAAATTAATAATGAGGTATTGCCCGCCACGCACACTACACCCGACGCACTAGCCATGAATGAGTTATTTCAGCTCATGGTTAAAAAAGGATGCACGCATTGCTTTATGGAAGCAAGCTCTCATGCTATAGACCAGGAGCGAATGGCTGGCGTAACCTTGGCTGGCGCTGTGTTTACGAACATTAGCCACGATCACTTGGATTATCACCATACTTTTGATGAATATATCCGAGTGAAAAAGCGGCTTTTCGACGACCTGCCTTCTTCTGCTTTTGCACTTGTAAATGTGGATGACAAAAGGGGCTTGGTGATGTTGCAAAATACGAAGGCCTCTAAGAATACTTATGCACTCAAGACCATGTGCGACTTCAAAGCAAAAGTGCTCTCGAATACAATACATGGACTTGAGCTAGACATAGACCAAAAAACGGTATGGTTTAAGTTGATTGGTGATTTCAATGCCTATAACATATTGGGAGTGTATGCCTCTGCTATGCTTTTGAACGAAAAGAGTGATGAAGTGCTGACGATCTTGTCGGAACTGCAGGCAGCACCTGGCAGGTTTGAACAGGTACCAAACAAAGCTAAGGTTACTGCTATAGTAGATTATGCCCATACGCCAGATGCGTTAGAGAATGTTCTATCTACAATCAATGTGTTAAGAACAGGTAATGAAAAGGTGATAACGGTAGTGGGATGTGGTGGCAACCGCGACAAAACAAAGCGGCCAGTAATGGCAGAGATTGCTTGCAGGTTCAGCGATAGGGTTTTGCTGACTTCTGATAATCCGAGGAATGAGGATCCCGAAGCCATTATCGAAGACATGAAGCAAGGCGTGAGCCCTACCAACTTCAAAAAAGCCATCGCCATTGCAGACCGGAAGGAAGCAATAAAACTCGCTTGCAGTCTAGCGGAAGTAGGTGACATTATATTGGTAGCAGGCAAAGGTCACGAAACCTACCAAGAAATAAAAGGTGTGAAATATGACTTTGATGACAGGAAAGTGCTAAGGGAAATGCTGGAATAATGTACCAATTATATAAATGTACCAATGAGGTAATTGTTTGTAATTGAGATATGGAATTGAATAGAGTTTTGAAATGAAATAAATTAAGTATGGGCGACAACATTATAAAAAGGGCTTCTTTTGAGTTCGCTTTAGAAATTATAAAATTTTCAGAATGCTTGGAGTCCCAAAAGAAATATGTTGTTGCAAATCAGGTTTTGAAATCGGGGTGTTCGATAGGAGCTAATGTTCGGGAGGCGCAGAATGCAGAAAGTAAATTAGATTTTATTCATAAGCTGAAAGTAGCTATTAAGGAAGCTGAGGAAACGGAGTACTGGTTAATGTTGTGCAATCATTCAGCAAGTTATCCTGATACTGCCGATTTAATAGAACAAGTAAGAGGGATTATTAAAATATTAGGAAAGATTATATCTACCACTAAGAAAAGCTTAACCTTAAAAGGCTCCAACTAAACAATTGGTACATTAAAAATTAGATAATTAGAAATAATGTTCTACTACCTATTCGATTATTTAGACAAAGAATTTGACTTGATGGGAGCTGGAGTGTTTCAGTTTATCTCCTTCAGGGCGGGTATGGCTGCTTTATTTTCTTTGTTGATTACAATTGCTTTTGGCAAGAACTTAATCGAAATGTTACGGAAAAAGCAGGTAGGAGAGAGCATCAGAGACTTGGGCCTGCAAGGCCAGATGGAAAAGAAGGGAACGCCGACAATGGGCGGTATCATCATTATTGCTGGTATCGTAATTCCCACTCTGCTGTTTGCTCAGTTGGACAATGTATATGTCATCCTAATGTTAGGGTCTTTGATTTGGATGGGGTTGATTGGTTTTCTTGATGATTATATTAAGGTCTTTAAAAAGAATAAAGAAGGGCTTCAGGGCAGGTTTAAGATTGTAGGGCAACTGGTCTTGGGGCTTGTTGTGGGCATTACCCTAGTATTTCATCACGATGTGGTGATAAGAGAGTTTAATGAACCTGCTATAGTGCACGAAGAAGTAATGGTATCTTCTAATTATGAAGATATTAGGTCTACAAAGACAACCATTCCTTTTGTCAAAAACAATGAATTCGACTATGAAGTGTTGGTATCCTGGATTGACCCAAGCCTTACATGGATCATCTACGTGCTAGTGGTGATTGTGGTAGTAATGGCTG
>SMEK01000606.1_pt1 | contig 12904 bp, 11 predicted proteins | sample 2456371 | NCBI WGS metagenome assembly SMEK01 (sample SAMN10132590, study PRJNA489261) | soil metagenome | isolation source: day1 antibiotic-loamy sand soil ammended with composted manure from dairy... | place: USA | collected 2015-04-01
CGCCGACCACCAGCGCACCGACCGCCGCTGCGGCGGTGCCCGTGAACACCGCCGCCACGCCGGTCCGGCATCCGATCGAGCTGGCATCCGCACCGGCGTCAGCCGCGACCGCCGCGTTACCCGTGTTGAACGACAGTGACGCCAGTGTGGCGGCGGCACTTGCGTCGCTTGCCGGTGGCAGCGACCTGTCTTCGCTGCTGGTATCGCAACAGATCGTCGCCCGCATCGTGACCACCATCGACGCATTGCCGCGTCACGATGGGCTTGGTTCTTTCACGCTGCCGGCGCGCACGCCCAAAGGCGCGTTTGCGGTGGACGTTGTCGGGGACGCGAGCGTGATCGGCACGGCGAACGTCGCGCGCTATGCGCCATACATGGAGGTTGTCGACGCGGTCGATCCGCAGGCGCTGGTGAGCTGGTATGTGCGTGCCTATCCGCTGTTCCAGCAGGCCTATCGGCAACTGGGTTATCCAGAAGCCTATTTCAATGCTCGCTTGATCGTGGCGCGAGTTGAGGATCAAGACCAAGCTGCGAGCCGTCCGTGCGGCCCTGGTTGGACGCGATCTGCATGACGCGCCGGCAGCAGCAGGAACAGCAGGGTAAATCGGAATGCCGCGATGGTGCAGTGCACTTGATCGACGTGCCGTGGATCCGGACATTGGTATGGCTGCAGGGATGTAAAGTCATTCAGTCGTGATGACGTTTTGCGATCTCGTCGGGCTGGCGCCTTCGATTCGAACAGACCGGATGTTGCCATGACGTGTGGGGTGGGGTAGCGGATATTTCCATGGTGTGGGGAGGAGAGCTTATGAAACGTGTCAAAGCGTCTGGATTTTTGCTGGTTCTGATGTTGGCTGGCCTCGGGGCGTCAGCCAGTGTGTTTGCGCAAAGTGCGTCGGATTCTCCGCTAGCCTTCGTCAACGTGGACAAAAATCACGACGGTCTCGTCAGCCGGTCCGAAGTGCCCAAGGAATTGCACGACCTTCGATCACATTTCGATCAATATGACAGCGACGCCAATCACCGCCTTTCCGAAGGCGAATACGCCGGTTATCTAGTCGCTGCCTCGTCCGGCGCCTGCCAGAAAACCATGCAGGGAGCGGGCAACCCGAACTGCGGCGGGGCGTCGGCAGTCGGCGGGGACATGATTGAAAGACAAGGGGCGGCGTTGCGTGCGAGCCAGCCGGTGCAACCGCCGAGGACCAACCAGGGTCACTAGAAGCGCAGGTACGGCCGAGTCCGGCTCGTTTTCGTTCTTCGGCACCGCGTCGTGATGATCTGGTGCCGTCGACGCCACGGAGTGTGCCATCGAGAAAAAGTCGAGCCTTCTTCGCGTTGCGGGATCCCGGAGGCATCGGCTTTGGATGGGTCGGTACGGTGCTGGCTGTGCGAGCCATGTTGTCACGCAGGTGCAGGGCATCGCGTGACATCGCCGAGCCGTCACCGACCATGGACTGATCGGTTTCTGAACATGGGTGGCGTTACAGTGGGGCTTCGTGCTGATCTCGTACGGAGGGCGCTGTGATGACGCGATGGTTGTGGCTGGTGTGTACGGCGGTTTTGTGCGCGGCATCGATGTCACTGGCGACCGCCGCAGCTCCGACGGCGGATGCACGCGCGGCAGCTCCCCCGATGGTGGCGCAGATCACGCTGGATGGCCCGATCGGTCCGGCCGCCGCCGAGTATTTCGATGACGCCTCGAGACGGGCTGTCGACGATGGCGCCGTGGCGATCGTGCTGCGGCTGGACACGCCTGGTGGCTTGTCCGATTCGATGCGGTTGATCATTTCCGGGATGCTCGCCAGCAAGGTTCCGGTGCTTGTGCATGTCGCACCGGGCGGTGCGCGGGCCGCTTCGGCGGGCACCTACATTCTCTATGCGGGTCAGGTTGCCGCGATGGCGTCGGGCACGCATCTGGGTGCGGCAACCCCGGTCTCGCTGGGTGGCGCGGCGCCCTTGCCGCTGCCGAAGGGTGGCGCGCCGGCGACCGCCTCATCCGCGCCGGAGGACCCGATGGATGGTGAGAGTGCCGAATCCGGCAAGGCAGTGAACGATGCGGTGGCCTATATCCGTTCGCTCGCGCAGTTGCGCGGGCGCAATGCTGAATGGGCGGAGCAGGCGGTCCGTGGCGCGGCCACGCTGACGGCCAGCGAGGCGGCCGGCAGGCACGTGATCGATTTCATCGCGGACGACGTTGATGCGCTGCTGGCCCAGTCGGATGGGCGGCGGGTGAAGGTGGGCGATCGCAGTGTCATCTTGCAACTCAGGGGGGCCACGGTTCGGGAGTACGCGCCCAGTGCGCGCGCACGTTTCCTGGGTGTCATCACCAACCCCACGATGGCGTACATGTTGTTGCTGGTTGGCATCTTCGGCTTGGCGCTGGAGGCGATGCATCCCGGTACGCTGCTGCCCGGTATCGTGGGCAGCATCTGCCTGCTGGTCGGGCTGTATGCCTTGCAGTTGTTGCCGGTGAGTTATGCGGGGCTGGCGCTGATGGCGCTGGGAATCGGATTGTTGGTGGCCGAGGCGGTGAACCCCACGGTGGGTGCACTGGGTATCGGTGGCGTGGTTTCGTTTGTGGTGGGGTCGGTGATGCTGATGAATACGGGTGTTCCCGGTTACGGGGTGAACCTTGGTGTGATCGCGGCGATCGCCCTGTGCGCGTCGGCCTTGCTGGGACTGGTCGTGTGGCTGGTGTTCCGCTCGCGACGATCGCGCCAGTTCACGGGCGACACGGCGCTGTTCGCCGACACGGCCGAATTGCTCGAGCCGGTGGGCGCCGGTGGCGAGGCGTGGGCGCTGGTGCGCGGCGAGCGCTGGCGGGTGCATTGCGATACGGCATTACCAGCTGGCACCAGGGTACGCGTGGTTCAGCGCGAAGGTCTTTTGCTGCAGGTGGTGCAGGCATGAGGTGCGCGTTGCCGCGACATCAAGCCATCCATGTGCCGGAAAGCGTGGTGGTTGAAGCTGCGGCGTCAGGCACCGGTCGTTGGTCAACTGATTCACGGGAGAAATAACCATGTTCGGATTTGTCGGTGTGCTGGTGATCCTTGGCATCCTGCTGCTGTTTTCCACCGTCAAGATATTGCCGGAGTACCAGCGGGGCGTGATTCTGACGCTGGGACGCTACACCGGTACCAAGGGCCCCGGGCTGGTGCTGCTGGTGCCGATGGTGCAGCGGATGATCCGGGTGGATCTGCGCGTCACCGTGATGGACGTGCCGCCGCAGGATGTGATCTCGCGCGACAACGTCTCGGTGCGGGTCAATGCGGTGGTGTATTTCCGCGTGGTGGACCCGGCCAAGTCGGTGCTGGAAGTGGCCGAGTTCTTCCAGGCCACCAGCCAGTTGGCACAGACGCGCCTGCGCTCGGTGCTGGGCCAGCACGAGCTGGACGAAATCCTGTCGCAACGCGATTCGATCAACCACACTTTGCAGGAAATCCTCGACGAGGCCACCGATGCCTGGGGCATCAAGGTCGCCAACGTCGAAATCAAGGACGTGGACCTCAACGAAACCATGGTGCGCGCGATCGCCCGCCAGGCCGAGGCCGAGCGCGAGCGCCGCGCCAAGGTGATCCACGCCGAGGGCGAAATGCAGGCCGCCGAGAAACTGCGCGATGCCGCGGCGATGCTGTCGCAGCAACCGCAGGCGCTGCAGTTGCGCTACCTGCAGACGCTGGCTGACATGTCCAACAACGGCAAGTCCTCCACCATCGTGTTCCCGCTGCCGCTGGACCTGATCAAGCCGTTGATGGAGGCGTTCCCGGCGGCCATTCACCAGCAGTCCGGGAATGGGGAATAGAGAATAGGGAATAGGGAATCGAAAAAGCTAAGGTATCGCCCGCCAGCGGGCTCCTACGACGGAGCTGGAGTAGGTTGGGGTGAGCTTGCGAACCCCAACGTGGTGACTCCACGAGAGTGTATTTGCCGGGGTTCGCTACGCTCACCCCAGCCTACGCGAAACCTGCTCTTCCGATTCCCGATTCCCGATTTCCCATCCGCTATTCCCGGCTCGACGCCCCATCCAGCTTGTCGAAGTTGAGGATGGCGTTGAGCACCAGCGGGTAGCTTCCGATGGTGCCGCCGCGCCAGATCGGGTTGCTGGCAAACAACAGCACGTGGCCCTTGCCGTAGCGGGCGTCGACCACCGCGGCACGCTCGGCCATCTCGCTGCCGCCGTCGAGCAGGCCCGAGATCAGCAGATTCTTCGCATCGGCATAGCGCAGGATCACTCGTGGCTGCTGGTCGGCCGGGATCACCCACGGGTTGTTGCCTGCCTGCTCGGCGTTCAGCGGCAGCGCCTGCCACGGCTTGGCTTCAGGCAGGGCGGGCGCTGAGACCGAGGCACGGCCCTCGGGTGCGTCGATGTCGTGCGGGCCGCCTCTACCGGTCGGACGCTCGAAGTCCCGGGCGGACGGCAGGCCGCGGTCGCCGCGAACCAGATGGGATATCTTGAACGACTGGCCTTCGGCGCTGTACAGCGCCAGGTCGTCGCTGGCGTAGCCTGCGGCGATCGGGCTGTGGCGATCGACGAACTTCGCCTGCAGCACGCTGCCGACCACCTTGAGTTTGTCGGTCGGGGTCACGAACACGCCAGGTGCCAGGCCGACATCAATGGCGAACCTGGCGGTTTCCCCGGCGGTGATCAGCAGGCCACCGGTGTGCACGAACTGCTTGAGATTGGCGACACCGCTCTGGCCCAGGCCGGGGCGGATGTCGTCGGTGGAGTCGATGCGGCCCAGGTTCGGCGTCAGCTCCGTGGTTTTCCACGGCATCGGATTGCCCCACATCGGCAGGCCGTCGATGATGCTCTGCGTGCTGGCGCCGACCGGGGCGAACAGGATTACGTCGTACTTCGCGCGCAGGTCGCCGGCACGCGCCACGTCCTGGGTGCTGATGTAGTCGTACGGCACCTGCAGCTTGTCCAGCGCCATGCGCCACCAGCCTTCGGTCTGGGTGCTCAGCCAGGTGTGCATCAGCGCGATGCGTGGCAGCTCCCCGTCGGCCACGTCCACGCCGCCGAGGCCTTGCGGCACCGACACGGGCCGGTCCAGCAATTGCATCGGTGCTTTCAGGATGGCGTTGTCGGTGACCCGCACGACCTCGACGTTGAACAGGTCACCCATCGACCAGCCGGTGTCGTCGTAGGGGTGCTGTTGCGGATCCTTCGGCGACCAGTACTGGCGGTCGAGCAGGGTGTCGGCGATGCGCGAGTACGGTTGGTCCATGCGCACCACGTAGCTGCCGGCGGGGAAGTTGCGGGTGGTGGGCTTCTTGCCCTTGTTGTCGCTGTCCGTGGCGGTCAGCGTCACCGTGACGGGCACCGTGGTGCGGCTGATTTCGGCGTGCTGCAACTGCAACACATGCAGCAGTTGGGCCTGTGATCCGCGACGTTTGTCGTCGGCCGGAAACACATAGGCGGCCGGGCCGGCCTGCCGCGGCTTCTCGATGGATCGCTTGGCCTTCATATAGAAGTTCTTGAGGAATTGCGAGCCGTTTTTCGAGAAGTAGTTCAGCGCGGTGAGCAGGCCGGTCTGCTGGTAATTGTTGTTGTTGCGCTGCGACCACAGCACGGTGGGCAGCGGCGGGTTGGGTCGGTACCAGGTGCGCTGGTATTCGTCCGGATCGAGGATCCGCTGGCGGGTGTCGGCACCGCCGTTGCCGAAGGTTTCGTACAGACGGCTGATGCCGTTGTGCATGGCGGCGATGAACATCAGGTAGCCCGGGCTCCAGGTATCGAAGTCGCCGTGCGCGAACACGCCAGGCATGCCCAGCCGGGTCATCTGCTGCACGTTGTCCCAGCCGAGCTGCTGCCATTCGCCGGTGAGGATCGGGTCGATCCAGGCGTTGTACGGACCGTCGCCGATGGTGTTGTCGTACAGGAACGGCACCGACTCGTGCAGGTCGTGCAGCACCTGCGCATGCCAGCTGACGAAGGTGTTGGCCACGTTGCGGGTGAGGTTGAGCGACATGCCCATCGCATCGCGGTTGTTGTCGTGCGCGACGTAACGGCCCCAGTACAGCAGCGGCGGATAATTCGCGCCCGGGTGCGCCAGGTGCCAGTTGTACAGGTCGACCATGCGGTCGCGGCCATCGGTCTCGACCATTGGCGTGATCAGGGTGATCACGTTGGAGCGGATGTGCTGGATGTACGGAGCCTCGTCCGCCACGAGCCGGTAGGCCAGCTCCATCAGCGCCGTGGGCGAGCCGGTTTCGGTGGAGTGGATCGCGCCGGTGATGTAGTAGACCGGGGTGGTTTGCGCGACCAGTTGATCGGCGACGGCGTCATCCATGTCGATGCTGCGCGGATCGGCCAGCTTGGCCAGCCGCGCCTGGTTTGCATCGAGGTCGGCCAGCAGCTTTTCGTCGGCGATCGCCACCGCAATCATCTCGCGACCTTCCTCGCTCTTGCCGATCGAGAACACCTTTACCCGCGGGCTGGCGGCGGCCAGTTCACGGAAGTAGCGGTGAACGTCGGCGGTATATGGCAGGTAGTCCGGTGCACCGGCAATATGCCCGAGCGACTTCTCCGGCGTGGGCACGCTGGCGGAGGCGGGCAGGTAGTTGGTCAGCGGTGTGTTGAACGACGGGTCGGTGGTGAACTTCAGTATCTGGTCGGTATAAGCCTGGTCGATCGCCTGTCCGGGCGCGCGGGCGTAATCGGTCGATCCCCGCGAGTCGGTGGCGGCATGGGCGCCGAAGACGGCCAGCGCCAGCAAGGCTCCCACGGAAAACCGGAAAGTTGCGCGCATGTTCAGTCATCCCCTGTGGCGATCCCGGGACTGTGCCAGAGGATGGTCGCCTCCGTATAGCGCATCCGTCGGGTAGGGATTTCTGGCAACCCTGTGCGGTCATCGACGCTTGCGCGAGCGGCAGCCATGTCAGCGGCCCGGTGAGCAAGCTGGATACCTGGAAGGACTGGCCGCTGGCGCTGTACAGCGCCAGTTCGTCGCTGTCGTAACCGTTGGCGATGGGGCCGCCGCGGTCGTCGAACTTGCCCGCAGCACGCTGCTGACAACTAGGCCAGCCCCGTCAGTTGAGCGGGTGCGCGTGCGTAGACGGTAGCGTCTAGGGGAGCCATGCCACGCGGGCCATCGCCGGCGATGGCGAGGTTGTCGGCACTGCTGGCGAGGCAGGCGAGCAGCGTGAGCGACAAGGACCGGACGGGCATCTGCATGGATTTTCCCCAGGTGTGTCGGGCGTCAATGCGGGCAGTGCGTCGAGGCAGCCCGTGCCGTGCCGCTCATCCATCCCGGCATCTCGACCGGGGTCGTGCGCGGCACCCGTTCAGCGCGCACGCTGTTGCGGTGCGGCGCAGTTCGCTCATCCGTACGCGACACGGCGCGCGAACCGCGGAGAACAGCGAGGGCCGAAGGTCAGTTCGCGAAGCATGCGAGGAAGTTGTCCACGATGGCGTCGACGCCCATGGTCACCGGATCCTGGCACGGCAGGCCCAGCCGTTCGGCGACTTCCAGGCAGGTCGATTGCGCCGCCGCCGCCGACAGACCGGAGGTATTGAGCGCGACACCGACCGCCTTCACCTCCGGGCGGGTGAGGCGCGCCGCGGCCAGGTTCGCTTCCAGGCAGCGCTGCAGGTCCGGCACCGGATAACCGGGCAGTCCGCGCATGTGCGGTCGCCCGGGCTCGTGGCAAAGCACCAGTGCGTCGGCTTGCGCGCCATGCAGCAGGCCGAGCGACACGCCTGCGTACGAAGGGTGGAAAAGCGAACCCTGGCCTTCGATCAGGTCCCAGCCGCCGTCCAGCCGCGTCGGACTGATCCATTCGGCAGCGCCGGAGATGAAATCGGCGACTACCGCATCGATGGGTACGCCGGCTCCGGCAATGAAGATGCCGGTCTGCCCGGTGGCGCGAAAATCCGCCTTGACCCCGCGCTGGCGCAATTCGCGTTCGATCGCGAGCGTGGTGTACATCTTGCCGACCGAGCAATCCGTGCCAACGGTAAGCAGTCGCCTGCCGGCCCGCGGGCGTCCGGTGCCTACCGGGATTCCCGGCATCGGGCTGCGTGCGTCGAACAACACCCGGCCATTGCGCCGGGCGGCTGCGACGATCTCGGGATTGTCGTGCAGCTTTTGATGCAGGCCGGCCACCACGTTGAGTCCGGCATCGAGCGCGGCGATAGCGGCGGCGACGGTCTCCGCACCCATCACGCCACCGGCGTTGGCGGTGCCGATGACCATGGTATTCGCGCCTTCGGCCCGGGCCTGCTCCACGTCGAGATCACGCAGCCCGAGAGTCGACCTGCAGTTATCCGGCCGCCACTGGCCCAGACACCATTGCGGCCGCCACCAGGCGAGCCCGCGCGCGGTCTTGATGGCCAGGTCGTCTGCCGCCTGGCCCAGGTAAAGCAGGTAAGGCGGCCCCCAATGCCCCGAAGGTGCCGCGTCGTCATGGGTCAACATGGAAAGAAAGTGCTCCGTGGCGCCGTTACCGGGGACAGCGTCTGCTTCGGTGCGCCCTCGACCAGGTAGCTGTCGAAAAGCGGCTTTTGAGCATGTCGCGGCGGTATTGCAATCCCGTCGCGCAGCGGGATCATTTCCTCGCGCACCGTGTAGTCGAACATGGCGGCGGGAAACGCGAACCGGGCAGGAAGGTCGGGAGTGTCGGGCGTGACCTGCGCGAAGCAGGCGCCGGCCATCAGCACGAGCAGGCCGCCGCCGCACCATCGGACGTTCGTCTTGCCCATGGGACTCTCCTTCGATTGCACCGATGCAGCGGTCCAATGAACGGGACAGAACTGGCGCCAAGGGGGATGTGGGGGAGCCGCCAGTGGATTGAAGAATAGGCAGGTATGCATGCGACCCACCAATGAAAAGATGCGCACTGTCCATAACCTGAGGTGAGGGGTGAGTGCGGACCGTGTGTACGGAACACCGCATCATGTCGGGTGGCGCGACGCACGCGGCGGGATTCGGGAGCACAATCGACCACACCTTTCATTGCGGAGAGATGTCATGCGAAAGACGGCACTTGCCTTGTTGTTGTCCCTGGCGCTTCCCTCGATGGCGCTGGCCCAGGTTTCAGACCAGCGCGCCGCCGCAACCAGTGCCGCCGTGCAGAAGGCGCTCGCCGATCCGGCCCGCGCGGCGGACAAGACCGACGACGCCCGCCGCAAGGTGGCGGCGGTGATGACCTTTGCCGAGGTCAAGCCGGGTCAGAGCGTGCTGGAATTGGCGCCCGGCAGCGGTTACTGGACCCGCGTGTTCAGCGCGGTGGTGGGCCCGCAAGGCCATGTCTATACGGTATGGCCAAACGAGATGGCGAAATTCGCCACCGAGAGCCTGGCGAACTGGCAGAAGCTGGTGGCCACGCCGCATTACGCCAACGTCAGCCTGTTGCAGCAGCCTGCGGCGAAACTGCACGCGCCCGCGCCGGTCGATCTGGTGTTCACCTCGCAGAATTATCACGACTTCCACGACGCCTTCATGGGGCCGATGGATCTCGCCGCGTTCAACCGACAGGTGTTCGACGCGCTCAAACCGGGCGGCCTGTTCGTGGTGATCGACCACGCCGCTCCGGTCGGTTCCGGGTTGGCCGATACCGATACCCTGCATCGCATCGACCCGGCTGCGGTGAAGCAGGAAGTGGAGGCGGTCGGTTTCGTGTTCGACGGCGAGAGCGATGCACTGCGCAACCCGGCCGACTCGCACGAACTCAAGGTGTTCGACAAGTCGATCCGCGGCCAGACCGATCAGTTCATCTACCGGTTCCGCAAGCCGGCGAAATAGCAACCGGTCACTGCAGGCCGTGCCAGATGGCATCCAGCAACTCGCCGTCCGGATCCTGACTCTGCTCCCAGTACATGATGCCGCCGAGGTGGTTGGCCTTTACATAGGCCGCCTTGGCGGCCAGTGAACTCGGGTCGTCATAGCTGATGAAGCTGTGTGTGGCGGCATTCCACAACCACGGTGCCCTGGCCGTGGCATCCCAGTGGCGGGCATGGCCGTTGCGTTCGATGAACTCGGCCTTGAGCTGCGGCCAGGGGTGTTCGCCCTGGTAGTGTCCGTAGGTCTGGTACAGGCCGTCATGGTCCGGTTTCACGTCGGCGAATTCGCGGCCGTAGAAGGCTGCGCCAATCACCAGTTTGCGCGCCGGCACGCCGGCGGCGAGGAACTGCTTCACGGCCTTGTCGGTGCTGCGCGCATCGGCGGGGGCGAGCGGCGACGCGTGCAGTTGGGTGTGATGGCCGGTGGTGGGTGTCATGGAGTTGAAGAAGTCGTAGGTCATCAGGTTGAACCAGTCCAGGCTCGGTTCGACCGCAGCGATGTCGATGCCGTCGACGAACGGACCGTCGGCGGCGGCGATGCTCAAGGTGTAATGGTCGGCGCCGCGGCGGCCGTTCGCTTCGCCCACGCGGTCCAGCGCGGCACGCACGCTCTGCAGCAGCAGGGTGAAGTTGGCGCGGTCCTGCCCGCTGGCAGCGATGCCGGCTTCGTCATGGCCGGGGTACTCCCAGTCCACGTCGATGCCGTCGGCGTTGTTGGCCGGCAGCAGCCGTGCCGCGCTGTCGGCAAAACGCTCGCGCCCCGCCGCCGTGCCGGCCGCTTCGGAGAACCCGCCCACGCCCCAGCCGCCCACGGAGATCACCAGTTTGAGTTGCGGGTGTGTCGCTTTCAGCGCGCTACGCAAGCGCAGGCGCGCGGTCTGGGCCGGGTCGAGCACGACCTTGCCGTCGACCAGTTTCGCGAATGCGAAGATCAGCGTGTCGATGCGCTCGACGTCGGCGGGGCGGATATCGTCACGCACCGTGTCGTAGCCGATCACGCGATAGTGCGGGTGGTTGTCCGACGTGGTTGAAAGCGTGGCGCAGCCGGCCAATGCGCCGACGAGTATCGCCAGCAGCAGGCCGCGAGCGGCTGGTTCGATTCGCATGGGGAAGGTTCCATCGGCAAGGCGTGGCCCTCGATTTTCGCAGCCGATGGCGGATCTGCCAATGCACGGCGTCGCGATGGCGGCCGGCGACTCCTTGAGCCGCACCGCGATTGGCCGCACCATGGACGGGCTGCTGAAACCGATCACCGCCGTGGACCAAACACCTTGAACCTCGCCGATCCCGCCATGCCGGAACACGACCCGGACGATTCGCCGCCGCGTCGTCCGGACGAACCGGACCCCGCCGATTGCTGCGGCGAGGGTTGCGTGAACTGCGTGTATGACGTCTACGAAGCCGCCCTCGAACGCTACGAAGCTGCGCTGGCGGCATGGCGTGCCCGTCATCGCTGAGGTACCCGTTGCCGTTTCGCGCCAGTGTTCGCCGGCTCTGTCGGCGCGTGCCGGGTTTCGTCGGCACGATGTCAATTCCGGTCTCGGCGCTCACTAAGCTCGGCCGCAACACCACGCCATCCGGGGTTTCCCATCGTGATCAGACGTCTCTTCTTCCAGGCCCGGCTCGTCATCGCATGGTACGTGCTGTTCCTTGTGCTTTTCGTGGCGACGAGCTGGTGGTCGTTGCTGGCCAACCTGGTGGCGCTGCTGGGCCTGGTGATGGTGGTATTCGTGGTGATTCGCGCCCATTCGCACTTGGGCCGATTGCGCATGCTGCACGGTGGCAAGCTGGACGCGCCCACGCTGGCCAGTCGCCAGCACCGTCAGATCGAGGTGCCATTCGAGGCGGAGGAGGCGTTCGACCTGCTGGAATCGGTCATCCGTGGATTGCCCGGCGTCGTGGAGGTCGAGAGTGTGCGCGATCGTTTGCAGTTGCGTGCGGTGGCGACATACTCCGACCCGTACGCGATCAAGTCGCTTGGCCGCTTTGACCCGATGGGCTGGATCGTCAGCCAGCGCAATCGCGTCCTGGCGAAGGTGATTCGCGGCGATGGCGCCAGCAGTTTCACCCTGGTCTGCGAGCCGACCAGCGCGCCCTGGGGCAATTGGCTGCAGGTGGATGATGGCGCCAACCTGGAGAACATCAAGGCGATTACCCATGCGGTCACGCTCGCGTTGGGCGCGCGTCGGCGCGGCGAACAGGCTGCCGCCACGCAGACCGCCACCGAAAAGGAGCTGGCGATCGCCCGGCTCAACCTGCTGCAGGCACAGGTCGAACCGCACTTCCTCTACAATACGCTGGCCAGCGCGCAATACCTGACGCGCAGCGACCCGGCCAGCGCCGACCAGATGCTCGGCCATCTGATCGAATACCTGCGCCACTCGCTGCCGCGCACCGACCGGACGCTGTCGACCCTGGCCGAGGAGCTGGAGCGCTCGCGCGCCTATCTGGAAATCCTGAAGCTACGCATGGGCCCGCGCCTGACCCTGCAGCTTGACGTCCCCGATGAACTGCTCGCCACGCCGCTGCCACCGATGATGTTGCAGACCTTGGTCGAGAACGCGATCAAACACGGACTGGAACCACGTCCTGGCGACGGCACGGTGTGGATATTCGCGCGCCTCAACGGAGCCAGCGTTGCCGTCACCGTGGCTGACGACGGCCGCGGTTTCGATCCCCAGGCCAGCGGCAGCGGCATCGGTTTGAAGAACGTGCGCGAACGTCTGCAGTTGATCTACGGTGCCGCGGCCAGCCTGGTCATCGCCGCCAATTTCCCGCAAGGCGTGGCGGTCACGATCAGTGTGCCGGCCACTTTTTCCAAGGGCCAGTCGCATGACTAAGTGCGTGATCGCCGAAGACGAAGCCCTGCTGCGTCAGGCCTTGCTGGCCGCATTGGCCAAGGCTTGGCCGCAACTGGAGATCGTGGCCGAATGCGAGGATGGCTCCAGCGCGCTGGAAGCCATTGCCGAGCATCGCCCGGATGTCGCCTTCCTCGACATCCGCATGCCCGGGCTGACCGGGCTGGACGTCGCCGCGGCCAGCGCCGAGACCAGTCCGGCCACCCAGATCGTCTTCGTCACCGCCTACGATCAATACGCGATCGACGCGTTCGAACGCGGT
>SMEK01000582.1_pt1 | contig 12871 bp, 12 predicted proteins | sample 2456371 | NCBI WGS metagenome assembly SMEK01 (sample SAMN10132590, study PRJNA489261) | soil metagenome | isolation source: day1 antibiotic-loamy sand soil ammended with composted manure from dairy... | place: USA | collected 2015-04-01
AGAATTATTAAAGGCAGGGGGGATTACAAGTGATAGGGTACACGTTTATTCTGATGAAGATACTATTGCCGGTACTGATTTCTTTATTAGTTTAGGAGGGGATGGCACCTTGCTAGAATCGGTGACCCATATAGGAAGGATGGAAATCCCCATTTTGGGTATCAATATAGGTAGGTTGGGTTTCTTGGCCACTACGCCCAAGACACACATACAAGAGGCATTTCAGGCTTTGTATAACAATCGCTTCACTTATGATTATAGGACACTCATCAGGTTGGAGTCAGACAGGGGTATCTTTGGGAAGCGCAATTTCGGCATGAACGAAATCGCTATCCTCAAGAAAGATACCTCCTCTATGATTGTGGTACATACTTATATAGACGGAGAATACCTCAACTCATATTGGGCCGATGGGCTCATAGTATCAACACCGACAGGTTCTACAGGATACTCCCTAAGTTGCGGAGGCCCATTAGTGCTGCCACAGTCCAACAATTTCATAATAACCCCTGTAAGCCCTCATAACCTAAATGCACGGCCCATTGTTGTTTCCGACAACAGCATAGTGTCGTTCGAAATTGAGGGCAGGAGCAAGAATTTCCTTGTTTCTTTAGATTCACGATCCCAAACTGTAGATGCTTCAATTCAAATGGCCGTGAGAAAGGAAGACTTTAGAGCAAAGCTGATTAAAATGAACGGTTATAGCTTTTTGGAAACCCTAAGGCAGAAATTAAATTGGGGTTGGGACATGAGAAATTAAAGAAATTCTATGAAATTTTATCAATATTTTTATCTTTGTGAAAAGATTGATAAAATGTGACTATTTGATGTTGCTTTTAAAATAAATAAAGGCCGCTAAGAAAAGGTCCGCTTCTCCTCTATATGACCCTTGTCTCATGAAGAATCTTCATATTACATTCGTTCTGGCATTCTTTGCCCTTATGCTCTTGCCTGATGAAGCAGAAGCACAAAGAAGAAATCCCAACAGAAGTGGCATGACCAATACTGGTTTAAGAAGAAATTTCCAGGATCAGTTTCAGTACATGTCCATTGGCCTTTCAGCGAATGCTTTTAATTATTTTGGCGATTTGGCTCCCAAGTCGGGAATTATGAGCACTAATATCAGCATGACCCGCCCAGGTATAGGGCTTGTCGGCTCTTATCGGCTGAACCCCCGCTTTTCTGCAAGAGGTACTTTTACTTACGGAAGAGTCATGGCTGACGACAATGGCAAAGGCATGACCGAAACCAGTAAATCAATATATAGGAATACGAGAAATCTTAGTTTCAGAAATGACATCAAGGAACTTGCGGTCGTGGGCATCTTTGATGTTATCCCGCATAAAAGAAGTTACATGACTAGGAAAATGTTCGTGCCTTATGCATTTGCTGGAATTGCAGTCTTTCACCACAACCCCCAAGGAAAGGTTCCTGACAGTTATGATGGGCCAGAAGCAGGCAAGTGGGTAAACTTGGAGCCTTTGGGTACAGAAGGGCAATATGTGGATGGCGCTGGCGTTGAAACATACAGTAAAATACAGATTGCGATCCCAGTGGGAATTGGGGTTCGGTATAAGGTGAATTCAAATCTTGATTTAGCCTTTGAGATTGGTTACCGTCATTTATTCTTTGATCATCTGGATGATGTAGGAGGGGTGTATATTGATAAGAATCGTTTTGGTGATAATGAACTAGCAAAAGTTATGTCGGATAGGTCGGGGGAATTTATAGACCCAACAGTAATGTACAATAGCCCTTATGGTGACCCATACCTCATAGTGCCAGGATACGGCCATGAAAATGCCACCGGTTCTCCCAACGTACGAGGTAATCATAAGGATAATGACATATATGTGGTCACAAGCATCCAGTTGACTTACATATTGGATATGTCTCGACAAGGGCGATCTAAGTTTAGATAACGCATATACCTATTGGCCTGTTGGTAGCAATCGCCATGAATAGAATATAGTTTGAAACCTTATGTAGTGCTAAAGACTGATTTATTTTTTAAGATTTTAATATGAGGATATTATCGTATTGGGGGAATATTATTACCCTTTCTATTTTTGTCATTTTTTTGTCTTTTTCTCATACAATATCTGCTCAAAATAGAGATATAGGAATAGGCTTAGGCGGGCTAAGCTATACAGGAGATTTACAACATCAGTATAGAATAGTAGAAAATAGGCCAGCGGGAGAAATTTTTTATCGTCATACATTTTCCAATGCGCTGAGCCTCCGAGGGGCAATCATGGGAGGCATGCTTCAGGCCAGTGACCATAAACCAATTGATGATTTTGCTGCAGCCAGAGATGCATCATTTGACATCGTCTTGCTAGAAGGTGCCGTTACCCTAGAGTACCATTTTTTGGATTTCCTCAATTCCAAATCTTGGGTCAACTACTCCCCCTATTTCTTTGGGGGCGTAGGAGTTTTTACCTTCTTTGGGGATGAAGATAAGGGAAATACCTACAGGAAGATCCAACCGGTGATTCCTTTTGGGATAGGGCTGAAATATTTATTAAATGAATATTGGCAGTTAGGCATTGAGTTTGGTGCCAGAAAGACTTTTTTTGATTATCTAGATAACCTTTCGGGACATGATCCCAGCTTCGATAAAAAAGGGCAAAACTACCAGTATGGAAGTCAATACGACAAGGATTGGTATTATTTTGTAGGCCTGAGTATAAGTTACACATTCTATCAGGTACCCTGCCCATTCAATACGAATTAAATCACAATTTTAATGCAGAATCCCGATGAGTGTGAAAGCATGCAGGAGGTCAGTAGTGCCATAGACCTTCTTGACAGGCGTATTATCTTGCTTATAGGAATACGATTTCAATACGTTAAGGGCGTGAATGGGCACAAGAAGAAGGATTGGACGCATGCAATTGAAAGGATGTATTCCGACGTGGTCAATCATTTTATTGCAGCAGAGCTGGAATTTTGGAACAAAAGGGATGGAGAGAGGCCCAGGTAATATATTGACTATAATTGGGCAATATAACTGTCCTTGGCACGCTTAAATGCTAGAAAGACAAATTTGTAAATGCAGATTTACTTTTAAGAGTATGCGGATTAATGAACTTGTTGACACCCAATGCACTTTTTCATAAGAATCATAAAGAAAGTTTAAATAAAAAGAGCAAATTTGTAAATTGCACGTCATTTCATATTGCCCGAACTATATTAAGCATATATGAAATAGCCGACGCTGTACATTTATGGGAAGAATAGGAGCGCATTTAAAGCGGGCACAATTTTCTAGCCAAAAAGCAGGGATGAAGGAAAAGATTGATTTAAGTAATTTGCCGCAACACTTGGCCGTCATAATGGATGGAAATGGAAGATGGGCTAAGAGAAAAGGAGCTGCCAGGATATTTGGTCATAGAAATGCGATCAAAGCAGTAAGAGAGATAACTGAAGGGTGTGCAGAGCTAGGGGTAAAGTACTTGACTTTATATGCTTTTTCAACTGAAAACTGGGGAAGACCAAAAACGGAAGTGGATGGTTTGATGCAATTGTTAGTATCAACAATTAAAGGGGAGATAAAAACGTTGATGGATAACAAAGTCAGGCTTACCACAATTGGAGATACTGGTCAATTGCCAGTAAGCTGTCAAGCAGAGCTTAAAGAGGCCATGCAAAGCACACAGAACAACGATGGGCTGACTTTAGTGCTTGCGCTGAACTATAGCGGAAGGTGGGAGATCTTGGAGGCTGCAAAGAAACTTGCACAAGAGGCCAAGGAAGGCAAGTTGGATCCAGCTACTATTTCATCTGAAGTATTTGCTGGGCATTTGAGTACAAGGGAAATTCCCGATCCAGAGCTGCTCATCAGAACTAGCGGAGAAATGCGGGTCAGCAATTTCCTGTTATGGCAAATCGCTTATACTGAACTGTTTGTTACACCCGTACTTTGGCCAGATTTTAGAAAAAAGGATCTATATGAAGCAATCGTTTCATATCAGGGGAGAGAAAGAAGATTTGGAAAGGTGGTAGAACCCTCTGATGAGCAAAAAATATGAATTTAGAATGCATGCCTTTCAATTCACAACAATCATACATAAAGAGAGCAATCTTTGATCTGTCAATGAAAAAAATATTATTTCTACTCACAGTAGTACTGGTTTTAGCCGATGTGTCCTCCGTCAATGCTCAAGTGGGCTTGGGAAGGTATTTTCAAGGAAACCAAAGAAGTCAGGAGATGGATTATGCCAATCCGGTCGAATACGAAATAGCAGAAATAAAAGTAGAAGGAGTAGAATTTCTCGACCACAATGCCTTGATATCATTATCAGGACTTAAGATTGGCGATAGGATCAAAGTGCCTGGAGATGCTATTTCGAGCGCTATTAAAAAGCTTTGGGCGCAAGGTATTATCGGAGATATAAGAATTGATATAGAGAAAATAGAAGGGGATAAGGCCTATCTGGTCATAGTGCTAACAGAGCGACCTCGCCTATCAAGGTTTACCATAGAAGGGCTAAACAAATCGGCAACCTCTGAAGTAAGTGACAAGATCAAGTTGATAAGAGGAAGGGTTGTCACAGATGCACTTATCAAGAACGCTGAATTGACAGTTAAGGAACACTTTGTAGGTAAAGGCTTTTTAAACACCCAAGTATCCGTAAAGCAAGAGTTAGATCCTCAGGTTCAGAATAGTGTCCATCTTAAAATTCAAGTAGATCGTGGTGATAAGGTAAGAATCAATAAGATAGATTTTATTGGTAACGAGGAGTTTGATGATAGAAGGTTGGTGAAAAAGATGAAGTCTACCAATGAGCATGTACGGATTGCCATCATTCGTAACGTTTTTAATACACTTACGACACTGAACGGTGAAAAAATACGGGGATTCTTGGGCAATAGCAGAGATGCCTCATGGCAGGAATTAAAAGAATATATCAACGATAATATAAAACTTAATTTCTTCAATAGCTCTAAGTTTATCTTGGATGATTATGAAGAGGACAAGGAAAAGGTCATCGCTTTCTTGAATTCGAAAGGTTATAGAGATGCTGTAATTTTATCAGACTCGGTTTATAGACATGGCAGAAATACCATTAACATCGATCTTAGAATAGATGAGGGGCAGAAATACTATTTTAGGAATATCGACTGGACGGGAAATTTTGTGCATACTGATGAAGAACTGAGTGCTGTATTAGGTGTTGAAAAAGGCGATGTGTATGATATGGATCTGGTGAACAAGCGCCTTAATTACAATCCGACTGGTAGAGATGTGAGTGCGCTTTATATGGACAACGGCTACTTGTTCTTCAATGTCCAGCCGGTAGAGGTAAACATCGTAGGGGATTCTATAGATGTGGAAATGAGGATATATGAAGGGCCACAAGCTACAATCAACAAAATTTTGATTACTGGAAACGATAGAACCAATGATCATGTGATCTTAAGGGAAATCAGAACTTTGCCGGGTGAAAAATTTAGTCGTGCAGATCTGATTAGAACACAAAGAGAGTTGTCCGTGTTGGGTTATTTTGATCCTGAGCAGATAGGTATCAACCCTATTCCTAATCCAGCCAATGGTACAGTGGACATTGAATACTCTCTTGTAGAGAAACCTAGTGACCAAATTGAGCTTTCTGGCGGATGGGGTGGATACTACGGTTTCGTGGGTACCCTTGGCCTTGTTTTCAATAACTTCTCTGTACGCAACATCCCTAACTTTGAAAAATGGCGTCCCCTTCCCGTGGGCGATGGACAGAAACTGGCCCTAAGGGTGCAGGCAAATGGTAGGGCTTACCAAAACTATTCTGTTTCGTTTTCGGAACCATGGTTGGGAGGCAAAAAACCCAATGCATTTTCGGTGAGCTTTAGTTATGCCAACAATAGGCCATATGCCAATAGCAGCCGTTTTTATAACTCTTATTACTATCCTTATTACAATGCTGCACAATACGAAGAACTCGAGGATGCTCAAATCAAAGTGTATAGTTTTTCGGTAGGATTGGGTAGAAGGGTAAGGTGGCCGGATGACTTCTTTACCGTTTCGAACTCCTTGACATATCAAGTTTATGATATGTATAAGTACAACATCGGATATGGCATCGGAAATGATGAAGGAACAGGTTCGGTAACGGGTATCTCTTTGAACAACACAATTGCTAGAAATAGCTTGGACAATACATTGTATACCAGGAGCGGTTCTTCTATTGCGCTTAGCACGAGCCTTACACCTCCTTATTCGCTATTTAATGATTCCAATAGTGATGATTATAAGTATATGGAGTATCATAAATGGATGTTTGATGCTTCATATTTTACCACAATAATCGGCGACCTAGTATTGAACGCCCGGGCTAATTTCGGCTATATAGGATCTTACAAGAAGGAAGTAGGTGTTGGGCCATTTGAGCGATTCTGGATGGGAGGAAGTGGTCTTTCTGGTCAGGGCAGCTTTATCATCGGACGTGAGATTATAAGTCTGCGAGGTTATGAGGATAATTCCATCGTTCCGATCGATAATAAAAACATACAAGGAGGGGTCATATATAACAAGTTTGTATTTGAATTACGTTATCCTGTTTCTCTTAACCCATCTGCTACCATATATGTGCTGGGCTTTGCTGAAGGAGGCAATACAACCAATAGCTATGCTGAGTATAATGTAAATAAACTGTATAAGTCTGCTGGATTTGGAGCGCGAATATTTATGCCTGCATTTGGTTTGATCGGGGTAGACTGGGGTTATGGGTTTGACCGATTGCCCTTCTCCAATGAGCGAAGTGGGCCGCAATTCCACTTCACGATTGGTCAGCAGTTTAGATAATATTTGGTCGATGAATAAACAAATAGCCTTGTAAATCAGCAAACTACGCAACATGAAACGACTGATTTTTTTAGTGGTATTGTTTTTGCTCATTGGAAATGACGCCTATTCTCAAAAGTTTGGATATGTAGATACCAACTTTATATTGAGCAAAATGTCGGAATATAAAGAAGCGCAGGTAGAGATTGAGAATGTATCGAAGCGGTGGCAAGAGGAGATTCACAATATGTATATGGAGATAGAGGCGATGTACAATGAGTATAAGGCAGAAGAAGTGTTGCTTACAAATGAGATGAAGGAAGAAAGATTAGGGGCAATCAAGAAGAAGGAAGAAGAGGTCAAGGAGTATCAGAAAAAAGTGTTTGGATTTGAAGGACTGTTTTTTCTGAAAAAGCAAGAACTTATGAAGCCTGTGCAAGATAAAGTGTTTGACGCAGTGGAGAAGGTAGCGAAAGAAAAACGCTTACAAATTGTCTTTGACAAATCAGGTGATTTGGTAATGATCTATACAGACCCTATCCATGATTATACAGATTTTGTCTTAGAAGAACTTGGCTTGGGTGATGATGTAGATACAATTAGATAAGATATTGTTGTAGCACAGAATTGAAAAAAAATAGGAAATAAAAAATGTTGCACTATTATTGCATTAGCCTTTACAAACTAAATAACCCTTAAGGATACTATTATTAAATTTAAATTAAGATTATGAAAATTAAGACAATTTTTGCACTTACAGTCTTTATGTTGGCTGGATATATTACGCAGGCCCAAAGTTCTGAACTAAAGATTGGTTATACGAATGTTGACTATATATTAAGCCTTATGCCTGAAAGTAAGCAAATTGAAGCAGACCTCGTTGATCATGAAAGACAGCTTACTTCACAGCTTCAGTCCAAGATCCAAGAGTTTCAACAAAAGATGGAAGCTTTCCAAAGAGGGGCAGAAACAATGACTCAGATTGTAAGGGAAGACAAGCAAGAAGAACTGCGAAATATGCAGACTTCAATCGAGAGATTCCAAAGAGAGGCAGACTCCTCTTTGCAGAGAAAACAAGCTGAACTACTTGAGCCTGTCTATACAAAAATTCAGAATGCAATAGATAAGGTAGCTAAAGATAAAGGCTATACTTATATATTTAGCTCTGATGCTGGAGGAATGCCCGTGTTGCTTCATGCAGACGAAAGTCACAATATTTCAGATGATGTTTTGAAGAGTTTAGGAATAACTCCTCCTGCAAGAAATTAAAATAAATAAAGATAATTGAAGCCTCTTCAAACGAAGGGGCTTTTGTTTTTATGGCTAGGTATGATTAAAAGACCAGGATATCTTAAGAAAGGCGATACAATAGGCATTGTAGCAACTGCTCGAAGTGTGAAACCTGAAGAAATAGAGCCTGCTGTTCGTATTTTAGAATCCTGGGGCCTTAAGGTAGTGTTATCTGATTATTTGTATGAGGTGAGTGGTCAATTTGCAGGGGAAGATAAAGTGCGAAAGGCGGCATTGCAACACATGATAAATAATCCTGATATAAAGGCGATAGCCTGTGCAAGGGGAGGATATGGCACCACGCGCATCATTGATTGTATCGATTTTACTCCTTTGCTCCATACACCCAAGTGGGTTATCGGTTTTAGTGATATAACTGTTTTGCTCTATCAATTGTACAAAGTAGGGGTTGAGTCTATACATGGAATTATGCCTGGGCTCTTTCACAAGCCTGAAATGAAAGAGTCTGTAGAAAGTCTTCGCAGAGCCCTTTTTGGCCACCATATGGAAATTGTTACGCCCTATCAACCTCTTAATAAGTTAGGAACTGCATCTGGCCCTGTTGTGGGAGGAAATCTTTCTATTATCAACAATATCATTGGAACGGGGTCAGATATTGATACAGCCGGTAAGATCCTCTTCATAGAAGATCTTGACGAGTATTTATATCATGTTGACCGGATGATGGTACACTTGAAACGAGCTGGGAAACTGCAAAGATTAAAAGCTTTGGTTGTAGGAGGGATGTCAGACATGAATGATAATCCCACACCGTTCGGCAAGGATGCCTATGAAATCATTCATGAACACGTCTCATCATATGATTATCCTGTATGCTTTGGAATGCCGATTGGGCATGAGGCTATAAATTTGGCCATACCTTTTGGAAGAGAAGCTACGATAACTATTGGAGAAGGTGGTTCGAAACTTGTATTTAGAGAATAAATCCAGCAGCTAGCCCTAGGATAATAATAAATGGCGCTGGTACTTTGGTAAATGCTAGCAAGCCAAAAGTGGCAACTACGATAGACATATTGATGAAATTGGTATCAATGGGACCAAACAAAATAAGGCCTGCCGCTACCACCATTCCCGCACTCGCAGCATTGATACCCTCAAGCGACGCCTTAACCACTCGATACTTCTTTAGGTCTTCCCAAAATCGGATAATGAAGAATATCAGAAAAGTACCGGGCAAGAATATACCGGCAGAAGCAATAAAGCCACCTAGTATTTCTCCCCACACCCCATACTCTCGCATAGCCAATGATCCGATGTAGGCACTAAAGACAAATGTAGGGCCAGGCAACGCCTGAGACAATGCAAACCCTGAAAGGAATTCTTCAGAACTTAGGTAGCCCTTAAACTCAACGAATTCAGTATAAAACAATGGGATAAGTACTTGGCCTCCTCCAAAAATCATGCTTCCGTTCCTGTAGAAGTTCTCAAATAACCTAACAGGGAGCTCACGAGTCAATCCACCTAAACCTGCAGCCACCAGAAACACTAACCCCCAAAGGATAAAATTTGCCCATTGAATTTTGATCTTGTTCTTATGTTCTATAGGTTGTTTCTTAAACTTGATGGCTGATAGGGCACCCCCTGCGATTAAAAGGATAGGGAAGATATATGGTGAGTTATAGAAATAGGAGATTACCGCTGAGAATATTAAAATCAAAACACTCAATTTTGTGTATATCACTTTTTCACAGATCCTAAAGGCGGCATAGGCAATGAACCCCACCGCCATAGGCTGGATAAATTTTGTAAAGGCCATGGATATACTCTGCTCCTGTATGTTGGAAATGGTGATGGCAGCTGCGACCATCACTGATGATGTGGGCAATATCCAAACCAATAGAGTCAAGTAAGCGAGGTTGGGCCCTCCTACTTTATAACCAATGGCGGTAATTGTCTGAGTAGTGGTCGGGCCAGGAAGAATCTGGCATAATGCATATAGCTCTATAAGTTCTTCCTCGGTAATATACCGATGCTTCTTGACCAATATATTGAGCAGCATAGAAATGTGAGCCTGTGCTCCACCAAATGCAGTCAAGGTTAAGATCAGAACATCTTTTAGAAATATATAATACCTGATTCGACGCATTGCTCCCACAACATATTCAGAAATTTATCATTTCGCAAGCCCTATTTCTCTCAGCCTCTCCTGCAGGAATTCACCTGCTGTGATATCTTCATATTGCTTGGGATGTTCATCACTTACACAATTTTCTAGGCATGTCAGGTCCATTTCAGCTCGGGGATGCATAAAAAACGGTATGGAATACCTCGGGTACTTCATGAGTTCCCGTGGAGGGTTTACCACCCTATGCACAGTAGACTTTAGTCTGTCATTTGTAAGTCTTGCTAACATATCGCCCACATTTACAATGAGCTGATCAGGCTTGGCAGTGACAGAGATCCATTGCCCATTTTTACCTAATATCTGTAGCCCTTCAGCGCTGGCACCCATCAACAACGTTATTAAATTGATATCACCATGCGCTGCAGCACGCACAGCGTCTTCAGGAATGCTATTGGGATCGGTTATGGGGAAATAGTGAATGGGTCGAAGGATGCTATTCCCTTTCTCAGCTTTCTTGTCGAAGTAGTCTTCTGGTAACTCCAAATATAGGGCGATCGCACGCAGAATTCTCATGCCTGTTTGCTCAAGCACTTCAAAAGCCTTCACTCCAAAAGTTCTCAATTCCGGAACCTCTTCTGGCCATACATTAGGAGGATAGCTATTGGTAAGTGGGTCATCTTCGTTAACCTCTTGTCCAATATGGAAAAATTCTTTTAAGTCTCCCGTTTTCCGTCCTTTGGCATGTTCCTTTCCCTTGCCCACATATCCTCTTTGTCCTGCTAATCCGGGAATATTATACTTTTCCTTGACGATGTCGGCTAGGTCAAAAAAGGATTTTACCGCTTTGTAGAGCTCTTCGGAGAGCATTTTGTTTAGCCCATGATTTTTTACAGCGACAAAACCAATGTCATGAAAACCTTTGCCAAGATCTTCCACGAACCGTTCTTTGTCTTGAGGATTTCCATTGGTAAAATCATGGATATCTAATGAAGGGATATCAAAGGACAACTTTTCTTCCATATTTTTGTTACCTATAATTAGGTATTGCTTTAATTTGAATCTAAATTTAAGAATAAGTCCAAAACCAGAACAATTAAAAGATAAAAACAATGAAAAGATTATTTTTAAGTTTTTGTGCCATTGCTGCCTTTACATTTTATAGCTGTGACTCAACCAAAACTAACCAAGAAAATCAAACTACGGCTACAGACGAATCAGCTACCACAGAAAATACTATTTCAATTGCTCCGGTCACCGATTTCCCAGAGTATAATGATGCTATGTTAGATATGAATGTACCAATAGATGGTGCACAGCTTCCTTCTGATTCTATCTCATTCTCATATAATGTTAAGAATTTTGAACTTGGTGCTCAAACGGACAATAATGAGATGAATCTGGCTAACTCTGGGGATGGTCAGCATATTCATTTAATCTTCAATAACCAGCCTTATCATGCTAAGTATACACCAGAATTTAAAATGAAATTGGATGAGGGCCATTATGTAGCACTCTCCTTCCTTTCTAGATCTTATCATATGAGTGTAAAAAACCCAGACGCATATGTATTAAGACAATTTACAGTTGGTGATGCAGAGGCGGAAGATATTGACCTCTCGGGGCCATTAATGTTTTATAGCCGACCTAAAGGAGACTATTCTGGTGCTGATACGGAAAATCTTTTATTGGACTTCTATCTGGTAAACACGGAATTGTCTGAGAATGGTAATAAAGTAAGAGCTACGATCAACGGTCAGGAATTTATACTTACAGACTGGCAACCATATGCGATACAAGGACTTCCTTTAGGGGAAGTTACCATAAAATTAGAATTGATTGACGCAGATGGGAATGTTATTGATGGCCCATATAATACTGTAGAAAGAACTGTAACGCTGAAAGAATAGATTGCCTTACGCTCTCATGGAAGTCCATAGGAACGAAAGCTCTTATGGACTTTTTTGTGGGTATACATTTCAGAGTCATATACCAAGAATTGAATAGTATAACTGATAAATTTTAAATGGAAATGAAGAGTCTAGCTATTGTGGGGTGTGGAAAATTGGCAGACATTGTTGCCGATGCCCTTATTGACGGTTTATTGCCTGACTATAAACTTATAGGCACTTATTCAAGAACAATGGATAAGGCAAGCCGGGTGGCCGATAAAATAAACAGTGCAAACTACGGATATTCGTGCACTCCTTGTGACACGGTAGCGGCACTTTTGGATCTGAAGCCTGATTATATTGTGGAGTCGGCCTCTCCATCAGCAATGAGAGCACTTGCACTACCTGCTTTGAGGAACGGTTCCTCTATTCTTACCTTATCGATTGGTGCATTTGCCGACGAAGCGTTTTATGAAGAGGTGAAGCAAACAGCTAGACAAAACAATACGCGAGTGCACTTGGTGTCTGGCGCAATAGGAGGTTTTGATGTATTGCGCACTGTTTCGCTCATGGGAGATTGTACCGTATCCTTCGATACAGAAAAGGGACCAAATTCCCTTAGAGAAACAGAAGTATATGATGATGGGCTTCAAACAGAAAAGCGGAAAGTGTTTGAAGGCAATGCAAAGGAAGCAATTGCACTCTTTCCCACAAAAGTGAATGTTGCGGTTGCTGCTTCACTCGCTTCGGTAGGTCCTAATAATATAAAGGTGTCTGTGACATCAACCCCTGGGTACATTGGCGATGATCACAGAATAGAAATTA
>SMEK01000586.1_pt1 | contig 12857 bp, 10 predicted proteins | sample 2456371 | NCBI WGS metagenome assembly SMEK01 (sample SAMN10132590, study PRJNA489261) | soil metagenome | isolation source: day1 antibiotic-loamy sand soil ammended with composted manure from dairy... | place: USA | collected 2015-04-01
CACGTCGAGATCGACGAGGCGGTGCCCGGCGACATCGCCGCGGTGGCCAAGGTCGAGGAACTGCACTTCGACGCGGTGCTCCACGACAGCCACGACGAGGACCACATCCACCTCGCGCCGGTGGCCTTCCCCACGCCGATGTTCGGGCTGGCGGTGGAGGCCGGCAGCAAGGGCCAGGAGCAGAAGCTGGCGACCGCGCTGCAGCGCCTGGCCGAGGAGGACCCGTGCTTCCACGTCGAGCACGAGGAGGAGACCCGCGAGACCGTCGTGCGCGGCCTGTCGGACCTGCACCTGCGGGTGCAGATCGACCGCCTGCGCGACCGCTTCGGGGTCGAGGTGCGCACCCGCCCGCCGCGCATCGCCTACCGCGAGACCATCTCTGCGCCAGCAGAAGGCCACTACCGCCACCGCAAGCAGACCGGCGGCGCCGGCCAGTTCGGCGAGGTGTTCCTGCGGGTCGAGCCGCTGCCGCGCGGGGCCGGATTCGAGTTCGTGGACGAGGTCAAGGGCGGCGTGATCCCCTCGCAGTTCCTGCCCGCGGTGGAGAAGGGCGTGCGCCAGGCGCTGCGCTCGGGCGCGATCGCCGGCTTCCCGATGCAGGACCTGCGGGTGGTGGTGTACGACGGCAAGCACCATCCAGTCGACAGCAAGGAAGTGGCCTTCGTCGTGGCCGGCCGCAAGGCGTTCCTCGACGCGGTGCTCAAGGGCCGGCCGCAGGTGCTCGAACCGGTGGTCGACCTGGAGGTGCACGCGCCCGAGTCGTGCATGGGCGACATCAGCGGCGGCCTGGCGGCCAAGCGCGCGCGCATCGCCGCGGCACTGGAACTGGCCCGGCGCAGCCTGGCCGAACAATTGATGGACAAACCCAGCCTGGGCAACCCGCGCGACAGCGGCGACTACCTGCGCTCGCGTCTGCGCCACCTGCCGTACGAGGTTTTCGGCTGCCTGTACCTGGACAATCGCCATCGCGTGCTGGCGTTCGAGGAGTTGTTCCGCGGCACCGTCGATGGCGCCAGCGTGCATCCGCGCGAGGTAGTCCGGGCGTGCCTGCAGCACAACGCCTGTGCCGTGATCTTCGCCCACAACCATCCTTCCGGCGTCCCCGAGCCCAGCGCCGCCGACCGGGCGATCACCCATGAACTGCGCGACGCGCTGCAACTGGTCGGCGTGCGCGTGCTCGACCATCTGGTCATCGGCAGCGGCGAGCCGGTATCGATGGCCGCCCGCGGGCTGATCTGAAGCGCAAGCGCCGGGACGCCACAAAAAAACGGCGCGGTCCGAAGACCACGCCGTGAGTCGCCGGGGAGGGGCTGTCGCCGTTCATGGAGGGGAGTTCATGTCCGACGGGGGGCAGTGTGGCAGTGCCGCATGACGGGACGATGACACCGGCAGCCACATGAGTCGCCGCCAAGTCGCCGTAACTTATGCACAAAACGCGGATACCGGCACTTGCAGCCACCATCGCGCCCGGCACCACAAGTTGTCCCTCCATCTCTTTGATAAACAATCATTTTCACCACAAATAAGTTTCTGGACGTGTCAGCTTGACAAATTCACAAAGGGCGGACGCCGCTTTCCCCACAGACTTATCCACAAGCATCGCTGCCGCAGTGCATCAACCCGCCAGGCCCGCCGGTTGAGCCTGGTTGCAGACCCGTTCACGGCGCGGCAGCGGCGTTTCGCCGGCCGGGTGGTCTGTTAGGATTGCCGGTTCCATCACCGATCCGACCCCACCCGTGAAAGAACCGTTGCGCGAACTGGTCCTGCAGGCCATCCAGAGCCTGCAAAACGATGCCGTCCTGCCTGCCGATCTGGCCTTGCCCGGGTTCGTGATCGAGCGCGCGCGCAGCCGCGACCACGGCGATTTCGCCTGCAACGTGGCAATGCTGCTGGCCAAGCCGGCCCGCGCCAAGCCGCGCGAACTGGCCGAAAAGCTGGTTGCGGCCCTGCCGCCGAACGACCTGGTGGACAAGGTCGAGATCGCCGGCCCCGGCTTCATCAACTTCTTCCTCGCCGCCAGCGCCTATCACGCCGAAGTGCGACGGATCATGGCCGAAGGCGACGCCTACGGCCGCAACACCAGCGGCGCCGGCAAGACCGTCGGCGTGGAGTTCGTCTCGGCCAACCCGACCGGGCCGCTGCATGTCGGCCATGGCCGCGCCGCGGCGATTGGCGACTGCCTCAGTCGCCTGCTCGATGCCAGTGGCTGGAACGTGAGGCGCGAGTTCTATTACAACGACGCCGGCGTGCAGATCGCCAACCTCGCCATCTCGGTGCAGGCGCGGGCGCGCGGCATCACCCCGGATGAGGACAACTGGCCGGAAAACGGCTACCGCGGCGACTACATCGCCGACGTGGCGCGCGCCTACCTCGACCGCGAATCCGTGGTCGCCGATGGCGAGACGGTGACCGGCGCGGGCGACGCCGACGACCTCGACGCGATCCGCCGTTTCGCCGTGGCCAGCCTGCGCCGCGAGCAGGACCTGGATCTGCAGGCGTTCGGCGTCGGCTTCGACACCTATTTCCTGGAATCCTCGCTGTACAGCGACGGCAAGGTCGAGGAGACCGTGCACGGGCTGGTAGCGCACGGCCATACCTACGAGGAAGGCGGCGCGCTGTGGCTGCGCACCACCGAGTTCGGTGACGACAAGGACCGCGTGATGCGCAAGTCCGACGGCACCTACACCTACTTCCTGCCCGACGTGGCCTACCACCTGAGCAAGTGGCAGCGCGGTTACGAACGCGCCATCACCGAGCTCGGCTCGGACCACCACGGTTCGCTGGCCCGCGTGAAGGCCGGCCTGCAGGCGCTGGACACCGGCATTCCCAAAGGCTGGCCGGAGTACGTGTTGCACCAGATGGTCACCGTGATGCGCGGCGGCGAGGAGGTGAAGATATCCAAGCGCGCCGGCAGCTACGTCACCCTGCGCGACCTGATCGACGAAGTCGGCCGCGACGCCACGCGCTACTTCCTGATTTCGCGCAAGAGCGATTCGCAGCTGGTGTTCGACATCGACCTGGCCCGTTCGCAGTCGAACGACAACCCGGTCTATTACATCCAGTACGCCCACGCCCGCGTCTGCAGCGTGCTGCGCCAGGCAGCGGAGAAGGGCTTCACGGTCGACCTCGACGACGGCCTCGCCAACCTGGCCCGGCTGGACAACGAGCACGAGCAGATCCTGCTCACCGAACTGTCGAAATACCCGGAGCTGGTCGAGGCCGCGGCCACCAATCTGGAACCGCACCTGATCGCCGCATGGTTGCGCGAACTGGCCAATGCGTTCCACACCTACTACAACTCGCACCAGTTCCTGGTCGAGGACGCGGCGCTGCGCAACGCGCGGCTCGCGCTGGTGGTGGCGACGCGCCAAGTGTTGAAGAATGGACTGGATTTGCTGGGCCTGGGCGCCCCGGAGAAGATGTAATGGCAACACGCAAGGGCAAGGGTCGGCAGGCCGTGCGCAACGGCAGCAACGGCTTTCCGGGCTGGGGCTATGCGGTGATCGGCGTGGTGATCGGCGCGATCCTGATGGCGATGATGATGCGCGGCAGCCTGCTGACCAGCCTGCGCAAGGCCGATGGTCCGCAGGCCAATCCGCAAGCCACCGCGCAGCGCGGCAGCGAACCGGGAGTGCTTGAACCGGCCGCGGGCGACAGCGCGAAGAAGCCGCAATACGATTTCTATTCGGTGCTGTCGGAAAAGGAAGTGCGCATTCCCGACGCCGAGATCAGCGCGCAGGCACGCATCGAGCAGCAGCAAACGCAGCAGGCCGCGCAATTGCAGGCGCAGCAACAGGCCGCCCAGCAGCAGGCGGCGCAGGCCGCAGCGAACGCCCCTGCGGCGGTCAGTCGGGACATCACCGCGGCACCGGCCGCACCGGCGCAGCAGTCCGCCGGCGGCAGCGGTTATCTGCTGCAGGTTGGCGCATTCCCCAACGCCGCCGATGCGGAAACACTGAAAGCCAAGCTGGCCATGCAGGGTTTCGTGGCCAACGTGCAGTCGGTGAACATCGGCGGGCAGAACTACAACCGCGTGCGCCTGGGGCCGTTCCGCTCGGCTACCGACCTGGAGTCGACCAAACAGCGCCTGGCCGCCGCCGGCATCAACGCGATCGCACTGAAGGAAGGCCGCTAGGAGCGCAGGCGGTAGAAATCTTTCGCGCTGCAGAAACGGTTGCGTGGTCCATGGTTGACCCGCTTCGCTGTTGTAAAGCGCTTCGCCTCGAAAGTTTCCAACGCCCACGCTCCCGGGCCGTTACTCCCACACCTCGGGTTTTCTGCACATGACCACCAGGACCGCATGGATCACCGGCGCCACCGCCGGCTTTGGCGCCGCCACCGTGGAACGTTTCGTCGCCGGCGGCTGGCGGGTGATTGCCAGCGGTCGTCGCGCCGAGCGGTTGCAGCAGCTGGTGGATCGCCACGGCGCCGACCGCGTGCACGCCACCGCCTTTGACATCCGTGACGAAGCGGCGATGCGTGCGGCACACGCGAACCTGCCGCCGGCATTCCGCGGCGTCGACCTGCTGGTCAACAACGCCGGACTGGCGCTGGGCACCGCACCGGCGCCACAGGCGGATCTGGCGCAGTGGAAGCAGATGATCGACGTCAACGTCACTGCGCTGGTGTCGCTGACCCACCTGCTGCTGCCGCAGCTGATCGAACGCCGCGGCGCGATCGTCAACATCAGCTCGATCGCCGGCAGCTACGCCTACCGCGGCGGCAACGTATACGGCGCCACCAAGGCCTTCGTCACCCAGTTCTCGCAGAATCTGCGCACCGACCTGCACAGCACCGGGGTACGAGTGAGTTCGATCGAACCGGGCATGGCCGAAACCGAGTTCACCGTGGTCCGCAATGGCGGCGACCAGGCAGCCTCGGACCAACTCTACGCCGGGGCCCATCCGATCACCGCTGGCGACATCGCCGACACGATCTGGTGGATCGCCAACCTGCCGACGCACCTCAACATCAATCGCGTCGAGGTGATGCCGGTCAGCCAGTCGGCTGCCGGGCTGCAGGTGGCGCGCGACGCGTAGAACGCCCCGGACACGCAGGGCGGGGCACGGCCCGCCGTGCTTTTCATGCTGTCCGAACACGTCTGGCCCGGCCGGCGGGCGGTGCCCGCCCTATGTATGGACTCGCCCTTGCCTAATGAGCACCAGCGTCCTTTTGCGTCGACCCGGAGGGTCAGCCCAGACCGCTAACCCTTCTCGCCGCGATGCACGTCGTGGGTCACGAACGGACGTTCGGGGTCGGGCGCGGCCAGCCAGTGCGGGTGCGCCAGCGTGTGGCGCATGTCGTCCAGGCCGCTCTGCCAATGGTTGCGCATGCTGGCTGTGCTGAATTCGTAATCCTTGAAGTGGCCTTCGTGCGGCCGGTCCTGGTAGATCAGGTGGATCACGTTGGTCAGCGCCTCGGCAGCACGCACCTCGGCATGGCGGTACGCCGGGCTGTCGCGGCGATCGGCCGGCACCAGCGCCATCACGTCGTGCAACAAGCGGCGCTGTTCCTGCATGCGCCGCATGAATTCGGTGACCAGGCGGGTGCGGCTGGAGTACTGGATTTCCTTGCTGCGTTCGGCCACGTCGGCAAGATCGCGCGGCGGCGTGCCGCGAGCGCTCCACAGATCCACCTGGAACACCAGCGTGTCGCAGCCGGGCCGCTCGCTCAGCACTTCGTACAGCGGCGTGTTGGAGACCATGCCGCCGTCCCAGTAGAACTCGCCATCGATCTCCACCGCGGGAAAGCCCGGCGGCAACGCGCCGGAAGCCATGAAGTGCTCGGGGCGCAGGCGTTCGCGGCGGTTGTCGAAATAGGCGAAGTTGCCGGTGCGCACGTTCACCGCGCCGACCGCCACGCGCATCGTGCGCGCATCGTTGAGACGGTCGAAATCGACCAGCCGTTCCAGCGTGGCGCGCAGCGGCGTGGTGTCGTACCAGCTCACGCTGCCGGGCGTGGCGTGCGCGCCCAGGTATGGCGGTGGCTGGCGCGGATGGAAGAAGCCGGCCTGGCCCTCGGTCATCGCCCGCCAGGCGGCCAGGCCGCTCATGCCGTTGAGCCATGCGGTCGGCCAGGCCACCGCGTCGAACCAGGGCAGCGCCGGCATGTCCGGCCACAGCGGCGAGCGGCAGATCGCCTCCCAGAATTCACGCAACCGCTCCACCCGTCGCTCGGGCGCGTTACCGGCGATGATCGCCGCGTTCAGCGCACCGATCGAGATGCCGGCCAGCCGGTTCGGTTGCAGACCGGCCTCGTCCAGCGCCTGGAACACGCCGGCCTGGTAGGCACCAAGCGCGCCACCGCCCTGCAACACCAGGGCGACGGTGCGGTAATCGCGGGCTACGGTCTCGGCCAGCGACGGTGTGGTCACTGCATGAACCAGCCGTGGCTGACCACGATGCTCTGGCCGGTCAGCGCGGCGGACGGGAAGGTGGCCAGGTACAACGCGGTCTGCGCGATGTCCTCGACGGTGGTGAAGGTGGCGTCGACGGTGTCCTTCAGCATCACGTTGCGGATGACCTCGTCCTCGCTGATGCCCAGCTCCTTCGCCTGCTCCGGAATCTGCTTCTCGACCAGCGGCGTGCGCACGAAGCCGGGGCAGATCACGTGCGAGCGCACGTTGTGCGGCGCGCCTTCCTTGGCCAGCGTACGGGCGAGGCCGAGCAGGCCATGCTTGGCAGTGACGTAGGCGGATTTGAGTTTCGAGGCCTCGTGCGAATGCACCGAACCCATGTAGATCACGATGCCGCCGCGGCTTTGACCGGTACCGTCGTCTTTGTACATGTGCTGGAGCGCGGCCTTGGTGGTAAGGAAACCGCCGTCCAGATGAATCGCCAGCATCTTCTTCCAGTCGGCGAAGGCGAACTGGTCGATCGGATTGATGATCTGCACGCCGGCGTTGGAAATCAGGATGTCCAGATGGCCAAACGCGGCGACCACCCGGTCGGTGCCCGCGTTGACCGCGTCCTCGCTGGTAACGTCCATCGCCACGCCGAGCGCCTTGCCGCCGGCGGCGTTGATCTCCGCGGCGACCTTGTCCGCAGCTTCCTGGTTGATGTCGGCGATGGCCACACTGGCACCGTGCTTCGCGTACAGCTCGGCGATCGCCTTGCCGAGGCCGCTGGCCGCGCCGGTGATCAGGGCGACCTTGCCTTCAAGACTCGTCATGACATTGCTCCTTGTAGGAATGGGGGAAGGCGCAGCTCCACGGCCACGCCTATCCCGCCATTGTAGGCGCCGCTGTACGACGCACCATCGGACCTTGGGGCAGCGCTCAGCCCACGTCTTCGGCCAGATAGGTGTAGGCGGTGAGTCCGCCATTCAGCGCCTCATACAACTGCCCGGCTTCGGCATCGGTCACGCCGGCGCCGGCGATGCGCTCGCGGTAGCTCTGGCGCAACGCTTCGAGGTCATAGCCGACGTAGTCGAGCATCAGGTCGGTGGTGTCGCCGCGGCGCTTGTGCGCGAACACGTAGCCGTCGCCGTCCACCCGCACGTTGACCGCGTCGGTGTCGCCGAACAGGTTGTGGATGTCGCCCAGGGTTTCCTGGTAGGCACCGACCATGAAGATGCCGAGGCGGTAGCTTTCGCCCTTGCGCAGCTCGTGCAGGCGCAGGCTGACGTCGACGCCTTCGGCATCGACGTAGTGGTCGATGCGGCCGTCCGAGTCGCAGGTCAGGTCGACGATCACGCCGCGTCGCGTCGGCTCCTCGTCGAGCCGGGCGATCGGGGCGATCGGGAAGATCTGCCCGATCGCCCACACGTCGGGGATCGATTCGAACACCGAGAAGTTGGCGAAATACTTGTCGACCAGCTTCTTGTCCAGTTCGTCCAGCACGGCGCGATGCGAACGTTCGGCCGGCAACAGCCGGGTGCGCACGGCGCTGGCGATGGCGTAGTACATCTCGTCCAGTCGCGCGCGATCGGCCAGCGCCAGCTGGCCCAGCGCATACAGGGTCTGGCCTTCGCTGAGGTGGTGCTGGGCCTCGTGGAACAGTTCCAGCGCGGGGCGCCGGTCCAGCTCCTCCCAGGTTTCGCGCAGCCGGCGCAGCACCGGCGGCTCGTCCACGCATGGCGGCGGGATGGCACCGGGCGGTACCTCCTCCACCTCGCTGATGTTCACCACCATCACCGCGTGGTGCGCGGTCATCGCGCGGCCGGCCTCGGTGAGGATGTGCGGCGCGTCGAGCCCTTCGGCCGCCACCGCCTCGGCCAGCGACTGCACGATGGTGGCGGCGTACTGTTCGAGGGAATAGTTGATCGAGTTGTAGCTGCGCGAGCGCGAGCCTTCGTAGTCCACGCCGAGGCCGCCGCCGACATCGACGATCTCCAGCGGCACGCCCATCCGTTTCAGTTCGACGAAGTAGCGGGTCGCCTCGCGCATGCCGTTGGCGATGTCGCGCACGTTGGAGATCTGCGAGCCCATGTGGAAGTGCTGCAGCTTCAGCGTGTGCTTGAGCCCGGCCGCGTCGAGTCGCTCGATCAGGGTCAGCACCTGGTTCGGCGACAGCCCGAACTTGCCCTTGTCGCCGCCGGTGTTCTGCCACTTGCCGGCGCCGATCGACGCCAAGCGCACGCGCACACCAAGCAACGGCTCGACGCCCAGTGCTTTCGCCTCGCTGAACACGTGCTGCAGCTCGGACAGCTTCTCGATCACGATGTGCACACGCAGGCCGAGCTTGCGCCCGATCAGCGCCAGGCGGATGTACTCGCGGTCTTTGTAGCCGTTGCAGATCACGATGGAACCGGGCCGGGCCATCGCCAGCACCGCCATCAGTTCGGGCTTGGAACCTGCCTCCAGGCCGAAGCCGTGCTTGCCGGCGGCCACCAGCTCGCCGGCCACGCCGCGCTGCTGGTTCACCTTGATCGGATAGATCGCGGTATAGCCGCCGGCGTAGCCGTGATCGGCAATCGCCTGCGCGAACGCCTCCTGCAGTCGGGCCAAGCGGTCGGCGAGGATATCGGGAAAGCGCACCAGCAACGGCAGCCGCAGGCCCTCGCCGCGGGCACGCTCGACGATCTGCGGCAGCGACAGCGCCGGGCCGTTCGCACCACGCGGGCGCATCACGATCTCGCCGGCGTCGTCCACGTCCACGTAACCGTCGCCCCAGTAAGGCACGGCGTAGGTGTGGCGGGCGGATTCGGTATTCCAGTGATTCGACATCAGACAATTCCTTTTACCAACGGATGATGTCGTCGCAGCGGCGAGCCTTGACGGTGTTGCTCGACGAAGGAGCACGAGCCCGATCGGCCGGAAGCCTCGCACGCCGCGGGGCCGGTCGAGCTGGTCGGCCCACCTGCGCGCAGCGCCGGCGAAGCCAGAACGCCCATTGTAATGGTCGCCTGTGACGATATGCGCAAGGAACGCGCAGCCGCTCTCGGGACGTTCACCCCGGTTGTCGCTACAATTGGCAGTCTTTGTCTTTTCCCACGGTTCGTCAGGAACGCCCGCCATGTCGCAGCAAGCCACCGCGAATGAAGTCAGCTCGAACGAAGCCAGCTGGTTCACCGAAGCCCACCAGGCGTCGGGCTCCTCCATCGGCTTTCGCACCGAACAGCTGCTGCACGCGGAGAAGACCCCGTTCCAGACCATCGAGATCCACAAGACCACCGACTGGGGCAACCTGATGGTGATCGACGGCTGCGTGATGCTGACCAGCCGCGACAACTTCTTCTATCACGAGATGATGACCCATCCGGCACTGTTCACCCACGCGCGCGCCAAGCGCGTGGTGATCATCGGCGGCGGCGACTGCGGCACGCTGCGCGAGGTGTTGCGGCACGAGGAAGTCGAGTCCGCGGTGCAGGTGGAGATCGACGAACGCGTGACCCGTCTGGCCGAGGAATACTTCCCCGAGCTGTGCGAGGCGAACAACGATCCGCGCGCCGAACTGCTGTTCATCGACGGCATCAAGTACATGGCCGAAGCCGAGCCCGAATCGCTGGACCTGATCATCGTCGACTCGACCGATCCGGTCGGCCCGGCCGAAGGCCTGTTCAACGCCGCGTTCTATGCCAGCTGCTTCAAGGCGCTGCGTCACGGCGGCCTGCTGGTGCAGCAGAGCGAATCACCGCTGGCCCACCTGGAGCTGATCAAGTCGATGCGCTCGGCCATGCGCACCAGCGGCTTCAGCGCGGTGAGAACGCTGCCGTTCCCGCAGCCGTGCTACCCCACCGGCTGGTGGAGCTGCACCATGGCGCGCAAGGGCGGCGACCTGTCCGGTTTCCGCGAACGCGGCGCGCTGAGCAAGAACTTCCCCACCCGCTATTACAACGCCGACATCCACAAGGGCGCCCTGGCCCAGCCGGAATTCATGCGCGAGGCACTGGGGGAATAAGGGGCCGGGATTTGGCGTGGGGGGTTCGGGATTCGAAAGAGTCTCGGCCCGCCGGCTTTTTCCAAATCCCCGATCCCCCATGCCGGATCCCGGTTTTCAAAACATCTTTGACCGCACCTTCGGCAGCAGCACGAGCAGCAGCGTGGCCAGTGGCCCGAATACCAGTGATAGCAGGAACCACAGCAATCCGCTGCGGTTCTTGCCCTGCGCCAGCGCAGCGTTGATCAGGGCCAGCGTGCCCCAGCCGACAAACCAGGGGGCGCCGTCGGCGAAGGTCGACAGATGATCCACTACACGTCTCCCGAAAGATGAAGAGGCATGGCCGCCCCGAAACGGTCATCCTAACAAGGCCTGCTTCGGCTGCCCGTTTCCGGAACCGGGCCAATCAGCCGCGCTTAATGCGGGCACGGTATGCTGGGCGCTTTGACCGCGGACCCGAGCCCATGACGCGTGCATTACGCTATCTCGCCCTGACCGGCGCCCTCGCGCTGCTGGCCGGTCCGGCATTCGCCGGCAAGGCTGCCGCCAGCAAGAGCCAACCCGCGCCGGACAAGGCCGCCCAGGCCCGCGACAAGGCCCAACTGGCCTTCCAGCGTGACCTGGTCAGCGTGCTGGCACCGCAGGCCAAGGCCATGCCGCTGCTTGGTGCCGCGCTGCTGGCACGACCGTTGGCTGACCAGCCGTCGATCAACAGCTTCCACAGCCTGGTCAAGCGCGCCGCCTATGCCGACGGCACCGGCCCGGCAGTCACCTGGGTGCGGCTGGCCGACTGCGATGCCAAGGCCGGCGACTGCCCCAACCGCGAGTCGCTCGAACAACTGGTGGCCCAGGCGCCGGACAACGCCGCCGTCTGGCTGGTCAAGCTCGGCGTCGACGCGCGCGACGTGAAACAGGAGGAGGCCCGCGAGGATCTGGCCAAGGCCGCCGCCGCCAAGACCTACGACGACTACACCGGGATCAGCCTGCAGGCACTGGCCACCTCGGTCGGCATGCTGCCGCCGGCCGCCGGCACGTTTGATCCCGCGCACAAAGGAGGCGCGGTCGGCATGCAAACCGTGCTGGCCTTCGGACTCGCCGGCACCCAGCCGCAACCGGCGCTGCAACTGGTCGCCAAGTTGTGCGAGAACTCCGCCGAAGACGATTCGATCAAGAACGACTGCCTGAAACTGGGCAAGACCCTCGAATGGGGCTCCAGCCCGCTGGCGCGCTCGTTGGGCCTGCATCTGCGCGAAGTGCTCGCCGACGACCCGGCGCAACAGCAAGACGCCAAAGACGCCCGCCGCGACCTGACCTGGCAGGTGCAGAGCTTCGCGCAGTTGCAGGCGCGAGTACTGGACGATGCAGCCCTGGCGCGGCATCTGCTGGCACTGGCGCGCAGCGGCGGCACCGAGATGAGCCTGGTCCTGGCCGCCCTGCGCGATGCCGGCGTCGCCACCGAGGCCCCCGCCGACTGGCAGCCAGCCAGGGCCGGCAATGGGGAGTAGAGAATAGGGAATGGGAAAAGCCGATGTCCTGCGCTTCTGCTCTTCCCATTCCCCTTTCCCGATTCCCCATTCCCGCTCATCCCCATTCCCCTTTCCCGCCTCGCCCGCTAGGCTGGGGCCACCTTCCGTGGCAGGGGTGAACCGATGCTTACGACGCTGGTGGCTAGCAGCAAGGGTGGTTGTGGCAAGAGCACGCTGGTAACGCAACTGGCGTCGCACTGGGCCCAGGCAGGGCAGCGCACCGCGATCGTCGATGCCGATCGACAGCATTCCAGTTACCACTGGGCCGAACTCAGGCCGGACAACGTTCCCGGCGTACTCGCCCTGGAAGGCGGCCGTCGCGGCCTGCAACGCGTTCCACCGGACACCCAGCAACTGCTGATCGACACCCCCGCCGGCTCCGGCGAGCGCGAACTCGAACCCTATCTCGAACTGGCCAACGTCATGCTGGTGCCAGTGCTGCCGTCGTCGTTCGACCTCGATGCCACGCTGCATTTCCTCGCCGAGCTGCAGTCGATCAATCGCATCCGTCGCGGCAAATTGCCGGTCGCGCTGGTCGCCAACCGGCTCAAGCCGTGGACCCACGCCAGCCAGGACGCGGTGGCCATGCTGGCCGAGCAGTCGCCATTCCCGATCGCCGCGCAACTACGCGACAGCCAGGCCTACGTGCTGCTCGCCGGCCTCGGCAAGGGCATCTTCGATTACCAGTCCGAACAGGTGCGCAGTCACCAGCAGGACTGGAAAAAACTGCTGCGCTGGATCAAGCGCCAGCCGTGACAAAGTCTTGATGTTCCAACGCGCGTACTGCGCGATCACCACCGCCGGAGCCATTCCATGCATGAACTGATCCTGTTGCGCCACGCCGAAGCCGTGCCGATAGAAACCTCGGGCAGCGACCAGCAACGCCCGCTCAGCCCGCGCGGCGAAAAGGAAGCGCAGGCCGCCGGACTGTGGCTGGCCTCGCACGGCATCCGGCCCGAGCGCGTACTGAGCTCGCCGGCGCGTCGCACCGACGAAACCACCCGGCTGGCGC
>SMEK01000686.1_pt1 | contig 12846 bp, 14 predicted proteins | sample 2456371 | NCBI WGS metagenome assembly SMEK01 (sample SAMN10132590, study PRJNA489261) | soil metagenome | isolation source: day1 antibiotic-loamy sand soil ammended with composted manure from dairy... | place: USA | collected 2015-04-01
GGGGCTTTGCCGATTCAGCGAGAAGGTGGGGCTGACCGAGGTCTTGCCCGTCGCCTCGTCCTCGACCTCTTCCTCGCCGCGCGGCCGGTAAATCAGCGAGTGGATGGTTCGGGCGTTGACTGCGCCTTTCGAGCGCAGGACCTGCGCCGCCTTGCCCGTGAATGCCGCGAACTGGACCTGACCATCCACATGCTCGGCAAAGTACCGGGCCAGCGTGGTCTTGCCCGTGCCGGCATAGCCGAACAGGCGGAAGACCTGCGGCCGGCCTGCCTTCAGCCAGCGGTCGACGGCCTTGAGCGCCGCATCCTGTTGGGGAGAAAATTCCATGGAGGCGACAGACAGGATTCGTTGGTCAAAGACAAGGCCGCGCGGCCTGCGGAAACCGGAACATAAAGAGAACAATACAGAGGCATCCGAAACTGTCAATGGCAACAGCGGGCGGTCAGTGTACCGGGCCGCCAGCCTTCCGCGACAATTCGGAGGCGGTCAGGAGTTTCCCTGCATGGATTCCTTTGCCGGGTTGCCCTCCGGATCGTTCTCCAGAAGGATCGGCTGCCCATGCGGCGTTGCGCGGGCCGCCCGTTGCCAGGCCGCGGCAAGCGCCTCGACAGCCTCCGGCATGGCAACGCCCTTTACAGCCAGCAGCTTCTCCAGCGCCGCAAGCCAGTGCTCGTAATAGTCTCCACCGTCCGGTGCTGCCTCAGGGCGCTTGACCTCGAGGGAAAGCGCGTTCGCCCACTCGCTCCAGGAGAACAGACCCTTGTCGTGAAGCGCGATCGTCAGCGCGAAGGCCTGCGCCTGCCACGGCTCGGCGAATGCCGGTTCGTCCAGGCCGGGCGGCAACCCGGCCTGGGCGGCGGCTCGCTCCTTTACACTTTCGCCGTCACGCCCGCTCAAGGTAGCTCTCCCAGGCGTCGACGGAGACGGTAAGCGTAGGGTCCGCCCCCTCCCCCCAGATTTCCGCGGCATCGAATACCACCGTGTAGACCCATTGCGGGTTCTCGCCGAGATGATGGGCGTTGGTATCCGGAAAGACGAAGCTGCCCTGCACCGTTTCGACACGGCCAAGCCGCCCGCGAACATAGCGCGGCAGGCGTGTATGGCCGACCGGGTGAAAATTCTTCGTTTTCACAAGATCGCCAGCCTTGAAAAGCGGGCCGCCCGAAACGGGGCGGTCACAGGGGCCGCCCTTTGCCAGCACAGCCGGCACCTCGGCCGCTCGCAACACTCTTTTCGGCGTTACGGAAGAGTCCACCGCCTTGCCCGCCGCGAGATCGGCATCGCTGATAAATCCATGCCGCTTCAGCAGCACCTCCAGCGCCCGGATCCAAATCTCGTAGTAGCTGGCGGAGTAATAAATCGCCGGATGAAGCGATTCCCTCGCATGCCGGCTCTCATCTATGTTCCAGGCACCGAGCGCGCCGGCACATAGCGTCACGCCCAACGCGCGTTTTTCCCATTCCGCATGAAAATACGGTTCATTCGGCTCGGGCGCGATCGGCCCGAACCCCATTTGCCCGCCAAGATCCTGCGGTCCGTTCATGCAGGTTCCCTCGCGAGGCCCGTGCCAATCATGGAATCGCGCGTCACGAGATCCGCCAGCGCTTCCTCCGACAGGCCTTCGCTACCGAGCGGCCGCATAGGTACGACGAGGTAACGCAGTTCGGCCGTGGAATCCCAGACGCGGATTTTCGTCTCGGCCGGTAGTGTCAGCCCGAATTCCTCCAGCACGCCGCGCGGGTCGATCACGGCTCGACTCCGATATGGCGGCGCCTTGTACCAGACCGGCGGCAGTCCGAGCACGGACCACGGGTAGCAGGAGCACAGCGTGCAGACGACCAGATTGTGGGTATCGGGCGTGTTGAACACGGCCCGCATGTGCTCACCCTGCCGGCCCGTGAAGCCCAACGAGGCAATTGCTGCCGTCGCGTCACGCCTCAGCCAGTCGGCGAAGGAAGGATCGCTCCATGCCTTGGCCACCACCTTCGCACCGTTGCGCGGGCCAACCTTCGTCTCATATGTGTCGACGATGACATCGATTGCCGCAGGGTCGATCAGGCCCTTTTGCGTCAGTATAGTTTCGAGGGCGCGTACCCGCGCCGCCATGGGATCGAGTTCGTTGTCGTGGTCATGATCGCTTGACATGGGCCAACGGTAGAGGGGAGGCCCTGCTTGTTCAAGCGCCAGCCATTAGCGCAGCATCGGCCAAAGGGTTGCCACGAGCAGGGCACCCATGGCCATGTTGAACCATTTGAGCCGCACGGGGTTCGAGAGAAAACCGCGCAGTGCCGTCCCAAAGCCGGCCCATAGGGAAACGCATGGCAGGTTCACTACGCCGAAAACGATGGCAATGGCCAATACGGACAGAAAAGGCTGTTGCGTGTCGGCATAGACTGCCATCGCGGTTACAGCCATTACCCACGCCTTTGGATTGACCCACTGAAAGGCGGCAGCATCCAGGAAGGAAAGCGGCCGCGAACTTTCCCCCGACTTGGTTGCGATGGACCTCGTGGCGGCAATTCGCCAGGCGAGATAGAGAAGATAGGCCCCGCCGGCAACCTTCAGTGCTGTGTGAAGCGCAGGAAAAGCAGTCAGGATGGCCCCCAGGCCGAACCCTACGGCAAGAAGCAGCACGACGAACCCGATACCGATACCGAGCATATGCGGAATGGAGCGGGAAAAGCCGAAATTCACGCCGGACGCCAGCAGCATCAGATTGTTCGGACCAGGCGTGATAGAGGTCACGAACGCATAGCCCATCAGCGCAAGGAAGACGTCAAGGGACATGGCCACATCAATTAGGTCAGCTATATTGACCTATAACATGGCGGGACCGCATTTGTATTGCCATCCGAATACCGAAGCTTGGGCCAGGGCATGGCGGCGGCCGCTTTTTGACAGGTCGTTCCGGAAGGGCGCCGCTTTTGCTGTTTACTGTTTGACCAGGGGGAATGACTGCCATGCCGAATATCGGCTGGCGCTCGGCCTACATGCCGTCGGGCCCCCGGTTCATGGCGGCCACACCAGTGCGGCAGATCTCGACCAGGCCCAGCGGCTTCATGATGGCAATGAACTGCTCGATCTTTGAAACCCGCCCGGTGATCTCGAAGATGAAATGCTCAGTGTTGGCGTCTATGACATTGGCACGAAACGCATTCGCAAGCCGCAGCGCCTCGACCCGCATGTCGCCCTTGCCAGCCACCTTGACGAGCGCCAGTTCCCGCTCGAGCGGCCGCTCGTGCCCGAGCTCGCGCGAAAGGACGGTGAGGTCGACGACGCGATGGACCGGCACGATCCGCTCCAGCTGGTGCTTGATCTGCTCCAGTACGTGAGGCGTGCCGCTGGTAACGATTGTTATGCGGGACAAGTGCCTTTCGTGCTCGGTTTCTGAAACGGTAAGGCTCTCGATATTGTAGCCACGGCCTGAAAACAGGCCGATGACGCGCGCCAGAACGCCCGGCTCGTTATCGACCAGGACCGAAAGCGTATGCTTCTCCGGCGTCTGCGTTTCCTTGGCGATGAAATAGGCGGAGCCGGTAGCCTGCTGATGGGCGTTCATGGGTTCTTTCTCGATTGGCAATTTAATCAAGTTTCATTGTTTCGGAGCGGCGTTCAACCGGCATTCAGGCGAAGCGCGGCGCTAACGATCCCTTACACCAGTTCCCTGCCCCTGGCGTCGATGGCGTTGGCAACCGCTTCATCCGTTGCCTCCTCCGGCAGGAGCATCTCGTTATGCGCCTTCCCCGACGGGATCATCGGGAAACAGTTGGCAAGCGTTGCAACCCGGCAGTCGAACAAAACCGGCTTTTTGACGTCGAGCATTTCCTTGATCGCGTCATCCAGCTCGTCGGGCTTGTCGCAGCGTATGCCATGCGCCCCATAGGCTTCCGCCAGCTTGACGAAATCCGGCATGGCCTCGGTGTAGGAATGCGAGAGCCGGTTGCCGTGCAGCAATTGCTGCCACTGCCGCACCATCCCCATATACTGATTGTTGAGGATGAAGATCTTGATGGGCGCCTGGTACTGCACCGCAGTGCTCATTTCCTGGATCGTCATCTGCACTGAGGCATCCCCGGCGATGTCGATGACCAACGCATCCGGATGGGCGATCTGCACGCCTAGCGCGGCCGGCAGGCCGTAGCCCATAGTGCCAAGGCCCCCGGACGTCATCCAGCGATTTGGCCGTTCGAAACCGAAGAACTGTGCGGCCCACATCTGGTGCTGGCCAACCTCGGTCGTGATGTAGGTGTCGCGGTCCTTGGTCAGTTCATAGAGCCGCTGGATCGCATATTGGGGCATGATGACTTCGGGATTGGGCTTGTAGGCAAAGCAGTCGCGCGCACGCCATTTGGCGATCTGCTCCCACCACGGGTGCAGCCCCTTCTTGTCGGGCTTGGCGGTAGCCCGCCACAGCCGCACCATGTCCTCCAGCACCCGGCCGCAGTCGCCGATGATGCCGATGTCCACGCGCACGTTCTTGTTGATCGAGGAAGGATCGACATCGATATGGATCTTCTTCGAGTTTGGAGAGAATGCGTCGAGCCGCCCCGTGATGCGGTCGTCGAAACGCGCGCCGATGCACACCATCACGTCGCAGTCGTGCATGGCCATGTTGGCTTCGTAGGAGCCATGCATGCCCAGCATGCCAAGCCAGTTCTTGCCGCTCGCCGGATAGGCGCCCAGACCCATCAGGGTCGAGGTGACGGGAAACCCGGTCAGCTCCGCCAGCTCTCGCAGCAGATGACACGCCTCGGGGCCGGAATTGATGACGCCGCCGCCGGTATAGAGGACAGGCCTCTTGGCGCTTGCCATCAGAGCCACGGCTTCCTTGATTTGCGCTATGTCGCCCTGCAGCTTCGGCTGGTAGCTGGTGCGAGGCGCAGTCTGCGGCTCCACATAGGTGCCCTTGGCGAATTGCACGTCCTTGGGAATGTCGACCACCACGGGACCGGGTCGTCCCGTCGTCGCGACGTGGAATGCTTCATGGATCGTGGCGGCAAGGTCATTGACGTCCTTCACCAGCCAGTTGTGCTTGGTGCAGGGCCGCGTGATGCCCACCGTGTCGCATTCCTGGAAGGCATCCGAACCGATCAGCGTGGTAGGAACCTGACCGGTAAGACAGACCAGCGGGATGGAATCCATGAGTGCATCCTGCAGCGCCGTCACAGCATTGGTTGCACCGGGACCCGACGTGACGAGCATCACGCCCGCCTTGCCGGTGGAACGGGCATATCCTTCCGCTGCATGGCCCGCACCCTGCTCGTGGCGCACCAATATGTGCTCGATCGTATCCTGTTGAAAAATCTCGTCGTAGATCGGAAGGACAGCGCCGCCCGGATAGCCGAAAATGTGCTTCACGCCGTTGTCCACCAGCGCCTGCACCACTATCTCGGCGCCTGTCATTTCGCGCCGTTCGCCCTGTCCGTTGCTCATCGGTCCGTTCCGCCTTCTGTTCGCTTTTCCGGTCTTGCTGTCGTCTAGTCCTGTCTCGGGCAATAAAAAAGGCCCCCGAGGGAGCCTGCTGTCGCGCATGGGAGGATTTGCCCGGCGGTTACACCGCCTTGCCCATGCGCCTTCCTACTACGAGAATGAGTTCCGATTTCATGGGCGCGAAGAATAAGGGGCAATCCGGCCGCGCGTCAATGCCCGATTTGCCTTCGCCGTTCATCACGCCACTTTCGATAAAATCCCGCCTGATTGCTTAAGGACAGCTACACCAAGCCCTCACACCCGCGCTTAACCCGGGGATGGTACTGTGCGCCTCCAAAGTTGCGGGGGCACAGTCGATCCATGTTTGTCGAACGTGAGGCTTCAGGCGGGGAAGCGATCTCCCAGGAGCGACGCGATCCCGCACAGAACGAAACGCGCATCCTGGGCCATGTCGTCCACTGCGATGGCTCGCGCGCCGTCATAAGCGCCTATGCAGATGATCTGGAAGGAACGGTCACGGCCCAGTGGAAGGTCGGCCGAATGATCTCTATCAATCTCGGTTCGACCCGCACGGTCGGCCTTGTCTACGCAATAGGCAAGACTGACCTTGCCTGGAACGCCGAGGGCCAGAATCCGATCGAGGTGAGCGTCGAACTGGTCGGTGAGGTTCGCGACCCGGCCGAGCCCGGCAGAAAGCCGGTATTCGACCGGGGTATCACCAACTATCCACATATCGGCGCGGTTGCACACCGGATCCGGGCCAGTGACCTGGAAGCCGTTTACGATCTCGGCGGCCGCCGCAGCATCACCATCGGTTCGCTTTCCCAGGACGAGGAAATCGACGCGAACATCGCTATTGATGACACGCTGTCGCGGCATTTCGCGGTGGTCGGCACCACGGGCGTCGGCAAATCGACTGCGGTTTCCCTGCTTCTGCGCAAGGCGATCGTCGCCCGGCCGGACCTGCGGGTGCTCATCCTTGATCCGCACAACGAGTTCGCGGCGTCATTGCCGGAATATAGCGTGAAAATCGATCCGGGAAGCCTCGACCTGCCGTTCTGGATGTTTCGGCTCGAAGAGTTTGCAGAAGTGCTGTTCCGCGGCCGCGAGCACGATCCGGAAGAGGTCGACATGCTTCGCGACCTGATTCCCATCGCGAAGAACCTCTACCGTAATCCGCATGCCGGCGCCTTTCTGCGACGGGGAACAGAGGCGGTGACCGCCGACACTCCGGTTCCCTATCGCATTGCCGACCTCATCCGGCAGATCGACGAACGCATGGGCCAACTCGAAGCCAAGGCCGATCGGCCGGCGCTGAAATCGCTCAAGACGAGGATCGAGTCAGCCGCCGTCGATCCGCGCTATCGCTTCATGTTCCACTCACGACTGATCGAGGACACGATCCACGAAACAATCGGCAACATCTTCCGCGTTCCTCATAACGGTCGACCGGTGACCTGTTTCGAGATGGCCGGTTTGCCGTCTGAGGTGGTCAACGCCGTGTGCTCGGTCCTTGCCCGGCTTGCCTTTGACCTGGCCCTGTGGAGCGGCGGGCGGTTGAAGATGCTGCTGATGTGCGAAGAGGCACACCGCTATATGCCCGCCGACGCGCGCCTGGGCTTCGCGCCGACCCGCCATGCCCTATCGCGCATAGCCAAGGAAGGTCGCAAATATGGCTGCTACCTTGGCGTGGTCACGCAACGGCCGGGCGAACTCGATCCGACCATCTTGTCGCAATGCTCCACGGTTTTTGCCATGCGCCTCGCCAACGAGCAGGATCAGGCGATCATCCGCTCGGCCATCTCCGATTCCTCCGCCTCGACTCTGTCCTTCCTGTCCTCGATGGGGCAGCGTGAGGCAATCGCCTTCGGCGAAGGTGTTGCAACAACCATGCGGATGAAATTCGAAAAGCTCGACCCCGCGTTGATCCCCGGAGCCGGCGATGGCAGGCACGTGAGCGCGGAGGATGACGAAACCGATGTAGACCTGGCAACGATCGTCGATCGGCTTCGCAATGTTCCCAAGACGCAACCGGGCATGCCTTTTGCCGAACAGGCAAGCACCGCCAGCCAGGCTGGAGATCCGGACTATCGCAGGTCTGCGCCGCGGATCCAGCAGCAACTGGCAGAAGACTTCGACCTCCGCTACGGGCTCAAGCCGGCGACCTTCGGCTTGCGGCCCCAGAACGACTAGGTCTGTCCAGGCACTCCGGTTTCCACGTTCCTTGTGCGAGCGGCAGTACCCTTCAGGTCAAAACTTGACGATCAGAGGCGAACTTCGGTCGGATGTTCGGGCAGACCCGAACGCCTTCAGGCGCACACCCTGTTCCTGCCCAGTCTTTTCGCTTCGTAAAGCTGTCGGTCGGCGCGCCGATAGAACGCTTCAGCGCTTTCCTTGCCGTCCCACACGGCTAGGCCCACGCTGGCGGTAATTCGCAGCCTTACATTACCCGCCATGATCGGCATGGTTGCAATTGCCTTGCGAATGCGCTCGGCGAAACGCTGCAGCGACTCCACATTCATGTTCGGCGTCACGACGGCGAACTCTTCGCCCCCAAGGCGCGCTACGACGTCATGATAACGAGTAAGATCTTTCAGGCACTTGGCGACGGCTCGCAGCACTTCGTCTCCGACGTCATGTCCGTGGGTGTCGTTCACCTGCTTGAAATGGTCGAGATCCAGTATCATCAGCCCGACTGGCTTGCCGATGCGCCGGAACTCGTGGAGGTATTCCCTCAACGCGTCATCAAAGTAGCGGCGGTTCTGCATGCCCGTCAGACCATCCGTCAGCGCTGCCTGTTCGAGCGTTTCGGAGCGGGCTGACAATGATTCGGTCATGGCCCGCAGCTTGCCTTCTTCCTTCACCTGCAGGCGGATCAGCGGATAGCTGAAGAAGGCGCCGAAGAACAACGCCGTTGCAAGCAAGACGCCATTGGCAAACAAAAGTTTGTCAATGTAGGCGATCTGGCTCGCAGAAAGCTGGAACTGGGAAGCTGCCGTATGCACGAAATGGTAGGCATGCAGGGTCACCAGCCCTGCGGCCATTATCACGAAGATGAATACGAAAAAGGCCGACTCGGCCCTATGGAAACGCATTTGCCGCCCGCGGAAAATCCTGTCTCCTTATGGCACCCAAGCCCTTACGATAGGTTAATTCAACAACCTCCGCGCGAAATTTACACGTTTGCATTCACGGCTTCGCGAGGTTTGAGTATACCCGGCGCATGGTTTCCGCAGCCTCGCTGGAACCCAGTCTTTTCCACTCGGCACCAAGCTGATGCCGAAACCAGGTTGCCTGTCGCTTGGCGTATTGCCGCGTCGCCGCCTTGGCCCTGGTGATCGCCTCCTGAAAGGAAATCTTTCCCGTCATGGCCGCCCGCAATTCCGGCACACCGATCGCCTTCATGGCCGGCAGCATGGGATCCAGATCAAGCGCGTCGAGCGCCTTGACCTCTTCCAGCGCGCCCCGCTCGATCATCTTATCGAACCGTTGATCTATGCGCGCCACCAGGTCCGGCCTGTTTGTTTCGATGACAAAAAACCGGGCGCTTGCGCGGTCGATGAGCGGCTGGCCGCGGCGCGCCTGCCAGTGCAGGATGGAGCGACCTGAAGCTTCCAGCACTTCCAGTGCCCGCGCGATGCGCTGTCCGTCGCCAGGCTTCAGGCGCGCCGCCACCTGCGGGTCCTTGCGTGCCAGCAGTTCGTGCAACTCCGCCGAACCGCGTTCCTTCAGTTCGTTTCGCCAACGCTCGCGAATGGCCTCCGGGATTTCCGGCATTTCGGAAATTCCTTCGGCCAGCGCACGAAAATAGAGGCCCGTCCCGCCAACGAAGATCACCGGCCTGTTCTCGAGCACACCGCTTTCCGCAAGTAGCCCAACATCGCGAACCCAGGCGCCGGTGGAATAGGCCGTGGAGGGATGGACATGCCCGTAGAGATGGTGGGGTGCGCGAGCCATGTCGTCAGGCTCCGGCCTCGCCGTCAGCACATTCAGGATGGAATAGCCCTGCATGGAATCGGTATTGACGATGGCGGCGCCCGAACGCTCGGCGATGTCGAGCGCCAGGGCCGACTTGCCGCTGGCAGTCGGGCCCGCTATCAGGATCGCGTTCCTGATCTGCATTTCCCTCACCTGCCCGGAAGTCTTCATGCCGCTGGTCGCCACGCTCATGTCCCACCCGTCACGGCGTATCCTGACGCCGGCCTTGGCGAATATGGCGGCCGCACACGTAGGCGCAAGCACGATGAATTGGCTGGCAGAGAATATCGCCTGCGACATCGTTCTCCAGAACGCTACGTCCGCCGGGGATGCCGATGCCAGATTGCGCGACGCGCTCCAGGGTGAGCCGGTGGACATCGCGATTCAGGATCAGGCAACCAGAAGGAAAAGAATCCTCATCGCCGATATGGATTCGACGATGATTGATCAGGAATGCATCGACGAGCTGGCCGATGAGGTCGGGCTGAAGGACCACGTCGCTGCCATCACGGCGCGCGCAATGCGCGGCGAGATCGCCTTTGAGCCAGCGCTGCGGGAGCGGGTCGCCCTGCTGAGGGGCCTCGAAACGACGGTTATCGACCGATTGGTAGCCAAACGCATCACGCTTGCCTCCGGGGCGCGCGCGCTGGTTCAGACCATGCGTGCCCATGGCGCTTACACGGCGCTCGTATCTGGCGGCTTCGATGTCTTTACCGCTCCGATTGCCGAAAAACTCGGTTTCCATGAAAACCGCGCCAACCGGCTCCTGGAGCAGCACGGGCGGCTCACAGGCGAAGTTGCCGAGCCCATACTCGGCCGCGCGGCCAAGGCGACGGCGCTGCTGGAGATCGCAGGCCGCTTGAACACGACTCCCGACGACGCCATCGCCGTGGGCGACGGGGCCAACGATCTTGACATGATACGGCTGGCCGGCACCGGGGTGGCCCTGCACGCCAAGCCGGCCGTGGCGGCCGAGGCAAAGGTACGGATTGATCATTCGGATCTGACCGCCCTGCTTTTTCTGCAGGGCTATCGCCTCGACGAGTTCGTGACATGAAGCCGCTGCGCACAGCACGTCTCATCTTGCGCAATTGGAAGGACGATGACCGGGACCTGTTCTACCGCATCAACAGCGACGACAGGGTGATGGAGTTCTTTCCCTTCCGCCGCAATCGCGTCGAGGCGGATGCCAAGATGGACGAGTTCCGCGCCGAGATAGAGAAGAATGGTTTCGGCTGGACGGCCGCGGAAATAGCCGAAACCGGCGAATGCATCGGCTTTGTCGGGCTGCACGGTGCGGAGCACCAGCCTGGCCTGCCGCAATCCGCGATCGAGATAGGCTGGCGCCTGGCGCCGGAATTCTGGGGACGAGGCTATGTCACCGAGGCAGCTGGCGCATGGCTCGCATTCGGCTTTCACAGGCTTGGCCTGAGCGAGATCATCTCCTTCGCGGTCTGGAACAACCGCAAGTCAACGGCCGTGATGGAAAGGCTCGGCATGAGGCGCGATCCGTCTCGCGACTTCGACCATCCCGACGTGCCCGACACTCACCCGCAGCTGAAGCGGCACGTGTTCTACGCGTTGAAGCGGAGTGATTGGGAAAGCCAAAGGGCGGCCCGCTAGGCCGCCATCTTGCATTCAGCCAGGCCTGCGCTGCCGCTCAGTCCATTCTGATCGTAACGAAGCGAAGCTCGCCCGTTTTGGAGGCAAGCATGAGCAACGCATTCTTGCGTCCCTGCTTCCGCAGGCTGTCGATCCGGTCCATCACGTCCTTGGGAGACGATACCGACTCCTGCGCTATCTCGGTGATCACCTCGCCTGGCTGCACACCGCGTTCGGCGGCTGCCGAATCCTTGGCGACTTCGGTGATGACCACGCCGTTCACATCTTCGGCAATGCCGAACTTGCTCCGCGTCTGGTCGTTCAGTTCGCCGATCGTCATGCCAAGCACGGTGGCAGTGGCCACGGGGGAGGCCTCGTCACCGCCCTCGCCCGGGTCGGTTTCCGTTTCCTCGCTGCTGGCCAGCTTCTCGCCATCCTCGAGCCGCCCGAGCGTTCCTTGCCGTCGAACTTGACGATGACGTCTCCGGGCTGGATTTGGCCATTGTCAACCGGCCCGCCCTTTATGATGCCGGCTACCAGTGCGCCCTTGGCAGAATCCATGCCCAGGCTCTCGGCGATCTCATCCGTAACGGGTTGGATGCGGACCCCCAGCCAGCCGCGGCGCGTCTCCCCATATTGGCGAAGCTGCTCGACGACACTGACCGCCATCTTGGCAGGAATGGAAAAGCCGATGCCGATCGAGCCGCCGGAGGGCGATATGATAGCCGTGTTTATGCCGATCACCTCGCCGTTCATGTTGAACAGCGGACCACCGGAATTTCCGCGATTGATGGCCGCATCCGTCTGGATGAAATCATCATAGGGCCCGGAATTTATATCGCGGTTGCGAGCTGAAATGATGCCGACAGTGACCGTGCCGCCGAGACCGAAGGGATTGCCGATGGCCATCACCCAATCGCCGATACGCATCTTGTCGGAATCGCCAAAGCTCACCGCAGTCAGCTTGTGGCCCGCCGGATCGATCTTGAGCACCGCAATGTCGGTCTTGGCATCAGTGCCCACAAGCGTGGCCTTCAGTGTCACGCCATCGGAAAAGTTGACCTCGATGTCGTCGGCATCGGCAATCACGTGATTGTTGGTGACGACAATCCCCTCTTCGGCATCGATCACGAAGCCCGAACCCAGCGACTGCACCTTTTGTGCGCCTGGATTGCTCTCACCGCCGCGATCCTTGAAAAATTCATCGAAGAAGTCCTGGAAGGGCGACCCTTCGGGAAGCTGCGGCATGGGCACCGCGCCGGGGCCTTCCGTACCCTTCACCGTTTGCGACGTGGATATGTTAACCACCGCTCCCAGCAGCTTCTCCGCCAGATCCGCCACGGAGGCCGGGCCATTCGCCGGCGGCGGCGTCGCAGCAGCGGAAGGCAATGCGGACATGCCGACCAGGGCGAGCGCGACCGCAGCGGTGAAAGCGGCCCTGGCGCCGCGCAGCAAGGATTGGTTGGTCATAGGGGCCTCCCGGCATTGAGGACATGGCGCTTCCGCCGATGCATGTCGCGCCATGTTGGCGAAAAATACGGCGCGTTTGCGACTAAAGGCGGCCACGCGGCAAAAGGTTCTCAGCCGCGCACCAGCCAAACGATGCCAACACCCACCGCCGCGGCGAAAAGGCCCACGGCGCGAAGCGTGCTCTCAGGCATTGACAGCATCTCCACGGCCAGCTTCCTGGCAAGGCCAGGGAACCCACCATAGATGACGCCCTCGACGACGAGCACGAGGCCGAGGGCGGTCAGGAAATCATGCACGGGCGGCTACTGCCCAGCGGTCGCCGCCGGCAAGCCGTTCGCGGGCGCCGATCCGGCAGCCGGGCCCGCC
>SMEK01000587.1_pt1 | contig 12816 bp, 11 predicted proteins | sample 2456371 | NCBI WGS metagenome assembly SMEK01 (sample SAMN10132590, study PRJNA489261) | soil metagenome | isolation source: day1 antibiotic-loamy sand soil ammended with composted manure from dairy... | place: USA | collected 2015-04-01
CAAGTTCGGGAGTTCGTCCAGTGTCGCTTTTTTCAATTTGTTGAGCGGCCTGTTTTCGTTCTGCTAAATTCGCTTCTACAATTCCCTGTAAGTCATCAATATCATATAAGAATATGTTAGGTAATTCGCCTACTTTAGGATCGATATCTCGTGGAACTGCGATATCAACTAAAAACAAAGGTTTTCCTTTGCGTAAACGCTCTACAAACTGCATTAGTTCATAATCAATTACATACGTTGTTGAACCTGTTGATGTAATTAAAATATCTGTATCAAGCAAAGTACATTGCAATTCCTTAATCGATTTAGCATGTCCTTCAAATTTTTCAGCTAAAGACACCGCTTTTTCAAAAGTACGATTTAATACCGTTACTTTTCCAACGCCGCTTCCATACAGATTTTCCATAGCAAGCTCGCCCATTTTACCAGCGCCTAAAATCGATACATGTTTATTTTTTAGGGAACCAAATATTTTCTTTGCCAGTTCAACCGCAGCATAAGATACTGAAACGGCATTTTCGTTAATCGTCGTTTCTTTATGAGCTTTTTTCGCAAAAGTAATTGCTTGTTTAAACAAGCGGTTAAAAATCGTACCCGTCGAACCAATTTCTTGTGCCTCTAAAAAGCTTTTCTTGACTTGTCCAAGAATTTGAGTTTCTCCCAATACCATCGAATCGATTCCTGCAGTTACTCGGAATAAGTGTACTAACGATTGATCATTTTCACGAATAAATAAATAGCTCTCAAATTCCTCAATCGGAATGTTAAACCAGTTGGATAAAAAACGTTTTATATAATAACGTCCTGTATGCAGCTGATCAACTACCGCATAGATTTCCGTTCTATTGCAAGTCGACACGATCACGTCTTCTAATATGCTTTTTTCTTTTTTTAACGCAGCCATCGCTTGTGGTAATTCACTTTCAATGAACGACAACTTTTCACGAATTTCGACTGGCGCAGTTCTATAATTCAAGCCTACAACTAGTGTGTGCATGAACTTAACACCTCTCACGAACTATTTCATAACCTCTATTCTAACATAAAGAAAGCGCTATCTAAACGCTAATTATGAAAAAGTTATGAAATAAGATTTTTTACTTTAAAATAATTCTAATATAAGAATAACAAAATTTGATTCCTGTTTCAATATAATAACCTTTATACATAGTATTCAACAAATTCCGACAATTTACTCTTCTTGAACATATATAAAAGGTTGACCTATAGGATGCTAGGTCAACCTTTATAAAATTGGAAGTTCTTACTGTTTCATAAGCTTCATAAACATTTTCAATTATGTATGGAATCACATGAACTTTTGTATTTCAGTCCATGTTTCTTCCACTCCTACTCCCGTTTCCGCAGAAAACAGGATGATTGGATCTCCTTTTTCCATTTCTAATGTTTCTCTTACCACTTTTTTATGTTTATCCCACTTGCCTCTTGGAATTTTATCTGCTTTCGTTGCAACTACAATCGCAGGAATATTGTAATGTTTTAAGAAATCATACATCATTTGATCGTCTGCAGTTGGAGGATGGCGCAAATCAACAATTAAAATAACAGCTTGTAATACGCTTCGACCAGTAAGGTACTTTTCAATCATTTTCCCCCAAGCTTCCCGCTCTTTCTTAGACACTTTGGCGTAACCATAGCCTGGAACGTCCACAAAAAACAATTGATTTTCGATTTTATAAAAATTTAACGTTTGTGTTTTACCAGGCTTTGATGACGTACGAGCAAGGGATTTTCGATTAATCATCTTATTGATGAATGAAGATTTTCCAACATTCGAACGGCCCGCCAAAGCAAATTCAGGTAGACCGTCGTCTGGATATTGTTCCGGTTTGACAGCACTAATTACCATTTCCGCATGACTAACTTTCATTTAAAAACCTCCAACAAGGGCGATATTCAACACTTCTTCTGCCGATCTAACCGGTTTAAATACTAATTCTTCTCGAACTGCTTCAGGAATATCGTCAATATCTCGCTCGTTGTCTTGAGGAATGATGATAATTTTTAATCCTGCACGATGAGCTCCTAACGATTTTTCTTTCAGTCCTCCGATTGGAAGCACTCGCCCTCGCAATGTAATTTCTCCAGTCATTCCGACTTCTTTTTTGATAGGTTTATTGGAAATGGCTGATACAAGTGCTGTTGCAATAGTAATTCCCGCTGACGGACCGTCTTTTGGTACTGCTCCTTCAGGTACGTGTATATGAATATCATGTTGTTCAAAATAATCTGCATCCAAATTGAGGCGTTTGGATAAAGAACGAACGTAAGAAAGAGCAGTTTGAGCAGATTCCTTCATCACATCTCCAAGCTTACCTGTTAAAATCAGTTTTCCTTTACCAGGTGTTAAAGATACTTCAATTTGAAGTGTATCACCACCAACGGATGTGTAAGCCAATCCTGTCGCTACACCAACTTGGTTTTCCGTTTCCGCTTGACCGTAATGGAATCGATGTTTACCAAGCATTTCAATCAATGTTTTCGAATTGACAGTAACCCGTTTTCTTTCGCCAGAAACAATGACTTTTGCCACTTTTCGGCAAACTGCAGCAATCTGACGTTGAAGACCACGAACGCCAGCTTCTCTCGTATAGTATCGAATTAAATCAACAATCGCTTCATCTTTAAAGATAAGTTGTGATTTTTTCAAACCGTTTTCATCAAGTTGTTTTGGAATAAGATGATTCTTAGCGATTTTGATTTTTTCAATCTCTGTATAACCAGCAATCGATATTACTTCCATACGATCTAATAGTGGTCCTGGAATTGTGCTTAAATCATTCGCTGTAGCAATAAACATTACTTGCGATAAATCATAAGGTTCTTCGATGTAATGATCGCTAAAAGTATGATTTTGCTCAGGATCCAATACTTCAAGCATTGCTGCTGAAGGATCACCTTTGAAATCATTGGACATTTTATCAATTTCATCCAATAAAAACACAGGGTTAATTGTACCAGCTTTTTTCATTCCTTGTATGATACGACCAGGCATCGCTCCAACGTAAGTGCGTCTATGTCCGCGAATCTCAGATTCATCACGTACACCACCAAGAGAAATGCGAACAAATTTACGATTTAAACTCTCCGCTATCGATCTTGCTAGAGAGGTTTTCCCTACCCCAGGTGGTCCCACTAAACATAAAATTGGTCCACGAATGGAATTTTTTAATTGGCGTACAGATAAATACTCTAAAATGCGCTCTTTTACTTTCTCCAGTCCATCATGATCGCGATTTAGAATTTCTTCTGCCAAATTAACATCAAGTCGATCTTCCGTTTTTTCTTTCCACGGAATTGTGACTAACCATTCAATATAGTTTCGAATGACGCCGCTTTCTGCGCTGGCAGCCGGTAATTTTTCATAGCGTTCAAGCTCTTTTAGTGCCACTTTTTGTGTGGATTCAGGCATTCCGGATTCTTCAACACGTTTTCGAAGATCAGCAACTTCTCCTGTTTTTCCTTCTCGATCTCCAAGCTCGGCTTGAATCGCTTTCATTTGTTCGCGTAAATAATATTCTTTTTGAGTACGTTCCATCGCTTGCTTTACTTTTGTATTGATTTTCTTCTCTAAATTTAATACTTCTTGTTCATCATGCAAGCGAATCATTAAGTGGTCTAATCTTTTCTTAATATTGAAAATGCTTAATACTTCTTGTTTCTCAGAAATTTTAAATGGTAAGTGGGAAGCGATAATATCTGCTAGTCTTCCTGGTTCCTCGATGTCTAAAACAGATTCAATTGTTTCAGCAGTAATTTTATTTGAAGATTTCGCATACTTTTCAAAATAATTAACTACTGTGCGCATTAACGCTTCCATTTCCACGTCTTTTTCTTTCGAATCTTCATGCAATTCAATATCTACAGTTGTAAAATCATCGTTTTCTTGGTAATGAACAATTTTCCCACGACAAATGCCTTCCACTAAAATGCGCAACGTGCCGTTCGGTAATTTCAACATTTGTTTTACAGAGACATAAGTCCCAATCATATACAAATCTTCTTTTTCAGGTTTTTCTACCCGCAAATCCTTTTGCGTCGTTAGGAAGATTTTATTATCATTCATCATGGCATGTTCTAATGCAGCGACCGAACGTTTCCTACCAACATCGATATGTAATACCATTGAAGGAAATACGAGCAGTCCACGCAAAGGAAGTAGTGGTACATTTTTCTTTAATTCAGTCATGCGGGTTATTCACCTCCATTTGATACTAAAGAATGCACCCGCTTCTAGGCAAATTTAGTATGTGAAAAATTAAAAACATTTCACTTGGTTTTACATAGCAATTTCGATAAATTTAATCTTTCATAACAGCATTTACTATTCTCTGTTACATCAATTATTATTCCCGGTAAAATGTTATTTTGAACAATTTGACGCTCAATAAAATGATTTGCAAGTATTTGTAAAAATATGTAATTTTGATATTTGTTACAAAGAGCTGACTAACGAGATATGCATAAGCAAATTCGCAGTCAGCTCTTTATTTTAATGGTCATTATTACTGTTACTTGTAACTACTTTATGCGGAAGTTTTTTTATTGTCCTTCAAATCTTTTAATTCTGTACCGTCTTTTAAAATTAATTTTGGTTGCGCTTTGTCCGTAATCGTTTCTTTTGTAATAATACATTTCACGATATCATCGCGTGATGGCAATTCATACATCATATCAAGCATCGTATTTTCAATGATGGAACGAAGTCCACGGGCACCTGTTTTTCTTTCAATCGCTTCCTTCGCAATCGCTCGAAGTGCTTCCTCTTCAAATTCTAATTCCACATTATCAAATTCGAGCATTTTTTGATATTGTTTCACTAATGCATTTTTTGGCTCTGTCAAAATTCTAACGAGCGCTTCTTCATTTAACTGTTCAAGTGAAGCAATGACTGGTAAGCGACCAATAAATTCTGGAATTAAACCAAATTTCAATAAGTCTTCTGGAATTAATTGAGAAAGTAAAGATTCGCTTTCCACATTTTTATTTTTCATATCGGAACCAAAGCCAATCACTTTTTGTCCTAATCGACGTTTAATAATGCTTTCAATTCCATCGAAAGCACCGCCAACGATAAATAAGATATTTGTTGTATCAATCTGTAAAAACTCTTGATGTGGATGTTTACGACCACCTTGAGGAGGAACGCTAGCTACCGTACCTTCTAAAATTTTTAATAATGCCTGTTGCACACCTTCTCCAGATACGTCTCGTGTGATGGAAGGGTTCTCTGATTTTCGTGCAATTTTATCGATTTCATCTATATAAATAATCCCTTTTTCTGCTCGCTCAATGTCATAGTCAGCAGCTTGGATTAGTTTTAACAGGATGTTTTCTACGTCTTCACCAACATAACCAGCCTCGGTTAATGAAGTGGCATCGGCAATCGCAAATGGCACATTTAAAATTCTTGCTAAAGTTTGAGCAAGTAAAGTTTTCCCACTACCAGTTGGTCCAATTAAAATAATATTGGATTTAGATAGTTCCACATCATCTAATTTACTATTTGAATTGATTCGCTTGTAGTGGTTATATACTGCAACAGCAAGAGCTTTTTTAGCTCGCTCTTGTCCAATAACGTATTCATCTAAGATGCTTAAAATTTCCTTTGGCTTTGGAACATCTTGAAAATCGATTTCCTCTTCTGTACCTAATTCCTCAACAACGATTTCGGAACATAGCTCGATACATTCATCACAAATATAAACACCAGGCCCAGCTACTAATTTTCGCACTTGTTCTTGTGGCTTACCACAGAAAGAACACTTTAAATTGCCTTTTTCATCATTAAATTTAAACAATTTGCTTCACCCCTATTCAAGCAACAATCTTACAGGATATTGAGCACATTAGCAAATAAGAAGTTTCCAAAGCTAATGGAATATTTTGTATAGCTTATGTATGTAAAAATTATTTAGTCATTGGTATAAAACAAGGCACGGTGGTATATGCCGTACCTTGTTATTGGAACTATTCAATTAATTACAATCCTTCTATGAGGAAAGAATAAATTATTCAGTAATTTTCGCATTCTCAACTAAGAATTCTACAGTTTTTTGATTGCGAATATCATTTTCTAACATTTCAGTAGTTCCGCCTAAAGCAGTAATAATTTTTTCTTTGTCCATTTTGAATTGTTCAGCCATTTTTTCAAGTTCTTGATCGATATCTTCTTGTGTTACTTCGATGTTTTCAGCTTTAGCAATTGCTTCTAGCGTTAATGAGATACGTACACGAGTTTCTGCATCTGCTCTGAATTGATCGTGTAAGTCTTTTTCTGTTTGACCAGAGAACTGATAATATAGATCAAGTGACATACCTTGCATTTGAAGACGTTGTGCGAATTCATCAATCATGCGGTGAATTTCGTTATGAATCATTGCTTCTGGAATATCGATTTCAGCATTTTCTGCTGCCTTTTCTACCAATTCGTCACGGAGTGTGCTTTCAGATTCATTTTTCTTTTGCTCAGCTAATTGTTCTTTTAGTTTGTTACGTAATTGTTCAACTGATTCAACTTCCGGATCAACTTCTTTAACAAATTCATCGTTTAATTCTGGCAATACTTTTGTTTTTACTTCTTTTACAGTCACTTTGAAAGTAGCATCTTTTCCAGCAAGTTCTTCAGCGTGATATTCTTCTGGGAATGTCACTTGAACATCTTTAGATTCACCAGCTTTTAAACCAACTAATTGTTCTTCAAATCCTGGGATAAATTGGCCAGAACCGATTTCTAATGGATAGTCTTCTCCTTTACCACCTTCGAATGCTTCATCGCCAATGAACCCTTCAAAATCGATAACAGCAATGTCACCTTCAACGATTGCTTTATCTTCTTGAATTTCGTACTCAGCTTTTCTATTTAATAAATTTTGAATTTGCTCTTCTACTTCTTCATCTGTTACTTCTGTGCTAAGTTTTTTCACTTCTAATCCTTTATATTCGCCAAGCTTTGGTTCAGGCTTCACAGTAACTTTTGCAGTAAATGTAAAATCTTTATCTTTTTCAAAACTATCAAGATCGCCAATTTCAGGATAATCTACTGGGAAGATACCTGTTTCATCAACAGCTTTTGAATATGCTTCTGGTACAATTATTTCTAAAGCATCTTGATATAATGCTTCTACACCAAAACGTTTTTCAAAAATTTGACGTGGTACTTTTCCTTTACGGAACCCTGGCACTGTAATTTGGTTTACAACTTTTTTGAACGCTTGATCCAATGCTTTATTTACTTCCTCAGCAGGAACTTCAATTGTTAATACTCCAGTATTCCCATCTTTTTTTTCCCATTTTGCTGACATATATAAATACCTCCAAAAATAAATTACAAATTTTAAGCATTTGTTTATACGATTTTGACAACCATTTTAGTATATCATAAGTAGCTCTAGTTTCAACATTTTTCATGCTTATTGTAGTTCTGATAGCTTTTCCAATTCTTGAATGAACTGATAGATTTCTTGATTCAATTCACTATCTTGTCCAAACATCTGATATACAAAATCGATATAACATTCTGCTACTTCATTTGATTGAAAATCCAACCACTCAAAAGGATACGTTACAATTGCATGTTTTGCAATTAAATATTCAACCATTTCTAAAACGGATGGTTCTTGTTGCAGTTTTTCACTAACTATATTTGAAATCATTTTATATTGTGATAACTCTGTTGGCAACCCAATTTTTGATGGGTTTACCACAATCATCCGGTCAAATTTACGTATCTTTAATTCAATATCAATATTTTGCTCATTCATTAATATAAGAATAAGACTTTTAACAAAAGGATGAGTACGATGACTTTCAACAATATTTTTTAAGTGAGCGATGATCGGCCTAATATTAGCAAGAGATAACTCATGCAACTTATTCACTTGCTCAGCATGAGCTAAAGATAAAAAAGAATCTAATTCATAGAGTTCAGGTTCTAGCTGTTTGACAATCATCGTAAAATCATCTTGCTTATCCATTTTTTCAATAATATTCGCATTTAATTCTTTCAACCTATTAAATTGGTCGATTTTATCAGGTGGAATCGCTTCTTCTTCCAATAGTGAAGTAATAATTTTTTCTACTTTTTTATATTCTTTTAATTGCATACAAACGGTTAAATATAATTCCATTACTTCAAAATACATCGTTGGTCCGATATTAAGTAACTTTTCACATACTTCTTTAGCTTTTAGATAAGATTTTGCTTCATATAATGAATAAGCATATAGACTCAATACATACTCATCGCCATCAGTATATTTCAAAGCTTCTTCAAAATATTGATTCGCAGTTTCAAATTGATTTTTTTTAATATATTTTTGTGCTTCGGAAATGAGACGTTCTACTGTTCCTGGAAATACGACAACATTTTCATAAGCCGTATATGAAGATTTTTTATTTTTCACTTTTTTCACTCCATGATGCAATACAAAATAATCCGTATCTTACTACTTACTTGCTTTTTACTAATATCATTCCCTTTATTGTAAGTTATAACAATTCAATCTTATTATAGAAAAAAATATAACGGCCATCACTATAAATACGTTTTTTTTGGAAATTCCCTATAAATATTATTCATTTCCAACTCAATTGTGATTATTGTAGCAGTATTTTTAGAATCTAATGCACAATCTGCTTTGTATAGATTTTTCCCATTTATTCATACTAAATACGGAAAATCAATTGAAGGAGTTGCATTATAGTGGGTATTTTAGGGAAAAATCCAAAAGATGAACCATTACACTATGGCGAAATATTTGCTATTTGGACAAATGTTTTAGGAAATAATGGTATGATTGCATACTATCAAACATTGTACAATCATACTGGAGATGAAGATTTAGCAAAAATAATTGAAGAAGCAATTCAAGGAATGCAGGAAGAAAATAGGCAGTTAACAAATCTACTGAAAGTAAACGGTGTCAGTCTTCCACCAGCACCACCGGAACGAGCAAACGCAAACATTGAAGATATCCCTGTTGGAGCCAAATTTAATGATCCGGAAATTGCAGCAAAAATTTCTGCTGATTTAGCAGCTGGGTTAGTCGCTTGCAGCCAAGCAATTGGGGTAAGTATTAGAGAAGACATCGCCATTATGTACGGACAATTCCATGCTGCGAAAGCTCAATTGGGAGCTAAACTACTTCGTTTAAATAAAGAAAAAGGTTGGCTTGTATACCCTCCCCTACATTTTAGTCCACGCGAATAATGATATAATAATGAAGGGATGAAATGTTCACGTTTCATCCCTTCACCAATACGACTTTCAAAGGAAATTATCGCACAATACGATCTCCCGCTTCTAAATAGACAACCTTCTTTTCCAACTCTCTTACCCTTTTTTGTAATCTATTAATCATGATATTTTGTTGGAGTATAAAGTTTTTAATTTCTTCATAAGGAGCCTTGGGATTGTAATTCATTTTTCGATCATTAGCATCTTTGTTCACAATTTGTATTTGAACTTTCTCCCCTGTCATTTCTTCCACTGTAAGCGCTATAAATTTTTTATAGCGATTGTTTAACCAATCTTTACAAACTTGGTTTTCTGTTAGGATGTATAACACGTCCCCATTCCATTCTGCTTCCGTTCTTGCAAACCACATATCATAGCTTGCTTTAGGAATTTTCCAACGAATACGTTCCAACACTTCCGACCAAAATTCCATCGAGTCCATCCCTTTCTGCGAATAAATTACGTATATCCACATTGTTACAATTTTTCGCAAAAATTAATCAGGACACCTATAATTTATAGAAATATTTTTACATGACATAAAGTTTGCAGAAAATAAAACAGGGACGTCTAAAACGACTTTTCAGACGCCCCTTCAGTATTGATAAGAAATTTGTATTCAGCAGCAATCACCGTTGCACCTGTCTGTTTTTTTATTTTTTGTTGAAACGTGACCACGCCAGTACCATTACCTTTATCAGCTAAATCGGTTACCCTTAATTCTAAATGGATTGTATCCCCAATGAATGTCGGTTGTAAAAATCTCAGTTTTTCAATTCCGTAGAAAGCAACTACTGTCTTAGGACTCATATCTAATAAGCCTGTCCCTATGGATAATACAAGCATACCATGAGCAATCCGTTGTTTGAATCTCGTATTCTTTGCATATTCCGAATCCATATGCAGCGGAAAAAAATCTCCGCTTACTCCTGCAAAATTGACAAGGTCGCTTTCCGTAATGGTCCGCCCGTGGGATGTCCATGTTTCGCCTATTTCAAACTGTTCGAATGGCTTGTTTAACATTATTTCTCTCCTTTATGAAGAAGATAATCGTATAATATTAAAATTTATGCATGAACAATTTAAAACATGAACATTCAACAAATCGTTTTAACATGAATTAACGGACTATTAATACATCACATTTTGAATAACGAACAATGCGTTCTGCCACAGAACCAAGCAACCATTTTTCAATCTTATTTAATCCTGTAGCACCGCAAACCATTAAATCGACTTCAACATTAGTTAAAATCGTTTTTGCAGCCCCTTCTTCTACCAATATTTCCACGTTGGCTACACCATCTTGTTCAGCATTCATTTTCATTTTGTTTAATTCTTCCCTAGCCTTTTCTTTCAATTCTTCGGCGTATTTTAAATCATAGGCTGCAACAGAGCCAAAGGATTTTGTATCTACTACATTTATAATTAGCAAAGTAGATTGAAAATTTTTTGCCATTTCAATTGCTTGTTTTAACGCTCTTTTTGATCCTTCTGAAAAATCTACTGCAACAGCTATTTTTTGATAAATTGCCATCCTTTTCACTCCTTTATGTAAATATAGCAAATAGTTGTAAAAAACTATATGAATATTTCATGTACTATTTCCTAAAGTAGTTGGATAATCAAAAAATACTATAATAAAAAGTAGAAAAATAACTAATGAAATCTTATGTAACTATTAAAAATACACCATCTCCCTAATATATAGGCTTAGGTGCACCGTGCTTAAGTATAATCATTTTTTCCTTTCGCGTTATAAAAATTATTCAAAGTAGTCTATATGAAATTTGTCTTTGTCGATTTCTGTTGCTAGTCCAGTATAATTGATTTTATTGTATTGTTCATATAATTCTGTCACTTCGTCTAACATATTGGGATCCAACCAAATTCTTCTTTTCCCCTTTTTATATAAAACGAGAGGATGCTGATTAAACAATTTTGCGTCAAGTATTTCACTTACATGTTGTATGTCAAAAGGTTCCGTTATCGGGCGAAACATTTCGATGCGATGTTCAGAAAGAAAATGTAGAATTTCAGACACTGTCCAATCATCTTTAAAAAAAATAAACGAAATCATTTCATAAGATGGTCCAGATTTTATAACTTGGACAAAACATCGATCCATTTGTATGCACTCAGTACGCTGAAAATTGAATGCATTTTCATAATTTTTGATGATGATGTATTCAAAGCAATCTGGATATTCACGTAGTTCGCCAATTAATTTATTGTATTTATATTGTAAAAAATTCACAACCTTACCCTCTTGCAATGAGTTCACCTGCCTATAATCCTTTTCAACACACTGAAAAGTAAGCGTTTACACAAGTATAGAAATAAATGAACATTTTTTTAATTTTATTTTATGATAATCATGCTCACAATTGAACTGTTATTGAAAAATAATCAATTTAATCATGCTAATAACAATAAAAATTCCAATGAGGATAACCGAATAATGAAAAAAGTCACTATTTTCATTATTTCTTTCAAACTCAATTATTCTTTTTTTATCATCTTTCGCCCGTCGATTCATCATCATCTTCCTTCCGTTACAAAGCCACATTTGTATATAGTTTTTTCGAACAATCAACCCTTCATTCTTCAAGCAATATACAATTGAAATAAAAAAATGTGTCACTGATGATGGCAATTAGATAAGCCGTTCAAATTTTTATCACTTTCAATAATTCCGCATTTGTACCACACAGCAATGAAATTTTGCCATACATTAAGTACGAATAAAGGGGGTGAAAATATATGTCTTCAAACTACGGCTCAGTAGGAGGATTCTTCGGAAACAAGTGTGATTTCGTTTTACTTGTAGTATTATTCATCCTTCTTATCATTGTAGGATCTTGCTATAATCATGGATATCAATATTAATAAGGTCAGTAAATCCTCTTTACTTTCACTGTCCGCCATAAATTCCCCTTACTAACATCTTTCTTTTTTACGACCTAAAGCCATATCTTTAGGTCGTTTTTTTGTATAGAAAAAAACCATTTTGAACAACGAGTGGTTCAAAATGGAATTTCATTAATTTAACATTTTATGAGGCAGATTTTCATACATATCAAAGATCTCAGTTGCCGTTTCTTTTATCAGTTCTTCATCTCCATAATGAATAGCACTATCTAATTTTGCATAAATCAATAATAAAATACTTTTTGCTTCAGCCTCATCCAAATATTGAATCTTCTGTTTTACAATTTGAATTCGATTCAACTACGCCACCTCTCTTTCTCTCTACGTAGCTATTATACTTTAATAATTTATAAGCTTGTTAATCATGAAACCAATTTATTAAAAAAAAGACATTTCTAATAAAATTTGACCACAAGTTTAGGCAAATTTCAACAAATATAGGCTGCCTTAAAAATTCAAATTTAAGACAGCCTATATTTTAGTGTTTATGAATTTATATTAACTAAAATTCTTCCTTTTGCTTGTCCTTTTAGTAGAATTGGGAAAGCATCAGGTAACTCTTCCAGCGTCACTTCTTTATATAGGAAATCTTGTAAATTATTTGGTTTATAATCTGTCGCTAAACG
>SMEK01000637.1_pt1 | contig 12804 bp, 1 predicted proteins | sample 2456371 | NCBI WGS metagenome assembly SMEK01 (sample SAMN10132590, study PRJNA489261) | soil metagenome | isolation source: day1 antibiotic-loamy sand soil ammended with composted manure from dairy... | place: USA | collected 2015-04-01
TATACCTGTAGAATCTCCAAAAGGAGAGCTTGGTGTTCATGTTGTTAGCAATGGTACAAATAAACCAGAACGTTGTCGTATACGAGCACCAGGTTTTTTTCATTTGGAAGGCTTGAGTACGATGGCTAAAGGAGTTATGTTGCCAGATTTGGTTACTATTATTGGAACTTTAGATGTTGTTTTTGGTGAAATTGATCGTTAATTGCATGTTTATTTATAGGTTATGGTTAGGCTTTTATCTTTTTTGAAAAAACAATGTAAAATGGTATTATTAACGGCGTTATTATTATTGATATTGAGCGCCAATGTTTTATTGGTTTTAGGTCAAATTTTGAGGAGATTTTTTTATTTCTTTTTTATCTGATTATTCGTGCGTTTAGTATGCCAAAGGGTTTCTTTTTGAAATCGCCTTGTTAATGCTAATTTGTATATTTTTTTTTGAGCTCGATATCTTTTAAAATTTGTTAGTTTAAATTTTAATCGATTTTTATTGGGTTCTTTGAATATATATTTTAAATTAGCTGTGTTTTTGTTTTGGCGATGACCTTTGGTTTGGGTTTTATTAAAGGATATGATTGCTTTCGTATTAAAACGATTTAAAGAGAGTTTAGTCTCTTTATTTTATTTGGGGGTTTTACCGACTCTTCAACAATCACCGTTGAAGTTAACTGATTTTTTTTTATATGCGTATATATTGTTATTTTTTTTTTTTTTTTTTTTTTAGTGTTGTTATCTATTAGTGCTTACTTTACCTTATGTTTTGTAGCTTCATTAGCGTTTTTTTTTTATGTTATTTATTATTTTTTTTCAGTAGGGTTGCGACATTTTTTTAAGTCTTTTATCACAAATTATATCCATTTAATCTTTTGTGATTTGTTTTATGGGTTGAATATATTTTCAGCTTATTTAAATACAAAATGGATGCATTTATTGCAGGATTATTTGCAACCGGAGAAAAATGGTGTGAAATATTATAAGGATTCAACCAGATCGTTAGTTGATTTAGGTCCTAAAAAAGGTGGTTTTATGAAGTTAAAGTCTTTATTTGCTTTAATGTTGGTTTTGATAAATTTGAATAATGTTAAATTTGTATCTTTTTTTAAAAGAAAAGGTTTCTTGGATTTGGAGCCGTATGGGCAAGAACCCGTTGTAGGTTTCTCGAAAACATATTGAGAGGCTTTGACTTATAATATAGAAAAATTGAAAGAAATTTATGATTTAGATTTAATGGGTCGTGATCATGATTTATTGAATAAACCGATAAAAGATACTTGAACATATCCAAATAGTATTAAACAATATTTGCTTGAGAACTTATTGGAATCTTTTTTGGAAGAAGAAAGGTTCGATCTTATAATCGGTTTGCGTAATAGGTTATTTAAAACCAAATTTTCTGGACTTTTATTGAATTTTCGCAAGACTTGAGCATATGATAAAATTTTCGGTAGATCTAATAGACCTTTGGATGTTATTATTAGTTCGCGGTGAGCTGATATGGCAGAACCTGAATTATTAGATAGCCGTTTTTTTCTGGAGGCACAGTATCGTTATAAAGAACGGCATGGTAGATCTCCAATGTTATTTTTTAATTTTTTTAAACATGGTATTTTACATCATTCTATGTGGCCTGTTTTTTATAGTGCTATGCGTCGAATTCGAGATCTTTCCTTGGCTACAGATAAAGTAGTACAGATGCGAGAAGAACTCCCAACTATTAAAGAAGTTGATTTACTGTATCCAATGCGTGTGAAAAATGTTGATATACCGGTAAAGATTTCGAGGTCTTTAGAAATGAAAAGGAATCTTTTAGCAAAACGCGGTTTAGTTCGAGAGTCTTCAATGGAATTTCATCAGACAACACAAATGGGTTGGTTGTTAAAATTAATAACAATTGATTTGCCTATTATTTTTAGTACGTTTACGCACCTTAATTATCTTGTTTTGCTTTTGTTTGCAGAGTTGTTTGGTGATTTTTTTCAAAAGAATGTAACTTTTGCAGCAAATTTATATCGAGTACGCATTCAAATGGAACAGCAAGTTCTTTTTGATTTTAAATCATATTTTGTTACTAAAATTTTTTGATTCTTGTTGGTAGATTTGTGATTTCTTTTATTTAGGTTTGGTTTTTCATTTATTTATTTTTTTAGATTTCGAGTGTTGAATGCAAATGTGTTATGGTTCTTATTTTCTTATTGATTGAATTTGTTAGTGTTTTTTTTGCAATATTTGAATATAAATGATCGGAGTGTTTTATCCATTTTTTATTTGTATGTTTATAAAGATTTTTTTAAATTTAAGTTTAGTAGTGCTTCCTCTTCACATTTGGTTTTGAAAAATTGAGGTTTTTTTGGTCATTTGTTTGAAAGTTGTGTTTTTGTGGTAATTTTTTTTTTTCTTTTAGTTACAGATTTGTTGCGTATATTTATTCAAATTTTTTTAAGGATTTCTTTTATTTCTTATGTTATTTTTTGAATAAATATTTTCTTTTTATTTTTATTTCGTGTGTTTTTTACTTATGTCTTTAATCCTGTTTTTGCGTTTATTCAATATTGTGAGGATTTTGATTTGGAGTCTAGAAGATTTAAAAAGCAACAGCATTTGAATTTTCTGTCAAAGGGTCCTTTAGTCTTGGAACCAGTAGAACGTGTTTTGGTTGGTTTTATCTTTTGGAAAACATTGGTAAAAAAATATTGATGGGATGTTGTTATCGAACATGAAGTTGGTTTGAAACGTTGACCTTTCTTTTATAAATTTTCGCGTCGTTTCGCTTGATTTGATACTTTTGTTTTGTTATGTGATGATATAAAAGTATTGGCTTCGTATTTTTTTCGGTTGGTGGTAAAGCGATCTTTAAAGAATGTTTGATCATTTTTTGTAGTAAATGTAAGATTTGCTTTACCATTACAAGTACTTATAGTTTTTTATAAAGCTTGAGTACCATTTTTTTATAATTTTGGTTTGTTTTTTTATCGTTTTTTACTGTTCTTTAAGCGTATCGTGGGTTTAGTTGCATTTGGCAAGAAGTTAACAAGTACAAGGCAGATTGCTTTTGATTTTAGTTATTATTATAGTGTATTATGTTATAATTTTTTGCTTCAAGTGGATAAAGGTACTAATAAATTTCGAGGTTTTAAATTTGTTTTTCGCAGAGGAGATATAAATTTGTTTTCACGATTGTTGAACTTTTATCGCGAACTGCGATTAAATTCGGGATTTTTTAAGTCGTTTAGTTTTGATAAAAAAAATATTAACTCCTCAAAGAGGGGTTTGAATTTTGAGCAGAATGGAGGACAGTTTTCGGCAGTACGCTCGTTATATGTTATTTATGGTGAACATTTTTCTGATACAGCGTATAAAAGAACAGGTTTAGTTTCATCTGATGTTTCGGATCAAATACGGGAAAGTGTTACTGATCTTGAAGGTTGTTCTGATTATTCTATTTTGAAAACATACTTATGGGTAAATGGATTGCATAAAATTTTTAATAAAGTTTCTGGTAATTTAGAGTTAGTTTTAAACTGGTGAAGAAAAGGTAGTATCAGAAATATTTGTATTTTCCCTTATCGTGTCAAGTCGGTGGTTCATACAAGAGTAACTTCTTTACATGTATCTAATGTTAATACTTATAAAATGTTTTCGATTATGCGCTATAATGTTTTGAGATCAACATCTTTTAAGTTGGCTGAGAGAAAATCTAATGCAAGATTTTGAGATTTAGATAAATTTTTATTTTTTTTTTTTTGTAGTGTATGGGAGCGTAAATTATCTTTGTTGTCTTTGAAACAAAAGATAAAGTCAAATTTTTCATTAACAGATTATTTGAAATTATTTGGCCAATATGATGGAGAGTTGTCTTTTTTACATAATCATTTTAGGCAAATAGTATCTTTTTTAAATTGCCATCAAAATGTTTTTTTTGATTCAGTATTCAAATTTTTTAATGCACAACAATCTTCGGGTACTGCATTAAGTTTTTTAAGTTTTTTGAAAAATAAGTTTGACAAAGGTATTTATATTTCTGGTAATGAAGCTTCTGGAACTTATGGTGTTTCAGATTTTGTGTCTTTTTGTAGGTCTTTTGCATCGTATAGGGATTTTTATGATTTGAAATTTAAGTTAGTTTCGTTTTTAAATGATTCGTCTTTTGTCTTGTCAAGGAGAGGTTCTATTAAAGATATATCCTATTTTTATATGCGGAAAGCATGCAGAGGTGTTTTTGAAAAAGTGTTTTTTAAATTGTTTTGAGTGCTTACATATGAATGGAGATTGATTTCTTATTTTATAGACTATTTTGCACTTAGTAGGTTAGAGTTTTATAATCGGATGTATTATCGATATAATGCTTTTGTTACCTTTATTTTTGACAGAGAGTTTCCTGTTTTCAAAATTTTATCTGAAGAATCATCAAGATTTGGAGTATTTCGTTATCATTTATCAGGAGTGTCTGTTATAAATGAAGAGGTTGATTGAATAGTTTGTGCGAAAATTTTAATGCAAAGTCTTTGACCATCAAATTCTTTTAAACCTTATAAATTAAATAAGTTTTTTGATGTACTTAGTACACGCTTTTTGAAATATTTGTTTCGTTTAAGTGAAAATGGAGGTGTGAAATTTTTAGATGTGGATCAATTATTTTTTGTCCTTTGACAACATTTTGTTTTTAAAACAACTTTTTTGAAGTGTAAAGGAATTATTTGAAATTATTTTGTTAATTTTGAAGTATCAGTCTTCTCGGATTACCCTGTTTATGAGTTTTGCGGGTCTTTTAGTTTTACACGAGAATGATTAATTTGAATGGCAGATGTTTTTGGGGTTACTTTAGTTGAATTTTTTAGAGATGATGTGGGTGAAGAACAGTTTTGGCGTTCTTATCCAAATAGTTCGTATAAAGGAGTAGCTAATATTTCATTTTCTTTAAACGCTTTTAAAGCATATATAAAAAAATGTGTTGACATGGAAGTTCGTCGTTTAGTGTCTGCTGTTCGGTTGAAAAAGAAAGGTGAACTTGTAACAGATGACGAAATGTTTTTGCGTAATTATTTAGGTATAGAAGAAGAACATCTTTCTTTAAAGAAAAATCCTGATAAAGTTTTTTTATATTTTATACCGCGTGGCAATCATGTCAAGCGGGTTAGAGTTTCTATGGTGCATGAATTGTTGTGAGTTGCTGCACAAATTCGGTTTTTTTATCAACAGGTTACCGTAGGCTTTGATGAAAAGCAAAGAGTGGATGTTTTTTTAGAAAATTATCCGGAATTTAAACCATTATTGGGTGAAGAATTACCAAAATATTTGCGTGCAAGTACAATTAGGAGGAAGAAACGTGAAAGGATTAAATTTTTAAAAACTTCGAAGAATGTGGACCAAACTTTTTTAAATATATTGCCTGATTTATGGTTTGTATCTAGGAAATTTTTAAAAATGACTCTTTGGAAAGAGCATTTCTTTTTTAAATTTTGGATTTGATGAAAAGTCATAAATTCATCAAATTATCCTTTCTATATTTATTTCTTTTTTATGTTTTTTGGTGTATTCGGTCTTGGTTTGTTTAGTTTAGGTACTTTTAAAGGATTGGCGTTGTTATTTTCATGAGTGGTTTCGTGATTGTCTTTAATCTCTAGCATTTTATATATGTTTTTTTCAACATTTGTTTGTGATTTTCTAGGTATCAATTGGTCTTTTATCAGGGCTAATTTAGAAACTTTTTTTTATTTTTATGTCTTGACACCAGATTTGCAATCAGTGTTAGTTAGTCTAAATTTGTATGACGTTTTCTTGTTTTTGATGCATAATTTAGTTCAGTATGAAGCTGATATTTTTGTGAAAGAACGTATTGTATGGTTGTTGATGTCTACAATATGGATTTTTGTTACCACATTTTTCTTTGATTTTTATACCATTTGTATATTAGCTTTGAATTTTGTCTTTTCTTTTGATTTTCTTGATTTACTTCTTTTTGGTGTTGATAATGCATTATCATATTTCGAATCTTTTTCTAGTTTTTTACATTTAGATTTTGAATTTTTAAAACCATGAATAGAAAGTATGTTTTTGTATGTAGGGTCAAGCTTTTCTTCTTTTGTAGTGTATACATTTTTTTTTTTTCATAAAATTTTGGGTTTTGTTTTTATAGACTTTTGGTTAACAGTATTATGACAAGTTTATTTTATCCTTGAATATGGTTGTAATTATTTGTTTCTGGTTTTAATTGCTTGAACTAATTCTTGTGATGTGTTTTTTGGTATTGTTAATTTTGATAATTTGTTTACATTATGACCTGAATTAATAAATTATAAATTAGTTTATAAGTATAAGTTTGTATTGTTACATTGAATTGCTGTGGATATTTTTCTTGTATTAATACAACCTTTAAGATTTATAGATTTTGCAAGATTTTGTGGAGATTATATAGATATTGGAATTTTTTGGTTTTTAGATTCCTATTTTCCTGTTTTGTTATATCATTTTTCTATAATTTTGTGATGTTTCTTATTTGTGGTAAATACTATGTTATTGTTATTGATTGATTCGTTAATTTTTCTTTTGGATTGTTATTTGTATTGTGAGTCTGTTTTTAATTTCGTTTGATGTTTCTTGTTTAAAGATATCGTTTTTTCAGAGTTAATTTTGTTTATAGGACAATGTTTGGTTTGATTTTATTTGAATTTTATTTATTACATGATACTACAGCCTTTTGCTTATTTGATAGGTTGTTTTATTTTAATTTTTAAGTTCTTTTTAGGCTTACCAAATCAAATTTTTGCTGTTATATATTTTGTGTATTTGTGTGTATCAATTGCCGTTGGTTTTTTGTTTGATGTATTTGTTGGTATTTTTTCAGGAGCAGTGGATTTTGTAATTGCTGTTAAACAAATTTTTATATATTTTGTAGGAGATAATTGGTTAAGTACAATTATATTAGGTTTGTTTTCATTTTTCTATCATTTGTTAGTCTTACCATTTAAATTATTATATTGGTTTTTTACTAAAATGTTATATGTGTTGTCACCTATGTTTTTGATAAATTTTTGATTTGGATTGGATTTTTCTTTCGTATATGATAATTGGGATTTATTTTGAGTATTATGTAAAGAATTTTTTTATGTTGTTCTTTTAGTTTTTAAGTTAAATTTTGAATTTTTACGTCATTTTATTGTTAGTGCCGTTTCTTTTGTTTGACTTGTTATTGATCTTTTGGACGCATTGTTTCCATCTTTGAAACATATGTTTGATCCTTTCGGGGGTATTTCTATTTTTTATGCAACAGTGTATTATTATATATTTGTATTTTGTTGTTATATATGAAGTCTTTCTTATAGAGCTTTTAATGATACATCAAAGTTGCCACCAATGCCATCAGAGGTTTGGAAAGAAGTATCAGAGCAACAAGAAGATCATCCATTGGTTCAACGTTTGCCTTTTGATTTGTATCAGTTGTTTTATATAGAGAGGGTTTCTAAGAGAAAATTGCCTGCAAAATTTAGGGATTCGTTGAAAACTTGAACTCCGGCAAAACAACAAATGAAATATGCTCGTTTGATTGTTGTGAAAAATACGCCATTAAATGCGCAAGGTTATTATTATAGGTTGATGAATGGTGTTGCTAAGAGGGTGATCAGTCGTTTTTATAAGAAACGATCTGATGTTTTAGCTATGCCCCTAAAGGTATGGGAGAGTACATATAATCGTTTGGGTATTAAAGAATTTATACATAATTTTAAAGAATTTCCAACGGATCTTTTAGATACAATTTCTGTTTATTTGCGATTTGAAGAACAAATCAAGATGGATAAACCTTTATTTCAACATGATAGGAAAAAATCTTTAAGTCAAAGATTGCATATAAAACGTATTTGAGATAGTCTTTTATTGATTCACAATAAAGAAGAGCAAGAGAGAATAGAAAGAGATTTGCAATTATTAGAGCAGGAATATATAGAATATTATGGTGGTGGCGAAGCAGATGAGGTTATTTTTACATTTCCTATTTTAGGTCGTATTTTCAGTCTAAGAGATCCAAGAGAAGACAGAGATCAATATAGATTTGAAGTTGTACAGGCAGGTTGACGTAAAGATCCTCAACCATTGTCATTTTCGCAAAAAGAAATAAAAAAAAAATTTTTAGCACATGTTTTTTTTAAGTATAATCGAGGTAATATTTCTATTCAAGATTTTTCGCGCAAAGATCGTTATCAACATGAAGAACGTTTTCGAGGAAAACGTAAGAGCGCAATGTCGTCTTTATTTATCTCTGGTTCTGCCTCTCAAGATCCTTTTACAGGAGAATGATTTGAGTATGGTGATTTTATGAAAGAGTCGTTAGAGTATTTTAGAATCAAAAAATATAAACGTATCAATATTTTAATTGAGTTAGAAGGTGATTCGTTAGCGGATCCTTTATTTTTAACAGTACGGACATTAGATGTATTTTTATATCCTATTTTAGTTTTTGCTACAGTAAATACAGGTTGGTGGTATCCAGGTAATGGTTTTTCAGATGCTGTTTTTCGTTTAGCTTCTATAGAAGATTATGCAAGGGATTTGGTGGAAATTTTTGAGCGTCCAACTGAATTAGATTTAAAAGTTTTGCGTAGCAGTGAAGAGTTTGTTTATAGTAATTATGATAGTATAGCTGGTATTGAATTATTTCAAGCTCAAGAAGCAGTTGAGCGATTGTTTCCAACTCAAAATATTGTTGATAAATATTGAGAGCAATTTGCTAAAGAATATCCTGAATTGGATACTAATTTTGATTTGTTTGTGGAACAGGATCCTTATTATTTTTTTAAAACATTTTCTTCGTATGTTGTAGAATCAAATAAAGGTGTAACTTGGGTAGAGGATTTAATTCGATATTATAAGCGTTCTTGGAATACATTATTATTTTTGAATGATGAGGTTACGGAATTAGATGATTTTGGATTAGAAGCTTTAATTAAGTTTAAAGATGATCTTGAAAGAAATAAGGATCAATCTTTTTTACAGAAAGATTTTGAATTAATTCCTGTAGAAAAGGAAATTAATTTTAAACAGAGGTGAACAGCATTTTTAGAAGAGTTGGATAGTAATGGAACTTCTGAATTAGATAAGGCAAAGTTTAAATTTTTAAATATGATTTATAATAGTGATTTTCTAGGATTTGCACATTATTTGTCAACAACCTTTGAGCCAAGAGAATATGTATTTATAGGTGCTAATACTTTTAATGTTTATCCGGATTTGTTGAAATGATCAGATAAAGCTAAAGTTGAGGAGGAGGATGAATATACAAAACATCGTTGGTTGTATGATCAAGTGGCGGCATGGGAAGCTGAACAGGCAAGACAACAACGAGTTGCAGCTATTAAAAAATTGGCAGAAGATGAGGGCTTTGAGACTGATACAGATGAAGGTCGTCGTATGATTTTGAAGTATGCTTTAGAACATAATATAATAAATTTTGATTTTGAGGATGAAATGGATGTTGATTTATCTAAACTTTTAGATGTACAAAAATATAGAGAGTTAACAGAAGAGGAATTGGAGTTATTAGAAAGGAAAGGTAAAGAGAGATTTGAGAAGGTTTTTAATGACATTTTTCAAGAATTTGATGGTAAAAAAGATGAAGGTGAATCAGAATCGGAGAAAAAACGTCGAGAGAAATGAGAATGGTTTCAAAAACAATTGGAACGTTTTGAGTCAATCAAACATCCGTTATTGTATCCTGATGCAAAATCTTCGTTGAAGCAAGTGTATCATACTTTTCAATGGGATCCTGGTTTTTTTATGTGGTCAAGGATTCCAGGTTATGCTGATTTTTCTTCTTTTGTTCGTGAATCTTTTGATATTTTAGATAGAGGGTCTCCTTTTTCATTAAGTTTAGGTGAATCTGGAGTTTCTTTGTTGTTAAAACATGATAAAGGTTTAAAGGACTATTATTTATTAGATGAATATTTTAAGTCGACTGTACAATTTTTACCAAATTATACTAAATCTCTTAATAAGTATGTTATACCAATTATGCGACCACAACCATTACCAGAAGGTACAGCTCTTTGGGATATCGTTGATTTTCCTTTGCGAGAGACAATGCCTCAACATTTTGATCTTATACAAAGATATTTAGATTTACAGCGTGATCAAGAATTACTTGTATATAAGTCACGTGAATTTAAACCATATGCAGAACAATTTCCAATTGATCTTGAGACATTTACAGAGGATTTGTTGTTGGGTCATACTTTTTATGAATTTTATACAACAGGATTTTTGTCATTTTTTAAATATGCTGTTTGAAAAAGAGTTATTTGAACTATTTATAAGGTTTATGAAGGAACTTTAATTGGAGATATTATGTATGAATTTTTACATAATTATTTTTCTAATTCATTGTTATTTGGTGCAGGTATTCTACCACGTTTAGTTGTTGCATGAGATCCTCATACTCGTATGTATCTAGCCGATAAATTTATGCATGGAGATTTAGCACCATTTCGCAGAGATTTTTATAGTGCATATACTTCTTTTAGTTTTTATACATATAATTCTGTAATGCAGATCAAACGGGGGGCTTTAGATTATTTTAAACATCCTGAGCTTTTTTCAGATACTTGGTTTTTACGTACAATACCCCATAATTTTTTTATTGTTGGTGACACTATGATTAAACATGTATGATATGCTTCATATGAAACTCGTTCTATTTTTCATATGAATGAAGGTCGGGTACAATTAAAAGATTTGTTATCTCGTTTTATTTGAGAAGATATGAAGATGTTTGTTCGTTGAGGTTTGTATGTGTGATTTTATGCTTCGGAGTTTTTGGATGCTGTTACGGAATATTTCTCAACTTATGCTTTATTTAGAACATTATATGATTTGGTCGTATCTCCTTTTGTTGCATTATATAATGCATCTATGTTTATTTATGGTATTGTTGATGAAGCAAGAGTGCGTTTATACCGTATTTATATTTATTTGTCGGTTAATTTGAGGTTGTTTGAAAATATATATTATTTTGGATATACATTTGTAGCACGTCCTGTAATAAATTTTTTTGTATTTACTTATAATATTATTCATTGAAATATTTTGAATATTTTGAATGCAACTAATGTTCAATTTTGAGAAGAGTATGGATTTAATACTTGATGAAAGAAAAGTTTGATGCGCTATTTGTTTTTAAGTACGATACATTTTTCTGTTTTAATTTCAGAAGGGTTGGTTTCTGTAATGAATTATAAAGATGTTGTTTATTTATTTATTTCTTTAAAAGATTTATATGCATTACCGTTTACGGTAAGAGAGTTTTTTGCGTTTATAGATGCATGGTTTGAATCTTGAACTTATTATACGCAATGATACTTAAAATTTGTACCAACGATAAAATCGTTTCTGGTTTTTTCTTCTACAGTTTTACCGACAGTACCAGTGGTGTTGTCTTTTATAGGAAATTTTATTTTATCAGAGTTTTCTTTGTTTCAAGTCGTATGACAATTTTCACCAAAGGATTCGTGATATAGAACTCTTTTTATGTTAGAGTCATTGATGCCGGCATTGATTTTTGTTATGGATTTAGTTGATGCGAAATATAGAATATATGATATTTTGTATAGGCATGTTGTTGAATTATATGGTAAGGATATGTATTTATCCAATTCTGTAAATCATGTTGATTTGTTTACTAGGGGCGTAAACTGAGAATCTATTTTAGATTCTTCTGGTTTTATGGTTAGTATAGCAGATGTTAAAGGCCTTTTAAAAACTCGGGCAAGCTTGTATGGTATGTATCGGTTTGATGATTTTAGAAAATCAAATGCAAGTAAACCATACTTGCATTTGCAGGATGCAAAAAGCGAATTTTTTATGTTAAGGGAAGCAATACATGCACCATATTCTTTTGCAATAGCTGATGGTTTAATCGTATTATCTCGTGCAGAAGAGCGTTTCTTGTCATCATTGGCGATAAACAATGAATTTTCAAATCAGAGGTATTTGGCATATGATTTTCTTTCGGAATATAATGAGGGTTATAAGTCAAATAGGAAATATTTAACAAGGATGACTCATAGTTTTGCGGGTTTTGGTCAATTTGGTTTATTTCAAGATCCTGTTGATTTATATCCAGCTTCATATTTTACATTTGATGTTGGTTCGAATTTTTATGCAAATTTGAAAACATATGAAACAGAGTTGGGTATAAGGAAGTTGAGATATTTTTTTAATCGATATCAATGGCTTGTTTCTGATATATTTCCATATACTTCTGATATTCGTGTTTGATCAGATATATTTATTGAAATGTGTCGTAGAGAAATTCCAGGTATGATACATATGCGTTTTGTAAATACTAAACAAATGCCTGAATTGTCTGATGAGGAATTGAAAGAAGTACCTGTGGTACGCATTGCTACTGATATTTATGGTAATTTTATTTATTATTTAGAAGGGCCAGATTGGATGGTGGATCCAGATCCAACTTTTTTGCAAGTTTTGTTGTTGCATTATATAGGCCCGGTAATTGAAACTGTAGATAATTTTTATTATGGTACGGTTGATCCATTTTTTGTATCCCCTTTAATTAAACTTATACGTATAGGGGTTGGTTTAGAAGATTCTTTACCACCAGATGCTTTTGAGCAGTTAATGCGTGAATTGAGGGAAGCACGTGAAAAGGCAGAACAAGAAGAACGGGAAGCTCTTTTAAGAGCACAAAACCAGATAAATAAAGAAGATGCGTCGGTGACGCATGTAATCCGGAAACAGAATGGTGTAGTTCTTGTTGAAGTTGATTTGGATGCTGATGTTTCGAAATCAGATCAAAAT
>SMEK01000588.1_pt1 | contig 12785 bp, 6 predicted proteins | sample 2456371 | NCBI WGS metagenome assembly SMEK01 (sample SAMN10132590, study PRJNA489261) | soil metagenome | isolation source: day1 antibiotic-loamy sand soil ammended with composted manure from dairy... | place: USA | collected 2015-04-01
TATTGGCTGAAAAAATGGGTGCATCTGATCCGGGTGTCATGCTTACTAAAGGCATTAGGGACAGTTATAATACGGGTATAGAAAACCTGACCAAAGTGAAAGGGGTACGCGTGCTTGCTGAAGGCAAGAAGGAGACTTCTGCATGTTATGGTTCTTCTTATCTATTGCATGCACCCGCAAATACATTTTTGGAGGAGCCTGTGTTGCAAGAAGAGGTATTTGGACCCTCTACTGTAGCTGTCACCGCCGATAGCAAGAGTGAGTTGATGGCTGCTGCTAAAAAATTACATGGACATCTTACAATTACGATTCACGGTACAGAAGAAGATCTTGAGGAACACAAAGATCTTATTGAATTGTTGGAGCAAAAAGCGGGCAGATTAACCATAAATGGGTACCCGACAGGCGTTGAAGTTTGCCATGCTATGGTGCATGGTGGCCCTTTCCCTGCTACTACCGACAGCAGGACTACATCTGTAGGAACTGGAGCAATTTTCCGGTTTGCTCGACCAGTATGCTATCAAAATTATCCACAGTCGTTGCTTCCTGAGGAGTTGAAAAATGAAAACCCGCTCAATATTATGCGGCTAGTAGATGGCAATTACAAGAGGGCTTAATTATCATTAATGAAAACTATTATTTAAATGTCAGAAGATAAAAAATTAAGGAGTTATGACTGGTTTGGCAAATCCGACAAAATGGGATTTGTACATAGATCTTGGTTAAGGAACCAAGGATACCCAGACGATTATTTTCAAGGCCGGCCTGTAATTGGTATTTGCAATACATGGTCGGAGCTCACTCCCTGCAATGGCCATCTAAGAGATTTTGCTGAAATCGTGAAAAGAGGGGTAATAGAGGCAGGTGGCTTTCCTTTAGAGTTTCCAGTAACTTCTTTGGGGGAAACAATCATGCGGCCTACAACCATGTTGTTTAGGAATCTTGCCAGCATGGATACTGAAGAGTCCATTAGGGCAAACCCATTAGACGGTGTCGTGCTACTCACAGGTTGTGATAAAACCACTCCCTCCACTTTAATGGGTGCTTGTAGCGTAGACATTCCTACTATAGTAGTGCCAGGAGGCCCTATGCTGAATGGTAGATTTAAAGGAGAATGCGTTGGATCAGGTTCTTTCAACTGGCTTATCAAAGAGAAACAAAAGGTTGCCAACTACTCTGATGCAGAAATCCATGAAATGGAGATAGGAGCGGCAAGGAGTCAGGGGCACTGCATGACCATGGGCACAGCATCAACCATGGCTTGTATGGTAGAAGCATTGGGCCTAACACTGCCTGGTGCCGCTGCGATACCAGCCGTGGACTCACGAAAGAAGGTTATGGCACAACTCTCTGGAAGACGGATTGTCGAAATGGTAAAAGAGGATTTGAAGATATCTAAAATACTTACGAGAGAAGCCTTTGAAAACGCCATAGTAGTAAATGCAGCGGTGGGAGGTTCTTCTAACTTTATTATTCATCTTTTGGCCATTGCAGGCCGTTTGGGGATAGAATTGAATCTGGAAGACTTCGACAATATTGGAAGCAAGATCCCTTTGTTGGTAAATCTAAAGCCTTCAGGAAAATATCTAATGGAAGATTTTTATTATGCCGGAGGTTTGCCAGTAGTTTTAAAAGAGATTAAAGATTATCTTCATAATGATGCTATAACAGTAAATGGCAAAAGCATAGGAGATAATAATGCCGATAACTGTTGCTACAACTGTGATGTAATTGCCACCATAGATGAGCCATTTCAGAAAGAAGCGGGAATTGCGGTCCTTAAGGGCAACCTATGTGAAGATGGCGCTATTATAAAACCTTCTGCTGCCACACCTGCTTTGATGAAGCATATAGGGCGAGCAGTGGTTTTTGAAAGTATAGAAGACTATCATCAGAGAATTGATGATCCAGAACTTGACATCGATGAAAATTGTGTGATAGTTTTAAAAGGCGTAGGCCCTAAAGGTTATCCTGGGATGCCAGAAGTGGGAAATGTAGACCTACCCGAGAAGCTTTTGAGGAAAGGCATAAGGGATATGGTGCGTATTTCCGATGGTAGGATGAGCGGTACAGCGGCAGGTACGGTGGTGCTTCATGTTTCTCCTGAATCAGCAATCGGAGGGGCGTTAGCCCTAGTAAAAGATGGGGACATGATCGAATTGGATGTCGAGAATCGTAAGCTTCATCTACATATATCCGATGAAGAGCTCCAGCAACGTAAGCTGGCATGGACCCCACCGCCGCCACGAGCAGAAAGGGGCTATGTTAAGCTCTATATTGATCATGTGCAACAGGCACATCTGGGCGCCGATTTGGATATTCTGAGAGGAGGATCTGGATCAGAAGTGCTGCGTAATTTACATTAAGATGGAATAGTAGTGCTTTTCCTGCTCTTATAGGTTCTGAAAAGAACGAACAATATGAGGGCAGGAAAGCATCAATATTGCACCGTTTGATAAAATGACCATAAATCTATCATAACGGCTTTCATAAGGAATATTTTATTTTGTAAATTAAATATCGGTAGTGATAATAATGCCTAATTGAAATGATGTGTTTGGTGTGAGATGGTAGGTTTCGTGCATGGACTAGACACTCTGTAGAATATGATTTTTGGACTTTGATTCAAGTTCCGCCGAGGTGAATGTCTAAGAATCAATAGAAATTCAGTTATCGGAATCCATATGCCACAATATCAGTTCACATTACGACAAGGAACATCAGCCGAGCTGCGGCTTTTTCCTCATATCAAGGAGTTTGGAGTAATCAAAAGCAGTGCGATTGAGCTTGGTTCTTTTGTTGTTTCGGAATGTAAGACCATCCATATTTATTTTATTGTTGAAGGAAAGCTCGAATGGTTAATTAATCAAAAACACCAAATATTATTTCCTGGGGATACAGTAATAGTACTGCCAGGGCAAGAGATTGGAGGATTGAAAGGGTATTGGGGGTTGGGTACATTTATGTATCTGAAATTTTATGTGGATAGGATGGACACCGATGGAATGAAGTTGGGAAAATGGAGTAATCTTTCTGCGAGTGAATGTAGTGCAATTGGAAAAATTCTATTAATGAACGACCTTTCCGTAATGGCTGTGAAAGAGGTGTCAAACATATTGTATGAAATGCGCTCGGAAATCATGAATCAAGAAATTGGCTATATTACCCGAATAAATTCCATGCTGGATTCATTGCTTATTGTGATCAGTAGGCAATCAACAAGGCAAGCAAGTATGCGCAAAAGCTTCCCGCAAACGTTTACTAAGCTGGAGCAAGAGCTACGTAAAAATCTTGCTCATCACTGGACGGTAGAAGAAATGGCCGCTATGGTGGGACTTGGAACAACAGCCTTCACTGAAAAAGTGAAGAGCTATACAGGTTTCTCCCCATTGACTTATCTTATTAACTTAAGGGTATCAGAAGCTACCAAGATGCTTAAGCAAAATAAAGGCAACATCACCTCCATAGCCCTGGAGACTGGCTTTTACTCGTCTCAGCATTTTGCAACCACTTTTAAGAAACTTACCGGTTACACCCCAGGAGAATTTAGAAAGGGGAACACTTCAAACGATTAATCATGAGCACCAAAGAATGTATTTTAACGATCGAAATAGGTACAAATGCAGTAAGAGTAATGGCGTTTGACTTGAATGGAAATGTAATTGGGTCGGCCAAGGGTTCTTACCCTACATTTCATACCGAACCAGATTTCAGTGAGCAGGATCCGGATCAAATGTTCATTACCATGCTGTATGTAATGAAAAATCTTTTAACAGAAAAAATCCACCCCAATAATTATAAGGTCATTTCGATTTGTTTTAGTGCCTCTATGCATAGTGTTCTTCCAATCGACAAAAATGGTGTTCCTTTGGGAAATGCTATCACGTGGGCCGACAATAGAGGGAAAAATGAGGCACAAGAATTAAAAAATTCTGCGCTTTGCGAAAAAATATATGATGCAACGGGCACCCCAATTCACCCGATGTCGCCTTTGATTAAAATAAAATGGTTAGCAAAGCATGATCCTGAACGCTTTAAAAAGACCGCTAAGTTTCTTTCCATCAAAAGTTATATTATTCAACAGTTTACCAGTGAGTATCTACTCGATTATAGTTTGGCCTCTGCTACAGGTTTGTTCAACAGCCACACTTTGCAATGGGAAGCTGACGCACTCGCTTATGCTGGAATAACAGCAGACACCCTGCCTGGTTTAGTTTCAGTATTTCATTCTCCTGGCACCCTTCGAAAGAAGTACCAAAAGTCTTTAGGATTTTCAGATAGTGTCAAAATTATTGTAGGTTCTAGCGACGGGTGTCTTGCTACTCTTGGAGGAGGGGTATGGGAAGCAGGGAAGGCAACCATTACTGTGGAGGACAGTGGTGCCGTAAGAGTGCTTGGGAAAGAAAGATTAAGAGATGAAAAGCGCCGTCTATTCAATTACTTGCTTACAGAAGAATACTATGTTTCGGGTGGGCCTACCAACAATGGAGGTGTTGTTTTTGAATGGTTCGCCAACCAATTCGGCGACTTCAATACGCCATATGATATAGAGTATACTATGGCCAACCTCGTAAAAGAAGCCATGACTTCACCTGCAGGTTCCGAAGGGCTAATATTCTTACCTTACCTACTAGGAGAGAGAGCGCCTATATGGAACGCAAACGCAAGAGGTAGCTATTTTGGTATCAATATTAAGCACGAAAGACATCACTTTGTAAGAGCAACCTTGGAAGGGATCTTATACGAAATCTATAGTATTGGCAAAACCCTACAAGAGCATGTTCATATAAATGCGCTTACTACGAACGGGAGTTTTTCCTCTATACCGTTTTGTACGCAAATGCTAGCCGATATTTTCAACAAGCCTGTAAGCATTGGAACCAATCCCGATAGTATTGCACAAGGGGCATTTTTGCTGGGTGCCATTGACTTGGGCATTTACAAAAACCTAGAAGAAGCAGCCCGCTCGGTCAACATGTCCACTACTTTTCAGCCTAACGCTCAGGATAACGCAACCTACCAGAAACTCTATACAATCTTTGAAAAACTGAGCACTAAACTATACGATGAGTTTGAGGCTTTGGCCAATCTGCAGCAAGAGCAATAAATTTATAAGAAAGGCTACTGTCTAATTAGCCAAAACGTTGCTTTTCTATTTCCTCATTCGCAATCATATTTTTTTACCGAGAGTGCTTTAGGGCACTATATTTTTTCTTTGGATCATAAAAATGCAGTTGGTTTCCGCTCTTGGCACATGACTAACCGCATTAGGATATATGTAATTATTTTTATATCCATAATATGGGAAAAATTCCTTTCCGCACATCATTTAGCTTTATTCGTTGCCCAATCCCATTTTTTCAGCAGTTGCCATAACTCATAACTGTTTAAAAATCAACGGCGGTCAATTTTGGAAGAACTTAGAAATAGTATTTAGAATCTTTAATTAATATTTAATAAAGATTTAAGTGTTGCATTGTACCTATCCATTCGATTGTGTTTTTAATAGACGAACTACATCCAAACCTTTATATAATAAACTATTTATTAACCTAATCCTTAAACTATGAAAAGAATCTACTTATTGTATTGTGTGCTGTTGGTATCACTCATAAGCTACAATGCTTATGCAAATGGGCTATACCATTCCAGTTCTGGAGTGGAGCATTTAGAGGCAGAATGGTCATCATCGCCATTGCAATCGATTACTGTTTCAGGTACCGTGACTGATGAAAGTGGGAATAGCTTTCCCGGTGTGGCCGTTATGGTAAAGGGTACCACAAAAGGTACTATCACTGATGTCAACGGTAGATACACCATTGAAATTTCCGAAGCGAATCCTATACTTGTTTTCTCTTCGGTAGGTTATCTTACAGAAGAGGTTGCAGTAGAAAGCCGTTCTGTGATTGATATTGTTTTATACCCGGACATAGTATCCCTCAGTGAAGTGGTTGTTACCGCTCTCGGAATCGAAAGGGAAACAAAGAGGTTGGGATATTCAGCTACGGCGGTCGATACGGAGGAGCTTACAACCAACAGGACGACCAATGTGATGGAGTCGCTTGAAGGTAAGGTTGCCGGTTTGAACATTTCTCCTCCAGCAGCAGGCGTGGGTTCAAGTATGCAAATACGGCTTCGTGGGCAGTCTGCATTTGCGGGTGCAAGCAATTCTCCTCTTTTTGTTATCAATGGCCTGCCTATGGACCAAGGAGCACGCGGGACAAATGGTCTTGGCGAGCTACAGGGAAGGGACCGAGGCGATAACTTGCAGAACATTAACCCCGATGATATAGAAAGCATGACCGTGCTTAAAGGTGCTACCGCAGCAGCACTTTATGGTTCTAGGGCTGCAAACGGTGCTATCATCATTACCACCAAGTCTGGGAAAAGAGATCAGGGCATAGGTGTGGAGTTCAACTCGAGCTATACTGCTATGCAGCCATTGAATTTCATGGACGAAATTCTTCAAACAGAATATGGCATGGGAACCGGAGGAGTAAGACCACAAACTCAAGGGGATGCTCAGGCTACTGGTCAATTTGGTTTTGGAGAGAGACTGGATGGAGCACCTACTATGAACTTCGATGGTGTGATGAGACCTTACTCAGCTCACCCCAACAGGTTGTTCGACTATCTTCGAACAGGTTCGAATTTTACCAATACAATAGCGCTATCTGGAGGTAATGAAAAGGGTAATTTCAGGGTTTCATATTCTAACACTGATGCTAAAGGTATAGATCCTGCGAACGAGTACCTAAAGCGGATTTTCAATGTGGGCCTTAATCATAATATTACAGAAAAACTCAGGCTACAGTTAAATGTAAACTATGCTCAGGAAGAAAACATCAACCCACCACAAATCGGGACGCAAGGACCTGGTGCAGTGAACTTCTTCACTAGAATGGCTATTTCAACTCCTTTGGAGGCATTTAGAGAAAGTGCCGTAGATCCTGAAACAGGGGCAGAGGTGAGGACCAATGGTTTCTTGGGTACAATCAACAACCCATACTACCAATTACAAAAAGGTCAGTTTTTTGAGGATGCTAGAAACCGCCTTTTGGGGACTACAACTTTAAGGTATCAGTTTACAGATTGGCTTTATGCTCAAGGAAGGTTCAACTTTGATCGAGGAAATAACCTGACCGAATGGAATGTTTTGAATGGTGCAGGAGCGACGACAATCTTTGAAGGAGATACTGGCTTTTACAGAGGCCGTTATGACATAGATCAAACGGAATCTACTGATATTAATGCAGACTTTCTCTTTGGAGGCAGCAAAGAGTTTGGAAAGTTTTCTGTGGATGTGAGTGTAGGGGGTAATACCTATAGGTCAGAATGGAAAAGGAATGCTCAATATTCAAGGTTATTTGTTGTGCCAGATTTTTACTCCATTGAAAACGGTACTTCTTTTGGTACCGATGACGCTAACTTTTCGTCTTTCCAACATGTCCGAAGCCGCGTAAATTCTCTATACGGATGGGCAGAATTTGGCTACAACGACCTACTATACCTCAACTTTACTGCTAGACAAGACTGGTTTTCTGTATTGAATCCAGATGATAACAGTGAGTTCTATCCTTCCATTTCCGGTAGCTTCGTTTTCTCAGAATTGATGAGAGATCAAGAGTGGCTCACGTTTGGTAAGCTTAGGGCTTCATGGGCTCAGGTAGGTAGTGCCAATGGTGTGAACCCTTATGAAAACATTTTAACTTATGCGATTAATCCAGCCTTTAATGGGCAAACAACGACCGGGGTGAGAGGTAACTATGCTCCAAACCCACTCATACGTCCATTCATAGTAACGGAGCATGAAGTTGGGATGGAAATGAGGTTGTTTAATAACAAAGTCCTCTTAGATATTGGGGCTTTTAACAAAGTAACAACGGATCAAATCATCGAGCTAACGCTTTCAAATGCATCGGGATATGATAACACCAAAGAAAATAGGGCTTCATTGAGAAATAGGGGCCTTGAGACTTTGATTGAAGTTACCCCTATAGAAACGAATGATTTTAGATGGACAAGTTCATGGAACAATGCCTACCTAGACACAAAAGTACTTGACGTTGGAAATGAAAGCGGAAGTATCTTGTTGATTTATTTTAACGGTACAGGGAATGAGTTTCTTGGAGAATTAAGATACACAGAAGGATTGGCTATGAACCAATTATATACAAGAACCTACAGAAGAAACGAACAAGGGCAGATTATGGTGAATAACGATGGTCGATTGCTCGCTACTACTGGTGGTCCTGTGGGCAATGGGTTTCATCCTGTTGGAAGTTCTATTCCTAAGCACACAGGTGGTTGGCACAATACCTTTACCTATAAAAACCTAAGCTTGGGTGTGCATATCGACTACAAGTTTGGTGGCACGATGTTGTCTTCTACCCATCTGAACCTATTGAGGCAAGGACATTCTAAGATGTCTTTAGAAGGTCGTCGTGAAGGGGAGAATGGGATAATCGTACCGAATAGTGTGTATGAAGAAACCGGAGAACCCAATACAACGGCTGTTACGGACCTGCAATCGTTTTATGCGGATTATAGGAACCTTCAAATAGGTGATCCATTTACATTTAAATCTGACTTTATTAAGCTGAGAAACGTCTCTTTATCCTACAACCTAACCAATGCTGTGCGTAAGCTGCCTGCTTTGAGCTTTGTAAAGGGCCTAACATTGACAGCATCTTGTCGAAATTTGGCGATCCTATACAAGGACATTCCTGGACTGGATCCAGAAGCAATGCAGTCTTCAGGAGATACTAGAGCTGGGTATGAAAATACTGCGCTACCTACTACTCGTAATTATAACTTCAGCTTAAATGTTAAATTCTAAAAGTATGAAACAGTTAATTAAATATTATATAGCTTTATGTACTATCCTTATATTTTTGGGAGGGTGCGACAAAGATTTTGTGGAGATCAATACCAATCCATATGCATTAACGGACGTTGACCCTGCACTCGTTTTCGCTGGAGCTCAACGCTCTCACCTAGGCAACTGGGCAGCAGAACATACCATTGTGCAGCAATTTGTTAATCCATATAACCAAGGGGCGACTTTGGGGTTCAATTTCAATGAGGATATAGATGGTGTCGGTACTCCCAAATGGAACGAATCTTATACGGGTCCAGTAAGGAACTTAGTACATGCAATCGATCTATTGGGTGAGAACACAGAGCGCGTAAACCTCCTAAGCATGATCAGGATTTGGAAAGCTCAGGTATTTATGGGCTTGGTTGATACCTATGGTGATGTACCCTATTTCCAAACAGGGAAAGCGGTAAGTGATCTTATATACTATCCAGTTTATGACGACGATGCTGCTATTTACGAAGATCTTTATAAAGAGCTTACAGAGGCTATGGCAGCATTTAACACTGGCGCAGATTATGTTCCTGAAGACTTGTTCTACGGAAGAAATGGTGAAAACCCTACAAGTAACGCAGGAGAGCAAATTGAAAAGTGGAGAAAATTGGGCAATTCGCTGTTGCTTAGATTAGGAATGCGCTATTCGAAAGTAGACCCATCCAAAGCCGAGGATATCGTTGCAGAAGCTTTTGCTGGCGGCGTGATGACTTCTAATGATGACAATGCTTATGTTGTCTATGACGGAACAGCTTATGTGCATGCCGAAAACAACAATTTGCGTAATTTCTCTCATTTTAATTATATGGCAGAGCCCTTTGTCGACCAATTGAAATCGACCAACGATCCACGAGGAAAGTATATTATGGCGACATATGTGGATCCAGGGGCGATTGTAAATGATTCTGATCCTGATACTGTATTGGCCAATCAGTTTGGCGTGCCAATTGGAGTGGATGATGGTACCATCACCAGTGACGACCCAGGCAATCCATACAGAGGATCACGAGGCTCAGGGCTTGATTATTCTCAGCCTAATATTTATTCGGTTGCAGCTCCAGCCGCTCCTGACTTTTATGTGACATTTGCACAGACTTCTCTATTGCTTGCCGAGGCCGCTAGGAGAGGGTGGATACCTGGTAGCGCTCAAGTTTACTATGAGGAAGCTATCAGGGCAGATATGCAAGCTTATTCACTTTACCCTAGGACGAGTCCTATTTCGGAGGCTGAAATTACAACATATCTGGAAGATCCAAATGTCGCCTATAATGATGCCGATGCCTTGGAGTTAATCAATACGCAGTATTGGATTGTGAATATTAGGAATGGAACGGAAGCATTTGCCAACTTCAGAAGAAGTGGTTATCCTGCTCTAAGTCCTAACCTATATAATAATAACCTTCAGGGAGGTTTTGTAAGAAGGATGTCTTATCCAGATCGCGAAGCATCGGCTAATTTTGACGCCTACACAGCCGCATCTAGTGCCATGGGTGGCGACAACTTGACATCGAGGGTGTTCTGGGATGTTCCTTGATGACCAATAGTGGCAATTGTTTGACTTGTGTTTTAATAAAAGAAAGGCGGCCTTTGGGTTGCCTTTCTTAAAACAACCTTGTTATCAAGAGCTTCATGACATTCTTAATGAATTGTTGTGCACGAGCTATAGTCAAACTGATAAATCATATCCAGAAAAGATCTTAACACCTAATCCCATATTTTTTAAAGTCATGAAAACCCACTACCTGTTTTATTCCATCGGGATCGTAGCCTTTATATTATCCCCTGCTTGCACTGAAGATGATTCAACCCCTAACACTGGGCTGATCGCTACAGATGCGCAAATTGAAGTCCTTGGAACGGGCTACGCTTTTACAGAAGGCCCAGCCGTAGATAAGGACGGCAATGTTTTCTTTACTGATCAGCCCAATGATATTATTTACAAGTGGGATGCTAGCACCAATCAGATTTCACCCTTCTTAGAAGGAACAGGCAGATCAAATGGGATGGCATTCGATAAAGAAGGTTATCTAATTACCTGTGCTGACATGTATGGCGAATTGTGGAGGATAAATCCCACTGACAAAAGCCATGTAGTATTAGTGGATAATTATAATGGGAATCGCTTAAATGGTCCTAATGATGTGTGGGTAAACCCTACTAATGGCGGGCTGTATATCACCGACCCAATTTTTCCTAGAGATTACTGGGATGATGAGGACCCTCGTAAACAAGGGTGGCCTCCAGTTCACTCGGAACAGGCTGATGAAGGTAAAGGGGGGCATGTCTATTATCTTGCTCCTGGTAGTTCTGAACTGGTAAGAGTTACGACGCAGGGTGATTGGGACGCAGATTCATGGCCCAATGGCGTAGTAGGCACCCCCGATGGCAAAAAGTTGTATGTCAACAAATGGGAAGGAGATAATATGGGCGGTACTTGGATATTTGATATAGGTTCTGATGGTTCGCTCTCCAACATGCGCAAATTCTCAGATATTGGTGGAGATGGGATGTCCATGGATGAGAAGGGCAATATCTATATCAGCAATGGCATGGGTGTGGTAGTCTTAGACCCAGATGGGAATAAACTCATGACAATATATACTGGAGGTGGCGCTACTAACAACGTGTTTGCGGGCACCGACCAAAAAACGCTGTTTATTACAGGGCCACCGGATAAAGCAACGGCTTTGAAAATGAATGTAAAGGGTGTGGAAAAGTTCTGATAGAGCTGTTGAAATTAAATCGGCCAACTAAATTATAAACAAATTGGGTGCTTCAAGCACAGGAATAAGATACTCGTGGAGTATTAAAATGAAGTTGTAACATTTTAGATCATGATGAATATCTCAGAAAAGCAGAGGCAGTTAACCTTGGGCATTTAACCTGCTTTTTTCTGGTATTCTTAGCTTAAAAAATTAATGTCAAAAAATTCCGCTTCAAATCTATTGTTTTTGTTTTCAGGGCTATCCCTTCTGGCTTTCATAGTTACTTCGATAAACGGTGCTCATCATTACGCTGGATGGATGTTAATGGCCTTTCTTTTATTTGCAGCCTTAGGTATTCGCAGATACGAGCTGTTAAAAGGGTTTTCATTTACCATACTCATCTTTGCAGCGGTAAGCCTCGCAATGTACTATCCTCAGTATTTTATTTCGGCCGGAGATTTTAAATTTTCGTCCCTAATTACTCCTCTCATGCAAATAATAATGTTCGGTATGGGTACGAGTTTGAGCTTTAGTGATTTTGCGGGGGTGGTAAAAATGCCAAAGGGAGTAATTGCTGGGCTTTTGTGTCAATACTCCATTATGCCGTTTGTCGCTTTTGCCATTACTAAGGTCTTTGACTTTCCCAATGAGGTAGCGGCAGGTATTATCCTCATTGGCAGCTGTCCTGGAGGCTTGGCCTCTAATGTAATGGCCTATTTAGCCCGTGCAAATCTGGCACTATCCGTCACCCTGACGGCTATTTCAACTTTTGTTGCGCCGTTAACAACCCCGTTTTTTATGGACTTTCTGGCTGGGGAATATGTGGTTATTGATTTCTGGGGTATGGTATGGGATATTACAAAGATTGTAATCATTCCTGTGTCTGCTGGTTTGATTTTCAATCATTTCTTGCATGGAAAATTCAAAGTATTGGACGATATCATGCCTCTAATTTCTATGGCAGGTATCGTATTGATTATTGTAGTCATTACCGCAACAGGTAGGGACAACCTGCTTGTCGTAGGAGGAGTGCTTATTCTCGCTGTGTTGCTACATAATCTCACAGGCTTTTTTCTAGGCTATTGGTCTGGTAGATTGTTGGGCATGGGAGAGCGGGATAGTCGGACTATTGCAATTGAAGTAGGTCTTCAAAATGCCGGACTCGGTTCGGCGCTTGCCTTGGGAATGGGCAAGCTTTCAAGCGTAGG
>SMEK01000593.1_pt1 | contig 12729 bp, 2 predicted proteins | sample 2456371 | NCBI WGS metagenome assembly SMEK01 (sample SAMN10132590, study PRJNA489261) | soil metagenome | isolation source: day1 antibiotic-loamy sand soil ammended with composted manure from dairy... | place: USA | collected 2015-04-01
CAGGGTCAACCAACCAGAATTGGCCAATATTGGAGCCAAAATGGAACCTACTGATGATAGTAATAAAATGGTGGAGCAAATTAAGGCATTGGCTTCCATTATTCCCCAGGTTAGACAAATGTTTGAAGGATTCTATAACTACTGTGCAGACAAAAATTGGGGAAGGCAAGTGGTTGTAGGAAAGTCTTGGATACGCTTAAGCACACCTGATAAAGTTAAATATGGAGGAGGATTAAGAGTAAAGCAGATTACCATGTCAGATCAATGGCAACATGACGAAGAAGGCATCTACGGCCAGGTTTATGACTATTCAATGCTAGAAAACGGAACCAACATCAGCAGTGGCGTAGCCGTAAATGAGCCTTATAATGGAGGGGATGAAAATGCATTGCGGTATGCCAAGAAATATGTTCAAAGCGTTCCATTAAGGACCGATAACAACTTGTTTTTTGAATTTCCAGTCAATGAAAGCTATTATCCCGGGCCAGGAGTAGGTTATAGAAAAGTGACCGTAAAAAGTCTTGCAGCAGCAAGTCTTGCGGGCGAAGAAGTGAAAAATATAATGCTTTCGGATCAAAAAAGCCTGTTCCCGAAAGGAGAGGGCATTACATATGGCACGACAGGGGTAACTGTTCATGAATTTTATACCGCAAAGGATTTTCCTGTCATAACAGACGAAACAGAAAAAGACAACAAGTCTTATAAACTCTTTGTCCCTGTACCTTTAATAGGCACTATATCAGTTACCAATCTTGCTGCTTCGCAAGGGTACAGTATCGTAACGAACGATATGCATGGCAAACCTAAGCGAGTGAGTAATTATAGGCAGGATCAAGAAGGCAATACTGAACCAGAACCAATTTCTTGGGTGCAATACAATTATCTCCAGGAAGAAAGAATACAGGATGGCAGAAAAGTCCTGGCTTTAAAAAATACCTTAAAAGAAACAGATGAATATACAGTAGGGCTGCTGGAGCAGGGAGATCTGTCGAATCCTGTGGTTCGAAAGTATAAAATGGGGCAGGAAACGGAATTCTTCATAGATGCCCGACAACATACGGATGAGACATGGGTAGGAGGTGTAAGTGTCAACCTGGATATAATGTACATTCCTGTGCTGTTTGCTGTTATTCCTATACCCGTATTGGTCCCATGGCCAAATGTAAGCAAGAACTCCCAGCAACTCAGAACTGTAGTGTCCAATAAAGTCATTTTTGAGACAGGGGTCCTGGAAAGTGTGGAAGCTTATGACGGTGGGTCAAGACTTAAGACCCAAAATCTACAATGGGATAAGCTCACCGGCAGACCATTGCTTACAACGGTGAACAATAATTTTGATGAGCCGGTCTATACCTATCACATTCCTGCTTATACACAGTACCAGGGCATGGGGGCTGCTTATCAGAATATAGGGTATACATTTGAAATTACCGATGTAGATAACCTGCCTTATCACGACAAATATTATCAATTTAAAGCAGGAGCATCGGATAATCTGTTGTTCCCTGGAGATGAGATGATTCTTTATAGAAATATGGGGAATATGACTAATCCTGTAGGAAAAGTAGTTTTCTCAGGTAAAGAAAGCGGTGATATGCTATTATACTCTGATCAACAATTAGCGGATAATCAATACAAAGCTATGATTGTAAGATCGGGTTATAGAAACCAACTCAATATAAATGCTGGATCTGTCACAGCTTTAGAGAATCCCTCGCTCCAAGGAGAACCAGTGACCCATCAAAAGGTGATTAGAATACCAGTTGAAAAATAAGTCTTGTAGCTATGAAAAACACAATAATACTATTTTTGGCCAGCATTTTTGTTTCCCCAATGGTTAGTGTTGGCCAAACGAATATTGTGCCCGATCATGTAGAAAAAGCAGCATTGCTAGCCTTATATAATGAGACCGATGGAGTTAATTGGACTAATATCCAATGGGAATTAGAAGACATCAATAACTATCCGTCTACAACTTTGGCAGGAGTAACTGTTCGAGATGGTGACATTACTTCTATAAGTATAAACAACTCAAACCTGACTGGAAAGCTCCCATCGCAGTTAAATGACCTTGCTGAATTGGAGTATTTATCCCTTCAAGGCAATAGCCTATCAGATATTTTACCAGATTTAGGAAATCTTGAAAAGCTAGAAACATTTAATTTGAATAACAATAGTTTTTCTGGTGCCTTCCCCGAGTGGATTTGTGATCTTACTAATTTGAAAGTACTCCATCTTTCTAACTCTGGCCTCAGTGGTCCTATTCCAGACAAAATTGATCAATTGGCACAATTGCAAACTTTATACTTAAGCAACAATGACTTGAGCATGGCGGGAGCCATACCAGAGGAATTTGCTCAACTGGATAATTTACAGACTTTAGATTTACAAAACTGCAAACTCCAACCCACTTCCGTAACCGTAGGGTTAAGCGGTTTGTCGAACTTATATAGTTTAAATCTAAGTAACAATCCTACACTCATTTCAACAGGCGATTTCACCAATTTGCTGACCAACATGCCCAATCTTCAGCGGCTTTTCCTTAGAAATAATAATATCCAAAAGTTATCTGGAGATTTGACTAACCTTCCTCTTATAAATTATCTAGATCTGAGCAATAATAATTTTTCAGATATAATGCGGTTGGCAGAGATAGTGGACTCCATAAAGAGCATAACATCATTGAAAACATTGCTCTTGATGAATTGTAATATTAATGCATTGCCGCTTGCTGTCCAAGACCTTATGTCGGTAGAAGCTTTATACTTAAATAATAATCTACTTGATCCAGGTCAATGCGAAGTGTTGGGAGAAATGGCCGCTTTGAAAAATCTTTATATAAGTGCTTGTAATCTTTCAACTTTGCCCCAAAACCTAATAAATAGCAATACGCTCCAAGTATTAAATGCCGCTAATAACAACTTGAGTATTGTGCCAGAAATGATTAAGGACATACCCAATCTTGAGGATCTGGATTTGACAAACAATGGAATTACTAATTTGCCGAGTTGGTTTGGTACAGGAAACATGGGGAGCCTGAGAAGATTAGTGTTAAATAATAATGGGTTGACTGCATTACCAGAGAATTTTAGCTTGCTAACCAACCTTACTTACTTAAGTATTGGTAACAATAATCTCACTGGAGTATGGCCTTCTAATTTTTCTGCCCTAAATAATATGCAAACCCTGTATCTTAACAATAATGAAATAGAGGTATTGCCAGATCTTACCTCATGGTCTTCACTAAGGTATGTGTATGTTCAGAATAATCAATTGACTGGAACTGTGCCCGAGTTTCTTACGAATGTTACAAGTCAAAAATCAGGGGTAAATCTGAGTTTTAATGATTACACGGATGTACCAAATAATGCTCATTTCTCTGGTAATAATGTTTCTGTTTCCATTCAAGGAAATCAATTCACCTTTGAGCATGTTCTCCAACTCAAACCATCGTTGGGGGGATATACTTATACACCCCAAGACTCGGTTGACAACCAAAGAGATGTCACAGCTTTCCCCGGTGGAACGCTCACCCTCGAGGCTCATATTGATACTGCAACAACACTTGACAGCAAATTTCAATGGTTTAAATATGTTGACGGCACAAACGATATACCATTATTTCCCACCCCTACACACGAGGCTTATAAATATTCTTTTACAATCAACGACAATGACCAAGGTAGCAAGTATTATTATAAAATAACCAATAGCGCAGCGCCGGCCCTTACCTTGAAAAGCCGACTGATTACATTGACCATCACTTGCGATATCCTTCCCATAAAAGTAGATTTTTACTCCAAGACATATTTATGCGCTACCAACTTTGTGCCCGATATTATATATCCAGAAGGTTGCCGAACCAAATCCTACTCTTGGGATTTTGGTGGGGGAAACACTTCATTAGATAAAAGCCCCTTATACGCATTTGGTAGCAATGGGACATATGAAGTCAAGATGAACATTCAATATACATGTGGGGTATGTATAAGCGACACAACAGTCACAAAAACCATCCAATTCGTATCATATGATCCCATATTTACAGATTCTCTCATTAAGGTTCCTACAGAGATTAAATCTCAGGTTATATCTACTACAGTGGCTACTTTTTCAGATGCATGGCCATTAGAAAGTAGCGCCTTTAATTTATCAGGAGACCCATATGGGATAGGGTCAAAGGGCGTTTGGCGAAACAATGCCAGCTATGTTTACAATGTTCCTAGGAATAGCTCACCCACCATTAATCTAGCGAAGGATGGTACATTTGATTTGGAGCATTTTAATTGGCAATACGAAGCAGTAGAGGCTATTCCAAACTGGATTAAGATCAATGAAATGACAAGGTATAGTGCATATAGTTATGAGTTGGAAAACAGGGATGTGTTGGGCAATTTTTCTTCGGCACTATATGATTATGAAGGGCAACTTCCATCGGCCAATGGAACAAATATGCATCATAAAGAAATGGCATTTTCTAGCTTTGAGACCGAAAACCTAGCCTCGACAGGCAATTGGATATTGGATAACGGCCATGTGCCTGATTTTTTTACTTATAAAGTATACTCAGCGAACAATCACATGGCAATAGTAGAGGCGAGCATGGCTCAACTTGAAAATGTGACCGAAGTTGATGTGACGAGCAGGGGGATACTTACATTTTTCCGCTATAAAGACAACTTTATTAAGGACAATGGGATTGTCTGTATGCAAGTATACCCTGAAAATCCCGAATGGACGATGATTGTACTGCGGAAATCTCCTTTCCCCTCTCTTTGGGAAGGCTCTATAAGAGTGAAAAATCAAATCATTGCTACGACAGCCCCTGATATTGACAGTCTTATAGCGCATTCAGGGAAAAAGAGCCTAAAGATCACTCAAAATAAATCATTTGATCAAAGCCTCCTATCGTTAAACACAGGCAAGAAATATTTAATTAGTGCATGGGTCTCCGTAAACGATCAGCATCTAATGACACCTAAACTTGCAGACAATATAGGGATAGCGCTTGCTTTTAAAAATCAACAAGGAGCTGTATTAATGAGTACGGCTTTTGAACCAGCCGGAAGTATAGTGGAGGGTTGGCAGCAGCTTAATGGGGAATTTACTTATCCGGACGGGGCTACATTGATGGAAATCACCTTCAAGCCTGGCAGCAAAGGAACCGCATGGTATGATGATCTGCGGCTACATCCAATAGATGGCAATATGCAAGCGTATGTCTATGATGTAAATAATCTGAGACTTACTGCCATATTGGATGAAAATAATTATGCTTCATTTTATTATTACGACGAAGAAGGCAACCTTTATCTTACGAAAAAGGAAACAACAGAGGGGATTAAAACTCTTACAGAAACCATTAGCTATATAAAAGAAGTAGAATAATGTCTAATATCTATTATCAATATCTGATGTCTAACATCTATAATATAATGCCTAAAAAATTTCTTCTGATAGCAATAGTTCTCTTGCCCGCAACCTTATTGGCGCAGGATTTCAATAAAGCAATGAAGCAGATGCGGGAAGTATATGATCAAAGCACCCAGCTTCACGCCGTAATGGAGATTACTGTTTATGAAAGTGAGGAGGCGGATCAACCTTATTATTTTGAAAAAGCAGAAATACTCAGGGATAAAGAACTATATAGTTATAAACTTACAGGCAGTGAAATGTTGATGAGCAACACACTTTTCATACTGATAAACAAAGACACGAAAGAAATTACGGTAAGCCCTAGAGATAGGAAAAATGAATTGATCCTGAAGCAACAAATGTCTTTTGACTTGGATAGTATCCTTGGTCTCTATAAACCCGAATATTTAGGCATAAAAGAGCAGCAACTAGACCATTATAGACTGTATCAGGAAAGTGGACCGATTAAAAGAGTAGAGTTGTTTGTTTCTAGAGCTAATAATCATTTAAAAAAACTTCATTATTACTACGAAACTGGGCAGTTCGTGACCATTGAGTTCAAGACTTTGGATCTCAAACCTAGGATTGAAAAGGGGATTTTTGAAGAAAAGAGGATCTTCATACGGATGAATGGAAAACTGAAGGGAGTGGGAAAATATAGCGACTATAATGTGTATGAACAGGGTTAAAAGGAATACAATACATTAGGCATAGGACAGTCCCTTTTTAGGGTTTATGATAAAAAATATTTTGCGGATGATAGCATTTATACATTTCCGATTTATTTTAAACAAAGTGAAGGTAATATACAGCCAGTGTAGAGCTGTTTTGCTCTTGCTCCTTTTCCCTTTTTTTTCTTTCTCTCTTTTTGGCCAGTCGATCCCTTCCGCATTGATGACGGGCCGCGACGGGCGTGGCCCTTCCGCCCCCCTTGAGCAGTCCTTCGCGCTGGACGCGCTCGCCGTGGGCTCGGAGCACAACGTGTTCCCCGCGCCCCCCTGCCTGGAGGGGGACTACCACGTGGGCCTGCAGCTGTACTACGACCTGGGCGACATGACGACTACGGCCCCCTGGTCGGTGGAGGTGGAGGTGTCGCTCCTGCACGGGGACACGCCCCTTTGGACGCGCCCGCTCCGGGTGGAGATGGGCACGCAGGCGTTCATCGCCACCACCTTCCATGACGGGACGCTCTCCTGCGACGGGGACTACTATGTGAGGGTGGAGCAAAAGGACGTGACAGGGCCTGCCCCGGCCGGGCACATCTTCCTGAAGCCCCTGCTCTTCAAGGAGGACGGGGGCGGCTTCGACCCTGCGGCGCCGCTTGGCCTCAGCTATGTTGGCGACGGCCCCCATGCGCAGGTAGGCCTGGACTACGGGGGGGAGGGCGCCACCGCCTACGACATCGAGTGGGTGCATGTCCCCGGCCATGAAAACTTTATGGGCACCACCGCCCAGGAGGCCTTCCTCTTCCGGGAGCCTGTGCGGGTGACGACCGCCGCCGGCCACTACCGTCACCCTTTGTTCTACCCGGACGGCGAGGTCTGGTTCCGTGCAAGGGCCGTGGGCCACGACCCGGGACACCCCGGCCACAGGATCAACGGGCACTGGTCCTACGGGCCGGGCACGCCCCTTGCGGTGGCCAACCAAGAGCCGGGCAAGAACTGGCAGCTGCGGAAAAGTTTTGCGGAAGGGGGGAAGTACAAGAGCCTCGTGGCCTACCTGGACGGCACCCTGAGGGAGCGCCAGTCCGTCACCAATTTAAGCTCGGGGCCGCTGTCGCTGGTGGGGGAGCCCTACTATGACTATGAGGGAAGAAAGGCAGTGGAGATGCTGCCGGCGCCCGTGGCGGGCAGTGGCCTGGGCTACAGGGACGGACTGAATGCCTTCCAGGCGGTCGGCCCCATAATCCAGCAGAACACTTCCCCGTCAAGGAAGAAGTTCCATTACGACAACGGGAACATCGAAAACAGTACCGTGGCAAGCACGGGCGGTGCGGGCAACTACTACTCCCCGTCCAACGCGCTCGCCTCGGCAAACAGGGACTACCTGCCGGATGCGGGCGGCTACGTGTATGCCCAGACGGAATTTGGCCGGGACAACACGGGGCGCATAGCCAACCAGTCCGGCGTGGGGGAACCGTTCAGGACGGACGGTGATCGCGCTACGCGCCTCTACTACGGCGAGGCGGCCCCTGCGGAACTTGTCCGCCTTTTCGGGGGCAACGTGGGGAATGCCGCCCACTACAGGAAGAACTTCACCGTTGACCCCAACGGGCAGGTGTCGGTCACCTACCTGGACCAGGAGGGGAGGGCGGTTGCCACGGCCCTTGCCGGGGAGGCCCCTGCAAACCTGGAAGGGCTGGGGAGCTACCTGGGGCTCGATCCGGCCCCGTTGACGGTGGACATCTCACAGAAGAACAGGAAGGTGGACGGGGCCAGCAGGACCGCCCACAGGATACTCAACGCCACGCCAGGCACTGCCTATAATTTTGAATACGCCCTGTCGGCCCTTGCCCCCGAGGTGGAGGGCTTCGGCTGCAGGGCCTGCACGTTCGACCTTGAGATCGCCATCACCGGGCCAAGAGGGAACCCCGTGGAGATCAACGCGGCAACGGGCAACGGGTCGCCCGACAACCTCAGGTACACAAGGAGGGGCATCACCGCCGCGGACTGTGTTTCCCCCACCACGGTAAACGACGTCTCCTTCGAGGTGGTGTTCGCCGAGGTGGGCGACTATACCGTCACAAAGACCTTGGTCCCCAGGGAGCTGTCCCTCGGGGAGGTCAGGGACGTCCTTTTGCAGGACGCCTCCGTGCAGCAGCAGGTGCAGCTGATCAGGGAGAGCTACGTGGTCGATTCCACCCAGTGCGATATTTGCCTGGACTGCCCGGACTCCGAGGCCGCCATAGAGGGGGCGGTCACGGAGGTCGCCTTCCTGGACTGCGACAACATCCTGCAGCGGATCACCGATCATTACAAGGAGCTGAACGGCAACGGCTACGAGGTGACGCAGGCGGACATCGAGTCCCACGGCCTCTACTGCGAGTACGCCTTCTGCACGAAGAACGTGGAGGGCGACGCCTTCGAGAAGCGGCTGGCGCTCACGGGGGGCTGGGCCGAGGCGGTGGGCAAGGGTTATGGCGACCTGTTGGACATGGACCCATTTTTCAATACTGAGGGATTAAGCGGGCACCCCTACAGGGCGGACATGGAGCAGAGGCTTGGGGCCCTTTTCGTTGCCTCGGTGGCCTACGACAGCGACGGTGACGGGACGGCGGACGGCACCGAGGACTTCGTTGGGGACATCCTGTCGGTGACGGACCCCGGCAACACGGACTTCTACATCGGCGAGAACGGGGCGAAGGACCCGGTGAACGGGAAGCACCTGCTCTACCACGACCTGATGGGGAGGGAAGGGGGGATGGCCCCGCAGGAGTACGCAGAGGAGCTGGACAGGCAGCGGTGGGACCTTTACAGGGGCCTCTACCTGGAGGCCAAGCGCAAGGTGAAGCTGGCGATGCCGGAGGTCACTTCCTGTAATTCGTTGCGGGAGGGGCTGGAGGCGGTGGGCAACCTGCCAACAACGGAGGGGGACATAGCGGCCTGGGGGGAGGCGAACGGCGCGACGGGGCCGGTGGGCGCGGAGCAGCTTCGGATGACGCTTGCCAACATACAGGCCAGCTGCAACGTGCGGCTCTCGGCCGCCGACAGCGCGGCCGTCGCGGGCCACCTGGAGAGCTACTTCAACGGCAACCCCTCCAACTTCTTCCGGCTCATACTGGTACAGGACCTTGGGCAGGACAGCGGCCTTGGGGCCATTGACAACATACTGGCCGGTTACGGCTGCGGACTGGAAGGCATTGCCGTGGAGGATCCCTTGGCATGCACGGACGAGAAGGTGATTCTTGTTCCCGAGGACGTCATGAACGCCGCACGGCCCATGGGGCGAACGGGCAACGGTGATGAAAGGCCCATGGGAGGCCCTGCTGAGGAGGGCCGTGCCCGTGCCCTGGGAGACGAGCGTTACAAGGAGATGATGGCAGAGATGGAAAAGGAGTTGGAAGCAGAGATGGAGAGGAAAAGAGAGGCCCGTAAGGAGGCCCTCCGATCGGAGGTTGAAAGGGAGCACCTGGAGCGCCTGGAAGGGCAAGGGAGGCCTCTTCAGGCGTTCCGCACGGCGGCCGTCCCCCTGCCCAGCCAGGCCGAGTACGATGCGCTCATGGACCTGTACGCTGCCACGGGAGGGCCCAACTGGACGAACAACACGGGCTGGCGCGACGCCGACCCGGCCGTGGTGGAGGACGTGAGCGGGTGGCACGGCGTGGGTGTTGACATAGATGGACATGTATATAGCTTGAACTTGAATAGCAACAACCTATCTGGCTCGCTCCCTGAGTCTTTGGGAAACCTTTCAAGGTTAAAGTATTTGTATTTATTCATCAATAATCTATCAGGTCCCATCCCTAATGCCCTAGGAAATTTAATAAACTTAGAAGAGCTATCTTTAGCTTGGAACAAATTGGATAACCCTATTCCTGCTTCTTTAGGCAACCTTTCAAGTTTAGAGAAGTTGTATTTATATCACAATAACCTATCCGATTCAATCCCTGCAACTTTGGGCGGCCTTTCGAATTTGATGTTCTTGGATTTGGACAATAACGATTTGAAAGGCACTATCCCTGAATCTTTAGGCAACCTTTCAAATTTAAAGTATTTGTATTTATTCGACAATAATCTATCGGGGCCTATTCCTGATGCCCTGGGAAATTTAATAAACTTAGAAGAACTATATTTAGGTTCGAACAATTTGGATAGCCCTATCCCTACCTCCTTGGGCAACCTTTCAAACTTGAAAAAGATGGGTTTAAATAACAACAACCTTACGGATTCCATCCCTTCGTCCTTGGGCAACCTTTCGAAATTAACATATTTAAGTTTGGGGTATAACGTATTAAATGGCTCTATTCCTACCTCCTTTGGCAACCTTTCAGCGTTAGAGCACTTGGGTTTACAAAGAAACAATTTGTCTGGCCCTATTCCCGCTACTTTGGACAACCTTGAAAAGTTGACTGATATGTATCTGTTTTTTAATAATTTTGTGTTTGCTGACCTGTTGCGTTTAGTCCACACTTTTGAAGCGATCAATTTGATCTACAATTGGCAAGACCTTATTGATATTTCCAGAATCCTTTATGCAAATATGGGAGGTAGCATTACCTTGACTGCCGATATCGATCGCAGCACCACACCTCCCTCCAAATACCAATGGTTCAAATATGTGAACGGCATCAACGACCTACCGCTCACCCCCCAACCGGCTTATGACGGGCACACGCTAACGATCGATAACCTCACTGAGGGTGATTTTGGCCAGTATTATTACATTATCACCAACGAGGACGCACCAGATCTTATTTTGAGAAGCAGGCTTCAGACAGTCGCCAAAGTCATTACGGTCACCCCCTGTCTCGGCTATGACCTCTCCAACCCCACGCTGGCCAACTTCCGTTTCGAGCTGGACTGGGAGGAGGTGGCGCAGCAGTGCGTGGCCAACCTCGAGGAGGAGGCGGAGATCCTGAAAGAAATTGCGGTCGACAGGTACCTGGAGGGGGAGGTTTCCAGGTACCTCCGCTCCGCTCGCACGGGCTGCCTGGAGGGCGTGTCTGAAGGGCTGGAATACACCTACGAAAACAAGGAGTACCACCATACATTGTACTATTACGACCAGGCGGGGAAGCTTGTGCAGACCGTGCCGCCCGAGGGGGTTGTACCGTTGACGCCGGCACAGGTAGGGGCGGCCCTTTCCGGCGGCACGGCCCCGGAACCGCAGCATACACTGAAGACCAACTATCGCTACAGCTCGCTGGACCAGCTGACGGAGCAGCGGACGCCCGATGCGGGCACCTCCCGTTTCTGGTACGACGGCAAGGGGCAGTTGCGGCTGTCGCAAAACGCACAACAGTCAGTTGACGGCAAATACTCCTACACCCGTTACGATGCGCAGGGGAGGATCGTGGAGGTAGGGGAGATGGCCACGGGGGAGGGCCCGGGGGCGCTTGTTGCGCGGCTGGACGATGCGTCCTTCCCGGGAGCGGCGGAATATGCCCTGAGCGGTATCACCCGCACGCACCATGACCTGCCGGGAACAAACCCGGGCCTTGAACAGGAGCACCTGCGCGGCCGCGTGTCCTGGACGGCGGTGCTGGAAACCCCTGAGGACCCTGCACCGGCCACCACCCACTACAGCTACGACCCCCACGGCAACGTGAGGTCGGTGCTCCAGGGGGTCCCGGGCATGTCCCCCAAGCGGGTGGACTACGTGTACGACCTGGTGAGCGGGAACGTCAACTACGTGATGTACCAGTACGGGGAGGGGGACCAGTTCATGCACCGCTACCGCTATGACGCCGACAACCGGCTGGAGCAGGTGCACACCTCCACGGACGGGTTCATCTGGAACAGGGACGCAGAGTACTTCTACTACCCCCACGGCCCACTGGCCCGGGTGGAACTGGGCCAGTACAATGTGCAGGGGCTGGACTACTACTACACGCTGCAGGGCTGGCTGAAGGGGGTGAACATGCCCTACGGGGGCGACCCCGGCGGTGACGGGCAGGACGGTTTCCGTACGGGAAAGGACGGTTTCGCCTTTGCGCTGGGCTACCACCAGGGCGACTATGTGCCCATCGGCGGGCAGGTGACGGCAGGTGCCCGTGACGGGATGTGGGCAAGGTACGGTGAGCACCACAACGGGCAGGGGCTCTACAACGGGAACATCGCCTGGATGGTGACCGACCTGCCCGAGATAGGGAGGCAGGACGACGACCGTGCAAAGGGCATGCAAGCGATGCTTTACAGCTACGACCAGCTGAACAGGATAACATCCGCAAAGAGTTTGACGGCTTATAATCCCGGCAGCGGGTTTGCACAAAGGACAGGCCCGACAGGAGCTTATGATGTAAACTACAGCTACGACGCCAACGGCAACCTGCTCGCCCTGCAAAGGCACGACCAATACGGTGCATTGATGCACGACTTTACCTATAGCTATTACAGCGGCACCAACAGGCTCCGGCAGGCCGCCCCCATAACGGAGGACAAGGTATATGAAAACGGTGCCGTTACCGCCGACAACAGGGTCTACCGGAACATCTTCCTCCAGGGCAGTGCTTACGTGCCCCCGGGCAGCACGGTGGAGCTGCTGGCCTCCGAAAAGATCCACATGTCCCCCGACTTCAGGGTGCACTCCGGCGCCAACTTCAGGGCAAAGATATGGAAAGAAGAAGATGGCATTTACCGGTACGATGCCGTAGGC
>SMEK01000711.1_pt1 | contig 12681 bp, 10 predicted proteins | sample 2456371 | NCBI WGS metagenome assembly SMEK01 (sample SAMN10132590, study PRJNA489261) | soil metagenome | isolation source: day1 antibiotic-loamy sand soil ammended with composted manure from dairy... | place: USA | collected 2015-04-01
TTAGGTGTACCTGTTCTTGTTTTACGTAATACAACGGAACGTCCGGAAGGAATTGAAGCAGGAACATTGAAATTGGCAGGAACAGATGAAGAGATGATTTATCAATTAGGAAAAGAGTTAATTGTGAATCTAGATGAGTATAACCGCATGGCTCAAGCTTCAAATCCTTATGGTGATGGGAAAGCGTCTCAGAGGATTGTGGAGATGATACTTTATTATTATGGAAAAAGAAACAGCAAACCTGCATCATTTGGAGAATAAACGTTAACTTACTGTTTTCCCTAAAATTAGAAACAAACGACATATCTGACAAAATTAATCCATTTTTCCCTGAAAAGTGTGCTATAATTTTTAGGTAAAAAGTACTATATAAAAGATTTAATTAAGGAGCGGAATTATAAATGAAGATAGCAGTAGCGGGTACAGGATATGTCGGTTTATCAAATGCGGTGTTACTATCGCAACATAATGAGGTCATTGCCATTGACATTATCCAAGAGAAAGTTGACATGATTAATAAACGAAAATCCCCCATTGTTGATCATGAAATTGAAGAATTTTTAGCCACGAAGGAATTGAATCTAAAAGCGACAACAAGTTTTGAAGAAGCATATAAAGATGCAGAAATTGTCATTATTGCAACGCCGACAAATTATGATCCAGAAACAAACTATTTTAATACATCTTCAGTAGAAGATGTTATTGAAAAAGTGTTAATATATAATCAAGATGCACTAATGATTATTAAATCGACGATACCAGTTGGATATACAAAACGAGTAAGAGAAAAATATAAAACAGACAATATTATATTTTCACCGGAGTTTTTACGAGAAGGAAAAGCATTGTACGATAATTTGCTCATTTATTAATAGAAGGTGCAGTAAAAAAAGATGTTCCGGTGTTATATACGAATTCAACGGAAGCTGAAGCCATAAAATTATTTGCAAACACATATTTAGCATTACGTGTCTCTTTCTTTAATGAATTAGATACATTTGCAGAAGTTAGGGGATTGGATACAAAACAAATTATTGAAGGGGTTGGATTAGATCCACGAATTGGGATGCACTATAATAACCCATCTTTTGGCTACGGAGGGTATTGTTTACCGAAAGATACAAAACAACTTTTAGCCAACTATAAAGATGTTCCGAATAATATCATGCAAGCCGTTGTGGATGCAAATGCTACACGAAAACAACATATAGCTAAAATGATTTTGAAACGTAGTCCCAAAATTGTGGGTGTTTATCGGTTAACGATGAAAACCAATTCCGATAATTTTCGTGATTCAGCAATTCTAGGTGTAATAAAAAATATTAAAGCAGAAGGTGTAGAAGTCATTATTTACGAGCCGACCTGATAAATTAATACCGTATAAAGAAAAGGTATATACAAGAGACATTTATAGTCGAGATTAATAAGAAAAGCCCCCGTTGAAAAATCAACGGGGGCTTTTCCTATTAATAAGTGAAAGGATCTGAACTTATTTCTTGTATTTCAAGGTGATCACGTAAAATCCGTTTTGTTTCTTCTAAAGCAACTTCATCAAGTTTATAGTAATAAGTCCTTCCTGGTTGATAATCGTATCCTTCTAATGTTAATGATTCAATATTCAATCCACTTGTCGTAGGTTTGTTTTTAGATTATCCCCGATGGATTCGATGATTTCGCCCGCCTTTAAAACAGCATCAACAGACATGGCTTTATCGAAAACGGCTTTAATTACTTGTTGCTGGCGTTTTCCTCTCTCAATATCATTATCGTATTTTCTTGTCCGGGCAAAAGCTAGAGCCTCTTCTCCGTTTAATTTCTGTCTTCCTGGTAGCAAATGAATAGCATTAGCTTCGTCCTTTGAATTTTGCTCATATATTTCAAACGGTACATCTATCGTAATTCCACCTAAGGCATCAATAATGTCGATAAAAGCTTCGAAATTTAAAGTGACATAATAATCAACGGGAACTTCTAATAAGTGTTCGACTGTTTCAATTGTGGCATTTAAACCCGCTTTTGTTGCATACGCCGAATTAATTTTTGTTTCTTTTTCTAAGTAAGGGATATAAACGAGTGAATCCCTTGGAATACTTAATAATTTTATACTGTTTTCATTTTTATTAAGCGTTGCATAGATTAACGTATCCGAGCGTGGGTTACCTAAGCTTTCCCTTGTTTCACTCGAATCTGCACCAACAATTAAAATAGAAATATTATCTTTTGTTGGATCAACATACGCATCACGCAAAGCAGACTTTTCTCGTCCGTCAGCTTCGTAAGAATCAGCTAACATATTGGTCGTTTTTAAATATAAGTAACTTCCATATGAAATAAAGGCAAGAAAAGCTACTAGTAATGTAAATATAACGAATTTCCCTCTTCTTCTTAATTTTCTTTTTTTGCGAACTCTTCTACTATTTTGACGTGTATATGCCATTTTATTGATAAAATTCTCCTTTTTAAATCTAGTCCTGATTAATGAACAAACCTACCAAGATTTTATCAAAAATGTCTCCGTTGATAAAGCAATAATTCATCAACTTCAAATATTTCCAATAAAAAAATAGCCGACATAAAATTGTCAGCTATTTTTCCGTAGCTATAAAATAATCAATTATGGCTTCTGCCCATATTTCATGACCTTTTTCATTTGGGAGTCCGTCTTTTAAAAGTAGTTCCATTTCTTCACTATTTGATATCGGCCATTTTTCCCAATGGTTAAAGTATGGTATTCCGTTTGTTTCAAGAAATTGTTGAATCTTCTCTACCTCTTTTGGATAATTCACAGCGCTAGATAATGGGTTTGGCGGTTGGACGATAAAGGCGGCTTCTGGTAATTCTGTGCTGATTTGTTCAATAAAAGTTATAAGATTTTCTTGAGCAGCCTCTACTGTTACGAACCCATAATTATCTGCTAAACGAAATGATTCAAGGAAAACAAGATGTGGACTTTCCTCGATAATTTGTTCAGGGAGTTCGCTATTTAAAAATTCTGTTGATGTTCCGTCAAATTCATAAATGGAAATCTTTAACAAATTGGTTCCATAAAAATATACTCCACCAATTCTCATAAAGAACAAGGTTTGAGAGATTACTTCTAGAGGACGCCATATCCAAAATGGAATATTCGATTAAGAAAATAAACCAGTATCTAATTGGGTGATGTGGATACTTTCCGTTAGTAGATACAAAAAAGTATATTTATAAGACTTGACGGTCGGATTCGAAGAAGACGTCGTATGTGTTTGTGGAAAGACTGGATACGTAATCTAATCTGACTAAGTGTTAATGAATGTAAAGCCTACAAATGGGGAGGAAATAGTCGGAGAGAATTTAAAAAGCCCAGTATTAGACAGAAATCTCGAAAACTCTTTCAAAGTAACCAAGGGTTGAAGAGTTACAAGAACGATATACATTCTTGTTTTATCTATCTTAATTGAGTTGCTGTATTTGTAATTGCACCTACGGTGGTGTGATGTTCGTGGTTAATTACTCTATCCTATTCAATTAGTCTTTATCTAAATCTGAAATGTATACAAAAAATAAATTTAAGTGAAATTCACGATCGATGATGTAAATTCACTAATCGTAGATTTGATGTAGTATAACCCCAACATTGACCAAGAATTTTATTTGACCAATAAATATACCGACTATCCTTAAAGAATTACAATTAAATCAGTTTATTTACCTTTATGTTAAAGTGTAGTGTAATCTTTTTCTTTAATAGGTTAACGTTCCATTAACAAAAGAAAATCGCGTAAGCACATTCTTTGATGCTTTCACCTGTTTACCAAAAGTGTAATTTATCCATTTCTTCATTATTTAAGAAAGTGTCATATCCCAATTTATTTCTAGTAAATTCAGTTTAAATTAAAATCCATTTCTACCATTCTTCTATAAATTAAGAAAGAATAACTAGGACATGTTCAAAAGAAAACCTCTCTTCGGTAATGCTTCATAATATTATTTTGCCTCATCTAGAGCTTCCTTGGCTAATACAAATCCACCGACTAAGCCAGCATTATCCTTTAAACTAGGCGGAACGATATAGTCATCAATATGTTCATTCAATTCATTTTGGTTAAAATAGCCATTTACCAGGGTCTTTACGTTGTCTCTTACCAACGGAAAAATCGAGGCTTGGTGGGCAACCCCTCCACCAATAATGATTTTTTCTGGTACAAGAATCATAATATATTGAACTAAACTTTGCGCAATATAAAAAGCTTCTAGCTCCCATACATCTTTTCGATCGGATAAGTCTACTCCCTTTTTTCCCCATCTTTGTTCAATTGCAGGACCGGCTGCCAAACCTTCAAAACAATCTTTATGAAATGGACAACATCCTTCAAATGAATCTTCTGGATGACGCCTAACTAGAATATGCCCCATTTCTGGATGGGATAAGCCTTCCAATAATGCCCCATTTAAAACCGCTCCAGCTCCAATTCCAGTGCCAATCGTGATATATAGACAACTTTTTAAATCTTTTGCTGCACCGAATTGATATTCACCCAGTGCTGCAGCGTTCACATCTGTAGTAAAACGAATGGGAACAGGCAAAGCTTCCTTCACAACCTGTAGTAACGGGTAGTGTTGCCAAGCTAATTTGGGTGTATTTAGAATATACCCATAAGTAGAACTTGATTTATTAATATCAATCGGACCAAATGTCCCAATCCCTATGGCATCAACCATATATTTTTGAAAAAACGCAATGACTTCTGGCATTGTTTCATTTGGCGTTCTTGTTGGCAGGGAAATACGTTCGATTACTTCCCCATTCTCATTTCCAATCCCACAAACAAATTTTGTTCCACCTGCTTCAATTGACCCTAAAATCATATCATCTTCTCCTTGACAAAGTTTTCTTTCTATTTGACCCTATCGTACTTTTTATATCCTAAAGAATCAAGAGCATTTATTTCCTTCTTATCTGAACGAACAATTACTCATTTCCTTCTTATGACGGAAAAACAATGCATTTAAATGTAAGCGCTTTTCATATACGATAAAAATGTAAAAATTCTTACAGAAGTAATGCTTAAACATTTCAAATAAATGGAGGTAATTCAAATGAAAAGAATTTTATTAGCTTGCTCATCTGGTATGTCTACTAGTTTATTAGTTTCAAAAATGAAAGAAGTTGCAGAATCAAAAGGAATCGAAGTAGAAATTTGGGCTGTTTCTCAAGATAAGGTACCTTCAGAAATGGAACGTGCCGATGTTCTTTTAATCGGGCCACAAATGCGCTTTTTGAAAAAGAAACTTGCTTCCGATGCTGAGAAAGTCGGTATTCCATTAGATGTTATTGATCCTGTTGATTATGGTCGTATCGATGGTGAAGCAGTTTTAAATAAAGCATTAGAATTAATCGGAGAAAATTAAAAAAGTACTTATAAAAGTATAAGGAGAGAACTTATATGAAAAAATTTATGGAGTTCTTGGAAAACATTCTCTTACCAATTGCGGATAAATTAAATAACAATCGACATTTGACAGCTCTTCGGGACGGCTTCATGGTGGCATTACCACTTATTATTTTCGGTTCAATATTTGTTGTAATTGCGAATCTACCATTCCTTGATAAGTTACTAAGTGCAGATGCATATGCAGCTTATCAAAATGCCTTAGGACCTGCTTCTGCTGCAACCCTAAGTATTATGGGACTCTTTGTTATCGTAGGAATTGGTTATAAATTGACCCAGTCCTATGGCGGTGAAGCTATATATGGTGGTGTCGTTGCTGTCGCAGCATTTTTAATTCTTAATCCACAAGAATTAGATGGTGTTTCTGGAGTTATTCCAACTGCTATACTTGGCGCACAAGGTATGTTCTTAGGAATTTTCACTGCATTTATTTCAGCCGAATTATATCGTTTCTTTGTAAAGAAAAATTGGACAATTAAAATGCCAGTCGGTGTACCAGATGCAGTGTCACGTTCATTTAGCGCTCTTATTCCAATTACATTAACTTTATCCATTTTCTTAGTCATTCGGATTGTATTCAGTTTTACACCATTTGAAACGGTACAAAACTTTATCTATACAATCATCCAAGCACCGTTGACAGCATTAGGTTCCAGCTTAGCAGCCACTATCTTTGCTGTTCTATTAATTCAATTCTTCTGGTTCTTTGGATTACATGGACAAATTATTATCAACTCTGTTTTTGACCCAATTTGGTATGCGTTAAACGATGAAAATTTAAAAGCATTCCAAGCTGGTACAGAACTACCAAACGTAATTACAAAGCAATTTATCGATACATTCCTTGTCGGTATGGGTGGAACAGGAATGACGTTAGCTGTCGTTATTCTCATCTTTCTCATCGGTAAGAGCCGGCAAACAAAAGAATTAGGAAAATTAGGTGGACCGGCGGGAATTTTTAACGTAAACGAGCCTATCATTTTCGGTTTACCAATTATTATGAATCCATTAGTTCTAATTCCTTGGTTGTTAGCACCAGTAGTAGTCACCATTTTCACTTATTTTACAATGTCAATTGGACTAGTTCCAAAACCAGCGGGAATTATTGTACCTTGGACTACCCCAATTGGTATTAGTGGCTTTTTGGCAACTGGTAACTCTTGGAGAGGGGCCGTTCTCCAAATCGTGAACTTACTTATTGTAATGGCAATCTGGTGGCCATTCCTAAAAATCCTGGATAAAAACTATTACGAAAAAGAAAAGGTTAAAAATTAAAGATTTTCAAATGGCTGATTGAGGTCTTAAGAAACTCATTCTCCTTAAACTATAAAAACAGATAAAACTGTTAAAGAAAGGCATGAAAACAATGGATACAATGACAGAAATCGCATTCCAAATAATCTTATTCGCTGGCAATGGACGCTCATTTGCCATGGAGGCAATACAAGCAGCAAAAGAAGAGAATTTTAAAGAAGCAGAACGGTTAATTCAAGAAGCGAATTTAGAATTAGGAAAAGCTCATGGCTTCCAAACAAAGTTAATGCAAGAAGAGGCGAACGGAAACCAACATCATTTAAGTGTAATTTTGGTTCACTCTCAAGATCATTTAATGACTGCGATGACTGTACGTGATTTAGCAATTGAGATTATTGAAATCTACAAAAACAAGTAGTCAGTAAATTTTTAACAAATGATCATTTCACGAATTAGGAGGTTATCAAATGATAATTCAGTATAAATTTCCTGAAGACTTCTGGTGGGGAAGCGCGACTTCGGCTACACAAATTGAAGGAGCAGCACACGAAGGAGGAAAAGGAAAAAACATTTGGGACTATTGGTACGAAATTGAACCTAATCGATTCTTTCAAAATGTTGGTCCGGCAACAACATCAGACTTTTACCATCGATTTAAAGATGACATTAAGTTAATGAAAGAAATAGGTCATAATTCATTTCGGCTCTCCATTTCTTGGTCAAGACTCATTCCTGGAGGGCGTGGGGAAATTAATCAGGAAGCTGTCACATTTTATAACAATGTGATTAATGAATTGCTCGCCAATGATATTGAACCCTTTGTAACCCTTTACCACTTTGACATGCCATTAGGGTTACAAAATGAGGGTGGCTGGGAAAGTCGCAATGTCGTAGAAGCTTATAAAGAATATGCAATTCAATGTTTCCAATTGTTCGGAGATCGAGTAAAAAAATGGTTTACTTTCAATGAGCCGATTGTTCCAGTTGAAGGTGGTTATTTATATGATTTCCACTATCCAAACATTGTAGATTTTAAAAAAGCAGCTCAAGTGGCTTACCATACGATTTTAGCTCATGCGAAAGCAATTGAAGCGTTCCGTACATTTAACTTTGCTGACTCGAAAATAGGAATCGTTTTAAATTTAACGCCTACTTATCCAAGAAGTCAAAATCCATTTGATGTAAAAGCAGCGAATATTTGTGATTTATTCTTTAATCGAAGCTTTTTGGATCCGGCTGTTTTAGGCGAATATCCTAAAGAATTAGTTGAGATTTTACGTGAACATGGACAATTACCTGTCGTTGGCAAAGGCGACCTAGAATTAATTAAACAAAATACCGTTGATATACTGGGGGTAAACTACTATCAACCACGTCGTGTAAAAGCGAAAGAACATTTACCAAACCCTTATAGTCCATTCATGCCTGATTGGTTCTTTGATTATTATGAAATGCCTGGTCGAAAAATGAATCCATATCGTGGTTGGGAAATTTATGAAAAAGGGATTTATGATATCATGATCAACCTAAAAGAAAATTATGGGAATATTGAATGCTTTATTTCAGAAAATGGAATGGGTGTACAAGATGAAGAACGTTTCTTGAAAGATGGAAGAATTGACGATGATTATCGGATTGAATTTATCAAAGGTCACCTTAAATGGTTACATAAATCCATTCAAGAAGGATGTAACGTAAAAGGTTATCATCTTTGGACATTTATGGATAATTGGTCTTGGTCCAATGCGTATAAAAATCGGTATGGTTTCATTTCAGTAGACCTAAGAACGCAAAAACGAACACCGAAGAAAAGTGCGTACTGGTTTAAAACTGTGGTAGAAAATAATGGTTTTTAGTTTAGTAGTGATCTTATGAATGAGTAATGATAATGGTTCTGGTATAATAGTACTAGGACCTTTTCTGCTAATGTTAAAATGATTCCTTTTATAAAAACCATTTCACATTATATGAAAGGAAGTATCATAATTTGTTAAGCACCCGAATGAAAAATATTTTACGTGAATTATTAGCCGCAGAACAACCGATAACAGGGACATACTTAGCAAATGTTAACCAAGTCACACCTCGTACAACAAGGGACGATATTAAACATCTGGATGCAATCTTACACCAACACGGTGCTACAATTGTTTCGGTGATTTCGAAAGGATATAAATTAGAAGTTAATGATGAAAAGAACTTTCGAATATTTTTGCAATCGCTTTCTTATAAAGATCATACAAAAGATGACATTCCTACCACACCTGAAGAGAGAGTATCTTATATTATTAGAAGATTATTGTTAAATGAACGATATATAAAATTGGATGATTTAGCAGATGAATTATATGTTAGTCGTTCAACTATTCAAGCCGATCTAAAAACGGTGAAGCAAATTTTACACAAGTACTGCATTGAATTGGAACCTCGGCCAAACTATGGTTTAAAGGCAACTGGTGATGAAATGAGATTCCGTTTCTGTCTTTCTGAATACTTATTTGACAGAGACGAAATTAAGGTAAATTCACTCGTTGAAACACCTTTATCTCCTATTCCTGTTGAAGATTTAGATAAGATTCAAGCCATCATAATGAAACAACTGTATGAGCATGAAATTTCTCTATCTGACATTGCTATTCATAATTTATTAATTCACATTGCGATTGCCTATAAACGAATAGTTAGTAAACATTATGTAGCTCTTGTACATCAGGTTATAGATGAAATTACTAAACAAAAAGAATATAAAGTTGCAAAAAAAATAGTTTCAGATGTAGAAAAGCTTTTTCATGTCAAATTCCCTAAAGTAGAGATTGCCTATATAACAATGCACTTACTTGGTATTAAGCTACTCTCACAAACGAAAAATGCTGTAGACGATGTGTTAAGTAAAGAGATCATTCAATTAATCAACTTAATTTTATATCGTATAGATGAACAGCTAGAATTAGGAATTCAAAATGATAAAAAATTGATTATGGATTTAGGATTGCATTTAAAACCTGCAATTAATCGAATCAAGTTTGGCATGAATATTAGAAATCCTATGTTAAAAGATATTAAGAATAACTATCCCCTTGCATATGAAGCAGGAATTATTGCTGGATTAACCATTAAAGAACATATAGGTGTGGAAATTGATGAAAATGAGATTGGTTATTTGGCTTTGCATATAGGAGCGGCAATTGAACGGAAAAAACTAAAAACCGGTCCCAAACGTTGTCTTGTTGTCTGCGCTTCTGGATTAGGGACAGCACAACTTATTTATTATCGTCTGAAATCTTATTTTGGCAGCAATCTGGAAGTAGTTGGAACAACACCACTTTATAAATTAAAAGACATAGATTTAAAGGGAATCGACTTCATAGTAAGCTCTATTTTGATTAAACAATCGATAGATATACCGGTTATCCAAGTGAATGTCGTTTTAAAAGAACAAGATTTAAAAATAATTGAAAGGTTTCTATTTCATCAAAATAGTAAACAACCCCTCTTAACCTACTTTAAAAAAGAGCTTACCTTTTTAAGAAAAAGATTTGATTCACAAGGGGAAGCGCTGGAATTTTTAAATACAAAGTTAATCGACCAAGCACTTGTGGATGAAACCTTTATTGAAGCAGTATATAAACGTGAACAGATTGCTTCAACGGCCTTTGGTAATTTCGTGGCAATACCTCATCCTATTACACCTAAAACGGACCAAACTTTTGTTTCTGTTTGTACATTGAAAAAACCAATTGATTGGAATGGTACGCTTGTTCAGATTATCTTTTTATTATGTGTGAAGAAAAATAGCCAAGAAGACTTACAAGAGATGTATGACTTACTTGGAAAAATTATTGAAAATAAAACGTTGGTACAAAATATTTTAAAAGCAAAAACGTTTGAAGACTTTATCCAAGTCATTAAGGAGTGATAGATATATCAATAAAGTTCATTGATTGACGTTTCAGTTAATCGTTCAAACAGAAACATCTAAATCTCCCCTTTTATTCGTAAGGGGAGATTGCTTTTATATTAATAAAGAAAATACCTTTTCTCTTTCAATATAAATAGGAAAGCACTTTTCTCCTTTGCCGTAACTTAAACATGTGATATTATAAATGCTGCTTGTGTCTAGTTTATATTGGCGGCAATATGAAAATTGCTCCTTTTTAATTCGTATATGTTGGAGTTGCTTGTCCTGCTATTACAAACCTTTTCTTTCTCTCTTTTGGTACAAACGCACTATCTATCATTGGGCTTTGAAAGGTAAACATAACGAGTACATAACCATGATTTTTTACAGAACTTACACTTGAAACGGCGGAGTAGACATGGAATACCATATCTTAGAGATAAACTAGCGATCAGAAAGATTGAGGAATTAAATTAAGATTTCGGTCAGACAGATTTGAGATTCACACACGGAAAGGGTAAGAGAATATCGGTGGAAAGAATGGAAAAAGGTAAGCACCCAATATAGAAAACCAGTTAAATTAGGCATCTCTGAGGACGAAAAAAGAAACGCCAATTCCAGAAAAGGATATTGGCGCTTACCTAATGACCCTATCTTATATATGGACTAAATAACTATTGGCAAGAACCTATAAGTCGAAAACAAATAGACTTTATTCATGTGACACGATAAATTCAGCGTTTCCTTCCAAATGATACGTGCTAATTCCATGCGGTAAGATAAAGTTCATTCCTTTTGTTACTTGGAAGAACTGATGATTAATGTTTAATGTCGCTTCTCCATTAATAACACTCACTTGTAAAAAATCTTCAGTCATTGTTCGTGTCACTTTTCCGTTCAAATTCCAGTGATATACGGTAAAATATTGTTCTTCAATAAGTTTCTTTTCAACAAGATCTTCAAACTGGGTTTCTGTTTGTTCACTATTTGCATCTTCATGTGGAACTAATGTCACTTCTCTCGCGCGATCTAGATGCAATTCACGTTTATTCCCCATACTATCTCTACGGTCATAATCATATACGCGATAAGTGATGTCAGAGCTTTGTTGTGTTTCAAGAATCACGATTCCCTTACCAATCGCATGAATTGTACCACTCGGAACATAGATGAAATCACCGGCTTTTACTTTAATTCGTCTTAATAGTTTATCCCATTCGCCTTGGTCCATCATCTGTACTAACTCTTCTCGTGTCTTGGCATGGTGACCTAATACGAGTTCTGCTCCTTCTTCTGCACTTAATACATACCAACATTCTGTTTTTCCATATGGAACACCTTCGACTTCTCGTGCATATGAGTCATTTGGATGTACTTGGACAGATAAATCATCCGCTGCATCCAAAATTTTAACTAACAGTGGATATTCTCTTTCATCGCCAGGTTTTTTATTAAAAAGTTTACCATGTTCCTTCCATGCATGTTCTAACGTTTTCCCCTTAAGTGCACCATTTTTAATTATACTTGAGCCATGCGGAAGGGCAGAAATCACCCAAGCTTCTCCTGTTTTTTCAGATGGAATGTCGTAGGAAAACTCTGTCTTTAACTTGATACCGCCCCAAATTCTTTCTTGGAATACTGGTTTTAGAAAAATTGGTTCATTTTTATACATGCCAACCTCCAAATGTGTTAATTGTTTTAATTCTAGGATAGCCTAAGCTAAATGCTACAGTACCAACCACCGTTGTATAGGAACAAGAGACCTTCTCATGTTCTATTCAATCGTATCTAAGAGTTTTAATGCTTCTTCTTTTTCTGTAACTTTTAATAATTGTTCTCTGAAGTCATTATCCATTAATTTTCGTGACAGCATTTGTAAGATTTTTAAATGAGCGTTTCCATTTGCTTCTTCTGGTACAGCAATCATAAAGATTAGTTTTGCATCACTACCGTCTAAGCTTTTCCAGTCTACACCGTCCCGTTTAATTCCGAAGACAACAGCTGGGCGCTTAACTGCCACTGATTTTCCATGCGGTATGGCAATGTTCATTCCAAGTCCTGTCGTGCTTTCAGCTTCACGCTTTAAAATTGCCTTTT
>SMEK01000671.1_pt1 | contig 12678 bp, 12 predicted proteins | sample 2456371 | NCBI WGS metagenome assembly SMEK01 (sample SAMN10132590, study PRJNA489261) | soil metagenome | isolation source: day1 antibiotic-loamy sand soil ammended with composted manure from dairy... | place: USA | collected 2015-04-01
TCCGGCTGCATCGCCGCGGCCGGCATCGATGCGCGAGACATCATGGCGATTGGCGTCGCGGGCCACGGAAACGGGCTGTACCTGCTCGATCGGGAGGGCGCGCCGTTGATCGGGATCCAGTCGCTGGATTCACGCGCAGCCGAACTCGCGGCGGAGCTCGATGCTGCAGCAGGGGCGCAGATGCATGCGATTTCCTTGCAGCGGCCATGGCCCTCGCAGACACCTGTCCTGCTCGCATGGCTCAAGCGCCACCGCCGCGAACTCTATGCGAAAGCCGGAACCCTTCTGTTCGCCAAGGATGTGTTGACCTGGCATCTGACGGGCGAGCGGGCCAGCGAGATTTCCGACATGTCGGGCGCCGGGCTGCTGCGGCTGCCTGAGGCCAGCTACGACAGGAGCCTTCTTGCGCTTTACGGGCTGGACGACGCGCAGGCCATGCTTCCGCCGCTGCATCAGCCATCGAGTGCGGTGGGAGTCGTCACCGCTGACGCCGCCGCGGCGACCGGTCTGGCCGAAGGAACGCCCGTGGTGGCGGGCTATTTCGATGTCGTGGCCTCGGCTCTCGGCTCCGGGGCAGTCGGCGTGGGAGCGGCTTCGATCGTTGTGGGAAGCTGGTCGATCAACCAGGTCTTCTCCGACGCGCCGGTGCACGATGAGCGCGTCTTCATGGTCGCTGCCTTTGGTCCCGACCGCTTCGTCAACATGGAAAACAGCGCGACCTCGGCCGCAAATCTGGAATGGTATGTGCGCACGCTGGTCGAGCGCGGCAACCATCACGCCGATCCGTTCGGCTTCGTCAACAGTGCGGTCGCCGAGGTTACGCCCGCACATGACGATCCGCTGTTTCATCCGTTTCTCTACGGCGGTCGCCTCGGCGCCCACCAGCGCGGCGGCTTCTTCGGCTTGACCGGATGGCACGGTGAGGGGCACCTGCTGCGTGCGCTGTTCGAAGGCGTGATGTTCGAGCATCGCCGCCATGTCGAGGTGCTCGCAGAGGCCGGCGTGACCTTTTCAAAGGTGGCGCTGTCAGGCGGCGGTTCCCGCTCGCCACATTGGCCTCAGATGTTCGCCGACGGGCTGGGGGTAGACGTGACTGTCGCCGAAGCGCGGGAGACGGGCGCGCTCGGGGCGGCGATCGCTGCGGCGGTGGGGGTTGGCCTGCACCCAGACGAGGCGGCCGCCGTCTCGGCCATGACTCGGCCGGCGCGTTCCTTTGCGCCCAATCCCGGCATGCGTGCGCACTACGACAGGCGCTATGCCATCTGGAGGAGGCTCACGGAGGCGCTCGACCCGCTGTGGCAGGAACTGGGGGCGAGAACAGAGGCATGACCACCGAAGGCCGATACGACTACATCATCGTTGGTGCCGGAACGGCAGGCTGCGTTCTTGCCAACCGGCTGACTGCTGACGGGCGCACCCGCGTGCTGCTGCTCGAAGCCGGCGGCTCCGACAACTATCACTGGGTGCACATCCCGGTCGGCTATCTCTACTGCATCGGCAACCCGCGCACCGACTGGATGATGAAGACGGCACCGGAGCCGGGTCTCAACGGCCGCTCGCTGGTCTATCCGCGGGGCAAGGTGCTGGGCGGCTGCACCTCGGTCAACGGCATGATCTACATGCGCGGGCAGGCAGCCGATTATGACGGCTGGCGCCAGCTGGGCAATGTCGGCTGGGGCTGGGACGACGTGCTGCCCTACTTCATCCGCTCCGAGGATCATCATGGGGGCGCAAGCGCGCTTCATGGCAGCGGCGGCGAATGGAAAGTGTCGCGCCAGCGGCTCACCTGGGACATCCTGCTCGCAGTCCAGGAAGGCGCGAAAGAATTCGGCATCATGCCGCGCGCCGACTTCAACGACGGCGACAACGAGGGCTCCGGCTTCTTCGAGGTCAATCAGAGGCGCGGCATACGCTGGAATACGGCAAAGGCCTTTCTGCGGCCGGCCCTGAAACGGCCCAATCTACGCGTCGTGACGGGTGCGATGACCGAATCGCTGATGCTCGAAGGGCGCCGTGTCGTCGGCGTGCGCTACAGGCGGGCCGGGATACTGCGCGAAGTCCGCGCCGACGCGGAGGTGCTGCTCGCCGCAGGCTCGGTCAACTCGCCGAAACTGCTCGAACTCTCCGGCATTGGCCGGCCCGACGTGCTCGCCAATCTTGGCATAGACGTCGTGCATGCGATGCGGGATGTCGGGGAAAACCTCCAGGACCATCTTCAGATCCGCACGGTCTTCAAGGTGACCGGCGTCAAGACGCTCAATGCCGTCTTCAACAGCCGCTTCGGTAAGGCGGGCATGGCGCTCCGCTATGCGCTGACGCAGAGCGGGCCAATGTCCATGGCGCCCAGTCAGTTCGGCATGTTCACGCGCTCGGACCCGTCTCGCGCCACGCCTGACCTCGAATATCACGTCCAGCCGCTATCGACAGACCGGCTCGGCGACCCGCTGCACGCCTTCCCGGCGATAACCGTCTCTGTCTGTAATCTGCGGCCAGAAAGCCGCGGTTGCATCCACGCGGTGTCGCGCGACCCGGAGGCCCAGCCCGACATCAGGCTGAACTACCTCTCCGCCCTCGCGGACCGGGACGTTGCCGTCAAGGCCGTACGGCAGGCACGGCAGATCATGACGGCGCGCCATCTCGCCCGCTACCGGCCGGAGGAAGTCTTGCCCGGCCCGGCTGTGCAATCCGAGCAGGAACTGCTTGAAGCGATCGGGAACATCGCAACGACGATCTTCCATCCGGTCGGCACTTGCCGGATGGGCATAGACGATGATGCGGTGGTCGATCCGCAGTTGAAGGTGAAGGGACTCGCGGGCCTGCGCGTGATCGACGCTTCGATCATGCCGCGAATCGTCTCCGGCAACACGGCATCGCCCGTCGTCATGATCGCGGAAAAGGCGGCCGACATGATCCGGGCGGGCGCCTGACCAGAGGCTGTCCCGATGACGCCCACTTGCGCGGTTGTTCGGCCATGATTTGAGCGGACCGGCGTCTGGCTTGGTCGATCGGTAAGCCGTGGGCGATACTCAACCTTGCAGCACGGCAGACTGCGCGTGCCGTAACGCGTCTGCGCTGGAGATGCGAAGACCGAGCGCGGCTGCGCTTGATGCGACGGCCTCGACAAGCGCGGCGTTCGAGGCGGCCATGCTGCCGTCCGGCAGGAACAGATTGTTCTCGAAGCCGACGCGTGCGTGCCCGCCGAAGAGGGCGCCAGCGGTCACGCAGGCGGCCTCGCGCTTGCCGAATGCGCAGACCATCCAGTGATTGAAGCGCGGCATGCCTCGGGCCAGGAAGGGCAGAAGGTCGGCGGGCTCGGACGTCTGGCCAACGGCATAGCGTCCTAGGACATAGAGGACAGGAATGTCCTTCCACGGCACGATGCCGCGTTCGATCAAGTTCTCGAGACGCATCGCTTCGGATGCATCGTAGAGTATGATCTGCGGAAGGACGTCCTCCCGCGCCATCCATGCGAGCAGGCCCGCGAAGGCGGTCTCCGCACTCTCGTCCGGGACGAATTCGCGCAGGGCAAGCGATGCCGCCTCCGGACGCACGGACTTGAGCACTGCAGCCTGCTCGGAGGGGCGATAGATCCCCAGCGACTCGGTCGTTATCTGCACCATGAGCCGGTCGCCCACTTCCACGCGGATTGCATCGATTGCCGCCCGATAGGCCTCGGCGTCGAGGAGATGGCGGCCATCGGCATCGCGCACATGCACATGGATCATGGAGGCGCCGGCCTCGGCGCATTCCGCGGCCGTCCGCGCGAGTTCAGCCGGGCCCAGCGGGATGGCGGGATGGTCGGCCCGCGTCCGGCGGCCGCCATTGGGCGCCACGGCGATCGCCAGAGGGTGTGAAGGGGCGAGGTCACTCGGGGACATGTTCCAAATAGATCATAATTGGCATCCATAAAACAAGTGTTGCATTGCAATCATTCATCCCCTACGAATGAGGCATGCGAGAAACGCCTCTTGCCAAGCAGATCATCGAGGAGTTCGAGACCCTGCCGGGTCAGTTGCAGCGTGCTGCGCGCTATGTGCTGGAACATCCCCGCGACGTAGCCCTGCTCTCGATGCGCGAGCAGGCGCGGCAGGCCGACGTCCAGCCGGCCACGATGACGCGGCTGGCGAAGCATCTCGGTTTTTCCGGCTATGAAGACGTGCGGCAGCTCCATGCCGACGCCATGCGAGGCGAGGAGACGGGGTTTGCCGGCAAGGTCGACGTCCAGGTCGAGAGCCAGAAGCTGAGGGGCGATCATTCGCTCGCGGCGGACATCATCGGCGTGGTCAGAAGCCAGGTTTCCGGGCTGGCCCGGTCCGAGGCGCTCGACCGGCTGGTCGATGCTGCGCGGCTCATCGCAAGCGCGCGACGGATCTATTGCCTCGGCCTGCGCTCGAGCCATTCCACCGCCTGGCATCTCCACTACATCCTATCGCTTGCCGGCAGGCAGTCGATCATGCTCGACGCCGTCGGTGGCATCGGGATCGATCCGCTCGGCAGCGCGACAGCCGACGATGTGCTCGTGGCGGTGAGCGTGCTGCCCTATACGCGCCAGACCGTCGAGATTACCGATTATGCGCAGACGAGCGGCGTCCGGGTGGTGGCGATAACCGACAGTCCCGTCGCGCCGCTGGCGCAACGCGCTGCCTGTACGCTGATCGTGCCAACCGAAAGCCCCTCGTTTCTGCACAGTATGTCGTCGGCGTTCCTGGTGGCCGAAATTCTCGGCGCGTTGGTCGCGGGAAATGGCGGAGAGGCGGCGCACGAGGCGCTGGCCCGCGTCGACAGGCAATCGGCAGCGCTCAACATCCACTACCAGACGAGAAGCAGGCGTCCATGACCCGGATTCTCCACCGCGCAATCCACTCGACACCGCCGGTCGCGGTGGGCGGCAAGGGCGTCGAGCTCTTCGATGCGGACGGCAAGGCCTATATCGACGCTTCGGGCGGTGCGGCGGTCTCATGCCTTGGCCACGGACATCCGGACGTGCTTGCGGCAATGCATGCCCAGATCGACAGGCTGGCCTACGCCCATACGGCATTCTTCACCTCGCAGCCGGCAGAGGAACTGGCCGAAATCCTGGTCGAAAGTGCACCGGAAGGGCTCAGTCATGCTTATCTCGTCTCCGGCGGGTCCGAGGCGATCGAGGCGGCGCTGAAGATGGCGCGGCAGTATTTCGTAGAGAAAGGCGAGCCCCAGCGTCGGAACATCATCGCGCGCCGCCAGAGCTATCACGGCAACACGCTGGGCGCGTTGGCCGCCGGTGGCAATGAATGGCGGCGGTCGCAATTCAAGCCGCTGCTGATCGAGACCCACCATATCGACCCCTGTTATGCCTACAGGCTGCAGGAGACCGGTGAGAGCGACGCCGCCTATGCGGCGCGAGCCGCACAGAAGCTTGAGGACAAGATCCTCGAACTCGGCGCGGACCAGGTCATCGCCTTCATTGCCGAGACGGTCGTTGGTGCAACGGCGGGTGCCGTGCCGCCCGTGGCGGACTATCTCAAACATATCCGGGCGATCTGCGACCGCTACGGCGTGCTCCTTATCCTCGACGAGGTGATGTGCGGCATGGGCCGTTGCGGTACGCTGCATGCCTGCGAGCAGGATGGCGTGGCCCCCGACCTGATGACGCTCGCCAAGGGGCTGGGAGGCGGCTACCAGCCTATCGGCGCCGTCCTGCTTTCGGGCAAGATCTACGAGGCCTTTGCCACGGGCTCCGGCTTCTTCCAGCACGGTCACACCTATATGGGCCATCCCACTGCGGCCGCGGCCGCCGTGGCGGTGCAACAGGTCATCCGCCGCGATCGCCTTCTCGAAAACGTGGTGGCGATGGGCGAGGAGCTCGACCGCAGGCTGACCGAAAGGCTCGGCAACCACCACCATGTCGGCGACATACGGGGGCGGGGTCTGTTCCGCGGTGTTGAGCTGGTGGAAGACCGGACATCGAAACGCCCGTTCGATCCGGCAGCCAGGCTCCACGCCCGCATCAAGAAGGAAGCGATGGCGCGCGGCCTGGTGGTCTATCCGATGGGCGGCACGATCGACGGTCGGCGCGGCGACCATGTGCTCATCGCTCCGCCCTTCATCGTCGAAACCGCGGACATCGATCGCATCGTCGATCGGTTCGGTGACGCCGTCGAGGCGGCGATTGCCCAGATCCCGGCCTCGTTGCGAACGGCCGGGCAGAATGACAACCACTCACGAACAGGGGAATAGGTCATGAAACTTCGCAGTCTCGCCATCGCGGCTTTCGCCGCCGCCGTCGCATTTGCGCAGCCGCTGCGCGCCGACGACCTCGTGGTCGCCACCGACACGGCCTTCGTGCCCTTCGAGTTCAAGGAAGGGGACAAGTATGTCGGTTTCGACATCGATCTATGGGACGCGATCGCGAAAGAGATCGGCGTCACCTACACGTTGCAGCCGATGGACTTCAACGGCATCATCCCGGCGCTGCAGACCAAGCAGGTCGACGTCGCGCTCGCGGGTATCACCATCAAGGAGGAGCGGCAGAAGGTCATCGACTTCTCTGACGGCTACTACGACAGCGGCTTCCTCCTGATGGTTCCGGCCGACAGCGATATCAATGGTCCCGACGACCTGAAGGGCAAGACGCTCGCGGTGAAGACCGGAACCTCCGCGACGGACTATGCAAAGGAGCATTTCAAGGAAACCGAGCTGCGGCAGTTCCCCAACATCGACAACGCCTATCTCGAGCTGCAGACTGGCCGTGTCGACGCTGCCATGCATGATACGCCGAACGTGCTCTACTATGTGGCGACGGCAGGCGGCGGCAAGGTTAAGGCTGTCGGGCAGCAGATGATGGCGCATCAGTACGGCATCGGCTTTCCCAAGGGCAGCGAGCTGGTTGCCAAGGTCAATGCGGCGCTCGCCAACATGAAGAAGGACGGCCGCTACAACGAAATCTACAAGAAGTGGTTCGGCACCGAGCCGCGGAGCTGATCGAGCGCGTGCGCGCCGGAATTCCGGCGCGCACCCCTGAAGGAGGAGGATCGGCATGGAATTCGACTGGTCCGTCATCGCCGATGCGATGCCCGCGCTGCTCGGCGGCGCGCGGCTGACGATCCTCATCACGCTTGCGGGTCTTGCCGGCGGGCTTCTCGTCGGGTTCGTTGCCGGCTTGATGCGCGCCTATGGCAATCGCCTGCTCAATGCGATCGCCTTCCTCTACATCGAGCTGATCCGCGGCACGCCGATCGTCGTGCAGGTGATGTTCATCTATTTCGCGCTGCCGGTGCTGGCCGACGTCCGGGTCAATCCGATGACGGCCGCCATCACTGCAATCGTGGTCAATGCGGGCGCCTACATTGCCGAAATCGTGCGCGGCTCCTTTCTCTCCGTGCACAAGGGGCTCAAGGAAGCGGGCCTCGCCCTCGGCCTGCCGATGTGGAAGGTGCTTGTCTACATCATCGGCCCGGTCGCCTTCCGCCGCATGATCCCGCCGCTCGGCAACCAGTTCATCGTCAGCCTCAAGGACACGTCGCTGTTCATCGTCATCGGCGTCGGTGAGCTCACGAGGCAGGGGCAGGAAATCATGGCCGCCAATTTCCGGGCGGTCGAGATCTGGACAGCGGTGGCGATCCTCTACCTGATCATGACCGGCACACTGACGTTGATCCTGCGCGTCACCGAAAAGAGGATGCGGATCCTATGAGCATCGTCGAGTTCAGGCAGGTCACAAAGACATTCGGACCGGTCGTGGTGCTGCGCGAGGTCGATCTCGCGATCGACCCGGGCGAGGTGGTGGTTCTCATCGGCCCCTCGGGTTCGGGCAAGTCGACGCTTCTCCGCTGCATCAATGCTCTGGAAGAGATCAATGGCGGCGACCTGATCGTCGACGGCATCAGCGTCAGGGGCAGCCGTTCGCAGGTTCGCCAGATCCGACAGGAAGCCGGCATGGTGTTCCAGCAGTTCAACCTTTTCCCGCAGATGACCGCGCTGGAGAATGTCGCCTTCGGGCCGCGGCGTGTCCGCGGGCTGAGCCGAGCCGAGGCAACCGAACAGGCACGGGAGCTGCTGGCGAAGGTCGGACTTGCCGATCGCGGCCATCACTATCCGTCTGAACTCTCGGGCGGCCAGCAGCAGCGCGTCGCCATTGCCCGCGCGCTGGCGGTGAAACCCAAGCTGATGCTTTTCGACGAACCGACATCGGCGCTTGATCCGGAGTTGCGCCATGAGGTGCTGCGCGTCATGCAGGCGCTTGCCGAGGACGGGATGACGATGATCGTGGTGACCCATGAGATGGCCTTTGCCCGCCAGGTCGGGACGCGGCTGATCTTCATGGAGGACGGCAAGATCTCGGTGGACGGCAATCCCGCCCAACTGCTCGCCAATACGGATAACCCGCGACTGAAGGATTTCCTGCAGCATGTCCACTGACGCCGGAAGCCTTGGCTTCCTTGAGGCGTCGGGGACGCCTTTTGACATCGGCATGACACTCGGGCGTTTCGGCGCGGGCATCGTGCACGACTATCTGGTTTCCACACCGGCCTGGCAGTCGGTTATGGCGTTTCGCGGCGACGAACGGCTGGGCGCCATGCAACTGTTGGTGAAGGAGCGGCTTCCCGATTGCTGGCTCGAACTCGAGGGCCTGACCCAAGGGCTGGGGCTTCCGCTCGATGATGTCTTCGCCTGGAACTGCCGGGGCGACGTCTGGGCCCTGTCGCCGGACGGCTGCACGACCGTGATGATCCCGGGTAGCGAACCGGTCATTGCGCACAACGAGGACGGCGATCCCGGCCTGCGCGGACATTGCGCGCTCGCCAGCATCCGGCCGGAAGCCGGGAAAGCCTTCGTGGCCTTCGTCTATCCCGGGTCTATCCCGGGTCATACATTTGCGGCGACGCAGTCGGGGCTGGTACAGGCGGTCAATAACATCCGGTCACGCGAGGCCGGTATAGGCCTGCCGCGCATGCTGGTCGGCCGCGCCGTCCTCAATTGCCGGTCTCTCGATCAGGCGGTCCGTCTCATCGAGACCGTGCCCAGAGCCGGCGCCTTCCACTTCTCGCTGGCACAGCGCGGCGACAGTCGCGTCGTCTCCGTGGAATTCACCCACCGCAATGTGTCGACGGCCATCGTCCAGCACCCGTCGTGCCATGCGAACCACCTCGTCCACAGCGCGACGGCAGGCGAACGACAGGTTGTCACGGGTTCATCTGGCGCTCGTCAGCGGCGGGGTGACACGCTCTTGCTGGCCGCGGGAGGGGAACAAGTAGAACCATTGTCCATCCTTTGGGATGAGGGCGATGGCGCGCTTCCGATCCATCGCGAGCAGCCTGACGATCCGGACGGTGAGAACACGCTGGCAACGGCCCTGTTCCGCGTCGGGTCCGATGCGGTGGGCTGGGAAGTTTACGACGGTGTCGGGAACGCCCCCAGGTTCCGCCTTAACGACGTGACCCTCTTGCAGTGACGGGGGAGCGCTAGGACAAATTGCCGGCGATGAAGCGGCGAACCTCCGCCTCGACAGCATCGGCGATTTTCGCATGCGGGCCGAGGTGCGGGGCACGCAACATGAGCACGTCCAGACGCAAGCCGCCTTCAAGTGCATCGACCTCTTCGATCCCGGGCGGCCGCTCCTGTTCATAAAGCCGTCTGGGCATCAGGCCCAATCCGATTCCTTCCCGGATCAACCCCATCTGCAATCCGGCATGTTCGATTTCGGCGGCAACGATAAGTGGGCGGCCCTCGCGTGCCAGTCTGGAGGCCAGGGCGCGGCGGGCATCGCAAGGCTCGGGGCTCAAAACCCATCGAGGTTCGCTAGGTTTACCTAACTCCTTCATGCGTTCCGACGCGCCGACGGCGATCAGGCTTTCCTTGCCGATCGGCCGGGCATCGTAGAAACGGGACCCGTCCGCCAGGATTATTGCCGCCTCCAGAAGGCCAAGGCGGTGCTGTTCGGCAAGATCGGCGCTCCAACCCGATTTCAGACGCATGGTGACACGCGGAAAGCGGGCGGCAATGGCGACTATCGTTTCGGCAAGCCGCGTGTGAGCCACGCCATTGACCAGACCGAGACGGAATACGCCACCCGGTTCGTGCGCCTTGCCCAGCGCCTTGAGATCCTCGAAAGCGTTCAGGATTTCGCGGCCCCGTGCCTGCACTTCGACCCCCACCGGCGTGAGGACAGGGGGCTTTTGCCGACGATCGAGAAGAACCAGCCCCAGCCTCTGTTCAAGCCGTTGAATCTGTCGGCTGACGGCCGGCTGTGTCAGCGGAAGCCGCCGCGCCACCTTCTGGATCGATCCTTCTTCGCCCAGGAGGACGAACGTGCGAAGTTCCTCAAGCATGATACCACAAGGCATAATCTTGTTGTTCAATATGCATTTGAAGATTGGAGCGGGCAAGCCCATCCTTGAGCCACGTTTCAAGGAGCACCGTTTCATGAGGGCAATCGTTCTTGAAGAAAGTCGCGGGCCGGATGGACTGCGCGTCGTGGAGCACCGCGGCAGGAAATTCTGATCCGGGTCGGCGCGACTTCGTTGAACTATCGGGACATCGAGATCGTCAACGGCACCTACCATACGGCGTTTGCGCTGCCGCTGGTTCCGCTGTCCGACGGGGTAGGCGAGGTCATCGCGGTGGGTGAAGACGTCACGCGATTCCGCGTCGGTGACCGCGTTTGCAGCACGTTCTGGCAGCGCTGGGTAGCTGCGCGCCCTCGTCCTCGGGCAACCAAACGCTCATCTGCGGCACGATGCGGCGGTAGAGCCGGGCGCGCGCAGGGTCCCAAGGCAGCACGTTCGCGGCACGGGCCTCGGAGAGGATACGATGCAGACGGGCACGGATGCGGTCGGGATCGCCCTTGTAGTAGACCGGCGCAGCGGTCTCATCGAAGCGTTCCACCTGTGTGTCGGCCTGAAACAGATCTGGTTGGTTGTTTCCTGCCATCGACGCCCACCGCTGCCTGATCGTGCCTGTATGACCGATCCATGACCGAGGCTTCCAACTCGACGCACTCCTCATAGGGCCATAATGCCCGGTCAGCATCAAGCGGATGTCGCAGAGAGGACAAATGCCTCGTCAAGCATTATGGGTATAGGCTATGGATGGCGACGAGCAAGACCATGAGCACGAATTACAGGTTCCGCATCGCTGACAGCTATACGCCGGACAACCTCCCGATGGAGAGGCTGGCCGAGTATATGGCTGCGCTCGCAAGGCTTCTCGGTGAACCTGCCCATGTCCATTTCGATGGGGTGCGGGCAGGATCGGCTGTGCTGGCCATGAGTGTCGACGAACCGGCGCAGCCAAAGGTGCGCGAACGTATTCAGAGGGTGCGGACCGGCGACGGCCCGCAGGATGCGTTGAAGGCATTCGGTGACCTCGACGAGTTGCTCTGCAAGGACAATGCGACCGGGGAACTGACCGACGCGGACAACGTCATCGTTCTGCCGTTCCCCGGCAGAAACAGGCCGGCTCCTCTCACGTACGGCCCCTTCAGGCAGGAGGGGAGCCTTGAAGGCCAGTTGATCCGTGTGGGCGGCAAGGACGAGACCGTACCGATCAACCTCCTCGACGGCGACATCGTCCATACTGGCCTCTATGCCACGCGCGAACTTTCGCTGGAACTGTCGCGCTACTATCTGGGGCCGGTCATTCGTGTTCACGGAACCGGTACATGGTTCCGCGAGGCGACCGGGGCTTGGCTCCTGAAGCGCTTCAGGATCGACAGCTTCGAGGTGCGGTCGAAGGCAGCCGGTGGCGTGACGTTCCCGACCCCGTTAGTGCCCTTCTGGAAGAGCGGCACGGGAACGGAGGGACAGGGTGATCGTAGCCTTCGACGCCACTGTCCTCATCTACCTGTTCGACCGAAATGCGGCACCACCGCTGGGCAGGAAGAGCGGCAAGCTGGTCGACCGATGCCCGGAACGGCTTCAACACCTGATCTCTACGCTCAACCGCGACAAGGCGAAGATCGTCATCCCGACCCCGTGTCTGGCGGAAGTTCTGGTGAGGGCGCAGGACGGTGCACCCGAGAGGCTGCGCATCCTTAAAGGAAGCAGGCATTTCCGCATCGTGCCGTTCGACGAACGTGCGGCGGTCGAATATGCGGTCACCCAGACCAGCCGCTACGAGGCTGGAACCAAGCCGCCGGCAACCACGAGAGCGAAGGCGAAGTTCGACGATCAGATCGTGGCCATCGCCGCCGTCGAAGGAGCCAGCGGCATCTACTCCGACGATTCCGATATCGTGAAACTTGCCGGTTCACGCTTCTCGGTCATTGGCATCGAAGATCTGCCGCTGCCGCCTGAGGATGCGCAGATGGATATTTTCATCGACAGCAGGTCGACGAGCGACGACGAGTCCCCTGCAGAGGGCGAGTAAATCTACCCCGCCACCTCGGCGTCTGGGTGGCCGGCTGCGAGCGCGTTCATGTAGGCGAGACACAGGTCGCGGGAGCGGTAGCTTCCCCAATCGGAAATCTCCTGCCGCTCGACGATGGGGAATGTCGAGTAGATGTAGCGTACGTCATCGCGGTCGGTGATGCCGTAGAGGTGGAAATACAGCGCATCGAGCTTCGCGCGCAGATGCAGACGCCGGTCCTCGTCCCAGACGAAGGGCGGCAGGACCTTCCCCTCGTCATCGACATGGCCCATGTCGCGCGCGAAGGGGGCCATGTCGTGAGCGGTATAGGTCAGTTCCAGCACCGCCTCGCTG
>SMEK01000780.1_pt1 | contig 12660 bp, 8 predicted proteins | sample 2456371 | NCBI WGS metagenome assembly SMEK01 (sample SAMN10132590, study PRJNA489261) | soil metagenome | isolation source: day1 antibiotic-loamy sand soil ammended with composted manure from dairy... | place: USA | collected 2015-04-01
TTCCTCTTGCTTATTGTCAATAAAATAGGCCATGAGTCTGGACATGAACCTTGCCCCAAAGTCTTTGAAAGCATAAGTGGGGCCATGGAAAAGCTCTAGGCTATAGATATTTTCATCAAGGGGTACCAAAGGCACTTCAAAATTAATCGCATCTTCCACTATATTTCTGAGTGCATCGTCTGGCACAGCCCCTTGAAGCATATTCTTACTTACCTCAAAAGCTATTTCTTGCAAAGACAAGTTTTGAATGTTCTCAAAAAATGCATTAGGCAATACAGGGATTACATAAGGCATGAACAAGCCGCCATCGTCTGGAAGTCCTTTAAATATAGCTTCTTTGAGTGAAAAATCAGAAGAAGGATTTTTGGTACTATATAAACGCATATTTTTTTTGTTGTCTTTACTAATCTAAAATTTTGGGACCTTCTATGTTGATGCCTGAGATATAAACTTCACTCTCAATATTGATTTGCTTAAATGCAGCACTCATTCGAGCCCCTACTTCTTCGGCCGTTGACATTTCAGCACTCAAAGCAAAAATAGAAGGCCCTGAACCAGAAATGCCACATCCTATAGCGCCAGATTCTAGTGCAGCAGATTTGACGGCATCAAACCCAGGGATAAGAATCGATCGAATCGGCTCTACGATCACATCTTGCATCGATCTTCCTACTAGGTCAAAATCACCTTGCATCATACCTACTACAAGTCCAGCGATGTTGCCCCATTGTTGTACGGCATCGCGCATCAAGATCTGCTTTTTGAGGATGTCTCTTGCATCCTTAGTAGCGATTGATATTTGGGGATGCACAAGAGAAACATACAGTGGCTTGGGCACTGGTATCCTCACTACATCTATTGGAGAATAACTCCTTACGAGTACCATGCCACCATATAGGGCAGGACCCACGTTGTCTGCATGGGCAGCGCCACAGGCCTGTCTCTCCCCTTCCATAGCAAAAGACAGTAGCTCGGTAGAATCCAATGGAGTGCCCAAAAGCTCATTGGCTGCAAAAACACCTGCTACGGCACTGGCAGCGCTTGATCCTAATCCACTTCCCAAGGGCATCTTTTTTTCAAGATAGATGTCGAAGCCTTGGTCAGAGTTCAAATGTTCCAAGTATTTATTGATTGCCACGCTAGCCGTATTCATGTTGGGGTCTTTAGGCAGCTTCCCGCCATCACCCTTTATTTCTACAATCCGCACTTTTCCGAGGTCATTGGGTTTGAGTACAAGCTCATCTCCCGGACTTGAAACCGCAAAACCTAGCACGTCGAACCCACAAGTCACATTGGCCACTGTAGCTGAGGCAAATACTTTAATACTTTCTTTCATTTGATTTTATTGAACTAAATGGTGTAATAAGCGAGCGATAACTGTGTCGCTTACTTAGACAAATAATTGCTAATACTGATAATCTCAGCGAAAACCCCAGCAGCGGTCACTTCTGCACCAGCACCTGGCCCTTTTATAACCAATGGCTTGTCATTATATCTTTCCGAGGTATATGCAATGATATTGTCACTTCCTGAAACGGCATAAAACAAGGAATCTGGCCCGACGGCCTCAAGTTTTATAAAAGCCTTATCATTTTCCAATCCAGCAATATAACGGAGCTTCTTGCCTTCCTTTTCAGCAGCTTTCATTTTTTCAGCCATCACCCCATCTATCTTTTCCAACTCCTTAAAGAAGTCATCCACAGTATCTGCTTCAAAACAGGCTGCTGGCAACAATGGCTCCATCATAATATCTTTTAGCTCCAAGCTGATGCCTGCTTCTCGGGAAAGAATCAATATTTTTCTGGCCATATCCATGCCGTTCAGGTCATCCCGAGGATCAGGTTCGGTATAACCCAAACGCTTGGCTTCTTTTACTACATCACTAAACTTAACATCGCCTTCGAAGCTGTTGAAGATATAAGAAATCGTACCGGACAAAATCCCATCGATCTTATAAATTTGATCGCCGCTCAAGATCAAGTCCCTCAAGGTGCTGATTACAGGCAAACCTGCCCCTACATTCGTTTCATACAAAAACTTTACGCCCTTCTTCAACGCTATTTCCTGCAGTTCGAGGTAGCGGTCATAAGAATCCGAATTAGCCAGTTTGTTGGGTGTCACTACAGAAATACTGGCATTAAGCACATTCTCGTAATAGTCGGAAATGACTTTGCTAGAAGTATTATCGACAAAGACACTGTTGGGAAGATTGAGGGCTTTCATCTTGTCCACGAACGCCGCAATGTCCATTTGCTCCCCTTTCTCCACCAATTTTTCTTTCCAATTGTCCAGCGCCAGCCCATTCTCATCAAACAGCATTTTCTTGCTATTGGCTAGTGCTACAATATTGATGTTGAGATATCTTTTTTCATAAAAGTACTCATACTGTCTTTTGATTTGTTTAAGCAGCGTTCCGCCGATCAATCCTGTACCGACAATATATAAGTTGAGACTTTGCCTGTTTTCCAAGAAGAATGTGCCGTGCAGCGCTTTGAGTGCTTTTGCTAGGTGAACTTCCTTGATAATTACAGAAACATTCAGTTCCGAAGATCCTTGGGCGATAGCCACAATGTTGATACCATTCTTTGATAGCGTACCAAACAATTTTCCTGCAATACCAGGAGTGTTCTTCATATTTTCCCCCACTATGGCTACAATAGAGAGGTTTTCTTCTATTGCCACTGGGTTAATCTTTCCTGAAGCAATCTCCAAAATGAACTCATCCTCTATGGCAGTGCGTGTTGCAAAAGCATCCTCTGGTGCAATGGCAAAGCATATGGAATGCTCAGAAGAAGCTTGGGAAATCAAGATCACATTTACTTTAGCTTTTGACAATGCACCGAAAAGCCTAGAAGCAATCCCTGGAACACCTACCATCCCTCCTCCTTGCAAGTTCACCAATGACACATGCTGTATAGATGAAATCCCTTTGATGGGCATTTCCTTGTTATTGGCCTCTTTGGTAATAAGGGTTCCCTCAAAATCAAGATTAAAAGTATTTCGTACGCGAATTGGAATGTTCTTGTTGAAGGCTGGCTGTAGTGTAGGCGGATAAATTATTTTAGCCCCAAAATGAGTCAATTCCATGGCCTCTACATAAGAGATAGTAGATAGCGAGAATGCTCGCTTTACTTTTCTAGGATCCGCAGTCATCATGCCATCCACGTCTGTCCATATCTCTATTTCGTCCACTTCAAGAGCAGCTCCTAAAACAGCAGCAGTATAATCAGACCCTCCTCTTCCTAGCGTGGTAATCTGCCCCTTCTCATTGGCACTGATAAACCCAGTCACTACTTGAAGTTCCTTGCGTTCCTGGAAGTATGCTACAATCCTTTTATTGGTGGCTTCAAAATTGATTTTTGCAGCACCATAGTTGTCATCTGTTATAATGATCTCCCGAGCGTCAAGATAATCTGCATCCAATCCAGCCTGCTTAAAAAATTCATGAATAATATAAGCAGATAGCCTTTCTCCAAAACTCATGATAAGGTCGCGGGTACGAAGAGAAAGCTCTTTCAACAAGAAGACCCCATGAAGGACATCCTCCAGCTCATTGAGTAAGAGCTTTACATGCGCAAAGGTATTACTTTGACCGTTTACCGTAATAAGTTGCTTGACAACATCAAAATGACGTCCCTCTATTTCTTTGAAAATATTCTCATACTCAAGGTTTCCTTCTGAAGCCTTTGCGCCCGCCAAGGTCAAGAGATTGGTAATGCCTGATTGTGCAGAAACCACAACAGCTACCTTTTCTCCCTTTCGTTGATAGTCAAAAACAATATCAGCAACCCGTCGGATGCTGTCTGCTGTACCTACTGAGGTACCTCCGAATTTCAGTATCTTCACGCTTATTAATTTTCTTTTAGGATTCTATATATACTGTGTGAGCGAATCACCGACCAACTTTCCCACCACAACCATTCATTCATTAGAACTCATGGCACTTATTCGATGCGAAAATAATATTTTTCTTTCCATTTCCCCTCTGGCATTCAAAGTTAATAGTTAAAAGGCTAATAACATCAAACCAAATATTGAAAAAGATCCTCTTGGTCATTAAGGTACTCGTAGTTGATTCCTTTGTCTTTCATCCGCTTTGTCAAAGATTCAAAATCCTCTTTATGATGCACCTCAACCCCTACCACTGCTGGGCCATTTTCCCTATTTGTTTTTTTCCTATACTCAAAGTGTACAATGTCGTCATTAGGGCCGAGCACATCTTTTACAAATTCACGTAAGGCGCCTGCACGCTGAGGGAAACGAACAATGAAATAATGCTTAAGCCCTTCATACAGCAGCGACCTTTCCTTGATTTCTCCCATCCTAGCAATATCGTTGTTGCTACCGCTCACGATACAGACCACGTTTTTACCAGCAATTTTATCTTTAAAATCGTCCAGAGCAGCAATAGTGAGTGCTCCAGCAGGTTCTACAACAATAGCCTCTTCATCGTACATTTTTAGGATAGTGGAACACACCTTGCCTTCTGGTACCAGTGCCACTTCCTCTAAATATTCCCTGCATAGCTGGAAAGTGATGTCGCCTACTTTCATGACCGCAGCCCCATCTACAAACTTATCGATCTTTTTGAGCGGAGTATTATGCCCATTTTCTATTGATACTTTCATAGCAGGGGCGCCCGCCGGCTCTATTCCAATAATTTTTGTCTCAGGACTAAGATGGTGAAACACTGCTCCCACGCCCGCAGCAAGCCCGCCTCCCCCTACCGGGATGAAAAGGTAATCAATATTGTCATTGACATCTTCTAATATCTCCTGCCCTACAGTGCCTTGCCCTTCTATAATTTCAAGGTCATCAAACGGGTGAATAAATGTGCATTGATGCTCTTGACAGAACTTTATTGCCTCATTATAGGAATCATCGAAGGTGTCTCCAACTAAAACTACTTCTACATGATCCTTACCAAACATTTTAACCTGCCTAACTTTCTGACGCGGGGAAGTTGTAGGCATAAACACCGTACCTTTAATGTCGAGCAAGCGGCACGAATAGGCTACTCCTTGGGCATGGTTCCCTGCACTGGCGCATACTACACCATTTTTCATAGCTTCAGGAGACATCCCAATCATTTTATTATATGCCCCTCTGATCTTGTATGACCTCACCACCTGAATATCTTCACGCTTTAGCCAGATATTCGCTCCATAAGCAGCAGAAAGGTTCTCATTTTGCATCAAGGGAGTATGCCTCACCACCTCCTTAAGTCGCTGAGCCGCTTGAGCTATTCTATTGATACTGGGATAAAGGTCGAATTGATTCATCGGTTTAATCTAAAAGGATCCTACTCGGTTTTTCATTTTCGCTAACACTTTAAAAGAAAAAAACCTTTCCATTGTTATAGAAAGGTTTTTTTCTTCATATGATATTACAAACTACCTTTCATTCAATTCCTGCTCTATCCATAATAATGGTAGAAATTGTATTGGTTGTGGTAATATGAATATAGGTAGTGTTCATTTTCACTGATTGTGCTATCTTTAAAGTGCTGCTAATCTACAAGAACTACTTGGGAAATAAAAGCAAAATGCCAGCATAATAATAATAGTGAACAAAAATTCCCCCTAAAGTCAGGTCATCTTAAATATTTTCCTTCACGAAGTTTGATTTTATAAATTAAGTCTCTAAATTAGCACCTTTAAATAAAGACAATGAATAACATATTCAACACTTACTATTATTTTTACTTTTATTTTAGATCCTCATTGAGGTTTTAAAGGGAAAAGTATTGTGTTGAAATAAAGATATACAACTACCTGAAGAGCCTCGAAATAACGAGGCTCTTTTTTTTGTACAAACTAATGGCATTCGAAGACTAAATAGCTGAGAAACATCAATGGAAATAGCCGTAGCAAATAGAATACAAGGAACCAAAGAATACTATTTCTCCAAGAAGCTGAGGGAAGTGGAACTTCTTAACAAATCCGGCAAGAAAATTATCAATCTGGGCATTGGTAGCCCTGACCTCATGCCTCCGACGCGTGCAATAGAGAAACTTTGCATAGCAGTGGGAGAAGAATGCAATCATGGATACCAAAGTTATAAAGGCATTCCTGCCTTAAGAGAAGCCTATGCTCAGTTTTATGCTAGCCATTACCAGGTAGAAGTTGATCCTGAGAAAGAAATATTGCCGCTTATCGGCTCCAAAGAAGGCATCATTCATATATCCATGACTTATGTGAATGAAGGTGATGAAGTACTGGTGCCCAACCCTGGTTACCCAGCATATGCTGCCGCAACTCAAATGGCAGGAGGGAAAACAATAATTTATGACTTGGAGCAAACCAATGGTTGGATACCCAACCTGGACAAGATCGCACAAAAAGACCTGACCAAGGTGAAACTAATGTGGGTCAACTTTCCCAACATGCCCACAGGGGCGAAAGGGAATACTTCCTTCTTTCAAGAGCTAATACAATTTGGAAAGGAACATAATATTTTAATATGCAATGACAATCCATACAGCTTTATCTTGAACGACAACCCTCAAAGCCTATTGAGTGTCCCTGAAGCCAAGGATGTAGCCATAGAGCTCAATTCTTTAAGCAAATCACACAACATGGCAGGATGGCGGATGGGCGTACTAATAGGAAAAGAGGTACATATTCAAAACGTATTGAGATTCAAAAGCAACATGGATTCGGGCATGTTTCTTCCTGTTCAATTGGCCGCCGTAGAGGCACTTCAAAGCAGTAAAGAATGGTTTGAGGACCTCAATAAGGTGTACAAAGAAAGGAGAAATAAAGTATGGGAGATATTGGATTCACTTGAATGTACTTACGACCGCGAGCAAACAGGACTCTTCGTATGGGCCAAGGCTCCAGAACATATCGACAATGTGGAAGCATTTGTAGATGAAGTCTTATACAATGGAAGGGTATTTATCACTCCTGGATTTATATTTGGCTCAAATGGCGAGCGATTTGTGCGTATTTCGCTCTGCAACAAAGTCGAGGTGTTGGAAGAAGCACTAGACAGGGTTCAATCATTAAAACAAGTTGCGAAATGACAATAACCATCATTGGATTAGGATTGATCGGTGGCTCGATGGCACTTGAGTTGAAAGCAAGGGGCTTTGCCCAAGAGCCTCATAGGCTGGTTGGCGTGGATAATAATAGCCAACATGGCAAAGAGGCACTTCGACTTGGCATTGTAGATGAACTAATGTCACTCGAAGAAGGCGTTAAGGCCGCAGGCCTTATTATCATAGCGGTACCAGTAAACCATGCCCCGCTGATCCTTCAGCAGATATTGCCCCTATTAAATGATGACCAAGTAGTGATAGATGTGGGTTCTACCAAAGGCGAGATATGCTTGGCGGTACATGACCACGAACGCAGACCTTGTTTTGTGGCTACCCACCCCATTGCAGGGACAGAAAAGAGCGGGCCTTCTGCTGCACATGTTGGACTCTTTCACAATAAAATCAACATTATATGTGAAAAGCATAAAAGCAGCCCCACAGCACTGGCCTTAGTAGAAGAATTATATGCCTTTCTAAAGATGTCAACCATATATATGGATCCGGTAGAGCATGACAAACATATTGCGTATGTTTCACACCTATCCCATATCAGCTCTTTTATGTTGGGTCTTACCGTCTTGGAGATGGAAGCCAGCGAGAAGAATATTTTCAATATGGCAGGCAGTGGCTTTGAGTCAACAGTACGATTGGCCAAAAGCTCACCCGACATGTGGGCTCCTATTTTCGAACAGAACAAGGAACATATATCCACTGCATTAGGCAGCTATATCGAACAACTTATCCTCTTCAAATCCTATATTGATGAGGGCAAAAGTGACATGACGCACATGCTAATGTCACGCGCCAATGACATCAAGAGGGTATTAGATGGGATACCTTTAAAAAGTAAAATATTATCTAACAATAACGTATAACATGATGGAGATCTCGAATATCAATCACGTGCTAGGGAAACCTGGAAGACCTATTATAATCAGCGGCCCTTGTAGTGCTGAGTCTGAAGAGCAAGTTCTAGAAACTTGTACACAAATTGCAAAAACAGGGAAAGTAGATATCTTACGTGCAGGCATATGGAAACCTCGGACCAGACCGGGTTCTTTTGAGGGAATAGGAAGTGTAGGGTTGGGTTGGTTACAGAAAGCAAAAGCAGCCACTGGCCTTAAAACCGCTGTAGAAGTTGCCAATGGCAATCATGTATACGAAGCATTGAAGTACAACATAGATGTCTTGTGGATTGGAGCTAGAAGTACAGTTAACCCCTTCTCAGTGCAGGAAATCGCAGACGCTCTAAAGGGTTCTGATGCAACCGTATTGATAAAGAACCCTATAAACCCAGACTTAGAACTATGGTTGGGTGCCATCGAAAGGATACAAAAAGCAGGCATAACCAAGATAGGCGCCATCCACAGAGGTTTCTCCAAATTTGGCGAGTCGAGGTTCCGCAACCTTCCGTTATGGCAACTTCCAATCGAACTGAAAAGAAGATTGCCTGAGATCACTATGATCAACGATCCTAGCCATATCTGCGGTATCAGGGAGACTATTCCAGAAATAGCGCAAGAAGCTTTAGACTTGAAGTTTGACGGGCTAATGATCGAGGCGCATAGAGATCCAAGCGTAGCACTAAGTGATGCCAAACAGCAGTTTACTCCTCAGCAGCTTGAAGAGGTGCTTGATAACCTGATCGTGAGAAAAGGCACCCCAGAGGATGAAAATGCGATGTACATGTTGAATATGCTTCGGAAAGAAATCGACCAATTCGATGAGGACATCATCAATCTATTGGCTAAGAGAATGAAAATAAGCGAAAATATTGGTGAGTTTAAAAAGGAAAACAACATCACCATATTGCAGCCTAGCCGGTGGGATGAAATCATCTCCAACAGAACGGAAAAAGGCACAAAGCTTGGACTGAGCGAAGGCTTTATGAATAGCTTCTTGAAGGCTGTTCACCAAGAGTCTATCAACCACCAAAACAAGGTAATGAACGCAAGCAAAAGTGTTGATGCGGTAAAATAATGAATCTATATACGATAAAAGGGCTTCTCTATTATGGAGAAGCCCTTTTTATTATGACTGTTATAAACAGTTCAAATAAATTATGTACCTATTGCCCTACTGTCAATTTTGTTGAGTCTTATTCCCTCTCTCAGCTTCCATCTCCCAGATAATTGTTTATGAGGGTTGACTTCTATTCCTAGCATACTTTGCGATCATTTTTACGTCTCCACGTGAAATCTCATTCGATCGCCGCACTTTATAAATCACCTTCCATCATATGTCTTCTGTCTGTTCGATATATAGAGATTTTTCCCTACTTTTGTGTCAAAATGTAAGGAGTGAGATATGTTCGATAATTTAAGTTTTAAATTAGATCAGGCTTTCAAAACCCTCAAAGGTCAAGGGAGTATTACTGAAATAAATGTTGCCACCACTGTAAAGGAAATCCGTCGCGCTTTGATTGATGCCGACGTTAACTATAAAGTAGCCAAACAGGTAACAGATGCCATTAAGGAAGAGGCTTTAGGAAGGGAAGTTTTGGTGGCAGTATCTCCTGGACAGCTATTGGTGAAAATCACCAACGAAGAGCTGACCAAGCTCATGGGAGGCACAAAAGAGGACATCAACTTAAAAGGCGACCCTGCTGTTGTTTTGATATCAGGTTTACAGGGTTCGGGAAAAACCACCTTTTCGGGCAAGTTGGCCAGCTATCTCAAAAAACAAGGCAGAAACGTACTTCTTACAGCCTGCGACATCTATCGCCCTGCCGCTATCGACCAGCTGAAGGTATTAGGAGAGCAAATCGGGGTTGAGGTATATGCCGAGCCGGAAAACAAAGATGCGGTAAAAATTGCCAATAATGCTATAAAATATGCTAAAGACAATAACAAAAAGATCGTTATTGTCGATACTGCTGGACGCCTAGCAGTGGATGAGGAGATGATGCAGGAGATAACAGCACTTAAAAAGGCGCTTAACCCTTCTGAAACTTTGTTTGTGGTCGACTCTATGACGGGTCAAGATGCAGTAAATACTGCCAAAACCTTCAATGAGCGCTTAGACTTTGACGGGGTGGTGTTGACGAAGCTGGATGGGGATACACGTGGGGGTGCAGCCTTGTCTATCCGAACTGTTGTGGATAAGCCTATTAAATTCATTAGTGCTGGTGAAAAGATGGAAAATATCGACGTGTTCCATCCTGACCGGATGGCCCAGCGGATTTTGGGCATGGGTGACGTCGTTTCGTTGGTGGAAAAAGCGCAGCAGACTTTTGATGAAGAAGAAGCACGCAGGCTCAATAAGAAGATTCGAAAAAACCAGTTTAACTTTGATGATTTCCTCTCACAACTAGAGCAGATCAAAAAGATGGGGAATATCAAAGACCTTATCGGCATGTTGCCCGGCATGAATAAAATGATGAAGGATATTGATATCGATGATGATTCCTTTAAACCAATCGAAGCCATTATCCGCTCCATGACCATCGAAGAACGAAATAATCCTGAAATCCTGAATGGGAGTCGAAGGAAACGTATCGCAGATGGTAGCGGCACTTCTGTCCAAGAGGTAAATAACCTCATCAAGCAATTTGGCGATATGCGGAAGATGATGAAAACAATGAACAAAATGAGTGGGTCGGGCAAAATGAGGTATTATTGATCCTGTCAGTCAATTTCATGTTAGAACAATGGCTCGATTATATCAACATGAGAAGGCAGAATGCCACATTGCCAGATGAACTAATGGGCATATATGATGAAGAAAAATATGCCCAATCCATTGCTTACCAAAAGACACAGACCAGGTTTTCTTTCATTACTTCTAGTATCAGCTTTATTGTATTCTTCATTGTTGTTTTTACAGGCTTCTTTGGGATACTTGATGAATGGCTTAGGGCTTTCATAGATAATGAGATAGCACTAGCACTGGCATTTTTTGCCATCCTTTATTTTGTTTCTGATTGGCTTAGTCTGCCTTTTCAGCTATACAGCACTTTTGTTATAGAAGAGCGTTTCGGTTTCAATAAGATCACTCCCCGTATTTTTATTCTGGATAAATTGAAAGGATATTTGGTGACATTGTTATTGGGGGGAGGCGTACTATTTATTTTCATCTGGCTCATTCTTACCATTGGTAAAGACTTCTGGTTATACTTTTGGATCATCAGTGCTATACTTATGGTGCTGGTCAACATGCTATACACAAGCGTGATCGTGCCTATTTTTAATAAACTGACACCCCTACCGGAAGGTGAGCTCAAAGAGGCCATTGAGGAATACGGCCGAAAAGTTGGTTTTCCAATAGACAATATTTTTGTGATAGATGGTTCGAAACGGTCGAGTAAGGCCAATGCTTTTTTCTCTGGAATAGGCAAAAGAAAGAAAGTGGTGCTATACGATACTTTAATAGAGGGGCATTCCAAAGAAGAGCTTGTGGCTGTTTTGGCTCATGAAGTAGGACATTATAAGAAAAAGCATATCCTCACAGGTATGATTTTATCGGTCCTACAAGTGGGCATCATGCTATTCATTCTGTCTTTTTTGATTTTCAATCCAACTTTATCAGAAGCAATGGGGGCTACACAACTGAGCGTGGCCATCAACTTAGTAGTTTTTGGGATATTGTTTTCTCCCATATCCATGATTACAGGGCTGTTTATGAATATCATGAGTAGAAAAAATGAGTTTGAAGCTGACGCTTATGCCACACTTACTTATGATGGAGCAGCTTTGCAAATGGCCTTAAAAAAGCTATCTGTTAACAATCTGAGCAATTTGCTTCCACACCCCTTATATGTATTCTTCCATTATTCACACCCACCACTTCTACAGCGACTTCAGGCTATAGCAGCAGTAAAGACGACCCAATAGGGCCTTACCTTGAGGTGAGGTATATGGGCGCTTATCCTCCCGCAATGTCCTTATCTTATTTTGCTTCTTTAAGCAGCATGTTATGTGCGTAAGTTTATTCAAAAAATTAAAGGTTTGATAAGGATAAAAACCTATAATATTACCTTCTGAATTAGTTTTATAGAAGAATATGAAAAAATATTGCTATTCCATAACCTTCATTTTTTTGGTACTGCTAAGTAGTTTCTCTGTAGAAGCACAGGATGCTAAGGCTCAACGTTATAGAGCGGATAGGTTGTTTGAAATTAAAAACTATGCAGCAGCAAGCGAAATTTACGAGGCTTTGATTGATGGTGGTGAAAGAGACGTTGATTTGTTGTACAAAGCTGGAGCAAGCTTAGTAGAATCACGGGAAATTCAGAAACAACTTAAAGCACTGCCTTATTTGGAATTTGCCTATCAAAATAAAGATGAAAAGTTGCCTCGGGAGATAGATCTATACTTGGGTATAGCCTATCATAAGTCTGCTCAGCTCAATAAAGCTTTAGAACATTTCAATGCCTATAAAAAGCAACTAGGGGCTTCCGATAATGAAGCACTCAAGAATCTCGAGAGGCATTTTACACATGCTCAAAATGCATTGGCAGAAATAACCAAAGAAAAGAGCTACAAAATTTATCGATTGGAGATGCCAATCAACTCTGAGTATACAGAATATAACCCGGTAGTGATGGCAGATGAAAGCATGATGGCATACACTGCCTTGAGACCAGATCCTCGGAGGCCACGAGAGCTAGTTGAAAATAT
>SMEK01000602.1_pt1 | contig 12591 bp, 9 predicted proteins | sample 2456371 | NCBI WGS metagenome assembly SMEK01 (sample SAMN10132590, study PRJNA489261) | soil metagenome | isolation source: day1 antibiotic-loamy sand soil ammended with composted manure from dairy... | place: USA | collected 2015-04-01
CGGCCTGCCCGGCATCGTCGCCGCCACCGCCGCCCTGGAACCCCGCCCGCGGATAGCGCTTACCACGAACGGGATCGGCCTCGCCCGGCTCGCCCCCGCCCTTGCCGAGGCAGGCCTGGACCGGGTCAACGTCTCCCTGGACACGGTGGACGCCGACACCTTCGAAAAACTCACCCGCCGCCGACGGCTGGACGACGTGCTCGCCGGGCTCGCCGCGGCCGCACACGCCGGACTCACCCCGGTCAAAGTCAACGCGGTCCTCATGCGCGGCATCAACGACCACGAAGCACCCGACCTGCTCGCCTACTGCCTGGAACACGGCTACCAGTTGCGGTTCATCGAACAGATGCCGCTCGACGCCCAGCACCGCTGGCAGCGCGCCACCATGGTCACCGCCGACGAGATCCTGGACCGGCTCAGCCAGGCCTACACCCTCACCCCGGCAGACACCGCCCAGCGCGGCAGCGCCCCCGCAGAACTGTTCCTGGTCGACGGCGGCCCGGCCACCGTCGGCGTGATCGCCTCCGTGACCCGCCCGTTCTGCGGAGCCTGCAACCGGGTGCGGCTCACCGCGGACGGTCAAGTCCGCAACTGCCTGTTCGCCCGCGAAGAATCCGACCTGCGCGGCCCGCTGCGCGCGGGCGCGAGCGACACCGAACTCGCCGAACGATGGCGGGCCGCCGTCGCCACGAAACTGCCCGGCCACGGCATCAACGACCCCAGTTTCCTGCAGCCGAGCCGCCCCATGTCCGCGATCGGCGGCTGACCACTCCGCGCAGACACCGGCGCACCCCGGCCGGGGTGCCCACGCAACAGAAAAGCGCCCCCGCGGCCTTCCCAGCCGAGAAGACCGCGGAGAGCGCTTACCCAATGGGCCGTGTCCACCCGCACAGGGCGGGGCGACTACTCCCGCTCCGGATCAGTGGGTACCAGGGCCCCGTTCGTGAGGCCTTCACGTGCCAGCCGCACCGTCTGCGACACCAGTTCCGCCGCGCGTTTCGCCTGCCGTTCGAACTCGTCCAACGTGCGGAACACTTCCCCGTAGCGGCGCTGCTCCGCCACATCCATCTGCGGCATGCGCGCCGACCGGGCATCAGTGCGGAACACGCCGCTGGCGCTCGTCGACCGGCGCACGTTCGCCGCGCTCCGCAGGAACCCGTTGAGGAAGTCGGTGTCCAACTGGTCGCTGGTGGACCGCAGCTTGTCCCCGGCCACTTCGACCAGGCCGTTGTCGATGAGCTCACCGACCCGCAGCTGGGCACCGCCCAGATCCCGGTCCCCTTCCGCCAACGCGGGCAGGGTCTGCGCCAACGCGTCGAGAACCTCGCGCAGCTCGTCGCAGACTGCCTGGTATTCCGCAAAGTGGTCGGGAACCGGTTGGACGATGTGGTGCGCCGGCGTCAAGTCGACCAGGTCGTCCAACAGGTCGATCAAGGGCACCGTGGCCTGCTGGTGCTCTGCAGGCTCCAACGGCCCTTCCAGGTCGGCATCCGACATGTCGACCATGCGCACCTCGGTGGCGGCATCCGACTCCGAAGTGGGGCGCCGCAACACCCACAAGTGCACCGGCTGGGAGTGCGCGGACGCCAACCCGGCGGGAAGCGCGATCACGTCCGTGAGCAGGCCGCGCCGCACCATCTCGGAACGGATCCGACGACCCGTGCGGCGGTAGGCGGCCGACGTGGACATGACGACAATGGCCCGCCCGCCGGGTGCGGTGTGCGCGTAGGCGTGCTGCAGCCAGGCCAGTTCAGCCTCGGCCCGCGGCGGCAGCCCCAGCTCCCACCGCGTGTCCAGCAGCAGCTCTTCACGCCCCCAATCCGCGTTGGAGGTCGGCGGGTCGCAGACGACAAGCTCCACCCGGTGGTCCGGCCAGGCATCGGCACGCAGCGAGTCACCGACCCGCACTTCGGCGGTCGTGGAGTACTCCAGCTCGGCGCGGAGTTGAGCGAGCCGAGCCGCATGCGGGTCGATGTCCTGTCCGGTGCGCTGCGCGTCGGGCGCGCCCACAGCCAGCAGCAGCGACCCCAGTCCGCACGCCGGGTCGAACACGCTGGTCGCGTCCTTCCCCGCCACCTGGGTGATGGCCCGCACCAGGCGGGACGTGGAGGAGGTGTCGGTATCGCCGCGCTGCGGAGAGTTGCGCAGCCGGTCCACCAGGGCGGTGAGCACTTCGGTGGTCGAGGTTTCCTTGGCGAGTTCCCGGGCGATCTGCAGGGCAGCAGAGTCGCGTTCTGCGTCGTCGCGCAGCGCTTCGACAATGTCGCAGATCCCCCGGGCCATCGAGTCCGGGTATTCGGCACGCAGCGCATGCCACAGCCGGACCTCCCCGGATTCCTCGTACCCCTTGTTCTGGCGGTCCAGCCAGGCGCGCACCTGCGACAGTGCGAACAGCGGGCTGGACTTGGTACCCGCGACCGGAGCGGGGAAGTCGTCGTGGCGGCGCCGCCAGTTCGACACGGCAGCCCTGGTCACCCTGGCGAGCCGGGCAATGTCCGCCGCGGTGACCAACTGTTCGTCAGCAGAGTGCGCGGTCCTGTCCATGCCACCACAGTACACGTATGTGTGCTGCGTTAACATCCATATGTTTGATGTGGGTTGCGGGTTTTGATTCTAATGTTTTGATTAATTTTATTTTTGTTCTATTGGGATGAATGAATCATTAATTGCAATCTTTATTTTGTTGGTTGCAGTTTCGAATTGTTGAATTGGTGTTTCCTGGAGAAGATGTCAATCTTGTCTGATTCCCATGTTGTTCCTGATCTTCTTGCTGTCGGTGCGAAGAGTGTCGGTCTGTACTTTGCTCGATACACCTATCGAGATCTAAGCGTTGACAGTGGTTTAAACTTTGGGGAATGAAAGATGTGAGCGAGTAGATAACATTACCAATGCTGCTCTAATAGGGCATCGAGCTGTTTATAATAATCCTAACACAGTCAAAGACGAAATTTTCTACTATATTTATAGTATTCTTCGCTCTCCTGAATATAGGAATCTTTTTGCGTCTGATTTGAAAAAGTCTCTTCCTTGCATTCCTAAAGTCCAAAACTTTTACGGATTTGTTGAGGCTGGACGTAAATCAACCGATTTGCATCTAAATCATAAAAAAGTTGAGCCTTATGGTGGTATTCTTGAGGAAGTAAAACCGAGATCTTTGGAAATTCCTCTAAGAGAACTGTACCGAGTTGCCAAGATGGAATTTCCCCGAGTAAAGGGAAAGGTGGGCCGCTCTACAATTATCTACAACACTTGGATTACGCTTCCCAATATCCCGGAAGAAGCCTATCGCTACCAGCTCGGTGCACGATCCGCAATTGAATGGATTATTGACCGCTGCCAATTTAAGACTGACAAGGCATCAGGAATCGTCAACGATCCCAACGACTGGGCTGACAATCCTCGTTACATAATCGACCTCCTCAAACGTATCGTCACGGACGGTCATGGCCCCAGAGATATAGCCGTACCACAGCAAGCATTAGGAAGGAAAATTGCTGTGAAGGAAGCTCTGTGAGGGTGTCAGAAACCGCGTTCCTTCACCGCGTCGAGGAACGCCTGCCACTCGGAGTGAGGAAACACCAGTGAGCCGAGTTCCCGATGCTTACTGTCACGGATCGCCGCCCCAGCCGCCGAGCTAGCACTGTGTGAGAGCTTGCGGGAGGGGATGGTGGGAAGGTGAGCAACTTCGACACAGGCAGCTTCACCTTGGGAATAGCTGGATTTAAACCAATCGCTCTCAGGAACAGGATGCATTTACCCTTCTCCTCTCCGATGATCACGTGCAATGCGTTCCAGCAGGGTACGAGTCGGCCGTCCTTCATCCAGACAAGCTGCGCGGAGCCGGTTGAAGATCATCCCGTACTCAGCGAGATCTTCTGAGTCTGTGAAGAACATGCCTGAGTTCTGACCTTCGATGTATACGGTGGTGATCCCATGTTGAGCAATACTCATGATTACAAACCCAGCTAGGCGCATCGCTACGTGTGCGCCTGCAGTGAAAGGCAACACCTGCAAGGTGATACCCGGTTCCTGAGACAACTCGATCAGTCGGTCAATCTGATCTGCCATCACCTGAGACGTTCCCACCTGTTGCCGAAGAGCTCCTTCGGCGATGATCAACCAAAGATCGGGACGCTCCGGCTTTGAGAGAACACGCTGACGCTCCATTCGGGCCTGGACCTCGCGGTCCACATCACTGCTGGGATGGAGTGTCGCTTCAATCACCGCGCGAGCATACGCCTCAGTTTGGGCAATTCCAGGAACGATCTGGGATTGGTAGTACTCGATCGAGGTCGCCTGAGACTCGATATTCGCGTATGTCCGGTAGCTACGCTCTAGGCCGTAGGGCTGCCATCGGTCTGGTTGCCGCGCTTCCTTTCGCAAGGAGAGCAGGCGTTCTAGTTGGTCTTCGGCCCCGTAGATCTGGAGAAGGCGCTCTAACGCGGCTGGGCCTGGGACAGCACCGCGATCTCCCGGCGTCTCCCATCTCGCCAGGCTGCCACCAGTGGTTCTGGCTGCCTTCACGACTTCGCTGAACTTGCGATCGCCGCGCAATCGCCTCAGTTCCTGCGCGAGCTGCCACTGGGCGAGTGTCGGATTGCGGTCCATCCCTGAATCCTGCCTGTTCTTCGCATGTGGGTACAACTTGGACAACTCTCAAATGAGACTTGTATTTGTAACTCTCATTCACTTTACTGTAGGTGAAAAAATGATCTCGAGAGGGGATCTCACTCTCGAGCTGCGGGAGAAAGCTCATGGCTGGAGAGCAGCAACTACTTGCAGGAACGGCGGCTTCTTGCTGTAGATCAGGCAGATCTGTATCAGGACAGCGGGAGGAAGAGCAGCGGATTGCTCGAGACAGGAACGGAGTCTAGAGACGTCGGTAATCGCGTGCTCGGATACACACGAGATTTGATCTTCCTGTCCTGATTTCCAGGTCTTCTGGGTTCCCGCGTGGCAACGGGTTCAACGTCACCAACACCAGAAACACCGCGAGAAACCGCTTCGACCTCTCCGCCACGCCGTCCTTGCCGTTCTCTACCTCTGAGCGGGACTGTGCAGCACCGCCTCACCGAGCAGGCATCGGACACGCCGCACCCGTGTCCGTGGCCGCTATGAACGATCCGCGAATCCGAACAGCGACCCGTCTTCGTGCATGGCTAGGGCTCCGGCGGGTGTTGGCCCCACCCCCGGAGCGTGGCCAGCAACCAACCGCTCTCAGACAGGAGTTGCCGACATGTCCATGATGCCGCATCATCCACCATCCGCGCCTTCCGTGAAGGGGGTTTGGCCGTGCCGGATCTACCCCGGCGACCTCTCCCACACTTCCCGGGTGCGCGCTGAGATCCGCGCTGACCTGGCCGCACTCCCGCACCTGCCCGCCGGCCTCGTTGACGCGGTGGAGCTGTGCGCCAGCGAAGCCTTCGCCAACGCTGTCGAACACACCCGCTCCGGTCAGGAAGGCGGCCGGGTCGTGCGCTCCCTCACCCGGCCCGCCCACAACCGGCTGCGTTTAGCCGTCGTCGACGACGGCACCACCGACACCACGCCCCGCATCCCCTGCGAGCGCACCGCGGCCGAATGGGTCGAAGCCGAAACCGGACGCGGCCTCCTCCTCATCGCGGCCCTCGCTACGGGGAATCCCTGCACCGGAAATAAGCGAGCAGGCCAGTAACCTCGCAGAACGGTTACACCGCAAACGCGACAACGATGGAGGACACCAGCGGCTCGTGGGTTGCTTATGGTCCGCAAACAGGGCTCCCCGAAGAACAGTGTCCACCATCGCACCAGAACCCCCGAGAGAAACCAACGCCGCGAAACCAGCACCCATCCCAGGTGGCAACGAGCGGATGATGGCGGCGAAACCGTCCGCGGAGCCCGCGAGCCCACTCCATCAGCAGCCCCGCTGAGTCTGCACGGTGGCGGCGCATACCACTTCCCAACCGGGGTAGCCGGGGCGGCACCGACAGTTGGGAATGAAGGGAGTCACCGTGCCTGGAAACAGGGAACGCGCGTTCGAAAGCACTCGCCAGGGACGGCCCGACCAACCCCCCAACATCCTGTTCATCCTCGCCGACGACCTCGGCTGGGCCGACCTGGGCTGCTACGGTTCCACCACTATCCGCACTCCCAACCTCGACCAGCTGGCCGCCCAAGGCATCCGGTTCACCCACGGCTATGCGGGATCACCTTGGTGCTCCTCCACCAGGATCAGTCTGTACACGGGGCGCTACCCGGGACGCTTGCAAGCCGGCCTCGAAGAACCGCTCGTCACCCGTTCCCCGGAAAACGGCATCCCGGAAGGCCACCCCACCCTTTCCTCACTTCTCGTTGAGGCCGGGTACGCCACCGCCATGTTCGGTAAATGGCACTGCGGCTGGCTGCCGTGGTACAGCCCGTTGCGGATCGGCTTCGAAACCTTCTTCGGGAACTTCGACGGGGCCCTCGACTACTTCGAACACGTCGACACTCTTGGCAAAGCCGACCTGTACGAAGGGGAGACCCCGGTTGAGGAAGTCGGCTACTACACGGAGATCATCTCCGAGCGGGCCGCTGAATACATCACCGCGCACCGCAACCGGCCGTTCTACGTGCAACTCAACTACACCGCGCCCCACTGGCCGTGGGAAGGACCCGACGACCACGAAGTCGGACAAGAAATCCGCCGCCGCTACCAGCAGAGATGGGAGCACTCCCCGCTGATGCACCTGGACGGCGGTTCGATCGCTAAATACGGCGAACTTGTGGAAGCCATGGACGCGGGCATCGGACAGGTCCTGGCCGCTCTCGACAGGGCCGGGGCCGCCGACAACACTATCGTCGTTTTCTCCTCCGACAACGGTGGGGAACGCTGGTCGAAAAACTGGCCGTTCGTGGGGGAGAAAGGCGACCTCACCGAAGGCGGCATCCGTGTCCCGCTCATCGTGGCCTGGCCGGAAGCGATAGCCGGAAACCAGGTGAGCGACCATCCCGTCATCACCATGGACTGGACAGCGACCCTGCTCGCCGCCGCGGGAACCGAACCGCACCCCGACTGGCCGCTCGACGGTGTGGACCTGCTGCCATGGCTGGTCGACGGCGCCGACTTTCCCGCCCACGACCTGTTCTGGCGCACCTCCAACCAGGGGGCGCTGCGGCGAGGCCGGTTCAAATACCTGCGTGACCGGCGGGACCGCGCCGTGCTCGGCAACTGGCCGCGCCACTACGGCGACTACCACCTGCTCTACGACGTGACCGTGGACGGCCGGGAACGAGCTGATATTGCCGGACAGCATCCCGAAGTGCTCGCCGAACTGCGGGAAGCCTGGGAGCGGATCGACGCGGAACTGCTGCCCTTCCCGACCACCCACGTGGGCCTGCCGCGGCCCCGCACCGAAGGAGCCCCGGCCGTGAGCGAGCCGGACTGATGCGTCTTCTCCCCGTCCTCATCGACGCGGCAGTCGTGGTGTTCTCCGTGTCCTCCATGCTGTCCGTGGGATTGGGGAACCCCGCAAGAGAGCTTGTACAGCGGCTGCGCGCCACCTCCCGCGTGGTGCGGGCCGTGGCCGCCAACTTCGTGCTGGTGCCGCTGCTCGCCGTCGCCGTGACCCGGCTGATGCCGCTCGCCCCGCCGCTAGCAACCGGGCTGCTGCTCGTCGCCACCGCGGCCGGGGCGCCGTTCCTCATCAAACTCACCGAAGTCGCGGAAGGGGAGATGGGCTCCAGCACCGCACTGCTCGTGGTGCTGCTGCCGGTCACCGTCCTCACCATGCCGATCGTGGTGCCGCTGCTCGTGTCGGGAACCACGGTTTCTGCGGGAGCGATCGCGGTCCCGCTGCTGGTGACCATGCTGCTGCCGCTCGCGGTGGGAATGGTGTTGCGGGAGTGGCGTCCGACATGGGAGCAGATGCTGCGGCCCGTGTTGACGAAAACGTCGACGGTCGCCCTGCTGCTGCTCGTGGCGGCCACAGTCCTAGCGAACTCCACAGCCATCACCGACTTGGTGGTGCAGGGGGCGCTGCTGCCCGCGCTGCTGGTTATCGGGGGCGCGTTCGGGATCGGCTACCTGCTCGGCGGCTCGGATGCCCGGTTCCGGGAGGTGCTCGGACTGGGAACTTCGCAGCGGAACATTGCGGCGGCCACCGTAGTGGCCACCCAGAGCTTCGCCGACCCCCGCATCGTGGTGATGGTGGTCGTCACCTCGCTTGTAGGGTTCGCGGTGCTCTTCCCGGTCGCGGCACTGTTCCGCAAGCGGAGGTCGTGAACAGCCTAAAACGGAATACCGGCCGGGAGGCGGTGGAAAACCAGGGCAGGGGAGGCAAGGTTTCCGACGCTTCTCCCGTCTTAGGAAAGAGACGATTTTGTGGACCTGCCAGGAATGCTGCTGAATGCCAGATTCTCTGAATAAGGTCAGACCTGCAGCATGTCTGTGTTTTGAGGCGAAAGCTCAACACCAGGGGTTTATTCCGCTGTGTCGGGGTGCGGTTACGGAAAGTTGTCGCCGGTGTGAAACGGTGAGTATGAGACATTTTCTCGTTTTTCGAGAAAATCCTGATGCGAAGCGATGTGAGAAGGGGAAACCCCTGCGGTCCCTCCTGATGGAGAGGGGTGGTGCGTTGGTGGCATGCCTGGACAGGCTGTGCCGGACTCGTGGCCGAGCCCGTTTCGGGAGGGCTGGGAGCCGTCGTCGGGAAGAGGGGCAGGAACGCGGGATTCCTGGAGTTGACCTGTAGTTATCCAGTTCTGCAGCGCTTGGATGTGGTCTTTGAGGCTGCCTTGAGTATCCAGCGCGCATGCGTAGTCGGCGCGTTCCCCGACCCCGTTCCGGGGTGCTGCCGCCGTGCTCTGGCTGCACTGCCGACGTGAGGGAAAAGCGGGCTGACTCCGTTCCCGTTGGAGGAGTTTTCGGAAATAGGAGCAGGGGGAGCGCTGCCGCGCGCACGGCGACTGGATATCCCGTTCGTTAGAGCACTACCGGAGTATCGTATTTCAGTAAACGAGGCGGAGGGAATAATGCGTGATTTTTGAAGTCCGATTCACAGCGAATAGGAGAGAGTTTGGTCCTGAGTAAGGAGATGAGGGTATGTCTGGTCGTGTGCTCCTTTTCCGGAGCGTGATGAGTGTGTTTTTGTCCAGTGCCGCCGCCGTGGAATCCGGGGTTTGATCCGTTGCGGTACTCCCGTGTTCTGACTCCTGGCGGTGAGCGCTGCGGAGGGTGCGTCCAGTAAGACGGACCGCAACACGCTTACTCTGCTGGGGGCGAGGGGAGCGCGTCCCGTGCCCTGGGCGGGCCAGCGGGTTCCGTCAGCGGGAGAGGTCGGGGGAGTCGTGCCGGCCGGGGTAACCCCGCAGTCTCCGGTGCAGCGCTGCACCGCGCCATTGCCCATTCGCGGAAAGTCGCGGGCGCGAACCCGAGAACTCCACGGCCTCCCCAGCGCGTCGCGCAGCCCAAAAGAGAAAAGCTCTGGGGGGTATATACCCCCCAGAGCTTTGTCAGCGATTGTCCGCCCTCAACACCAACACTTGAGATCGCTGACGGGATCTATTGTGCCGCACTATCTGCGCTGCTTGCACACTTTGGGCGTGGTTGTTGATTTTTTAGCGATGAAGGATGTCACAGAGCGCTAGGCAGTGCCGCGGTGGGAAAATCGCGTCTCCGACGAAAAGAAAACGTGTCTTGCATCTCGTGAAAGAGAGATGCGAAAGAAGTCACCGAGACACTCAAACTTTTTGTGAGTGAAGTGTGGCAGTGTGTCACACGAGGGGAGTGGGTGTCGAAGGCACGGGTACTCCACGGGGCCCACAAGCGAAGCGACTGCTCTGCTTGTCCAGGCTGTCACGCGATCGGGAAGCGGTGAGCGACCCGACCCACCACCCCAGCGCAGGCAAGACGGCCGGCCGGGTACGGCACCTGCCAAGGTGTACCGCCTCAGTACGCCCCAAGCACAGTCTTGGCGTCGACAGCAGACTCTCCAGCCTGCGGCCATGCGGCCGCTGAGGCCTCCCCACTGGTCGACAACAAGCGCAAAACCCATATTAAGGTCTTTTGGTGTCCTTAATGGTCCATAACCGCAGTACAGATGGGAAAATGCGGTTTCTGGCCTCTGAGGCACCCGTGAAGCGCTGTCGTCCCACCGACACAACCCCTCACTGCCCTCGAAACCAGCCATGCCGGAGCGTTACCGCAGCATCGTCGACGTCCACGTGATCCTGCCGCGCAGGGAAAATCCTGCTCATCGAAGGCAGAACACCGGATACTGCGACGGGATGCTGCGCCTTCCTTCAGGCCACCTGGAAGAAGGAGAACCCCTCCACCAGGGCGCGGCCCGCGAACTTCGAGAAGAAGTCGGCATCACCGTCGACCCCGACACGCCCCGCCTCGCCACCATCGTCCACCACTATCGACGTCCCGGACGAGCGCGACTCGGCGCGTTCTTCGTTGCCACCCACTGGGAAGGCGAACCGGTCAACGCCGAACCGCACAAGTGCGGCCCACTCGTGTGGGCCGATCCGCACCACCTGCCCGAGAACACCATTGACTATCCAGCCCAAGGGATCCGCGCCTGGCTGGAAGGCCACGGATACGTTCCCCACAACTGGGAGCGATCACCCACCGCACGTTGATCGACATCGGGTGGCGGTTCGTAGCGACGGTGACACGCCATCCAGGTCGCAGCCCTCCCTGCCCGTCGAGGCGGTCAGGTTGAGAGAGTCAGAGTCACAGTCCCGACAGCACTTGGTCGTGTAACGCTCGGTGTTGCCGTGTGTGGCCCGGGCAGGGGAACTCTCGCTGATCCGCTGCCGCACGTGCAGGGGAGAAATAAGGATCGTCCCCACCGGGAAGCAGGCGTCGTTGGCCTCCACAGAGCCGCTCCGCAGTGCCACGCCTGCCGCTGAGGAAGCGCACGTGCGTAAGCAGACGCAACCAAGGTGGAGGGGAGCTCGCAGTCCTCGCCACGCTCCATACGCTCGTCATGCGGCGGACAGCGTCGCCGTCCAGAATGAGGGAAACCACGAACCAAGCAGAGCCTCAAACAGACAAGCCAGCCGGGCGGGCTCCCGCAGTCCGCAGTGGGGGAGAGGGCAGGTCTGCTGGAGGCGCGGAAGCCCCAAGAGAAGGGAAGATTCGCGGCTTTCGCGGCGTTGATCATTAACCCCGACGGCGGACGTCCGCCGCGACGACCAGGCCGTGCCCCGCGGCGTGCCCGTGCGGGGCAGCCAGGCACCGGCCCCATCAGCACCCCGTCCACACCCTTGGCACCTGGGAGCGTGCCGTGCCCTGGGCACCGCCCGCGGGTGCGCCTCGGCAGACCACGGGTAGGGGCGGGGAAAACCATTTGCTCTGCAAAGGCGGATCTGGCGTCATAGTGGGGCGTCTGCCCACGCTGCAGCAGTCGGCATGCTCCCGTGTCGTCACCCATGAGGAGGTAGCCCATGGCTTACACCGAGGTTTCCGGAAATCGGGTTCCGATCCGCATGTGGACCGACCCGAACACGGTCGAACCGCAAGCCATGGCCCAGCTGTACAACGTCACCAAGCTGCCGTGGATCCACGGCTTGGCGGTCATGCCGGACGTGCACTACGGGAAAGGCGCGACCGTGGGGTCGGTCATCGCGATGCGGGACGCGGTCTCCCCGGCCGCGGTCGGGGTCGACATCGGCTGCGGCATGACCGCGGTACGCACCTCGCTGCGCGCCGAGGATCTCCCCGACGACCTGCGGAAGCTGCGTAGCGGCCTGGAAGAAGCAGTGCCTGTGGGCCACGCCTCGCACCGCACCCCGGTGGATCCGCGCCGCCTGCCCGAGGTGCGCAGCCGCGACTGGGACGAGTTCTGGGACCGTTTTGACACCCTCACCGACCGCGTGCAGAGACTGCGGGAGCGGGCCCTGCACCAGCTCGGCACCCTCGGCGGCGGCAACCACTTCCTCGAAGTGTGCCTTGATGAGAACGACGCGGTGTGGGTGGTGCTGCACTCCGGGTCCCGCAACATCGGCAACGAGCTTGCCCGCTACCACATTGAAGAAGCCCAGAAGCTGCCGCACAACCAGGACCTGCCCGACCGGGACCTTGCGGTGTTCCTCACCGGCACCCCCGAAATGGAGTCCTACCGCAACGACCTGTTCTGGGCGCAGGAGTATGCGCGGCGCAACCGGGACGTGATGATGGGCTTGGCGTGCGCGGTGATGCGGAAACAGTTCCCGGGGGTGCAGTTCCCCGAGTGGATCTCCTGCCACCACAACTATGTGGCTGAAGAAACCTACGACGGCGTGGACCTGCTGGTCACCCGCAAGGGCGCGATCCGCGCCGGCCGCGGCGACCTGGGGATCATCCCCGGGTCGATGGCGACAGGAAGCTACATTGTGCGCGGCCTCGGCAACCCGGCGTCGTTCAACTCGGCGGCCCACGGCGCGGGACGCAAGATGAGCCGCAGCCAGGCCCGCAAGAGGTTCACCCAGGCGGATCTGATCAAACAGACCGAGGGGGTGGAGTGCCGCAAGGACACAGGGGTGATCGATGAGATCCCCGCGGCGTACAAGGACATCAACGAGGTGATCGCCGCCCAGACTGATCTTGTGGAAGTGGTGACGCACCTGCGGCAAGTGGTGTGCGTC
>SMEK01000603.1_pt1 | contig 12580 bp, 10 predicted proteins | sample 2456371 | NCBI WGS metagenome assembly SMEK01 (sample SAMN10132590, study PRJNA489261) | soil metagenome | isolation source: day1 antibiotic-loamy sand soil ammended with composted manure from dairy... | place: USA | collected 2015-04-01
GTAAGCAGGATCGGCGTTTCAATCTCGCCCAGCTCCCGCACCTGGGTGATGCCGGCCAGCTTGCCGAACCCGTTGCCGACCACGATCGCCGCCGGCACCCGCTGGCGGAACATGCTGCCGGCATGCGGCACGATCGCGGTGACGCCGGTGTGCAATCGCGTGCCTTCGACCAGCGTGGCATGACCGACACCGACACCATCGACATCGGTGATCGCGTTGTGCGGCCCCGGCTGCATCGTGCCGATGACCACGCCGACATCGCGCGCGCGCGGACGTTGTTCGGCGACGGCGCCCGATGACGCCGCACTGGCGGCAATGAACAGGAACAACAGCGGGCACCAGCATTTCATCATTCGATTCCTGCGATCACGGCATGGCGATTACAACATCAACGAGTCGGCAGCGTCCGCGCCGCGGTGCATGCTTCACATCGACTGACACATCAGACACCGATCCATGCTGGTTCAGACGTCGCCGGGGACGCATCGGTAGAAACCCCTATTCCACACGCACCGGCCTGTTGCCAACCGCGCACGGCAAGCCGCCGGAAGTCGAACGGCTGGCTGCACAACCCGTTATCGCCGGGCCAGATCGGCATGGGAATCACAACCCTGGCGGCCAGTAGACATCGTTGTCAAACATGACCATTTCAGCGATTTCCGGTCTGCATGTGGCGATCGCCAACCCCGGCCCGTGCAGCCGCATCCTGTGCCGCCCGCCTGGTTACGACGCACCGACCATTTGCTCAAACGTCCATCACCAATGCAATTCTTGAGCCGATCCCCCGTATTGGCCACCAAGGTCGCCGACGCCAGAGGCGGCTTTTGCACGCACGATCACGCTTTGAAAATCAGCCTGTAGACAACGTTGTCATTTCGGTCTAGTACGAGACAGGCACGTTCACGACAAGCGGTAACCGCCAGGAGGCACAAGGCGACGGGATCCCCACCCTGCGGCCGATGGAACCCGGCCGGGCAATTGCCTTGATAACCCACCGAAGCAATGCAATTCCTTCAGGAGACGTCTCATGTTTGTGAAAGGATCAGCTGTGTACTCGGGCCTGACCTTGAGTGCGTTGGGAAGTGTCATGGGCAGTGGTTTGTCGATGGCGTTACTGGCCGCCGTGCCGGTGCAATCGGTAGTGGCCCAATCCCTGCCTGCCTGTGCCGCGGCATGGAATGCAGGCGCCGCTTACGGCGGCGGCAGCGTGGCCAGCGAAAACAACACCAACTACCTCGCGAACTGGTGGACGCAAGGCGTCGATCCCGCCACCGCGAACGGCCCGGCAGGCAGTGGCCAGCCCTGGACTTCCCAGGGCACATGTGGCAACTCATCGGGATCGGATCCAGGGGCAGACTCCGATCCCGGCAGTTGCGACGCCAGCTGGAACGCAGCCACCGCCTACAACGGAGGAGCCGAAGTCAGCGAAAACGGCGTGAACTACGTGGCCAACTGGTGGACGCAAGGCGATGATCCCGCCACGCACAGTGGCGCCACCGGTTCCGGCCAGCCCTGGGCGGTAGTCGGATCATGTTCCGGCTCTGGTGGCGATACCGGCGGCGATACCGGCGGCGGCGACACGGGTGGCGATGGCGGAGACGGCGGGGACGGCGGCAATCCGGGCGGTGGCTCAGGTTCGGCCGATGGCCTGCTGTTCAGTCCCTACAAGGACGTCACGATCAATCTGAACTGGAACACCAACACCATGCGGACCGCGGTCACCGGCACGCCGATTCCGCTGGTGGGCCCGGGCAGCCTGGTCGCCACCAGCCTGCCCAACCTGGGCGCGGTGACCCTGGCCTTCGCGTCCGGCGAATGCGGCAGCGAAAGCTGGGGCGGCATTCCGGCGGCGAGCTTCGCCAGCGCAAATATCCAGCCGCTGGTCGACGCCGGCGTGGACTACGTCATTTCGACCGGCGGGCAAGCCGGCTCCTTCACCTGCTCCACAGCCTCAGGCATGGCGCAGTTCCTTGCGCGCTACATGTCACCACGCATGGTCGGGGTCGATTTCGACATCGAGGGCGGCCAGACACAGACGCAAATCAACAACCTGATCGCCAACGTCGCCTACGCGCACACCCTGTATCCGGACCTGCGCTTCTCGTTCACGCTGGCCACGCTGGCCGCCTCGGACGGCAGCCACGGCGGCCTGAATGGCGTCGGTGACATGGTGGTGCGCGCGGTCAAGGCGGCCAACGTCCCGAACTACACGGTCAACCTGATGGTGATGGACTTCGGTGCGGCCAGCCCCGGCGTCTGCGTGGTGTCGAACGGTCAATGCGACATGGGCCAGTCGGCGATCCAGGCGGCGTTGAACCTGCAACACACCTACGCCATCCCACCCAGCCGCATCGAACTGACCCCGATGATCGGCTTGAACGACGTCAACACCGAGACATTCACCGTGGCCGACGTCGACACGGTGACCAACTACGTCGTGAACCAGGGCATGGCCGGCCTGCATTACTGGTCGCTCGATCGCGACACGCCATGCCAGGGCAACAACAGTTCCGCGTCGCCGATCTGCAATTCGGTCAACGGCACCTCACCGCTGCAATACACCCGGCGTTTCCTGCAGGATCTGGGCCGCTAGTAGCTCCTTGTCCGCTCATTCTGCGCATGGAGCCGGACTCCATGCGCAGAATCCGTTCCGGTCCGCCGCTGGCACCGAACAATGACCAGTGCTTCCGGGTCACCGTCCGCAAAACCCGGCAGGCACAAAAAACCCCGCAATTACGCGGGGTTATCTGTCCCTTCGAGCTTCAACGATCCTTGCTGAAACCCTTCATTGGTGCCCAAGAGGGGCCGCCTGATCGGCATAGATGCGCACGTTCAAGCGTTGCGTGTGCATATTTCGGGGCATCCCACCATAAGTGGCCGATAGTCCCTGACAGGGACTCGAACCCGCGAAAATGCGCCCAGGTCATCGGCTGTCGCGATGTACCGCCGCCAGACTCACCGGGCGGGACCATATTGCTGGCGTCAGCAAAATGGTGCTGTCGGCGAATACCGCCCGGCATCGTCCGAGGTTCACTCGTCGTACCGTGGGTACATCGGGGTCATCATCGGGGCGCTGTAGCTGGTCAGTACCGTCGGTGACGTGCTCCACGTCAGTGCATTATCAGTCGATGTGGCCGTTTTGAAGGTTCCCCCGGCTGCCGGCGAGATAACTCCCCACTTGCCATCCTTGTCGTAGTTGAAGCAGTTGTCTGCTCTAGCACTCGTCCAGCCATCCAAGACCAACGTGCCCGGATTCCCAACTGCCCGGTAATACCCATCCGGGTAGGCTTTGATGAGCCATACCCCTTCGGTGCTATAGCGTGATCCATAACTACCCGCGACCTGCCCACTGATGGCCTGGGTAATTCCGTAGGTGTCGCTGTAATAGATGCGATTGTTGGTGTTGCCATCGTAGCCCGTCCAAATGATTCGCCCGCTTTCACTAATATCCATTTGTTCGCCACGATTCGACCAAGTCGGCCCGGCCAGCGTGTAGGTTTTCGACCACGTAGCGCCTTCATCTGTGCTCAAATACACGTAATGCTGGTCGTAAGCGGCAATGGTGTGATCGATCGGGTTGACGATCCCCACCGTGGCGCCGGCAGGCAGGTTCGGAATCGCAGTGAACGTGATGCCATCGACCGAGCACAGCCGCCCACTCGACGTGTAGAACTTGTTGCCGTTATGCAGGATGCGGAAATTCGGCAGCGTGCCACTGACCAGCTGCCACGTATTGCCGTCGTCGAAGGACACCGCCGACGATGCCCCGGCATGCAGGTACACAGCGCCGTTCACCGACGAGACCGTGGCGATGGTGCCGACACCGGCGGGCTTCGCAGATACCGCGCCCGTTAGCACCAGCGGGTCAGCCGTGATCAGGTAGCCGCCGTTGACCGGTCCGATAAGCCACTTCGGCGTCCCACGCACCAGAATCCTGCCCTTCCAGTCCGCCGCTCGGCCGCCCGCATCATGCACGCGCAGCCACAGATTGATCGTCCCATCATCCTTCGTACCAATGATGGCCGGCGCATCCCATGTTGCATCGTCGCAGTACGAATGCCCTGCGCCGGTCGCGGTGAGCCACACGGCCAGCCGGGCCGACTTCGTGCCGGGCGGCCCTTTCTCGCTGCCGGCCGAATTCGTCCACTTGCCATTGTGTGCGCGGGTCTTGATCAGTTCGCCATAGGACGTGTCGATCAGTTCGCCGTCCGCGTCGTACCAGTTCAGCCGCACCTGGCCGCGCGAGCCCTTCGGCGTGCCACCGCCGGGGTTGTAGAGGATCGTTGCTTTGAAGTTGATGCGCTGGCCCGGGTACGCCACACAGGCCTTGTCGTTGAGCAGCACGCACTCGATGCCGCCCTCGCTGCCCAGGCCCTTGCCGCCAGCCCAGTAGGCGGCGTAGCTGCCGCTGTTGTGCTGGCCATTGGTTACCACCGGCGCGCCGCTGCCGCCGGTCGTGCTGTACGTCCAACCGGTGAGGTCGCCGGCCTCAAAGCCAGCATTGTCCGGCGGCGAAGGGGTTTCGCTGTACGCCGGCCAAGCCACTACGATCTCGCTGGTCGCGTTGTCGACGTACACCTGCCCACCGGGAGGGATCACACCTTCCAGCACATCCACCGAGCACGCGCCGATCGCATTGTGGATCTGCAGCCGCTGGTTGTATTCGAGCAGCACTTTCGCGTTCGGCAATGTGCCGGTCACGTACAGCGCTAGCTTCCCAAGCTGCTGGGTCAGGTCGGGCCGGTCATAGAGCTGGTTGCCGCGACTCATGCGCGCTGCCCGATCAGTTGGATTTTCAGACCCTTGGCCAGCGCGGTGCCGACCTGGTCGATATCGACGGCAATCAGGTCGCCGTCGCCCAGCACGGTGTCCGAAATAACCGGTGGCGTGGCCGCGGTGGTGCTGGTGAATTCGGCGTTGTCGATGGTCAGTTTCGTGGACAGGATCGATGTGCCGTTCTTGTTGACGTCGAACGTCAGCACGGTGCCGGCGGCTTGGGCCACGTTGACCGTCGCGCGCACTTCGGAGAGCAGGAAGCCGTACGGCATGCGGAACCGGTATTTGTCCGTGCCCGTGGCCAGGTTCGTGGTGGCTTCGTCAGAGCAGACAAGTGTGAAGCACTGCACTTCCGGCGTGCTGGTCGCCGCCAGCAGGTCGCCGCTGATCGCCCACTGGTCGGCATCGGCGCGGATGCAGGAAGCGGTGATCACCGAGTTGACGTCGCGGGTCTTTGTTTCGAACCCCGGCGATGGCAGTAGCGTGCCGCCGGCCTCGATCGCGAGCGTGACCTTGCCGTCGCCCAGCTGCATCACGCTGAAGAACTCGCCCGCCTTCCAGTCGTTCGCAGCGCCGGTGTTGGCCCGGATCGTCACGGTCACATCGAAATCCGACGTGATGGCAATGATCGTGTTCATGTAGCTGTTGTCGATCGTGGTGCCGTCAGTGTTGTTGACGATGGTGACCGGGCCGCCCACGGTGGTGATCGGCGTGGGGCCGGTGTAGGGGCGTGCGTAACCGCGCAGCACCGAGAAACCCTCCGAACCATCGGCGGGTGCAGTGACGAACCGCATAACTGAATCTTCCGGGTCGGCGCCGATCACCACGGTGAAGTCGTCGTAGGGCTCCTGCACCAGGCCGTCGATTGCCGTGTCGTAGAACAGTGGGTCAGAGACGTCCGCGCCCGGGATGGGGATGTCCTTCGTCACCCCGTCGCCGGTCCAGGTGAAGATTTGCGGCGAGACGCCCACGCCGCCGCCACCATTCTCCGATTCCTCGATGGCGATCAGCAGTTGCCGTTTGTTGATGGCGTCGGTGTCGCTGATGCCGTCGCCGAGCCGGATCAGCCGATAACCTTGCGCATCCCACACGAACGCGTCGGTACCGGTCGGGTCATCGATGAGCTGTAGCGTCACCGAGGCCAGTTGCTGGATCATCATCACCGGGTCGTCCTGGTCGATGTTCAGCGTGCTGGCCAGCAGGTCGCCCAAGTTCTGGTAGCTGATCACGCGTTCGAACGCCATCCAGCGCCGCATCACCACCTTGGCGCCGTTGGCCGGCAAGAAGCCAGACAGGAAGGTGGCATTGCCGCCCGCGTCGGTGAGGCTGTCGACCGTGTAGTGCGTGCCCAGCACTCGGCCCAAGCCGTTCACTGTCACCCGCAGATCAGACGCACGGGCGATCTTGAAGCCGAACGGGAACACCGATGTGCTGCCGTTGGCCGTGGTGGTGGTGATCGGGGTTTGTGCGGGAACCGTCATGGGATAGGCCTGGCGTGGACTGGCTCCATGGTGCGCAGTAGGCCGTTCGGGTTCCCGACTATTTCGCTTCGCAACTCACCGCGTCGACGCGGGCGGCACGCTGGATCCACTGCACGAGGCGGCACATGCGCGCGCTGCACGCGCTGTAAGCAGCCAGGTTCAGATCCCGGTTGCCCTGAATGTCCCGCACCTTGCGTGTCGGGATCAGTTCCGGCGCATCGCACAACTGCATCAGCGCGTCACTGGGAGTGACGGTCTGCACTACCGTTCGGGTGGTTACCTGCGGCGGGGCATGGCGTACGGTCGAGCACGCAGCCAACGTCAGCAGGCACAGCGGTATCCAGTAAAGCCTTAGCCTGCGCATTGCGCACCTCCAGTTCGGCGATCTTGTTGCGTATGGCTTTGCCGGTGCTTCCGACCTTGGCCAAGTCGCTGTTGAGTCCCGTGATCGCCCGACTATCGAGCTCACGTAAGCGGTTGAGCTCGGCAATGGCCTCGTCCTGCTGCTTGTTCGCTGCGACCTGCGCCCTGATCGTGCTGGCCGCATCCTGCAGATCACCGGACAACGAGACGATGCGCGTCTCGGCCTGGGCAATGCGTGTGCGGTTGTAGAGGACCGTGCCGGCGAGCATCACCACCGCCGCCAGCAGGGCATACTCGATCAATAGGCGCACGTGCCCCAGCGCCCAACTAATCGCCTTACGGATGAAGGTCATCATCTTGGCTCCTGTTGAGTCCGAGCTTCTTCCAGACAACACGCTGCAGCACCTGGATCGAGGCGGTGGCGCCAAGCCAACCGCTCACGCCCACCGTCACGGCAGTCCATTGCTGGCTCAAGCCGAACGCTTGGCATATCCACATGGCGAACAGGCCCACCAGTCCCGCGGATAGCGCCTCGACGATCGCGCGCAGGTAAGACACCTTGGCGCCCGCGTCCATCGTGCGCAGGACGTAGCCGAGCGCACCGGCCACCGCGGCGAAGGCGAAGTAAAAACACGCCTGCAGCCAGCCATAGTTCGGGGGAGGCTGTTCGATCATGCGACGTCACCGCCCGCTGCCTTGTAGACCGCAAGCAGGTTTTTCAGCTCGTGCTCGTGCTGGCCATAGCCGGCGCCCGGCAGGCTGGCCCAGATGTTCGACACCTGGGCGATCGCCGCGACGATATGCCCCGTCTCGACCAGCGGCAATGCCTTCTGTTCGCGCAGCTGCTGGATCGCGTACAGATCCTGGCTCACCGGCCCGAAGTCCGGCAGTTTCAACAAGTCGCGGTAGTGCGGCCAGTAACGGGAAAGGATCTGGTAACGGCCGGCCGCCGTTGAGTTCAGGCGGCGGTTGTATACGCTCGGGTGCGTGGCGTAGCTGTCGAACAGCAGTGGCGCGCGCGACGTCGACCCCACCAATACGTCGTAGCCGTCGTCGGAGTGCGCCAGCAGCGCCGGGCCGATTTCCGACCAGGCCAGCATGTCGAGGAAGGCGCGGCCGTTCGTGCTGGCCTGTTGTGCGGTAATGCGTGGCATGGCGCGCCCTTTGGTGGGGCAGGCTCAGCGCTCGAATTCCACCTCGAACTCGCCCGCGTTCTGGCGCCAATCTTCACGGTCTTGAGGGGTCGGATTCCCGACTATCTGCCCAATGCGCTCCGGGATCTCACTGATCGCGCCGGCGCTGGCGTCGAGGAAGTCATCCGGCTGTTCTTTCACAGCCGGGTTCCAGTCCTTCATCTGGTCCCACAGCGGGCCCTTCAGCACGTCGATGTGCGCCCACAGTTGGCCACGGGTCAGCAGCAGCGGCTCGAAGGCTTCAAGGATGCGCCTGTTCTTGTTCTCGACGCTGTGTTCCTCGCGCACGCCGCAACGCAACCGGCGTTGCTTGAGCGCTGCCTTGAGCACGGCCGGGCCGAAGCCACCGATGCCGTTGGTCTCCAGCACCACGCGCGAGAGCGCCAGCGCTTCGACCACATCGCAGATCTGCCACACCTGCCCGCCGATGATTCGCTTGCCATCCGGAGTGGTCTCGGCCACCTCGCCGGTCAGCTGCGCGAGCTGGTGCAGGTAGCGCCGTCCGATCTGATCCTGCAGCACCACCGCCAGCACTGACGCGTCGCTTTTGAGCTTGCCGCTGGACGGGTCCCACCGACACGAGGCGCCTATGATCTGCACGCTGCCCAGCCACATCGACACCGCGCCATTGGCTTTGCGGATCTCCGGCGCGACGGCGTAGGGCGTGATGCGTGCGGGGTCGAGCCGGATCTCCTCGATCGGCTTGGCCTCCAGCATGTACTGCGAATCCCAGCCGTTGAGGGTCCGGGTCTCCTGCCGCTTGAGCAGCACCTCGTGGCGACTGAATCGCTCCGGCCAGGCGTTGCCGGAATAGATGTCCAGCACCGCGGCCGGTGGCGTGTTGAACACAAGATGGGCACCGTCGACGCGATAGTCGACATCCTCGACCAGCAGGCGCGCCGCCTTGTGGATGCCGACGAACACGTACAGGCCGTCGTCGTCTGGCGTGAACCCGATCTTGTACCGGGTGCGCGTATCGGTCTGCAGGTAGCGCGTGGCGTGGGCAAACAGCGGGATTTTCAGCACGGCAGCACCGCCTTCGATTTGCTCGATGTAGACCGAGTCATGGGTGTGAGGTGTGCCGACCCAAGTCTTTTGCCAGCCGGGCACGAGGATGTGCGTGGATTCTTCGGACTTCAGACGCAGGTTTTGCCGCGCCTCGACGGTCTTGATGTTCTTCGGCACCTCGACGTCGTCGAAGTCCGCGTCATCGGCGCGCGAGCCCGTAGCGTTGGAGTTGATGCCCACCGCTTCCATGCTCGGGTTGCGCGCGTCACTGGCGCCGTTCACCCAGAAGGATTTCGCGCCCGGCTTGCTCGGCAGCATGCCGGCGCACAGCGGATGACGGCGCAGGACGTTGAGCGTGTCGCGGGTCAGCTTGGTGGCCAGCTTGTCGTCAGCGGCATAGATCACGCTGCGGTTGTCGCGGTTGCGGTACAGCTTCCATGCCTTGTAGCAGGCATACACGGTGGACTTGGCCGCACCGCGAAACACCATCAGCACGCGCACCGGGTCCGTGCAGGTCTCCAGCCAGACGCACATGCGCACGTGCAACAGCGGCACCGTCCAGTGCTGCACCTTCGCCCACATCAGGAAGAACGTCAGGAAGCTGACGTCACGCTCGGCCATGTCACCCCGCCTTGGCACCGGACTTCTTGGAGAGCCGCCGCAGCAGCCGCTTGGCCTCGCCCTCGGCCTGGGCCACCTCGGCATCCAGCAGCCCTTCGCCCGTCTCCGGCACGTTGGCGCCCGGCGTATTGCTGGCGCTGTTGCGCTGGATCATGCCGATCAGCGAGCCCACACGAATGGTCAAGCTGATCGTGGCCACGGCGTTCTTCTTGCACCAGTACCTGTCACCGCGCTGCTGCTGGGTCAGGTCTTTCGACTCGATGCCCGGCGCCGTCCACGTCGCGGGGTCGGCCTCGGCCAGCAGCGTATCGGTCAGCTTCTCTTCCAGCGCCTGCAGGCGGTGGTATTGATCGTCGCGCATCACTTCTTCCCCACGGTGTCGAGGTTCGGCGCACGCTTCGGCGCGACCTGGTCCGGCTCCCACCATGAGGTGCGTTTCTGCTGGCGTGCCTTGGACTTCATGCGGGCAAGATAGCCCGGGCTGAAGTAGTCGGACAGCTGGTTGAAGATCAGCCGATCCATGGCGGCACGGGTGTACCAGAGCGAACCGCCGGGTACGTAGGACTTCACCGTGCGCACCACAGATGCGCCGGTCGGGCGAAGCTTGCGGGCCAAGTCGGCATCGGGGTCGGTGCCTTGCGCTACCAGTTGCTGGCCAGCGTTCAACAACACGCCGACGTCCTGCCCCATCGGGCCAAGCACGGTTTCCGCCAACGTTGACCCGCGCGAACCGCCATAGGTGTTGATCAGGAAATCGCCGTAGATACCGAGGCCGCCGCCGGTGATCAGTGCGGCCATCCAGTTCTTGCGGCCGGCGGCATTGTCCAAGTTCAGTGATCTCGGGTCGCGTCCGTTGATCACGTCGCGAATGCCGTTGGCCACCGCCCCCAACACGGTCGAGGTGGCGATCAGCGCCGCCATGTACGCCGCTGAACCCTGGTTCGTCTCGAAACCATGCAGTGCCCGCTTGATATGCGCCTCGTACATTTCGAAGCTGAAGGAACGAAAGGTGGTGAAGCTATGCACCAGAAAGCCCTTGATGCCGTCATCGTTGATGTCGGCACCGGTATGCAACCGTGACTTCGCATGCGGCTCGATCACCGCCCGGTCCTGTTCACCGAACACAAACGCCATCAGGTTGGCGGCCGCCTTGTCGCGGGCCAGATCAGGATGCTCGTTGGTGACCCTGGCCACATCAGCATCAGGGATGCGGTAGATCTCTTCCGGCGTGATCAGGGTGTGGTTGCCGGCGAAGTCGTCCGGCTGCGCCAGGCGCATCAGCTGCCAGTCCGCCTCGGTGATGCCGGAGTACTTCAGGAAGCGTTGGTCGGCGTCATTGAGTGCTGCCATCGTCGAGTGGTCACGTAGCGCCTTGCCGATCTGGTCCATCATGCCGTAGCTGAACGCGCGTCGACGCGCCTCGGTGAAGTACGGCAGCAGCGTGACCTTCATGAAGGTGTTGGTCAGCTTCGATGACCAGCCATGCCCGCCGGCATCGTCGCCGTACCGCGCCAGCTGCTGGGCGTAGGTGCGCACCATCAGGCCAGCGGACTCCGCGCGCTCGCGATCACCGCGGGACAGCTTGTGGCCGTAGGTGGTGCGCAGGTTGTTCAGGAACAGCTTCGTCTTCGGAATGCCGTTGACGTGTGCGGTCAGGTGCATGGTGGCGTGATCCCCAAAGGACGAGATCAGCGCCGAGCCGAGTTTCAGCACCTGCAGGCGACGGTACACGGTAGCCGTTTTGCCAAGCATCGTTTCTGGTGGCGGCGCGCCGTTGCCGGCAATGAAGTTGTACAGGCGTTCGACGAACCGGCCGCGGCGGTCAGCCGCTCCCCGCTTACCCGGGTTGGCGTCGATCAGCTTCGCCGTTTCCTGCTCAAGGAACTGCGCGAACTGGCGATCGGCGTTCGGGCCGAACTGTTCCACCAGTGCGATGTCCCGCGCCATGCGGTGGATATGACCCATCATGGCGTCCATCACGCCGCGCTCGGAGAACTGCGCCATGGCCTGCAGGTAGGCATCAGCGTCGCGCAAGTGGATCTGGCGCTCGGCGCTGTTGCGGTTGGCCTTGATGCCGCCGCCCACGTGACCACCCTTGGCCAGCACCTTGTTCGCGCCGCCGGTTGCGACGGATCGCCAAGCCTCGCCGAGGAAGTCGCGCAGTTCGGCATCGGTGAACGCGCGGCCGTCCTCCTGCACGTATTTCGAGCGGTCCAGGTGCGGCAGCATGCCATCCGTCCACGCCTGCTTGCCAAGCTTCAGCAGCTTGGTGGCTGACCAGCTGTGCGGCATGCCCCAGTTGTCCAGACGGCCCACGTCGCCGCCGGCCGCGTTGAAGCGCTGACGCAGCCGCTCGGCGATCACGTGGAAGTCATCGGCGGCCCGCTTGAACGCCGCCGTGACGCCAGTATCGCCGTGCAACGCTCGCACCAGCTGGGCCTCGGCCGCCTTGTCGGCCAGCAGCTTCAGGAACTTGCCGCCCGCCACATTCCAGCTACGCGTCATGAAGGTCGAGGCGCTGGCCTCGATGCCCTGCGCGGCACCTTCCACGCTGGTGATGTTGTTTTTGCCATCCGCTTCGCTGGTGAGCATGCGAGACAGGGCGGCCACGCCATCCTTGTCGATGCCGGCGGCGATCTGCGCGTCGATGTAATTGCGCATCTTGTCGTGCGCCAGAATACCCATCGCCACGCGGTGGCGGCGCTTGGCCGCTTCGTGCAGAAGATCCTGCGCAGCATCGGCGCCGGCGCGCTGCAGCTGCTCATCCCCACTCAAGGCCTGCCAGCCCTGCGGATCGACCGAGGCGAGCTTGCGGCGCGACAGGCGGATGCGGTTCTCGATGTTGCGGGTTTCGATCTGGTTGGGGGTGCGGCCCAGCGCCCGCCCTACCGCCTGGATGCAGTCAGCTCTCATGCCTCGCTCCCGAAACGCAGGAAGCAGGCGATCGCGGCCTGGATGGCCTCGCCCTGCGTCTCTGCCTGGTGGACGTCGTCGTCAGCCGAGCGCATGGCATCGGCCGCGGTGGTGCCGTCGTCTAGAACGGCATCCGGATGCGCGGCTGCGGCAGCTCGCGCTCGCTCGACCTCTCCAGCTCGCGCCGGATCGAGGCCAGTTCGTTGCTGATCTTTCGCATTTGCT
>SMEK01000604.1_pt1 | contig 12577 bp, 13 predicted proteins | sample 2456371 | NCBI WGS metagenome assembly SMEK01 (sample SAMN10132590, study PRJNA489261) | soil metagenome | isolation source: day1 antibiotic-loamy sand soil ammended with composted manure from dairy... | place: USA | collected 2015-04-01
TACTAGGCGAGATGTACGATATTCTCTTTTTATGTTAATCGTTTTCCAACAATGCATATTTGCAATACTCCTCTATCTGAAATTAAGAAAATTGTAAAACAAACTGAATTATTATGCTAATAATTTTGCAGACAAAAGAAAAAAGAGTGTACCTAATACACTCCCCATAATCCCCAATTGCTATTTATTCATTAATATTTCATTTTTAATAACTACTTCATGCGTATCTTTTTCTTCTATAGATTCTTTAAAATTTTTGAAAGATCTCTCAAATATTTCGATAAAATCTTCCCCGTAAATATTTCGAATAATTGCCATAACGTCTAAAAATTCTGGAAATCTACCATACAATTCTTTCAATGCTAGAGATCCTTCCAAAATAGAGTGTTCCGTATCCAAGTAATGATCATACATACGAATCACTAGCTCTGCTCCCTCAGGAGTGAGTTCAACATACGTATTGCGCTTGTCATCATCGCGCTTTGAAAATTTAAGAAGCCCGCGCTCTTCTAATTTCTTTGAGAAGTTGAACGCAGTTGATACGTGCATTACCCCAAACCTTGCAACATCTGAAATTGATGCACCTTGCAAATGGAAAGCAATCCATAAAATGTGGTGTTCGTTAATGTTTAAATTAAACGGTTTAATCCATTGTTGCCAGTCTTTTTCGACGGCTTTCCACAAAGCTTTTGAAAGTTGAGCAATTCGTTGGCTATAAATCATAGCCTCTTTCAACGTATAAGATTCTACAGACAATTTGATTCACCTTCTTATTATAGGATTTTAAAATATTATAGCAATAAAAGAAAAAAGTTTAAAGTTAGAAAAAATAAATAAATGAAAAGTGATTAATAAATGTTATTTTTTAATAAAATTTGAAAAAATAGTGCTAAAAACACATTGTTGTTTAGTTATAAAGTCCTGGATATTATTATACTGAGTATATTTTAACCTTTTTTGATTTGTGAAAGATTATTCTCGATTTCGCTTAGGCTTTTCTGTAATTGTTCCAATTCTTCTTTTAAATTTTGTGAACTTGGTTGAATATCTTGTGTAAATTGTGAAATGGAATTTTTTACATCGAATAATATTTGTGGAATAGTAATTTTCACTTCATTTGTTAAAGTGGAGATCCCATTTTTTATGTCATTGATTTGATTATTTAATTGACTCATAGTTGTTTTTAAATTTTTGGAAGTAGTCGCGATATTCATTCGTAATTGATTGCCTGTTTGTGGAGTTGTGAAAATTGCAGTCGTAATTCCTGCAATGACTCCAGCAGTTAGTCCGATTAAAAATGGTTTTGCACGCATTGAAAATCTCTCCCTTTTTTTGTAATTAGTATGTAAAGAAATTGTCTAAAATATTAATTCTTGTACTTATCCATATTAAACCAAAATGAAAGAAAATAAAAAAGCTATCTAAGTAAAACTTAGACAGCGAAATATCCAATATTATGATACTTGTGTAACAGAAGTTTCGAATTTGGAACGCATTAACAAACCTTTTAAAATAGGATAAATAATTGCAAATGCAATGATATTTGCAATCGTTGCAGGAATTACTCCCGTTACAAACATAATGCCAAAAGCTGCTGGCATTTCGCCTACTAATAATAGCAACATTGATAAAAATACAGTTCCTGATAACAACGTTCCTAATCCAATCAAAATACCGTAAGCTACAACATTTTTTGCAAATTTATTTACTAAAAGTACTACAACAAAAAAGATAAAACCTGTGGCAAATTTATCGATGATATTTGGAATGAGTGATCCTGGAATTGATGAGAATAAACCGGAAAGAACACCAGTTACTACTGAAAGGATAAAAGTATCTCGAACAGTAGGGAATAAAATAATCCCGACAAACATCATCGTTAACATTAAATCTGGCTTAATTCCACCACCGATTGGAACTGGTGGCATCACTAAATAAAGAGCTGTACCGATCCCCACTAAAAGGGCCATTAACACTAAATTTTTCGTTTTCATTATAAATCTCTCCTCTACTAAACTATGCTCTACTTTCCTAACGTGCCCTCAAGCCGTTAGCGAAAATATATAGTATGATTGTAATCTTAAAAGAAATAATTTTCAAGCAATTTTAATAGGATAGTAACAACTTTTTTAAATGACAAAGACTGACTCGTGGAATTGTTTTGAGCCAGTCTGAGAAAGCATTACTTATTCAAATTTGCTTTAATTTCATCCGCAATTGCTTTTAATGTGTCAGGAGTAAACTCATCTTTTTTCGTTTCCCAACGTACTATATATCCATCGTTTTCGTCATAGCGTGGAATGAAGTGCAAGTGATAATGGAATACTGTTTGTCCAGCAAAGGCACCGTTGTTGTTCAATGTATTCATTCCTTGTGGATTAAACGCTTTTTTAATGGCATTTGCAATTTTTGGTGCAGCTGCATATAAATTTCGTGCTACATCTTCAGGCATTTCAAATAAGTCTTTGACGTGTTGTTTTGGAATTAATAAAGTATGTCCTTTTGTTAATGGCGCTACGTCCATGAAAGCTAAAACATGTTCATCTTCATATACTTTATTTGATGGAATGGAACCTTCAATAATTTTGCAGAAAATGCAGTCGCTCATTTCACCCAATCCTTTCATACAAAATTTATCTACATTTTAACATATTTCATGAGATGAATACATTTTCTAATTTTGATAAACTGTAGGAAGAATAGGAGTGTTAACTATGTTGGAAGTAAAGGATGTAACAGGTGGATATACAAGAAAACCCGTCATTAAAGATTTGAACTTTTCAATTGGACAAGGGGAATTGGTTGGCTTAATTGGTTTAAATGGCGCTGGAAAAAGTACAACTATTAAACATATAATTGGGACGCTTCTTCCACAAAAAGGAGAAATCCGTTTAAATGGTGTTACGTTAAATGAAGATATTGAAACATATCGTTCATCTTTTTCCTATATTCCCGAAACGCCCGTATTATATGATGAACTTACGTTAAAAGAACATTTGGAATTAACGGCGATGGCATACGGCATTGATCAGCATACTTTAAAGGAACGTTCCGGAAAATTATTAGAAGAATTCCGGATGGAGAAGCGCCTCAATTGGTTCCCATCCCATTTTTCAAAGGGAATGAAGCAAAAGGTGATGATTATGTGCGCCTTTTTAGTAAAACCTTCATTATATATAATTGATGAACCATTTGTTGGGCTCGATCCGTTAGGGATTCAATCATTGCTTAACCAAATGACTGAAAGGAAAAACGAAGGGGCTTCTGTTTTAATGTCTACGCACGTTTTATCGACGGCTGAGAAACATTGTGACCGCATCATTTTCCTTCATGAAGGACGAGTTCGTGCACAGGGAACGATGGAAGATTTACGAAAAGCGTTTAATATGCCAAATGCAACGTTAGATGATTTATATATTGCCATGACGAAGGAGCAACATAATGAGTAATTTGGCAGAAGTATGGTCCAAACGTTTCGAACACTATATGATTGAAGTTCAAAAATATATGCGTTTTGTGTTCACTGGGCATTTGGCTATTGTGATTGTGTTTGCCATTGGAGCGCTTGGGTTTCAATATAGCCAGTGGTTGCAAGTTGTATCATCCAATTTCCCAGCTGAATGGCTTGTTGCTGTAGTGGTAGGTATTATCGTTGCATTTTCTCGTCCAGTCACTCTTTTAAAAGAGCCAGATCAAGTATATTTATTGCCATTAGAAAAACAGATGCCCATCTATTTCCGAAAAGCATTGAATTGGACTTTTTGGTCACAAGTTTTCCTATCTGCAATTTGCTATCTTATTGCGATTCCTTTATTGAATGCAGTCACGGAATTAGAATCATTGCATATTTGGCTTGGGTTGCTGTTTATCATCATACTGAAATATATTAACGTTCAAACTGAATTCCATTATCGCTATGTCAATCGAGGGAATTTCATCGCTTTTGATCGCATAGCAAGAATGGCGGTATCAATTTTAGCGGTGCAAGCCATTCTATCGGTTCAATTTTGGTGGGCTTTCCTATATATATTGTTGCTTATAGTGTACAATCAGTCGTTAAAAAAGAAAGTAATCGTTCAACCAATTCCTTACGAACATTTTGTAAAATTGGAACAAAATCGTATGATGGCCTTTTACCGATTTGCGAACTACTTTACAGATGTTCCTCATATCCGCGGTGCAATAAAACGTAGAGCATGGTTAGATATCATTTATAAATTTGTTCTATTTAATAAGGAAAGTACTCAAAGTTATTTAGTTTTCCGTACTTTTGTAAGAACGAATGACCATTTTTATTTATGGGTTCGTTTAACAGCCATTTTAGTGATTGTCGCGTTGACGATCGATATTCCGATTGTATTATGGATTGTTGCAGGAGCATTAAGTTTTGCTACGACCATTCAGTTAAAATATGCGTTATTGTCTTCTTCTGATTTTCGTATGGACATGCTTTTTCCAATAAAAGAGAATCAACGAAAGAAAGCTGTTCAAAAGCTATTGCGTATTTTTATGATTATTCAAGGGATGCTAGTAATGCTTTGTGCCATTGGACAGCCATATTTCTTTGTTCCAGCTATTATTATCATTGTAATGAACGAGTTGACGTTTAATTTGTCAAAAGATCCGGTTGTGCATGTTTAAGTTGGATTATACATCTGCTATATAAGCGTATTGGATTTCATAAGTGTTTTCCAATGCGCTTTTATTCTTGAGTTCTATTATGGAGAATCCAGAAAGTACAAATTACAACATGATAATCGTTTACTGTTTTTATTGTTGAAACAAAAAAGAGAGAGTTTTTTCCAATTTGTATTCATGAATATCCTACAAAATGAGATGAACTAGCGTAATTCCCATTCTCATAAAGTAGACACTAGAAGAAACTGCACATCCTCTTCTCCATCATTCCACCAATAATGATTACGGCTAGATTCGAACATAATGGATTCCCCATTTCTTAATTCAAAAACGTTTCCTTCGAGAGAAACCGTTAAAACTCCAGATAACACATAAATAAACTCATGGCCGTAATGGGAAAATTCATTTCCTTTGTTTTCCTTTGGCTTTAGTGTCGCTAAGATCGGGTGAAATGAAGCCCCTTGAACATTGTTGGACAAGTCTTTGTAAAAAAACGGAAAAGATTTTGCTTGATAATTTGTATCAGAGAAGAACAAGCTTGGATTGACATTTAACGCATCGCTAATTTTTCTTAACGATTCTAACGTAACACTGCATTTATTTCTTTCTACTTGAGATAAAAAACTAATTGAAACCCCCGTCTGTTCAGACAAATCTTTTAAAGTCATCTTCTTCTTTTTTCGGATTTTTCGAAGCTTTTCCCCAATCATCATAAATAAACATCCCCCTAAAAAATAATAGAACTAATATCTAAATTTTTCATAGAAAATTCGAATGAATGTATGATTTCTTGCATAAATTTAAGTGACACTTCAATTTTTATATATTCAATAGGAGGGACTAACATGAGTACAAGCAAAAATGTTATGACGAAAGTTTGGATTGCAAGTTTAGTAGGAAGTTCAATTGAATGGTTCGACTACTTCCTTTATGGAACGGTAGCGGGACTTGTATTCAATCAAGTGTTCTTTGTAACCGACGATCCGACGGTAGGGTTGCTTGCGTCTTATGCATCTCTTGCGCTTGCATTCTTCATCCGTCCATTTGGAGGAATCATCTTTGGATATATTGGAGATAAAATCGGAAGAAAACGTACACTCGTCTTAACATTATCAATTATGGGGATAGCGACAGTATTAATGGGATTATTACCTACATACCAAGCAATTGGCATAGCGGCTCCAATCATATTAATTGTTTTACGATTAGTTCAAGGACTTGGAATTGGAGGAGAATGGGGAGGAGCCGTATTACTTGCTGTTGAATATTCTCCAAAAGAAAGACGGGGCTTTTACGGTGCCTTCCCACAAATGGGTGTCACAATTGGGATGTTTTTAGGTTCGGGAGCGTTATCATTTATTACTTCTATTGTTTCGCCTGAAAGTTTCGTTGCTTGGGGATGGCGTATTCCATTTATTTTAAGTGCTTTATTAGTAATCTTTGGTCTTTGGATTCGTAAAGGATTAGATGAAACGCCTTCCTTTAAAAAAGTACAAGAATCCGGAGAAATTCCGAAGTTGCCTTTCATAGAAATTTTTAAAACGCAGTGGAAAGAGGTTATTATTGCTGTAAGTGGAAAAGTTGTAGAAACTGCACCATTTTACATTTTCTCTACATTTATTGTTTCCTATGGTACGAACAACTTAGGATTTAAAAGTTCACAAGTGTTAATATCCATCATGATTGCTACAATTGTTACAACAATTTTAATGCCATATATGGGTAGCTTATCTGACAAAATTGGTAGAAAAAAAGTTTATATTACGGGAACAATCGGAATGATTTTATATGCGTTTCCTTATTTTTGGTTGCTCGAACAAAGAACATTTGCGACACTCCTAATTGCTACAGTGCTTGGATTGGGAATTATTTGGGCTCCGATTACTTCGGTGCTGGGAACAATGTTTTCTGAAATATTCGATGCAAAAGTTCGTTATACTGGGGTTTCATTAGGATATCAAATTGGGGCTGCCCTAGCTGGAGGAACAGCGCCGTTGATTGCAACATGGCTGCTAGTTGAATTTAATAATTCTTACGTACCTGTTGCGTTATATATCATTTTGACAGCAGTTATTTCTTTAATTGCTGTATTAACAGTGAAAGATAAGAACAATCAAGAGTTGGATGAATTTAAAGTACAGGAAGAGAAAAAGAAAGAATTGCAAAGTGTTTAGTAAAAATGGAGCGTGTGATCATTGATTCTATTAAATGAAAAACAGATTAAAAGCATCTATAAAATGGAAGAAGCATTAAAAGATGTGGAAGAAATGCTAATAGCAAAGCATGAAAATAAAGTGTTGGCACCAATCCGAACAGTGCTTGAATTTCCGGAAAAAAATGCTTCCTCTTTATATATGCCAAGTGCAGATTTAGAACATCACGTTGCCAGTGTTAAAGTAGTAACAATTTTCCCGGACAATCCGGCAAAGGGGCTACCGACAACGCAAGGGATTATTGTTTTAACTAGCACGGAAAACGGAGAGCATTTGGCAGTTATGAATGCTTCTTATTTGACAAGGCTTCGCACCGGTGCGATGACAGGATTAGCAACAAAGAAACTTGCGATACAAAATGCCAAGGTGTTGACAATTGTAGGTACAGGTCGCATGGCTTTTGAGCAAGCGCTAGGCGTAATGGCTGTAAGGAAGATTGAGAAAATTTTATTGTTTAATCGTTCAAAGGAAAAAGCGTTTCAATTTAAACAACAATTAATAGAGCAGGGTGTAACTGCATCTATTGAAATAGTTGAAGATGTGAACGAGGCCGTTTCGGAATCAGATATTATTTGTTGTGCGACAAATTCAACAACACCAGTGTTTGATGGGAAATATTTAAAATCTGGTGCCCACATTAACGGAGTTGGATCTTACTTACCTCAAATGTTTGAAATCGATCGTACAACCATTTTACGAGCTTCCAAAATAGTAGTGGATGATCTTGAAGGAGTTATGGAAGAAGCTGGTGAATTAATTGACGCAAATAATAGTGGTGAATGGTCCTTTGAAGATGTGCATGGTGAACTTGAATTATTAGTGAGTGGGAAAATTGCTCCGAGGGAAAGTGAGGAAGAAATTACTTTTTTCAAATCGGTTGGCGCATCCTACTATGACCTTGCAGTTGCAAAAGGAGTTTACTATAAAGCATTAGAGCATCGTATAGGAACAATTATCGATTTAATGTAAAAAGCTGACTCAATACTTGAGTCAGCTTTCTTCATTATTTTTTTGTTTTGCGCCAGAATAAGTTGTAATGTATGTTGCAGCATTAAAAATATTGTCTTTTTTTACTCCTACGGAAAAATGTTCGAGTTCATAAGCGAATGGATCGTATTTTTTCCATATGTCATAAGCACGTTTATTTGTCCATTGGAAGAGAATTATATATGTCTCAGATTTTTTTGGGCGTAGTATTCGATAAGCCATTAATCCAGTTTGATCTTTCATTCCGCCCAATCGCTGTAAAATGTTTTTTTCAAAGACAGGTCGTCCTTCATCAGAAACTGGGATATGGTAAAAAGTAAAGAAACCTGCTTGTTGTAGTTCATTTAATCCATCTACCACTTCATATTTTCGCGGTGTTTGAAAGACGGTTTTTCTTTCAGTTTCATGTAGTAAAAGCGTTTCGTTTATGCCATACAAGATATACATATTTTCGTTTTCATACTTTTGATGCAATTTTTCCATAAATTGTGGAGTTCCTGTCGTCATGTAAATATTCATATTTTATTCCTCCTTAAATAATAAATGCGATTTATTGTCTAAAATTTGTCATAATTTAAGTGAGAAAAATGTGCTATTTAAAGAACAATTTTATGACATTTGTCAGAGAAAGCTATACAATGGTAAAGGAACAGTATATATTGAAGGGTATCAATGATTAGTAGATTATTTGTAAGTATAAAGTTATTATTATGAATTGTAGCATTATATAGCGATGAAATTTGTAGAAAAGTGAAAGATTGAAATCGATTTCATTGCACTTTTCGTCAAATTGATTATTTTTGAGGGGAAGGTAAAGAAAAAATGAGGCAAATAAACGACACACTGATTAGAGCAGCGAGAGGAGAACGAACGGAATATACTCCTGTTTGGTATATGCGTCAAGCAGGGCGCTCTCAACCAGAGTATCGAAAATTAAAAGAAAAATATTCACTGGAGGAAATTACTCAACAACCAGAACTTTGTGCATATGTAACAAGATTACCTGTGGAACAATATAACGTTGATGCCGCAATACTTTATAAAGATATCGTGACGCCTTTGCCTGGTATCGGGGTTGATGTAAAAATTCAAGCCGGTGTTGGACCAGTGATTTCAAACCCTATTAGAAGTGCGGAAGATGTTGAAAAGTTAGGGGAATTTTATCCGAAAGAACATACTCCATACGTGCTTGAGACGATTAAAATTTTAACGGAAGAGCAATTGGATGTGCCGTTAATTGGATTTACAGGTGCTCCTTTTACTTTAGCTAGCTACATGATTGAAGGCGGTCCATCTCGAAATTACAGCAAGACAAAATCGTTCATGGTATCCGATCCAAAAGCTTGGTTTAAATTGATGGATAAATTAGCAGATATGATTATTGCTGATATCACAGCTCAAGTGGAAGCTGGAGCTAGTGCAATTCAAGTGTTTGACTCTTGGGTTGGCGCATTGAACGTTGAAGATTACCGAGTATTCATTAAACCAGTTATGACTCGCATTTTTGCAGAATTACGAAATCAAAATGTACCATTAATTTTATTTGGTGTGGGCGCAAGTCATTTAATCAACGAATGGAATGATTTACCGATTGATGTAATTGGACTTGACTGGCGCATGCCAATTCGAAAAGCTCGTGAACTAGGAGTAGAGAAAGCTGTTCAAGGAAACTTAGACCCTTCCATTTTATTAGCGGACTGGTCCGTAATTGAACGCAGAACGAAAGACATTATTGATCAAGGAATTGAAGTGCCAGGACATATCTTTAATTTAGGACATGGTATATTCCCAGAAGTAAATCCGGAAGTATTAAAACGATTAACAGCATTGATTCATGATTATAGTCGTGAACGGATTGCAAAACTAAATAATGAATGATGAAAAAAATTTTTTTGAGGTGAAAACATTGAAACCAGTACACGGTCTACTAGTAATGGCTTATGGAACGCCATATAAAGAAGAAGATATTGAAAGATATTACACACATATTCGTCATGGACGAAAGCCTTCTGATGAACATTTAGAGGATTTAAAAGCTCGTTATAAGGCGATTGGCGGAATTTCTCCTCTTGCAGAAATGACTAAAAAACAAGCAGAAGCACTTGTCAATCGATTAAATGAAGTACAAGACGAAGTGGAATATAAACTTTATATTGGATTAAAACATATTGAACCATTTATTGAAGATGCAGTCGAAGAAATGGTGAAAGATGGAATTCGAGAAGCCGTTTCGATTGTATTGGCGCCTCATTTTTCAACGTTTTCTATTAAATCATATAATGGTCGAGCGAAAGAAGCTGCTGAAAAATTAGGCGGTACACTAAACATCACTTCAGTAGAAGCATGGTATGATGAACCGAAATTTATTGAATATTGGTCACAAGCGATCCTAGCAGAATTTGATAAAATGACGGAGGAAGAAAGAGAAAAAGCTTGTGTAATTGTTTCCAACCATTCACTGCCAGAAAAAATTAAAAATTTGGGCGACCCATATGAGGAACAGCTCATTGAAACGGCTCGTTTGATTCAAGAAAAAACGGGGATTCAAAATATTGAAATTGGATGGCAATCTGCAGGACAAACTCCTGAACCGTGGCTTGGTCCAGATGTTCAAGATTTGACTCGAGAACTTTATGAGAAAAAAGGATACCGTTCGTTCGTATATGCACCAGTCGGTTTCGTAACAGAGCATTTGGAAGTTTTATATGACAACGATATTGAATGTAAAGATGTATGTGATGAGCTAGGGGCGCATTACTATCGCCCACCAATGCCAAGTACCCATCCTTTATTTATCGATGCGATGGTAGATGCCATTTTTAAAAAGTTAGAGAAATAATAGAAAGTGATGATGAGGGTGACGATTAGAAAGAAAATTGCTGTAATTGGCGGCGGTATAACGGGATTAACAGCAGCGTTCTATTTAGATAAGTGTGCACGGGAAAATCACTTACCATTAGATGTGGTGTTAATCGAATCTTCATTACGATTAGGTGGTAAAATCCAAACGTTAAGGAAAGATGGATTCATTATTGAACGGGGTCCGGAATCTTTTATTGATCATGATGAGAGCATGATTGAAATAACCAAACATTTAGGCATTCAAGATGAAGTTGTATGCAATAGAGAAGGTCAAACTTATGTGGCTGTAGGTAAACACCTATATCCAATTCCGAAAAGCATTTTGTTTGGTGGAGCACCTATTGTCCCCTCATTATTAACTTCTGGGATTGTTTCATTAAGTGGAAAATTTCGTGCTGCAGGAGATTTATTATTGCCTAAAACTAAAGAAGATAAGGATGAACCGATTGGGGACTTTTTCCGGCGCCGTTTTGGGAAAGAAGTAGTTGAAAATTTAGTGGAGCCGCTGCTAGCAGGTACTTTTGCAGGAGACATTGATCGGTTGAGTATCCAATCAATGTTTCCTGAAATATATGAAATGGAAAAACAATATCGTAGCTTAATTTATGGAATGAAAAAAACGCAATTTTCATTACTTCATAGTCAGGTGAAAGGGTTTCAAACTTTCAAAAATGGCTTGGAAACTTTAGTGGAAAAAATAGAGGAACATTTACCGCCTAAATCGATTTTAAAAGGAGTCAAAGTTGAATCGATTGATAAATTGCAAGATGGGACACTACAAATCTACTTTAATAATATTGCTCCACTAAAATGCCATGCAGTGATTATGACAACGCCTTTAAATGAAGCGAAAAAAATGTTTGAGCATTACGGATTTTTTCATGAAATACCCGATATGAACTATGCAACGATTGCAACGGTAACGATGGCTTTTCAAAAATTAGAAAATCAGCTTTATGAAGATGCAATTAATTTTTATTTCTCGAGAAATAGTGATATTTCAATTACGACTTGTACATGGTGTAATCATAAATGGGACAATGTAGCTCCAGCTGGATATGATTTACTCCGAACGTATATTGGTCGTGTAGGGGATGAAGCAATCGTTGAATTGTCGGATGCAGATATAGAAAAAACGGTTCTTCATGATTTAGAGAAATCTCTTGGCATTAAGCAACAACCTCAATTTACGGTAGTTTCTCGCTGGAAGCAATCAATGCCACAATATACGGTTGGCCATGAGAAACGTTTGCAGAAAATGAGAGAAATCCTGAAGAAAGAATTCCCTCATGTTAAATTAGCCGGAAGTTCTTATGAAGGAATCAGTGTTCCAGATTGTGTATCGCAAGGAAAACAGGCTGCACGTGAAATCATGTCGGAATTATTTCATGAAGAGTCTAGTATTTTAGCGTAATAATGTGATGGTAGCAGAGTAAAAAAATTGCTGAACAGTTTTATGGTATCTCATCATTCACTAGTTAAAGTGCTGCTCCGGAATGTCAATATTCATTGACTTTCGGAACAGCACTTTTCGTATTTTTAGTAGGAACTGGAAAAGCTAATAATGCATATGAAATGCACGTGCAAATGAGGTAAATACACGGGAAAAAAGGTCAAGTGCAAGTGCGTAGGATAAGTGCACGAGCTTGAGGGGTATGTGCACGAGTGCGTTGGTTAAGTGCACGAGCTTGAGTGTTAAATGCACAAGTGCGTTGGATAAGTGCACGAGCTTGGGGGTTAAGTGCACAAGTGCGTTGGTTAAGTGCACGAGCTTGAGTTTAAGTGCACGAGTGCGTAGGATAAGTGCACGAGCACGGGTGTTATATGCAAAAGCCGAGGAGTTAAGTGCACGAGTGAGGGTGTTATATGCACAAGCC
>SMEK01000605.1_pt1 | contig 12570 bp, 11 predicted proteins | sample 2456371 | NCBI WGS metagenome assembly SMEK01 (sample SAMN10132590, study PRJNA489261) | soil metagenome | isolation source: day1 antibiotic-loamy sand soil ammended with composted manure from dairy... | place: USA | collected 2015-04-01
CGAGGAGCAGGCCGCCGCCGAGCGCGCAGCTGCCGAGAAGCTGGCCGCAGAGCAGGCCGCCGCCGAGCGTGCAGTTGCCGAGAAGTTGGCCGCGGAACAGGCTGCCACCGAACGTGATGCCGCCGAGAAGCTCGTTGAGGAGCAAGTGGCTGCAGCCGGCGCTTCACCGGAACAGGATCAGGACCTGGCCCCGCTGGCGGGGCTCGGCCAGATCGATGCCGATCTGCTGGAGGTGTTCATCGACGAGGCACGCGAGCTGCTCGACCACGCCGATGGCGTGCTTGCCCAGTGGCACGCCGAGCCGACCGAAATGGGCCACGTGCCCGAGCTGCAGCGCGATCTGCATACCCTCAAGGGCGGCGCGCGGATCGCGGGTCTGATACCGGTGGGCGATCTGGCCCATGCGGTCGAGACGCTGCTTGAGAAGCCGATCCACGATGCGACCAGAACCGGCGCGTTGATCGCGGCGATGGAGACCAGTTTCGACCAGTTGCACGCGCTGGTGCAGCAGATTTCGCAGGGCCGTGCGCCGGCCTATCCACAGCGCACGATCGACCACCTGCTGTCGCTGGCCGGCGAAACGGAGTTGGCCGACGATACGATGCAAGACGTGGTCGTGGAGCCGGTTGCCGTGCCGACGCAGGTGTCGACGACGCCGGAACAACACGTCCAGGCGACGGCAGCGGAGTTGCCCGAGCTCCTGCCCGAAATGGAGGAGGAAGTACGTTCCTCGCAGGAACAGATCCGCGTTCGCGCCGACCTGCTCGACAGCCTGGTCAATCACGCCGGCGAAGTCGCGATCTACCGTTCGCGACTGGAACAGCAGGTGGCCGGCTACCGCTTCAACCTGGTCGAGCTGGAACAGACCGTGGCGCGTCTGCGCAGCCAGCTGCGCATGCTGGAGATCGAGACCGAAGCACAGATCATCGCGCGCTTCCAGCGTGAGCATCGCGAAGCGGGCCTGACCGTGTTCGATCCGCTCGAACTCGATCGTTATTCGCAGTTGCAGCAGTACTCGCGTGCACTGGCCGAGTCGGTATCCGATCTGGTGTCCATCCAGAACATGCTGGACGAGCTGACCCGCCAGGCCGAAACCCTGTTGATCCAGCAGTCCCGGGTCAGTACCGAACTGCAGGATGGTTTGCTGCGCACGCGCATGCTGCCGTTCGACACGATGGTGCCGAACCTTCGCCGCACGCTGCGTCAGGCCGCGCAGGAGCAGGGCAAGAGCGCCCAGCTCTATGTGGACGGCGCCCACGGCGAAATGGATCGCAACCTGCTCGACCGCATCAAGGCACCGTTCGAGCACATGCTGCGCAACGCCATCGCCCACGGCATCGAGGCCCCGGCCGATCGCCGCAAAGCAGGCAAGCCGAACGAGGGCTCGGTGCATATCCAGGTGGCACGTGAGGCCACCGAGGTGGTGATCCGGGTCAGCGACGATGGTCGAGGCCTCAACCGGGAAGCGATCCGCAAACGCGGCATCGAGCGCGGCATGTTGCGTGCCGAGACGAAGCCCACCGACAACCAGTTGCTCTCGCTGATCACCCAGCCCGGCTTCTCCACCGCCAGCAAGGTCACCCAGCTGGCCGGTCGCGGCGTCGGCATGGACGTGGTCGCCAACGAGATCAAGCAGCTCGGCGGTTCGCTGTCGATCGAGTCGGATGAGGGCAAGGGCACCACGTTCGTGCTGCGATTGCCGTTCACCCTCGCGGTCACCCAGGCGATCCTGGTGCGCATCGGCGAGGCAACGTTCGCCATTCCGATGACCTCGGTACAGGGCGTGGCGCGCGTCAATCCGGAAGATCTGACCACCCTGCTGGCCGAGGACGAACCCTCGTTCCAGTATGGCAACGAGGATTACGGCATCCACGACCTGGCCGAATTGCTGGGCCTGCCGCCCGGCCTTCCGGCCGAGGGCGAGCAGCAGCCGTTGCTGCTGACCCGTGCCGGTGACCTGCGCGCGGCCATCCGCATCGACGCCGTGCTCGGTTCGCGCGAGATCGTCGTCAAGTCGGTCGGTCCGCAGATCAGTTCGGTTCCCGGCCTGCTTGGCGCGACCATCATGGGCGACGGTTCGGTGCTGATCATTCTGGATCTGGCACCGCTGGTCCGCCACGGCATGATCCGCCGCGAGCAGCGCCTGGCCGAAGGCCTCAGCGCGGTGCAGGCACCGGTTATCGAGGAGGTGCAGGAGCGGCCGCTGGTGATGGTGGTGGATGACTCCATCACCATGCGCAAGGTTACCGGTCGCGTGCTGGAGCGCCACGAGTACGAAGTCAGCACCGCGAAGGATGGTGTCGACGCACTGGAGAAACTGCACGAGCGCGTGCCCGACCTGATGCTGCTGGATATCGAAATGCCGCGCATGGACGGTTACGAACTGGCGACCCTGATGAAGGCCGATCCGCGTCTGCGCGACGTGCCGATCATCATGATCACCTCCCGCAGCGGCGACAAACATCGCCAGCGTGCGTTCGACATCGGTGTGGATCGCTACCTCGGCAAGCCGTACCAGGAAGCCGAACTGCTGGTACAGATCAGCGAGGTGCTGGAGCAACGGGCAATGGAGCCGATTCATGACTGACACGGCACCGGCGGTTGCCCTGTTGTTCGACGACACCGAGCTGGGTGGCCAGTTGCGAGAGGCGCTGCATGAGCGCGGCGCGCGCATCGTCCACGAAGGCGCCGTGTCGAGTCTGAGCCGCGAGTTGCTGTTGCAGGTCGGTGCCGATGTGCTGGTGGTCAATCTGGACGACAGCGCCGATGACGCGCTCGACCACCTGTACGACATGATCGATGGCGATCGCCCGAAGGTGGTCTTCAACGATGCGCAGGCAAGTCGTGCGCTGGCAGGCTGGGATCGTGCACGCTGGGCCCGCCACCTGGCCGTCAAGGTGCTCTCGGCCGGCGACGTCGACCCGCCGCGGCCGGGGGATGCACGGATTGTCGAAACGGCTCCCGTCGCGCCCGCACCACCAACCGAGCCGGCGCCTGAAGTGGAGGCGACGATTGCCGTTGCGGCCGGAACGTTCGTTGTCGATGAATTGCCGGCCCAGGCCGCGCCGGATGCGGCGTTGTCCGGGGCCAACGAAGCCACGCAGGATGGTGAGCCCGATTTCCTGGTCCATGACGATCCCGATGGCCGGCACGAACAGGTAGCCACGGCGGAATCCGAAAGCCTGGCGGCCGAACTGGAAGCCTTGCTGGCCTCCGGCGAACTGCCGTCGGACGATGAAGACGACACCGGCCCAGGCCTGCGCCATTTTGATGACGACGACCTGCCGCCGTTGCACGACGGCAATTTTGGCGAGGCGGCAACGGAACAGCCGGCGATGGATGCCGTCGAACCGACGATGGGCGACATCGACGATGCCGGCCCTGGCGAAGCCGCACTCCCCGGGGACCTGCAACTGTCGCCGCTGGCCGACGACCTGGTTGCGGACATACCCGCAGCGACCATCGTGGCGCCCGCGGCGCCGGACAGCTGGACCTTGCTGGATGATGATGCGCCGGTGCTGACCGAACCGGTCGACGCCGCCGCATTCGGTATCGAGAAGTTGAGCGCCGCGGATTTTCTCGCCCCCGACGTCGAGGCGGTCGTGCCCGAGTTCGAGCCGATGATGAGTCTCGAGCTGGTCACGATGGAAGAGGCGATAGCGCCACAGGCCTTCGTGCAGGATCACGAGATGCTGCTGGATGTTCCCGGCAGTGCCTTGAGTCGCGTGGTGCTGCTGGGCGCGGCGGCGGGCGGTATTGATTCGGTCTGTGCGTTCCTCGGGGCATTGCCGGCTTCCACGCGGTTGACCTTCGTGCATGCCCAGCACCTGGACGGCCAACCCGTGGCGGCGCTGATCGAGAAGCTCGGCGCGCACTGCGCGCTGCCGGTGCGGCAGGCCAGCCATCAGGGCAGCGTCGGCACTGGTGAAGTGCTGGTGGTGCCGCCCGGGCAGCAGGTGCGATTGCGTCGTGATGGCCATGTCGAATTGCAGGCTGACGCCGACCCGGCGCAGGAGCCTTCGATCGATGCCACCCTCACCATGGCGGCCAATGCTTTCGGTCGCGACGCGCTGGCTATCGTGTTCTCCGGACGCGGCAATGATGCCGTCGCCGGTGCCCAGGCGATCCATGATCGTGGTGGCGAGGTATGGGTAGAGTCGTCGCCCGGCGAACGTTTTGCCGACATGGTCGGCGGCATCTTCGCCGAACGACTGGTCAGTTTTTCCGGCACGCCGCCCGAGTTGGCGGCGCGCCTGATCGAGGTGTTTCCATGAGTGATCCGCTGCCGCGTGAAATCCGCTGCGTACTGGTGCCGGTCGGCAACCTGCGTCTGCTGTTGCCCAATGCCACCATCGCCGAAGTGATCACCCAGAGCGAACCCGAACCCGTCCCCGGCGCGCCGGACTGGCTGTTGGGACGCATCGCATGGCGCGGCTGGCGCGTGCCGCTGGTGTCGTTCACCCAGCTGGCCGGCGCCGACGAGGGCGATACCGAGCTGAGCGTGCGCGTGGCGGTGCTCAAGGCGCTCGGCGGCAATCCGGATTTGCCCTTCATCGCCGTGCAGACGCGGGGCTTTCCCCGCCTGACCACGCTCAATGCCGAGCTGATCATCCCCACCCACGACGGCACCGCGTTGCCGCCGGGCGTGCGCGCGCACGTGCTGGTGCGTGATGACGTGGCGATGATTCCCGACCTGGAGTGGATCGAGAACGAGGTTCAGGGCCTGCTCGATAACGCCCTGCAGGACGCGGTGGAAATCCCGGAGGAAGTCGACGGGCTCACCGGGTCGTCCGGTTCGGCCTTGTCGTCCGACGACGAGTACTGAGAGATTGCGGAAAGCCGGCCTGCCGCGTGTCCACGCTGACGGCGTGCGGCGGGCAATCCCGGGTTGCCTGGATCACCGGATTCGCGAAGGGGTCACGCGAGGCGCCTTGCAGGCATCCCCGGCGACGTTTCCGCCACGGTCGCCGAGCCTCTTCACGCCCGCCGAGCACGTCGCATGAGGGGGCGGATCAGCCGTCGCCATGCAATGCCTGAAGCGCGGCCAGGGCGGCCAGTCCGGCGGTTTCCGTGCGCAGGATGCGGGGGCCTAGGCACAGGCCGTCGAAGCCCGCGGCGCTGAGTGCCTGGATATCGCGTTCACCGAGGCCACCTTCCGGGCCGACTACCAGCACGCCACCGTCCTTGCCGAAATTCAGCTCGCGTGACGAGCGCGTGGCCTCCGGCAACAGCGCCAGGCGCAGCGCACCGTCGGCGGGAAGGTTTTCCAGCCACGTCGACAGCTGCAGCGTCGGCATGATCTCGGGCAGGCGGGCGCGACCACTCTGTTCGCACGCGCTGGCCGCCACGGCGCGCCAGTGCGCCAGGCGCTTCCCGGCGCGGGCCGCGTCCAGCTTCACTTCGGAACGTTCGGTCAGCAGCGGCACGATGCGGACCACGCCCAGTTCGGTAGCCTTCTGCACGATCAGATCCATTTTCTCGCCGCGCGCCACCCCTTGCGCCAGGGTCAACGGAAGTGGCGATTCGCTGCCGACCGGGCGCACCTCGGTCACGCGCAGCGCCACGTCGCGCTTGCCGGCGGCGACGATCACCGCGGCATAGTCGTGCCCGTCGCCGTTGAATATCGTGAGGGGATCGCCGGCGCTCATCCGCAGCACCCGCGAAACGTGTTCGGCGGCCTGCTGCGGGAGCGACAGCTCACTGCCAGCGGCAAGCGGCAGGTCGACATGGATACGGATCGTGCGCATCGTGGCATGGAAACAGAAGCGGCCTTCCAGCATAACGCGGGAGGAGGTCGCATCGTAGCGCCCGGGGTGCACCGTGCCGCGATCGGCCGCCGGCTGTGGGGCACCACGCGTGCCGGGAGTACGTGCTGCCATCCATAGGTCGCGCCAGGCGAGCGCGAGGTTGGTGCTTGCAGGGTGATTCATCCGGCTATGATCGGCGCTGCACGACGGATGCCCTGGTCGGTGCATGGATCCTCCCGGGAATCATTGTTTGAAATATCTGCGAAAAAGCCTGATCGGACTCGGCGTGCTGTTGCTGTTTGCCGTGGCACTGTTGTGGTTTCTGCCCGCGCGCTGGGCCATGCCGTGGATCGCGCCCTCATTGCACGGCGTGCACCTGCAGCAGGTGCACGGATCGCTGTGGCGTGGCGACGCCAGCGCAGTGATGGCTGCCGACGGTCGACCGCTGGGGCAGTTGCATTGGCAATTGTCACGGCGCGCGTTGCTGGAACAACTGCGGGTGCAACTGGATCTCGATGGCCCGCAGCTGGACTTTTCCGGTGCCATGCAGCGCCTGGCCGACGGCCGTGTCGAATGGCGCGCGACAAACCTGCACCTCGACCTCGCGATGCTGGAGTCCTACGTGGATACCCCGTGGGGTCAACCGCATGGCGAGCTGCAAGTGATGATCGACCGCGCCGTGCTGCAGGGTGGCTGGCCATTGCAATTGCAAGGCAAGGCCCGGTGGCAACACGCGGTGATGCGCACGCGCGACGGTGAGATCGCCCTCGGCGAGTTGCAATTGCAGGCGCAGGCGCAAGGTGGGGTGATCCAGGCGCGGATGACGGATGATGGGGGTGGACCGTTGCGTGTGGACGGCCAAATGCAATTGAGCCCGCTTGGATGGCGGCTGGACGCGACGCTGCAACCCCGACAGACTGACCCGGCACTGGGCCGATGGCTGGCCACGCTGGGACAGTCCGCCGCCGATGGCAGCGTGCACATTCAGCGTCATGGTGGCTTGACCGTCGGCATGCCGCCGACCCATTGAGGAGACAGCACGCGCATGAACCCGGATATCGTCGCATCGGCCCTGGCTGCCGCCCGTGAAGCGGCTGCCGCCGCGGCCGAGGTGATCAGGCATTACTGGCATCGCGGCGTCGAGGTGGAATGGAAATCCGATGCCACGCCGGTGACCGTGGCCGACCGCGAAGCCGAACAGGCGATCCGGAAGATCCTGCAGGCGGCACTGCCGCAGGCGTCGATCTACGGCGAGGAATTCGGCCTCGACGGCGCGCGCGACGGCCTGTTGTGGCTGGTCGATCCGCTGGATGGTACGAAAAGCTTCGTGCGTCGCACGCCGTTCTTCTCCACCCAGATCGCGCTGATGGACCGCGGCGAACTGGTGCTCGGCGTATCGAGCGCGCCCATCTACGGCGAGACGATGTGGGCCAGCGTCGGCCAGGGCGCCTGGCTCGACGGCGAGCGCGTGCAGGTGGCGGCTACCGATGCGATCGAACAGGCATCGCTGTCGATCGGCAACGTCAGGAAGCTCACCATGGATGCGCGCTGGGAGGCATTGGGCGCACTGATCCGCGACAGCAACCGCATCCGCGGCTACGGTGATTTCTGCCACTACCACCTGCTCGCCCGCGGCAGCCTCGACCTGGTGATCGAGTCGGACGTGAACATCCTCGACATCGCCGCATTGGCGGTGATCGTGCGCGAAGCCGGGGGCGTGTTCGGCGACCTGGACGGTGCCGCACCGACGCTGGACACGCGCAGCGTGCTGGCCGGCACCCCGGCAATCCACGCGCAGGCATTGCAGCGCCTGCGCCGCTGAGCCACGCGAGCTAGAATGACCGGATGCCGAAGCTGCCGATCATCCATGCCACGCGCGACGTCACCGACAGTCGCTTCCTCCATGTCGAACAGCTCGACCTGGAGTTTTCCAATGGCGTGCGGCGTACCTACGAGCGATTGAAGGGCAGCGGGCTCGGCGCGGTGATCATCGTGCCGATGCTGGATGATGAGACCGTGCTGCTGGTGCGCGAGTACGGCGGCGGTGTCGGTCGTTACGAACTGGGCCTGCCCAAGGGGCGGCTGGATCAGGACGAAACCGCCGAGCAGGGCGCCGACCGCGAGTTGAAGGAGGAGATCGGCTACGGCGCGCACAAGCTGAAGATCCTGCACAACCTGTCGCTGTCCCCGTCGTACATGACGCACATGGCGCATGTGGTGCTGGCGCAGGATCTCTACCCGGAGAAACTCGTCGGCGACGAGCCGGAAGAACTCGAAGTGGTGCCGTGGAAAATGTCCGAGCTGCACACCCTGCTCGGTCGCGACGACGTCACCGAGGGGCGTTCGATTGCCGCATTGTTCATGGCACGCGAATACCTCGCGGGTCGTTTCCAGCGCGCATGAATACGCCGCCTAGCCTGGCGCTGCAGATCGGCGCGATCGCCCGCGCCGCCGCCGCCGCCATCCTCGAGATCTACCACAGCGATTTCGTGGTGCAGACCAAGGCCGATGCCTCGCCGCTGACTGCCGCCGACCTGGCGGCCCAGCGGGTAATCATGGCCGGGCTGTCGGCGCTCGACCCCGTGCTTCCGGTGCTGTCGGAAGAGGCGAAAGCCCTGCCCTGGTCCGAACGTCGCCACTGGACGCGCTACTGGCTGGTCGATCCGCTCGACGGCACCCGCGAATTCGTCAAGCGCAACGGCGAGTTCAGCGTCAACATCGCGCTGATCGACAACCATCGCAGCGTGCTCGGTGTGGTGCTGGCGCCGGTCACCGGCGAGCTCTACATCGCCGAACAAGGCCAGGGCGCATGGCTGCAGGCGCAAGCAGATGGTCCTTGGCAAAGCATCGCCACGCGTGCGCTGGCGCAACCACCGCTGGTGGCCGGCAGCCGCTCGCATGGCGGCCTGCAGGCCGCCATGCTGCAGCAACTGGTCGGAGCCGACTATCAGTTGCACCCGCTCGGCTCGTCGCTGAAGTTCTGCCTCATAGCACGTGGCGCAGCCGACCTGTATCTGCGCCTTGGCCCCACCAGCGAATGGGATACCGCCGCGGCGCAATGCGTGCTGGAAGAGGCCGGCGGTGCCGTGCTCGACCTTGCCGGCCAGCCATTCCGCTACAACCGCGGCGAGTCGTTGCTCAACCCCGAGTTCATCGCCGTCGGTGATGGCACGACCGACTGGACCACGCGACTGCGGAGCGCGCAGCGCTGATGTCGATGGAGTGTGTCGCGTCATGAACGATTCGCCTCGGTACAGCCTCGACGACCTGCTCGCGATCATGGCGCGCCTGCGCGATCCCGAGCGTGGCTGCCCGTGGGACGTGCAGCAGGATTTTGCCTCGATCGCGGCCTACACGATCGAGGAAGCCTACGAGGTGGCCGACGCGATCGACCGCCGGAATCTGCCTGACCTGTGCGACGAACTGGGCGACCTGCTGTTGCAGGTGGTGTTCCATGCGCAGATGGCGGCCGAGCAGGGATCCTTCGGATTCGCCGATGTCGTCCAGGCGATCAGCGCCAAGATGGTGCGCCGCCATCCGCATGTGTTCGGCGACGTGCGTCATGCCGACATCGACGAGCAGAAACGTGCGTGGGAAGACATCAAGCAAGCCGAGCGAGCGGCGAAGGGCGAGCCGCCCGACCCCAGCGCATTGGCTGGCATCTCGACCGGCCTGCCGGAATGGAAGCGTGCGCTGAAACTGCAGCAACGCGCAGCCACCACGGGTTTCGAATGGCCGGGTGCCGAACCGGTGCTGGACAAGCTGATCGAGGAAGTGGGCGAGGTGCGCGCCGAATTCGTCGACGGTGCCGACCCGGCGCGGCTGCAGGACGAAATCGGTGACGTGCTGTTCGTGACGGTGAACCTGGCGCGCCATGCCGGCGTCGATTTCTCGCAGGCACTACGGCACGCCAATGCCAAGTTCGAGCGGCGGTTTCGCCAGATGGAACGGCTGGCCACTGCCGAAGGCGCTGCTTTTGACGAGCACACACTGGAGCAGCAGGAACAGCTCTGGCAGCGCGCCAAGCAGCTCGAGCGCTGATCCTGAGGCTGCTGTCGTCCGTTCAGCCCGGACGCTGTCGTTCCGGATGCAACCCTTTTGTCGCCAGCGGCATCCAAGCTCGCTCAAACTCGAGGAGAAACCTGATGCGCCATCTGATTGTCGCCACATTGCTGTTTTCCCCACTGGCCGCCTTTGCCGCCCAATCGTGCAAATACGAGGCGCCGCGCAACCTTCAGCTCGACCTCGCCGGGGTACGCAGCGTGCAGATCGACGTGAACAGCCATGACCTGCACCTGACCGGCAGCGACAACGCCAAGGGCCTGACCCTCACCGGCAAGGCGTGTGCCTCGGAAGAGTCGGCGCTGGAAAAACTGCAGGTCACCCAGCGGCGTGAAGGCGACCAGTTGCTGCTCGACATCGGCGGCAACGGCAGGTTCGGCTTCAGCCTGTTCGGTAATTCGTACGCCAACCTGGACGTCACCGTGCAACTGCCGGCGAACCTGCCGATCACGCTGCGCGTGGGTTCCGGCGACGCTGATGTCGATGGCGTGCGCGAACTGCAGGCCAATGTGGGTTCGGGCGACCTGCACGTGCGCCGGGTGCCGGGCAAGTTCGGCGTCAGCGTGGGTTCGGGCGACATCGACGCCACCGACATCGGCAGCCTGAACCTGGGATCGGTCGGCTCCGGCGACTTCACGGCCGAGAACATCAAGGGTGACGCCCGTATCGGCAGCATCGGTTCGGGCGACGTCACCCTGCGCAAGGTCGGCGGCAGCGTGCACGCCGATACGCTGGGCTCGGGCGATCTCGACGTCAGCGACGTCGCCGGCGACCTCAGTCTCGGCGCCAAGGGCAGCGGCGACGTCGACCATGCCGGCGTGAAAGGCAAGGTCAGCGTGCCGCACGACGACGATTGATTCAGAGCCGGGATCGCGGATTCGTCAATGCCGAAAACGCCAGGCGCGGGTGCAGGTTGGGGTGAGCGCAAGCGAACCCCAAACATGGCGAACCGGACAAGTCGGGCGTCGCGGCGTCGAACCCTAGAAATATCGCGACACCAGGTACACCAGCGGCGCGCACACCAGCAGGAACGGAATCGATACCACGTGCAACAGCCGCAACCCCTGCGGCTGTTTCGCCAGGCGCAGCGCAATCAGGTTCGCCAGCGAGCCGATCGCCACGCCGAAGCCGCCCACGTTCACCGCCACCGCCAGCGCGACCGCATCCGGCGTGCGGTCGAGCAACAGCACCGTCGCCGGCACGTTGCTGATCAGTTGCGAGGCGACGATGCCGCTGGCGTACACGGTCAATGGCTGATCGAAGTCGAACCGGTCAAGTGCGTGCCGCACGACCGGTAACTCGCCAAAGTGGCCCAGCGCCAGGAAGATCGCGGCGAAGGTCAGCAGCAGCAACCAGTCGATCCGCGCCAGGCTGGAGCGCGCCAGCAGCGCGAACACCACCAGCAACAACAGCGCGCCCAGCGGTGCCTGGCCGTACTCCATCAGCAGCACCATGCCGGCCAACGCAGCCATCGACCACGCCCCGAGGCGCGCCGAGGTGATCGCGCCATCGATGCGTTCGGCGGTCAGCGTTACCCGGTCGCGCGGCAGCCAGAACAGCGTGAAGGCGAACACCAGCGTCAGCATCACCGCGGCGGCCGGCAACATGGCCGCGGCGAAATGCAGGAACGACCATTGCGAGTGCTGCCACAGCAACAGATTCTGCGGGTTGCCGATCGGGCTCAGGGTCGAGCCGGCGTTCACCGCCAGCGCTTCCAGCACCACCATGCGCAACACCGGCAGGTTGGACACACTGCCGATCGCCAAAGTCAGCGGCACGATCAGGAACAGGCTCACGTCGTTGGTCAGCACCATCGACAGCAACGCCGTCGCTGCCACCAGCAACAATCCCAGACTGCGCAGCGAACGCGCCCGCGCCACCACGACGGCCGCCGCATGCTGCACCAGCCCGCTGTCGCGGATGCCCTGGATCGCGATCAGCAGCCCCATCAAGCCGGCCAGCGTGGGCCATTGCAACCATCGTCGATAGCTCGCCAGTGGCTGCGGATCGACCAGCATCAGCACGACCGCCAGCGTCGCGAACAGGCACAGCAGCCATTCGTTGCGAAAGCTTTGTTGCCAGCGACGTGCGTTCATTCGTGACCAGCCGTGCCTGCCCAGGCGTGGAGCGCGCCACTCTAGCAGTCGGGCACTGCCGGTGGTGGCCGCCGGTGCGAGTGCCGATACACCGCGCGGACCATCAGCCCGGTCAGGGAGGCCAGCAGCAACACGGCCACCAGCATCACGACGAACCACATCACGATGGCCAGACCAAGGGCGTCGCCGGGCGAGCCGTGGTGGTCCGGGCGCGGCATGTCGACCAATGCCAGGCCGAACACGCCCACGACGACGGCTACCAGCGAAACGGCGTAGACGAACCGTCCACGCCAGCGGAACAGCATCGGCAAGGCCAGCATGCTTGCCAGCGCGATCATCCAGGACAGCATGGCGGGTCCCCCAAGGTGGCGGTGCCCCAAAGTCTGCCCTTCCCGGATGACGGTTTACGGCCGTCGGCGGGGTGGAAGGATGTCCTGGCTCAGCCCTCGCGCAACAAGCGCATCGGCGGCGTGCGACTGACCTTGCGGGTGCCGACCAGGCCCAGCAGCATCACCACCAGCGCCGCGCCGATCGCACCGCCGACCAGCGGCCACAGTGGCGGCACGAAACCGTCGATATGGAACACCGCCTGGCCCAGCCACAGTCCGGCCCCGGCGGCGCCGAGCGCGGCGGTGAGGCCGGCGAACAGGCCGAGCAGGCCGAAT
>SMEK01000607.1_pt1 | contig 12530 bp, 12 predicted proteins | sample 2456371 | NCBI WGS metagenome assembly SMEK01 (sample SAMN10132590, study PRJNA489261) | soil metagenome | isolation source: day1 antibiotic-loamy sand soil ammended with composted manure from dairy... | place: USA | collected 2015-04-01
ATAAATTAAAGAGAGGATTTAGGAAGTATTTTTATTGAGCATTGAAAGAACTCAATAATTGAACGTAACAATTCGTTGTTGCGTTCTTTTTTATGGAAATGTATACTGGTATTAGTACCAAGTGCTAAAACAGAAGAAAGTAGGTGGCGAATGTTGATAAAAAAATCGAAAAAAGAACGGCAGCAATTACTTTTAGAAACGATTGAGGAAAATCCATTCGTCACGGATGAACAACTTGCTACAAAATTTGGTGTGAGCGTTCAAACGATTCGCCTCGATCGGATGGAATTATCAATTCCGGAACTAAGAGAACGAATAAAAGATGTTGCGGAAAGAAATTTAGAAAATGAAGTAAAGTCATTACCTATTAACGAAGTAATCGGTGAAATTATTGATATCGAGTTAGATAAGAGAGCCATATCCATTTTTGATGTAAAAGAAGAACATGTTTTCCAAAGAAATGGAATCGCCCGTGGACATCATTTATTTGCCCAAGCCAACTCCCTATGTGTTGCAGTGATTAATGATGAACTTGCATTAACAGTTCGGTCAAATGTTGTATTTATTAAACCTGTTCGTGCAGGAGACCGAGTAGTAACGAAAGCGATTGTCCGAGAAACTAACACTGAAAAAAATCGAACGTATATCGATGTTATTTCGACGGTAAACAACGAAACCGTGTTCAAAGGCGAATTTGAAATGTATCGCACGAAAGGTGAAGGTGAACAAAAATGAAAATTGCAATTGACGGTATGGGCGGAGATCATGCACCTCAGAAAATTGTGGAAGGTGTCAACGAAGCTTTAAAAGATTTTACAAACATAGAAATACAACTATTTGGAAGAAAAGAAGAATTAGAAAAATACATTATACAAAATGACCGTCTAGAAATCATTCACTGTGAAGAAGTCATTACTGGAGAAGATGATCCTGTCCGTTCCGTTCGACGAAAAAAGGATTCATCGATGACACGCATGTTGGAAGCTGTAAGTGAAGGGAAAGTAGACGCATGTATTTCTGCTGGTAATACAGGTGCATATATGTCCGGCGGATTATTCAAAGTGGGGCGAATAGAAGGGGTATCAAGGCCTGCTCTCGCAACAATCCTCCCAACAGTCGATGGTAAAGGGTTTTTAATGCTAGATTTAGGTGCAAATGCAGACGCAAAACCTGAAAATCTTTTTCAATATGCGGTGATGGGTAATATTTATGCTCAAAAAGTTCAAGGAATAGCTCGCCCTCGAATTGGGTTGTTGAATATTGGAACTGAAGAAAATAAAGGGAATGAACTGACAAAAGCAGTTTATGGCATGTTGCAGCAAGGAGATTTCAACTTTGTCGGTAATGTGGAAGCACGCGACTTGCTTGAAGGGGTTGCAGATGTCGTTGTAACAGATGGCTTTACAGGCAATATGGTGTTAAAGTCCATTGAAGGTACAGCAGGAACATTAATGAAAATGTTAAAAGACGTATTCATGGCTTCTACTAAAACAAAGCTTGGTGCATTACTCGTAAAAAATGAATTAAAAGGATTAAAAAATAAACTAGACTACTCCGAACATGGCGGAGCATTGCTTTTCGGGTTGCAGGCTCCTGTCGTGAAAGCTCATGGATCATCCGATGCGAGAGCGATTTATAATACAATACGCCAAGCTGCTATGATGGTTGAAAATGATATCGTCAACGTCATGAAGCAAGCAATACTAGAAAGTCAGAAAGAAAATGAGTAAAGGAGACGACAAATGTCAAAAATAGCATTTATTTTTCCAGGACAAGGCTCTCAAAAAGTAGGAATGGGTGCAGAGTTTGTAGCCAATGATGAAGCGAGCAAAGCTTTTTATGATCAAGCGGATCAAGCTTTAAATATTAAACTATCAACATTAATGTTAGAGGGACCACAAGAAGAACTAACGTTAACTTACCATGCTCAACCTGCGCTGCTTACAACAGGAGTGATGATTGCATCCAAATTAATGGAAGCTGGTATTACTCCTGACTATACAGCAGGACATTCATTAGGAGAGTATGGATCTTTCGTTATTGCAGGATCGTTATCTTTTGAAGAGGCTGTCAAAATCGTTCATAAACGAGGTCTTTACATGAATGAAGCGGTGCCAGCTGGTCAAGGTGCTATGGCTGCGATTTTAGGAATGGATGAAGAGCCTTTAAAAGAAGTATGTGCTGAAATCACTAATAACGGTGATTTAGTACAACTTGCTAACTTAAACTGCCCTGGCCAAATTGTCATTTCAGGTACAAAAGCAGGTGTAGAAAAAGCATCTCAATTGGCGAAAGAAAAAGGTGCGAAAAGAGCCATCCCACTTGATGTAAGTGGACCATTCCACTCTGAATTGATGAAAGATGCGGCAATAAAATTAGAAAAGGAAATCGAGCAAGTAGAAATTTCACAACCAAATATTCCGATTATTAGTAATGTACATGCAGGAATATTGGAAGATGTGGAATCCATCAAGAAAGAAATGGTGGAACAAGTTTATAGCCCTGTACAATGGGAACGTGATGTTCGCAAGATGTTGGAATGTGGTGTTACAACATTTATCGAATGTGGACCAGGTAAAGTATTATCAGGATTAGTCAAAAAAATCGATCGCTCAGTAAAAACATATTGTGTATATGATATAGCAACGTTTGAAGAAGTTGTAAAGGAATTGAAGGGGTGAAAACATGGGAAAGTTAGATGGTAAAACGGCAGTTGTAACGGGAGCTTCAAGAGGAATCGGACGTGCCATTGCATTGGAACTGGCAAAAGAGGGTGCCAATGTAGTCGTGAACTACAGCGGCAGTAAAGAAAAAGCAGATGAAGTGGTAGAAGAAATTTTAAAAATTGGTAAAAAAGCTATTGCAGTTCAAGCTAATGTTGCAGATACTGAATCAGTACAAAACTTAATGAAAACAGCATTAGATGAATTTGGCTCAATTGATATTCTCGTAAACAATGCAGGCATTACTCGAGATAATTTATTGATGCGTATGAAGGAAGAAGAATGGGATGAAGTTATTCAAACGAACTTAAAAGGCGTATTCCTATGCACAAAAGCTGTAACTCGCCAAATGATGAAACAACGTTCTGGTCGCATTATCAACATTGCTTCAGTCGTTGGCGTGACGGGGAACGCTGGACAAGCCAATTACACAGCAGCAAAAGCAGGTGTTATTGGATTGACGAAAACGACTTCAAGAGAGTTGGCATCACGAAATATTTTAGTGAATGCTGTAGCTCCAGGATTTATTACGACAGAAATGACAGACGCTCTTCCGGAAGATATTAAAAACTCTATGCTTTCACAAATTCCATTAGCCAAACTTGGTAAGCCAGAACATGTAGCAAAAGCAGTTGTATTTTTGGCTTCAGACGATGCTGAATATATTACTGGACAAGTTCTTCATGTGGATGGCGGCATCGCAATGTAATCAAAAATTGTGGGCTACTAACTATAAATAATGTTGATTAACCATCCTTTCATGAAAGACTCTTTGAACAGGAAACACTTTTATGTATACTATTGAAGGGAGGTGACCTAAATGAGCACAGTATTAGAACGTGTAACAAAAGTAATCGTTGACCGTCTTGGTGTTGACGAAAGCGAAGTAAAAGAAGAAGCATCTTTCCGTGAAGATTTAGGTGCTGATTCATTAGACGTTGTAGAATTAGTAATGGAACTTGAAGATGAATTCGATATGGAAATCTCTGATGAAGATGCAGAAAAAATCGTTACTGTTGGCGATGCAATCAAGTATATCGAAAGTAAATTAAACTAATTTATAAGAGGCACATCCCGCACAACGTGGCTGATGGGTGCCTCTTTTCATTGCTTAAATTCATTAAAAGAAAAATGAAAAGTGAATTTGGGTTATAATAAAAACAATGTATTTATTCGATGTGAAGATATGTGGATAAATCTTTTATCCTTATATCTTTACTGTTTCGAATAACAACGATATATTTACGAGAGAAATGAATAGGAAGGCAGATTGTTCATGACGATAAAAAGAAAAGGTACTCAACAAAAAAATGGAGTGTTTCCCGAAAAAATTAAACAGCAATTTGAAGAATTACAAGAAGAATTAAATATCACGTTCAATAACAAGAATTTACTCTACCAAGCTTTTACCCATTCATCCTATGTGAATGAGCATCGCAAAAAATTATTTGCTGATAATGAACGATTAGAATTTTTAGGTGATGCAGTTCTTGAACTATCAGTATCTAAATTTTTATTTGATCGTTACCCGCATATGAGTGAAGGAGAATTGACGAAGCTTCGAGCTTCCATCGTTTGTGAGCCATCCCTTGTGATATTCGCAAACGAATTGAATTTCGGAAAATATGTACTTTTAGGTAAAGGTGAAGAATTGACTGGTGGAAGAGAGAGACCAGCGTTGCTTGCCGACGTATTTGAATCCTTTATTGGTGCCCTTTATTTAGATCAAGGTTTCGATTCTGTTGTTCAGTTTTTACAAAGAGTCGTGTTCCCTAAAGTTGAAGTCGGTGCTTTTTCGCATGTGATGGATTTTAAAAGCCAATTGCAAGAATTGGTGCAGCAATCAAATACTGGAGTATTACATTATGAAATTATTGACGAAAGAGGGCCTGCCCACAATCGGACATTCGTTTCCCGCGTATTGCTAAACGACAAAGAACTTGGAATTGGACGCGGAAAATCGAAAAAAGAGGCTGAACAGCAAGCTGCACAAAATGCAATGGTTGCGTTAAATCAGTCCTTGCATAAGGAGGAATAATATGTTCCTTAAACGACTTGAAGTAGTAGGTTTTAAATCATTCGCGGATCGCATCGGTATCGATTTTGTTCCAGGGGTAACTGCAGTTGTAGGCCCTAATGGTAGTGGAAAGAGCAATGTAACCGATGCGATTCGTTGGGTCTTAGGGGAACAGTCGGCAAAAAGCTTGCGCGGTTCGAAAATGGAAGATGTTATATTTGCTGGAAGCGCATCTCGAAAACCTTTGAACTTTGCTGAAGTTACGTTGATTTTAAACAATGAAGATGAAGAAGTGGGTATTCCCTATTCTGAAATTAGCGTAACTCGACGAGTATATCGTTCGGGTGAAAGCGAATATCTATTGAATAATCAGCAATGTCGCCTGAAAGATATTACGGATTTGTTTATGGATTCAGGATTAGGGAAAGAAGCCTTTTCTATTATCTCTCAAGGCCGAGTTGATGAAATTTTAAATAGTAAACCGGATGATCGCCGAACAATATTTGAAGAAGCAGCTGGAATATTAAAATATAAACTGCGCAAAAAAAAGGCAGAGCAAAAATTATTGGAAACCGATGACAACTTACATCGAGTGTTAGACATTTTACATGAATTGGATAGCCGTTTAGAGCCATTAAAAATCCAGAGTTCTGCAGCAAAAGACTACCTTCACATGACAGAAGAATTGAAAGAATTGGATATGTCACTGATCGTTCATGATTTAGAAGAGCACCATCAAGAACTACTCATTGTCAAGGAAGAGCACGAACAACTGGAACAACAAGAGCAAAATCAAGCATCAGAAATAGCAAATTTACAAACAAAAATGGACGAACTCCGCACAAAAATCCATAACATTGATGAGACGATTGATGCTGCGCAAGAACGACTAGTTGAAGCGAGTGCTGAAGTGGAGCGTTGGGAAGGACGAAAAGCGTTAATGCAGGAAAAACGCTCCAATGCAGAAAAGCAGTTTCAACAATTACAACTTGCCTTAAAAGAAGCAAAAGAAGAAGAAATGGAACTAGCGAAAACTGAGGAAGAAAATAAAAAATTGTTTGATTTGAAAAAAAATGAAATTCAACAACTAAAAGCTGAAATTAAACAACTGGATGTTTCGTTAAATAGTTCTGTTTCTCAAATTGAACAACAAATCGAAGAATATAAAAATTTATATATTGATTTATTGAACGAAGAAGCAACTGCAAAGAATGAGTTAAAACATATTGAGCAGCAATTAGCCCAATATGAAGAAACAGAGGAGCGAATGAACGACCGCTCTGAAGAGATGTTAAAAAAATTAAAACAAGTTTCCAACTTGAAAAATGAACTCGCACAAAAGCTCGAATATATACGAAATAAAGTTAGTGACGTGTTGGAGCAATATGAACAATTACAACGACAACTAAACGCTGCCACTTCCTCATTTGAAGAAAAACAACGAATGCTGTATCAAGCATATCAACATCAGCAACAATTGAAGTCTAGAAAAGAAGCGATTGAGGAACTAGAATCAGACTTTTCTGGTTTCAATTTTGGAGTGAAGGAAATTTTACTTGCAAGAGAACGGGGAGAATTAAAAGGAATTGAAGGAGCCGTTCTAGAGCTGTTAAAAGTGGAAGGTAAGTATTCTAAAGCCATTGAAACCGCTTTAGGAGCAGCAACCCAACACATCGTCACAAATACAGAGCAAGATGCGCAAAAAGCGATCGGCTGGTTAAAAGCAAAAAAAGCTGGACGAGCTACTTTCTTGCCAAAAAACGTCATGAAATCTCGAAAACTATCTACTACACAAATTCAGGAAGCAATGAATCATCCAGCTTATATTCAACTTGCTCATGAATTAGTAGAATTTGATGAACATAACCGGAATATTGTGGAATACTTATTAGGAAATGTTCTTGTTGCTGAAAACTTAGAAGGAGCAAGTCAAATCGCGAGGTTATGTGGCTATAAATATCGTGTTGTTACATTAGATGGAGATATCGTAAATGCTGGCGGTTCATTAACTGGCGGTTCCGTCAAACAACAAAACTCTTTATTTACTAGAAAAGCGGAGTTAGAACAGTTAAAGAAAAATTTATCCCAAATTGAGCAATCCATTTATCAAGCGGAAAAAACGCTGGCAACAGAAAAGGAAACGTTAACAACCTTACGTGAACAAGTGGAATTGTTAAAGGTGCAAAGCGAACAATACCGCCAAGAGGAAATGGAGTTGCATTCGAAATATGTTGAATTAGAATTGGAAGAGAAAAACTTAAAAAATACTGTAAATCTCGCATCTTCTGAAAAATCGTCCGCATCTTCAAGAAGAGAGGCGTTACTTAAACAAAAAAGCCAAACAGAAGAACGACTAGCTGAACTGAATAAAGAATTGCAAAAAGTAAACGACAAAGTTGAGCAATTATCGAAAGCAAAAATTCAAAGCGAAACGGAAAAAGACTTGCTTCGTGAACAGTCAGCTGAAAAACGCTCAGAACTTGCGGTATTGCAAGAACAATTAAATCAACTTCAAATTCAAACGGCGGATATCGCTTTGAAGCGTTCGAAAGTTTTTCAACAAATGGAATCGATTTCTCGAGAAATTGAATGGATTCAAAATGAGCGAGACAATCATTTGACCGATGAAGAAATTGAACAAGCGATTTCTGAGTGGGCTGAAAAGCGTGATCAATATTCGTTCACAATTCAAGAAAATCGTCAATTGCGAATTGAGTACCAACAACAGCTCTCACAATTGGACGAACAGTTCAAGGAATTGCAAAGAATTCATAAAGGTTTTTTAGAACAATTACGTTCAATCGATGTAAAGAAAAGCCGTATCGAATTTGAAATTAATCGATTAACTAATCTATTAGAAGAAGAGTATGAAATTGATTTTGATGAAGCGAAAAATGAAGCTGTTGAACTGGACGATGTAGAGCAGATTCGCAAGAAAGTAAAATTGTTAAAACAGTCAATTGAAGAATTAGGGCCAGTTAATTTAACTGCTATTGAAGAGTATGAGCGGGTGTTAGAACGCCATACATTTTTAACGGAACAACGAAATGACTTAATTGAAGCGCAACAAACGCTTAACGAAACAATTAGAGAAATGGATGAAGAAATGGCGACTCGTTTTAAAGAGTCTTTTGAGAAAATTCAACTACAATTCCGCGAAGTTTTCCGTGAACTTTTCGGTGGCGGTCATGCAGATTTAATTTTATTAGATCCGAACAATTTACTAGAAACAGGAATAGAAATAGTAGCTCAACCTCCAGGGAAAAAATTGCAAAGCTTAAGCTTACTTTCTGGCGGTGAACGAGCATTAACTGCAATCGCCCTATTATTTGCCATTCTGAATTCGCGCCCAGTACCGTTTGTTATTTTAGACGAAGTGGAAGCGGCTCTTGATGAAGCAAATGTAGAGCGTTATAGTACCTATCTAAAAAAATTAAGCCGAGATACACAATTCATTGTGATTACCCATCGAAAAGGAACGATGGAAGGAGCCGATGTATTATACGGGATTACGATGCAAGAATCTGGTGTATCGAAGCTCGTTTCGGTTAAATTGGAAGATGAAGTAGTACTTGTTGGACAAAGGAGCGAATAATATGAGCTTTTTTAAACGTTTGAAGGAAAAATTAAGTGGAAAATCAGAAGAAAAATTACAGCAGGACACGGTTGAGGAAACGGCTGAACAAAACGAAGATGTTCAAAATGAAGCTGATGATGTGGGAGAAACATCAAAAGAAGTAATAGAAGAAAAAAATGAAACGATAGAAACTGAAGAAACTTTTTCTGATGACAGCGAAAAAGCGGAAGAAACTCTTGGTGACGACGTTGAAACGGTTCAACAAGAGGATGAAAAGGAAGAGGAGAAGAAGCCTTCCGCATGGTCGATCACTCAAAAATTTAAAATGGGTCTTGCAAAAACCCGTGATACGTTTACTTCTAAAGTGAACGATTTAATTGCACGTTATCGCAAGGTAGACGAAGAATTCTTTGAAGAATTAGAAGAAATATTATTGCAAGCGGATGTAGGTTTTGAAACAGTTATGGAATTAATGGACGAACTCCGCTTTGAAGTACAACGAAAAAATATAAAAGATACAGATGGCATTTATGAAATTATTTGTGAAAAATTAGTGGAAATTTATGAAAAGGGCGAGGAAGGCATTTCTGAACTTAATTTGCAACCAAATGGTGAGCTAACAGTTATTTTATTTGTGGGTGTAAATGGTGTAGGGAAAACAACGACAATTGGTAAACTTGCTCATCGTTTGAAAAATCAAGGAAAAAAAGTGATGCTTGCTGCTGGTGATACGTTCCGTGCTGGTGCCATAGAACAGCTTCAAGTTTGGGGCGATCGAGTTGGCTGCGAAGTAATTAAACAATCAGAAGGCTCAGATCCCGCTGCGGTAATTTATGATGCTATTAATGCTGCGAAAAAGCGCGGTGTTGATGTGTTGATTTGTGACACAGCTGGCCGTTTGCAAAATAAAGTGAACTTAATGAAGGAACTAGAAAAAGTGCATCGCGTTATTTCTCGTGAAATTCCAAACGCCCCACATGAAGTGTTGCTTGCGTTAGATGCGACAACGGGTCAAAATGCGTTAATTCAAGCTCAAACATTTAAAGAAGCGACAAATGTGACGGGGATTGTATTAACAAAATTGGATGGTACAGCAAAAGGTGGTATTGTCTTAGCAATTCGTAACAAATTAAATATTCCGGTTAAATTCGTTGGTTTAGGTGAAAAAATTGATGACCTACAACCATTTGATGCGGAACGATATGTATACGGATTATTTGCTGATTCATTAGACCAAGAATTGAAAAAAGCTGAACAATAAGAAGAGATATTTGAAAAGGAGCCTGACCAAAAATTTTTGGCCAGGCTCAAATACTTAATGGCGCTAGCAATAACATTTCCGATTCGTGTATATTATCAGTGTTAAAGGGAATTTACTTGACACTTATAAGTAAAACCGATATGATACAGTAGAAAAAATATGAATGGAGAGACATTCGATGTTACTTGAAAAAACGACGCGGATGAATTTTCTCTTCGATTTTTATCAAGCTTTGTTAACGGATAAACAGCGGGCATATATGGAACTATCTTATTTAGATGATCTTTCCTTAGGTGAAATTGCAGAAAGCTACAAAGTTTCTCGACAAGCTGTATACGATAATATCCGTCGCACTGAAGCAATGCTTGAAGAATATGAAGAAAAACTAAAGTTATTTGAAAAGTTTCAAAAGCGTCAGCAAACGATTGAAAAGCTAGCCGCTGCAATCAAAGGCAATGCCTCTATTGAAGAACAATTAAAGTTAATAGATCAATTAAAAGAAACGGATTAGGAGGCGAAAAGTTTGGCATTTGAAGGATTATCAGAACGACTCCAAAGCACAATCCAAAAAATTAAAGGCAAGGGAAAAGTTACTGAAGCAGATGTAAAACAAATGATGCGGGAAGTGCGCCTTGCATTGATTGAAGCCGACGTAAATTTAAAAGTTGTAAAAGACTTTGTAAAAAAAGTAAGTGAAAGAGCAGTCGGCGTTGAAGTTATGAAAAGTTTAACACCTGGTCAACAAGTCATTAAGATTGTAAAAGATGAATTGACTGAGTTGATGGGTGGAGAACAGAGTCAAATTAAATTTAATACAAAGCCTCCAACAGTCATTATGATGGTAGGTTTGCAAGGTGCTGGTAAAACTACGACTTCCGGAAAACTTGCAAATGTTTTAAGGAAGAAATACAACCGTAAACCGCTTTTAGTTGCTGCCGATATATATCGTCCAGCAGCTATTAAACAATTAGAAACATTAGGAAAACAACTTTCGATTCCTGTGTTTTCTCTTGGTGCGGATGTTTCTCCTGTGAAAATTGCGGAAGAAGCAATCGAACATGCAAAAAAAGAACATTATGACGTGGTCATTATCGATACAGCTGGTCGATTACATATCGATGAAGAACTGATGGACGAATTAAAAAATATTCGGGCCATTAAAGAACCAGACGAAGTATTTTTAGTTGTTGATGCCATGACCGGACAAGATGCAGTTAATGTTGCTCAAAGTTTCAATGATGCAATTGGCATCTCAGGCGTCATCTTAACAAAATTAGATGGAGATACACGCGGTGGTGCTGCTTTATCGATTCGTGCTGTGACAGAAAAGCCAATAAAATTTGTTGGTATGGGTGAGAAGATGGACGCTTTAGAGCCTTTCCATCCAGAACGTATGGCTTCTCGTATACTAGGGATGGGCGACGTCCTATCGCTAATTGAAAAAGCACAGGCAAATGTGGATTTAGAAAAAGCGAAAGAATTGGAAGAAAAGTTTAAAACGCAAAGCTTTACTTTCGATGATTTTGTAGAACAAATTAAAGCTGTCCGAAAAATGGGACCGTTGGAAGACTTATTAAAAATGCTTCCAGGTGCCAATAAAATAAAAGGTTTAAATAATATTCAAATCGACGAAAAACAAATCGATCGCCTGGAGGCTATTATTTATTCCATGACGCCTGAAGAAAGAGAGCGTCCAGAAATCATCAATGCTAGCCGTAAAAAGAGAATCGCAAACGGTTCTGGTACGTCCATTCAGGATGTCAACCGATTATTAAAACAATTTGAAGATATGAAAAAAATGATGAAGCAAATGACGAGCATGGCACAAGGAAAAGGCAAGAAGAAAATGAAACTTCCTGGATTCGATTCATTATTTAAATTTTAATATAAAAGAAAAAATGAACTGTTAAGAAAAAACACTTTACAAACAAATCAAACACTGATATTATTCTATCTTGTGTGAAACTAATTCGGAGGTGCAATAAACATGGCAGTAAAAATTCGTTTAAAACGTATGGGAGCTAAAAAATCTCCTTTCTATCGTATCGTAGTTGCTGATTCTCGTTCTCCACGTGACGGACGTTCAATTGAAACAGTTGGTACTTACAATCCTCTAACTGTTCCAGCAACAATCAATATCGATGAAGAGAAAGCTCTTAAATGGTTAGCAAATGGTGCGAAACCATCTGATACAGTACGTAACTTGTTCTCACAACAAGGAATTATGGAAAAATTCCACAATTTAAAATTCAATAAAAATGCTTAATTGAAAAGTATCTAGGAGGTGTCCGCATGCAAAAGCTGATTGAAACAATTGTCAAACCACTAGTTGATTATCCCGAAGACGTTCGCGTTGAAAAAGATGAAAATGCTAGTCGCATTGTTTATAAACTTTTTGTCAATCCAGAGGATCGAGGAAAAGTGATTGGTAAACAAGGTCGTGTTGCGAAGGCGATTCGTACTATTGTTTATTCAGCTAGCGGTCACCAAAAGAAAAAAACTTACGTCGATATATTGGACTAATGCAAAAAGGGGCTACTTCAGCCCCTTTTTTATACATATAAAATCTTCCTAGGTTAATCAAACTATATCGTGTACCATGATGAACTGGTTGGAGAAAAGCCAGTTAATTAGAAAACTTCAATTTAAAGAGGTGTCGTTTGATGGAATGGTTAAATGTGGGTCGCATTGTCAATACACACGGCATTCGTGGAGAGGTGCGCGTCATTTCTTCCACAGATTTTGAAGATATTCGTTTCAAAAAAGGATCGCAACTTGCTATTTTTAAAAGTGATAATGCAGAACCAATCTGGGTGACAGTAGAAAATGCTCGGAGACATAAAAACTTTATTTTGTTAACATTTGAAGGATATTATAACATCAATCAAGTAGAACCATTTAAAAACAGTGTATTAAAAATTTCAAAAGACCAATTAAAAGAAGACGAATTAG
>SMEK01000610.1_pt1 | contig 12490 bp, 10 predicted proteins | sample 2456371 | NCBI WGS metagenome assembly SMEK01 (sample SAMN10132590, study PRJNA489261) | soil metagenome | isolation source: day1 antibiotic-loamy sand soil ammended with composted manure from dairy... | place: USA | collected 2015-04-01
TCCATATCATTTAACGTCATTTGATCAATAGCTATTGCAATGACAGGAACGTTATAACGGGAGAGCAATTCATTACGCAACTTTTGCGTATTTTGATTGTTTGGATATTGGCTGTTTAAAATGATGACGAATGGCTTACCGATTTCCTGCAATTGTTCAACAATTTGTTCTTCCGCCACTTGTGCAGCTTCTCGTGAAATCCCATTAACAGTGCCGTCTGTCGTTACAACTACACCGATGTTTGCATGGTCGCGGATCACCTTATCTGTTCCGATTCGAGCTGCTTCTTGGAATGGAATAGCTTCAGTGTTCCATGGTGTGTGCACATACTTTGGTCCATTTTCATCTTCATACCCTTTTACCCCATCAATGACATAACCAACACAATCAGCAAAACGAATCCGGAAAGGTATTTCACTTTCCCCAATACAAATTTCTGTACCATGAGCAGGAACAAATTTTGGTTCTGCAGTCATAATGACTGGGCCAGGTGAACTTTGTGGTAGCTCGTCCAGTGCTCTTTTCCGTTCTTCTTCATCCACGATGTTTGGTAGGACGATTGACTCCATCATTTTTTTCACAAAAGTGGACTTACCAACCCTCACAGGCCCTACAACCCCAATATATACATCACCATTTGTTCTTTCTGCTATTTGTTGAAAGATTTGTTCGCCTATTGTAGTTCCTCCTTTACGTACTTCAATCTATGAATTATATACTTAAAATATGAAAAACCTTGCACGAAAAGTCGTACAAGGCTTAAATTTTTTTATTTTTTTATTGGATCAAACATAAATACCGGTTCATTATTCTCGTTCACAGTATATGGCAGTGAATAGGCCGGTACTACTGGATAAGCTTCCACAAGCAACATACGAATATCTTCTCCTGGCTCAGGTTTCAAATGATTTTCTCTTATAAACTGAGCTAAATCGATGGAGTAGTCTACATAGGCTTGTCCTTCTGTTGAAGCAACTAATGGTAAATGATTATTCGAATATGGACTTGGCACAGTTAGTTCTTTAGCAAAGCCTAATTTCTTAAAATCTATTGAATATACATAATCCGCAATCCTGTCTTTATAAGGCATGTATTTTGTTGAGAGAAGACGAATATTTAAATCTCGAATCGTTTCTGCTGAACGTAAGTCTACTAATTTTACAGTTGGATTGTTTTCCGGGTCCCAAATAATATATTGGAATATGCCACCTTTTTCGTAGGAATTCCCTGGGATATTCGCTAAATATTTTGGAACCAATTTCGAGAAATCGATGGGATATTTAATAAATATATCTGTATCCATATCTTTATTTTTTATCGGCAGCACACCTGTTTCCGCTCGATATTGATCGATGGCATTTTGCACAGCAATCAGTTGAGCTTCATCAGGTATTTGATTCTCAACACGTTCTTCCTGTGGAAACAAACATCCAGATAGTAAAAGGGATGTCGAGAGTAATAGTATGAAAAAAATGAATTTCCGTTTCTGTTTCATGATTTTCACCCCTTTGTTTATGATGGCCACGTAAAGATTACTAAAACCATTAATAATGTGCCAAATATAAAAATAATAAATGCAATCAGTCTAATGAAAAAGGATAATATAGCATTATTCACCCATTTGCGAGCTGCTGTTATCATAAGAATCGATAAAATCATTGCGGCTATCGAGTAAAAGGAAACCCACATGACATCCATCGGGTGCATGTTCGCTAATGGACCACGTGCAGCACCAAGTACGAATTTATCTATATCCATTAATAACGGATGACTCATTGCAATTCCTCCTTTCAAGAAGCGGTATGTATACAAATTTGCCTATGATATGGCACAAAACACACTGACGCACATGCGTTCGTTTTCATTGCACATGAACGGGTATTATTTGTAGTTCCCGATACTCAACTCGACTTTGAATTCTTTCATACCCGCTCATTGATGCAACGAAAATGCTTGTCCTTTTATTGTAAATAATCGATTTCTCTTTTCTTTAAGCGATTCATTAACTCATCAACAGCATCTTTCGGTTCTTTTTCATTAAATAATACTTCAAACAATGCAGTTGTAATTGGCATCGGAACATCGTATTTTTTGGCAAGCTGGTAAGCAGCTTTTGTCGTGCGAACTCCTTCAACGACCATACCCATGCTCTCTAATACTTCAGCCAGCTTCATGCCCTTTCCAAGCATGTTCCCCGCTTTCCAGTTACGCGAATGAACGCTCGTACAAGTAACGATCAAATCGCCCATACCAGTTAATCCTGCAAAGGTGAAGGGATTGCCTCCCATTCGCACACCTAAACGAGCAATTTCCGCAAGTCCTCGGGTAATTAATGCTGCCTTTGCATTGTCCCCATAGTTTAGGCCATCGGAAATCCCTGCTGCTAAGGCAATTACATTTTTCAATGCACCGCCTAGTTCAACGCCGATTACATCGGTATTTGTATAGACACGGAAATACTGGTTCATAAATAAATCTTGTATTTTTTCAGCGGAACGGAGATTTGTACAAGCAGCAGTAATCGTTGTTGGATGATGCAACACCACTTCCTCCGCATGGCTAGGACCTGATAATACGACGATATCTTCAATCACATGCGGGGATATAGACTCCTCTAAAATTTCTGAGATGCGTTTTAAAGAATCTGGTTCTATCCCTTTTGATACGTGCACAATTAATACTTTTCTATTTAAATAATTCATAATGTTTTCTGCTACTTCACGAATCGCTTTTGTCGGAACCGCAAAAATGATGATATCTCCATGTTCTGCCGCTTCTTTCAAATCACTTGTTGCCCTTAAATTTTCAGGTAGTTGTATATTCGGAACATATTTTTCATTCGTATGTTGTTCATTTATTTCTTTCGCTTGCTCATGTCGGTGGCTCCAAATTAATGTATCGTGTCCATTTTCAGCCAACACCATTGCTAAGGCAGTTCCCCATGAACCTGCTCCTAACACTGTTACCTTTTTCATTTTTATTTATCCCTCACTCTTTTACTCACGTGCCCGTGGTATGATACGTATCGGCGTTCCCTCAAAATCAAAGGTTTCACGAATGCGGTTTTCCAAAAATCGAAGATAAGAGAAATGCATGAGTTCTGGATCGTTTACGAAAGTGATAAATGTAGGTGGCTTAACAGATACTTGTGTCGTGTAATAAATGCGTAAACGTTTTCCTTTATCTGTAGGGGCTGGGTTTCTTGCAATAGCATCTTCAATTACATCATTTAATAAAGAAGATTGAATGCGCATTGCATGGTTTTCACTTACCCGCTTCACTAATGGTAAAATTTGACTCAACCTTTGTTTCGTTTTAGCAGAAACAAACACAATCGGAGCATAATCCAAAAATAAAAATTGATTGCGAATCGTTTGGGTAAATTCATTCATTGTTCGTTCATTTTTTTCAATGGCATCCCATTTGTTCACGACAATGACGATACCTTTACCCGCTTCATGAGCATACCCTGCAATTTTCTTATCCTGCTCTTGTATTCCCTCTTCTGCATTTAATACGACAAGCACCACATCTGAACGTTCAATCGCTCTTAATGCTCTTAATACGGAATATTTTTCTGTGCTTTCATATATTTTCCCTTTTTTCCGCATTCCAGCCGTATCGATAATGACAAAATCTTGTCCGTCATACGTATAAGGAGAGTCGATTGCATCTCGAGTAGTTCCAGCGATATCACTAACGATTACCCGCTCTTCTCCGAGAATTGCATTTACTAATGAAGATTTTCCTACATTTGGTCTACCAATTAATGAAAACTTAATGACATCGTCTGAATATTCATCTTCATATTCTTTAGGGAAATATTTTGCACATTCATCCAATAAATCCCCAATCCCTAATCCATGCGAACCGGAAATTGGAATCGGCTCCCCAAAGCCTAAAGAATAAAAATCATATATTAATTCACGCATGTCTGGGTTATCAATTTTATTGACTGCCAGTACAACTGGTTTTTTTGTTTTATAAAGCATTTTTGCGATTTGCTCATCTTGAAGAGTTACTCCTTCTCGACCGTTCGTCATAAAAATAATCACATCGGCCTCTTCCATGGCAATTTGTGCTTGGGCACGAATTTGTTCTAAAAATGGTTCATCTCCAAGATCAATTCCACCTGTATCAATAATATTAAATTCATGGTTTAACCAATCTGCCGAACTGTAGATGCGATCTCGGGTCACCCCAGGTATATCTTCCACAATGGAAATGCGTTCACCAACAATTCGGTTGAAAATTGTTGATTTTCCTACATTCGGACGACCTACGATGGCGATTACTGGTTTTGTCATCTGTCCTTCATCCTTCCAAATTCTTATCCTTTGTATTATACACGATATCCAATTATATATCATTTTTTGACATAAATGGACATAAAAAAAGCGCACTCCTTAAAGCACGCAATTTTTATTCGAAATAAAATTTATTGATCTGTAAATTTTTTCAATTGTTCCCCTATTACATCACTAATGGAGAATCCTGTTGTCTCTTCTGGTAATTGATAATCAAATTCTTCTTGATGCTTTGGGTTTTCTTCAAGTTCTTTCATGCTTAGTGATAAGCGCTTTTCTTGCTCATTAACATCAAGCACTTTCACTTGAACCTCTTGACCTTCTTTCAACACTTCGTGAGGGGTATTGATGTGTTTATGAGAAATTTGTGAAATATGAACTAACCCTTCAACACCTGGGAACACTTCAACAAAGGCACCGAAGGACACTAAACGCTTCACCGTACCAGTCAATACTTGACCTTTTGAAACACGTTCTGCAATGTTTGCCCATGGACCAGGTAATGTCTCTTTAATGGATAGAGAAATTCTTTCATTTTCCGGGTCAACAGATAAAACTTTTACTTTCACTTCTTGCCCTTCTTGAAGAACTGTGTTAATATCATCTACATGTTCATGGGCTACTTGTGAAATGTGCACAAGCCCGTCAACGCCACCTATGTCAACGAAGGCACCAAATGGAGCTAATCGTTGAACTTTACCATTTAATACGTCTCCTGGCTTTAGGCTCTCTAGCAATTCTTTCTTTTTATTTGCTTTTTCTTCTTCTACAACTGCACGGTGAGATAAAATTAATCTTCCTTTTTCTTTATCTAACTCTGTAATTTTGAATGTTAGCGTTTTACCTTTGTAATCTTCAAAGTCTTCTACGAAATAATCTTCTACTAAAGATGCTGGTACAAATCCTCGTACTCCTAAATCAACTACTAAACCGCCTTTTACAACATCTTTTACTTCTGCTTCAAAAACTTCTCCCTTTTTGTATAGCTCTTCTAATTTATCCCAAGCTTTTAAAGCATCTACTTTACGTTTCGATAAAACAAAGTTTTCTTCTTCTACTTTCGTGATCATTAATTCTAGCTCATCGCCAACAGACACCACATCGGATGCTTTTTCAATGTGCAAACTAGAAAGTTCACTAATTGGTACAATCCCATCAAATGGTGCACCTTCTATTGTAACGGTTACTGCTTTGTCTTCAACTTTTGCAGCAGTCCCTTTTACAATGTCTCCTTCACGAAATTCTTGGCCAACTCCTAAGTTCATTTCCTCGGACATATGTAACCCTCCTTCGCATCTTACAATATCTATTTTATTAGAAATTGCATTTAAACACAAAATTTTTTCCTTATAGTTTAAATATTTCCTTTTTTATGAATAAAATACGCGAAAAGAAACGATTATTATTCCATCTTTTCTTTCGCTAAATGTAAAATTTTTTCTGCAACTTCTTCAATTGATAAGTGAGTAGTGTCTAAATAAATGGCATCTTCCGCTTGAACTAATGGCGATATTTTACGTTCCATATCTTGCTGATCGCGAAGCGCTATTTCCTCTTTTAGCTGTTCATAGTCAGAAGGAATGCCTCGTTTTTTATTATCAAGCAATCTTCGTTTTGCTCTTTCTTCAACAGAGGCAGACATAAAAATTTTCAATTCAGCTTCTTTTAATACATGAGTACCTATATCTCGTCCATCCATGACAACTGCGCCGTCTTTTGCTAATTGTTTTTGTTTAGCTACGAGGATTTCACGAACTTTTGCAAGAGAAGCAACTTGCGGAACATTCGCTGTTACTTCATTGGAACGAATTTTTTTTGTCACATCCTCTCCATCTAAGAAAACTAGTTGTCCATTTGGAGATGGCTTTAAGTCGATTTTAGTCTTTAGCAACATTTCTTCTAGTTTTTTTTCATCATTTAATTGTATGTTTTCTTTTAACGCTTTATACGTAACAGCTCGATACATCGCTCCAGTATCAATGTAAGTGAATCCTAATTGTTCTGCCACGATTTTTGCAATTGTACTTTTTCCTGCACCAGCAGGTCCATCGATGGCTATTTGTATGTTTTTTCCCATGACAATCCCTACTTTCCTTCAACATTGTAACATAAACAAAGTTTTTTACTTTTACTATTTTCATAGTTTGTGTAAATAAAAACAACTAGTTTGTATTACATATTGTTGTCGAATCCTTTATTTTTATCCATAAAAAAAGCCTCCAATATCGTTTATTGGAGGTCCTTTGTCTCCTTACGCAGCATCACTTGGCGTTCAAAACAGAATCGAAGAATGAATTGTTTATCTAGTTCGTCCGTATCGATAAATTGAAGAGATGCAAGCGTTTGGTCATTCTTTTCAAATATACGAACCACTTCTGCATCCGTTTGAATGTATTGAATTTCTCCAGATTTATAAGGCAATACAATCGTTAGTTTGACCTTATCTCCCTCTGAAAATGGAGGGGATATAGGCACTTTGATAGCGGCTCCACCTGCGCTAATATCATCCGTTACGTATTGATAAAATTGATTTAAATGCTCTACTGCAACGTCTACAGGTGTTTTTACTCGAACAAATTCCCTTCTTTGGATTTTGATGAATTCATCATCTGGAGGACAAGAAAGCATTATCATAGGAATTCGATCCATTTTACGACCGACAACTTCCGTTTGAAATGCATAGTTGATATCATCATCGTTTCGAAAAATTGCACGAAACTGGGAACCGTCAACTAGATAAACTGTTCTATCCGTTTTCGTATCTACGGGATAAGTGATAAAAATGATATTGTCTTTCTTTTCCATTACTTTACATTTAAATCTTTCAACTTTTTCTGATGACGTTGGTTCCAATGTGAGAACTGTCCCAATCTTAATATCCATACTTACTCGCCTCGCACAATAATTGTAATTTTATTATTGCACGAATTAAGGCGAATTTCTAGAGCATTTTGATAATTATGGTAATTGTTCCACTTTTATGACATCATGATTTTCCGTATCCACAACAACTCGATATGTTTGATTGATATTGTCTGAAAAACGAGCAATTACTTCATAACATAATCTTAATTCATATGCTTCATTTTCTGTGTAGATAAACCGCTCTTCTTCCACTACTGTATTTGGTCGGAAGAATTGTTTCCAATCGATCGGTACCACTGGCTGGTTTTCATTAATGTTTTCTCTTTGTACATATTCCATTGCATTTAGCCCTAATAACTCACCGCTATCTTTAGAAACTTTTAATTGTACTCCATCAGGATACACAAACGCATTATGCTTGCCAGCCACTCGAGCAAGATGAATATGCCAAGCTTCATGGTTTTCTCGCATTTCAACTAACGCTAAATCATCATATCCAGCTCGGTCTATAAATTGTTGTACTAACTCCTTCACTTTTTCTTGTGTAATATTTTTGTCTGGCTGTACCGGACGTTCAGATAAGAAGGAAATTAAATGGCCACCTTTTACAGTAATGTCCGCATATCCGACCCGACTACCCTTTACAAATTGAATGTGATAAAACGGATAAGGTGCATCATCTTTACTTTTCGATACAGTATACGTAGCATCTTCAATTCCAGGAACTAGTTTCTCTAATACTTGAATTGCTTCGTCCTTCGTAATTTCACGATCTCTTATATGTTTTAAGTCTCTTTTCTTTAGCCAATCAGATTCACTCGTTGTTAATGGGAAGTCCTTTTCCGTGTAAGTTTTTAAGTTTGATGCGAGGTTTTTAAATGGTGATTCTTCAAGCTCTGTTTTTGCAACTTGTTGCCATTTATCAAAGTTCCCATCATTCTCATAAAATTGAGCTGTTGCAACAGCCCATTCATCTGTTAGTTGCTCTAAATTTTTGTTTACAACTTTCATTTTGGATTGCCAAGTTTCATAATCACCATTTGTCGAAGCTCTTTTTGCTTCATCTCCTATTTTCCCAATATATCGTAGCCATTGATTTGCTACGTCAGGATTTAAAGGCAACCCACTAATAGATGAACGTAATTCATTACTAGTACGCCAAATATTATCAAGTTCATTTTGTAACGCCTTCTCATCTTGGAACAATAGGGATTGAGCTACAGACCGTTGCAAATAGGATAATTTTTCGCTGGCATTGGATAATGAGTTTGTATATTGAGCATGAATAGCTTGTTGTAATTGTTTATTATCTTCTTTGACATCAAAAGCATATAATCCTAGTGCGATAACAGCAATGGAAAGTAAGTAAACTGCACTTTTCATATTGTCGCTCCTTTAATAGCAAAAGATATGTTGACCAATTTGTTTAATTTGAGGTCTTGACCAAATCCATTTGCTTGTAGCTGTATTAGGATTGAAATAATAAAGAGCATTTTCAGATGGATCCCATCCGCTCATTGCATCAAGTACTGCCTGTTTTGCTCTTTCATTTGGCGTTAACCAAATTTGTCCGTCAGCTACTGCTGTAAATGCACCTGGTTGGAAAATGATCTCTGAGATGGTATTCGGGAAATCTGGAGATTCAAGTCGATTTAGAATTACTGCTGCCACTGCAACTTGCCCTTCGTACGGTTCTCCTCTTGCCTCACCATAAACTGCATTCGCCATTAGTTGTAAATCTTGTTCTGTAAATTTCGGAGGTAGTTGATAACTTGTACTTCCTGATGATCCTTTGTTGCCTTTTACTTGTTGGTTCAGAGGAATTCCACCATAATAAGTAAAATCTCTACCTGCATTGATTTGAGCATGAACCCATTCACGATCAAAATCACTGTTGTTAACAAGTACTCTTTTTGTTTGTGCTCCTGCAATGCCGTCCACTTTCAAGCCATAACTTTCTTGGAAGTTTCGTAAAGCCCAATAAGTACCATAGCCAAATTTCCCATCAATTTTTCCATGATAGAATCCTAAGTATTGTAATCTTGCTTGTAACTCAATCACATCATCACCGAAGGCTCCCCGTTCTAAAACTTGGTTAGAAAAAGCGAATGATTCTTCAGGCTTCATGACAGTAAATGTACCGATTGTGGTCATTAATATGAGCATTGAGATCAGAAGTTTTCTTACCATATATTTCACTCCTTTTTCATAGCATGTTAAATTTAGCATCATTTATGCACATTCGAATGAAAAAATGGTCGAATCAACAATCGAAACGACCATTCAGGAGTTATTATGTACAGTGAATGAAATTTTATTGTTATTTTCAAATAAAATAAAAAATGACCTAAAAAGCAATCTCATTCCTTTTAGGTCATGCTAAATTTTATTTTGTTCTATTAAATGCTTAATTAAATGCTCGTGAGCTAACTTCACTTTCCTTAACGCAAACCACCATAAAAATAACATAAATGGTGCGATTAAATAAACCCAATAATCTTCAAACATCAAAATAGAGTTATAGGCAAAATGCAATAGAAGCGGCGCTCCAATAGAAAGAACTAAGTATTCCATTGAACGATTATTCTTTGTGAATTTACTTTTCCCAAAATAATAGCCCATCACCACACCAAATAATGCGTGACTTGATACAGGTAGTAACGCACGCATAAATGCCGTATCTATTCCAAATGTCAACAAATAAAGGAGATTTTCCATTGTGGCAAACCCAAGCGAAGCAGCTGCTCCATACAAAATTCCATCATATGGATCGTCAAATTCAACATGGCGATAAATAAATGCAAAAATAATGAACCATTTAAAAAATTCTTCCATAGTACTTGAGAAAACAACATTGAGGAGAAATGGATTTGTAATTAATTGTTCTTCCTGCAAGACATATTGAATGAACATAATAGGGAAAGTAATTAATAGTCCAAAAATAAATGTTCGAAAAAGTGTTTTTCGAGGTTCAGTCGCCATTTGATTTCGCAAATAAAAGTAGCTAAATAATGCTAATCCTGGAGCAATCGCTGCAGAGAGTAAAATAAACAATATCGACGCTCCCTTCCTTATACATAATATTTTATAGTATTACCTACCTTTTTTAAAGTTTAGGACCATAAAATTTCTAACAATAAATAAAGCGACGATTATCCGTCGCGAAAACCTCACGAAATCAAAAATTTTTTTAAAACCCCTTTTTTGCGCTGCAACACTAAAATGTACTGTAGATCGTTGCATCCCCAATACAAATCTCTTTCTTTTTCAAAGTGCAAATCATCATATCCTATATATTACCTCATATCAGAAATATTTCTATAATGTAAAATTTGTTATATCCTCATTTCGAAGTAAATTTAAAAAGTTCGACTTATCGAAATATGCATTGTAATTATTGCATATAAAAGTATTCAATCCATTTTTCATAAAAAAGCACTACCCATTCATTAAATGCGAGGGTAATGCTTAAAATGACACGATTTATTAATAAACATAGAATGTCTTGCCCGTATGAGCACCTAGAATACTCTTTTTATAGGCAAGAGCAACTCTTTTTACGGGAACTGGCTCAAATCCTTCAAACATAGATCCATAATCTTCAAATGATTCTTCTAGAATTGTTGGGCTAACGCTATTAATTCGAATTCCTCTTGGCATATCAATAGCTGCGGCTTTGACAAATGCATGTACGCCACCATTTGCCATGGCTGCAGAAGCTCCAGTTTTGATCGGATCATCCATTAGAACTCCAGTTATTAAAGTAATTGATCCATTGTCCTTAATATAAGGTAAACCTAGTAATACTAAATTGATTTGACCTAAAAGTTTACTTTGTACTGCAATTTGATTTAGTTCAGGCGTCAATGTTTCAAGGGACGTATAGTGCACTCCTCCCGCTGCACTTACTAAAGCATCGATTTCGCCTACTTCTTTAAACATCTGTTTTATACTTTCAACTGATGTAATATCGACTTTTATGTCCGCTTTACTGCGACTTGCACATATAATTTCTGCTCTATCTTTCATTTCTTCAACTACTGCTTTTCCAATTGTACCAGTAGCTCCTACAACTAAAATTCTCAAAACAATTCCTCCTCTATCCAAAAAAACCGTTTATGAAAAAACATTACTTGATTTCATGCTATTAATATAAAATCTGTTTTATGAAAATGTAAAACTTGTCCGTAAAGACTCGTTTACTTTAGAAATGTTTTATTTGAAATGTCCATTTAAGTGAAGGCGGCTTGTCCCGTCATTCCTCTTCCGTAGCAAAGCAAGACTTTCTATTGGAAAAGCGTAAAAATCACAGAAGTGAAGAACGAGCTCCTGCGAGGCTAAGAATCCCCCCGCAGAAAGCCCGCAGAAACGAAAATCGACAAAACAATTTGTAGGCAATAATTTTTACTTTTTGGATAAGCCCTTACTTTTTCGCATTTTTTTCTTGAATTGCTTTTGCAATAAAGGCTCCATGGAATTTACCGTTTTCGATGAAAATTTCATTGGCATTGTTGCCGGCAGCGAGAACTCCAGCTATGAACAAGTTTTCAATATTTGATTCCATCGTTTCAGGATGATATGTAGGTCGACCCGTTTCCTCATCAATCGTTACACCCATTTTTCGAATAAAAGAGTGATCTGGATGATATCCAGTCATTGCAAAAACAAAATCGTTTTTAATTACTTTTTCTTTCCCATGAATATTTAAAACAACTTCATGTTCACGAATTTCTTTAACGGTCGTTTTAAAGTGCATGACCACTTCACCATTTCGGATAAGCGATTGAAATTCTGGTAATATCCAAGGTTTAATGCTAGGAGAGAAGTCGCTGCCTCGGTAAGCAACCGTAACACGTGCTCCTGCCTTATGCAATTCTAAAGTTGCATCAACCGCAGAGTTTTTCCCACCAACAACTAACACATCTGTATCAAAGAATGGATGGGCTTCTTTAAAATAGTGGAATACTTTTGGTAAGTCTTCTCCAGGGACATTCATATAATTTGGATGATCGTAATAACCTGTCGCCAAAATAACGTAAGGTGTTTCATATTGTGCTTTATCTGATGTTACAGTAAATAATCCATCTTGTCTTTTTTCCACAGAAATTACTTTCTCAAATCGGTTCACATGAATATTTTTTAATTTCACGACTTCACGATAATAGACAAGAGCTTGATTTCTGCTTGGTTTTCGTTGTTCAACAATAAACGGAACATCGCCAATGGCTAATTTCTCACTTGTTGAAAAGAATGTTTGATGGGTTGGGTAATGATAAAGCGCATTTACGATGTTCCCCTTCTCAATCACGATGGGTTTA
>SMEK01000613.1_pt1 | contig 12414 bp, 10 predicted proteins | sample 2456371 | NCBI WGS metagenome assembly SMEK01 (sample SAMN10132590, study PRJNA489261) | soil metagenome | isolation source: day1 antibiotic-loamy sand soil ammended with composted manure from dairy... | place: USA | collected 2015-04-01
AAGCGGAGGAGCGTGCCGCCACGAAGCTGCGCCGTGCCATGGAGCGCAATCGCGCGCGCCGCCCATGGGTGATCGCCGCTTTCGTGGCGCTGGGGGCAGGCCTGGGCGGCAGCCTGTTCTTTTGGCATCGCAGCGATCAGCAGCAGCAGATGGCCGCACAACAGCGCGACATCGCCCGCACGCAGGCTGCGCGCGCCGAAGCGGTGGTCGACTTCCTGAGCCACGACCTGATCGGCACGCTCAGCCCGGGCGGCGCGGCCTTCGAGCACGATCCCACCATCAAGGACATGCTCGAAGTGGCGTCACGGGACCTCGACCTGAAGTTCCCCCGCGAGCCGGCCATCAGAGGCAGCATTCATGCTGCACTTGGCCAATCATGGCGTTCGCTGGGCCAGGGCGAGCGCGCGGTGGACGAGTTGCGTGCCGCCCTGGGCGACTTCACCCGTGCCTTCGGCGCGGACAGCGAGATTACCCTGCGCACCGCCTACAACCTGGTGTACACGCTGACCTATGCCAGTCGCAGCAACGACTTCAAGGGCGCGGGCCAGTTGCTCGACGAAACCGATGCCAAGGCGGGTGCGCGCCTGATGAACAACGACGACCTGGCATTGCAGGCGGCCATCGCGCGGGGCATCTACCACCTGCAGAGATTCGAGGGCCGGCAATCACTTGCCTCATGGCTTCGCGCAGACCAGCTGCAACGCCTGCTGTACCCACACGATGCACAGCGCGCCTTCCAGATCCGCCTGAATCTGGCGGCTGCGCTGCAACGCTCGGGCGAAACCGACCGGGCCGTTGCACTGATGCGTGCGATATTGAACGACCCCATGCTGGCTGCCAGCGAGGTCGGCGAGAGCAATGTTTCCCTCCTGCAGATGGAATTGGCGCGGGTACTGCGCAACCAGGGCGAGTTCCACGAGGCACTGCAACTGGCGCAGGCATCGGCGGCGAGCTCGGAGCGGGTTCTCGGGCCCGACAACTACAACACCCTGATCAAACGCTCGACCGTGGCCAACATCCATGACGAGCTCGGCAACTGCCCTGCGGCCCTGCCGATCCAGCGCGACGTGGTGAAACGCATGAATGCCAGGTACGGCGAGGACAAGCAGGGATCGCTGGTCGAAACGGGCAACTTGGGGCTGCAGGAGTACAACTGCGGCGACCAGCGCGCGGGCATCGCCCTGCTGAAGGACGCCGAACGCGGCCTGCGCGAGCAGTTTGGCGAAACCAACCCGGCCGCGCAGAGTTTTCGCATCTCGCTGGCCGAGGCATTGATCGAGCAGGGCCAGCATGTCGAGGCACGACGCTTGCTCGATGGCATCACCGAGGACGCGCTGCAGGCCGCCAACGGTGACCGCAAGGAGCTGGCGCGGGTGCGCAACCTGCTGGCAAGCCGGGACGACAGCGATTCCGGACAGTGAATGATCCGACAGAGGCCGAGCCCACCACCATGCTTCGGCGCGGAGCAACCGTTGCGGAACGGCACCGACATGTATCCCGCGCAGCGGCAGCGGCTGAAGAACACCGACACCGCCCATCGCCATTGCGCCCATGGCTCGCAATCGCCTTCGCAACCGGCATTGGCATTCAGCCCAGCAAGCGCTCGCACACCGCCCGATAGATGACGGGCAGCCGATCCAGCTCATCCAGCCGGATGCATTCGTCCACCTTGTGGATCGTGGCGTTGACGGGGCCGATTTCGACGACCTCGGCGCCCATCGGCGCGATGAAGCGACCATCGGAGGTGCCGCCGCCGGTGCTTTGTTCGGGATCGATGCCGCACAGTTCGCGGCAGACAGCCACCACGGTTTCACGCAGCACGCCATCAGGCGGAGCGAGGAAGGGTTCGCCGGAGAGGTTCCAGTCCAGCGTGAAGTCCAGGGTGTGTCGTTGCAGGATGGACTCGGTGCGCATGCGCAGGTCGTCGGCACGGCTGGCCGTGCCGTAGCGGAAGTTGAACAAGGCGACAAGCTCGCCGGGTATCACGTTGGTGGCACCGGTGCCCGCGTCGAGGTTGGAGACCTGGAACGAGGTGGCCGGGAAATCCGCGTTGCCGTCGTCCCAGCGCTCGGCGGCGAGTTCGGCCAGTGCGGGGGCGAAGGCGTGGATCGGGTTCAGCGCTTTCTGCGGGTAGGCCACGTGGCCTTGCACGCCGTGGACGCGGAGCGTGCCGGAGAGCGAGCCGCGACGGCCCACGCGGATCAGGTCGCCGAGCTTTTCCGATGCCGACGGTTCGCCCACCACGCACCAATCGATGCGCTCGCCGCGTTCGCGGAAATGCTGGACGACCCGGCGAACGCCATCGAGATTGGTCGGGCCTTCCTCATCGCTGGTCAGCAACAGCCCGAGCCGGCCGTGATGGTCGGGGTGCGCCCCCACGAACTGTTCCAGCGCCACCACCATCGCCGCCACGGAGCCCTTCATGTCGGCAGCGCCACGGCCGTATAGACGTCCATCGCGAACGGTCGGCTCGAACGGCGGGCTTTGCCATGCCGTTTCCGGACCACTGGGCACCACGTCGGTGTGTCCGAGGAAAGCCAGCGTCGGGCCATCCGTGCCATGAGTGGCCCACAGGTTGTCGACTTCGCCGTAACGCAGGTGCTCGACCTGGAAACCCGCTCGCGCCAGTCGTTCGCCGATCAGTGGCAGGCAACCGGCATCCTCCGGCGTTACCGATCGTCGGCGGATCAGGTCACAGGCGAGTTCAAAGACGTCAGACATGGGTTTCCGCGTGGTGCGTCCAGGGTGAGACGCAGCATATCAAGCTAGCTCAACACCACGCCCAGCAGATGGCCGACACCATAGGTGATCGCGGCAGCCGCAGCGGTGATGCCGAACTGGCGAGCGATCGAAAACAGCATGCTGCGACCGGTGAACAGCGAGGTGCCGATGCCGATCAGCGCCAGCCCGACGGCGGTGGAGCACACGCTGGCCAGCAGCGCCACGTGGCCGCCGAGGATGAAGTACGGCGCCACCGGAAACAGCGCGCCGCAGGCGAACAGGCAGAACGAGGAGATCGCCGCGCCCCACGCCGACCCGCCCAGTTCGCCCGGATCGACGCCGAGGTCTTCGCGCACCAGCATGTCCAGCGCCGCGCGTGGCGTTTCGGCGATGTGCTCGGCCAGGTGCTCGGCGGCGGCTGGCTCCAGGCCTTTTTCGCGATAGAAGCCGGCGATGTGTTCGCGGCCATCCTCCGGTGCCACGGCCAGGCGTTCGGCACGCTCGGTGATCTGCGCCTGGTAGAACTCGCGCGAGCTGTTCACCGACAACCATTCGCCCAGCGCCATCGAACACGCGCCAGCGACCAGCCCGGCCAGGCCAGCCAGCAGCACGGCACGATCCCCGGTCGCGGCGCCGGCCATGCCCATCACCAGGCTGACGTTGGAAACCAGGCCGTCGTTGGCGCCGAGCACCGCGGCGCGCAAGGTATTGCCACTCTGCGTGCGATGGCGATGGCTACGCGCTGCCGCGCCGTGCGGCGGCACGAAGTGGTCGCGATGGCCGCTGCGGTCGACCGGGGTGGCCGCGTGATCGGCGTGTTCCAGTCGCACCACCGTCGGCATCACGAACTCGGTGCCGAAGTGCTGCGCGAACCAGCTCAAAGCGCGTACACGCGCGCCGATCCGCGACGGTGGCACATGGGCTCCCAGTTCGTGCAGCCGGGTTTCCCAGAACTGGGCGTTGGCCTGCTCGCCGGCAGCGATGCGCCGATACACCTGGGCGAGTTGCGTATCGGTGGCGAGCTCGGCCAACCGCGCGTACAACGCGGCGTTGTCGCGCTCGATGCGCAGGTTGTCGCGGAAGCGGCGGGCGCGGTTATCGGTCATCTCGATCGCCAAGTTCATCGTCGCGCTGACCCAGGAAAATCAGTGCCAGCAGCAACACCACCACGAAACGAAAGGCGCTGGCCAGGCCGTTCCACCGGGTGGACATCCACATCCCGAACCATTCGCCGCCGATCGCCATGAAACCGCCCAGCCACAGCAGCACGCCGATGCCCAGGCCGGTCACGGCCAATCGTTTGGACCGGCTGAATCGCGCTGCCGGCGAACGTCGCGCACGCCACATGTGCCAGGCGCCCCAGCCACACGAGATCGCAGCCAGTGTTTCGGTGGCGATGATCAACACGTAGGCAGCGTGCTGCAGCAAGGGCGAATGGATCGCGCGGTAATGGATGCCGGCATCCGGAAAGATCGAATCCATCGCCAGCACGTGCTGCACGAAAACCAGGTTGCTGGCGTAGTCGGTGATGTTGCCGAATGCGACCAGCGCCAGCCACAGCGCAATCGTCGCTGTCAGCAGGATCTTCGCGAGCCGCGTCGCCATTTCAACGGCCAAACAGTTTCTTGAACGCGTTGTCGCTGAAGCCCACGCTCACCGCGCCATCCGGCAACACCACCACGGGACGACGGATCAGTGCGGGGTATTCCTTCAGCAGCAAGGTCCACTCCGGATCGCTGCCGGGGTTCTTGCGTTGCGGCAGCAGGTTGCGCCAGGTAGTGGATGACTTGTTGACCAGTTTCTCCCAGCCACCGAGCTGCGCCGCCCAGGCTTTCAGCGTCGCCGCCGGCACCGGATTGGCGCGGTAATCGACGAAGTCATGCGCCCCCTCGAAGCGGGCCAGCCAGTTGCGTGCCTTGCGGCAGGTATCGCAGGTGGGGAGGCCGTACAACGTCGCTGCGGTCATGAAGGTTTCCTGTAGGAGCGCACTTGTGCGCGATGGATTTGTGCGTGGATTCCGGATTCCGGATTCGCAAGAGCAAGCAAGTACAGGGTATCCGTGTACGTGCAACGCTTCTGCTTTTTCTGATCAGCGGGGCGAACGGGCGGGAGATCGGCTGAGCGTCGTCGCTAATCGGGTTTGCTTTTTGCTATCCCCTATTCCCTATTCCCGGCTCCAGAAGCATCGCCCACAGGGTGGGCTCCTACAAGGCGCGCAGGAGTTCGTTGATGCTGGTCTTGCCGCGGGTTTTTTCATCGACCTGCTTGACGATGATCGCCGCGTACAGATTGTGGCTGCCGTCTTTCGCCGGCAGGCTGCCGGCGACCACCACGCTGCCGGCCGGAACGCGGCCGTAGCTGACCTCCCCGGTGGCGCGGTTGTAGATACGGGTGGACTGGCCGAGGAATACGCCCATGCCGATCACGCTGCCGCGCTCCACCACCACGCCTTCGACGACTTCGGAGCGTGCGCCAATGAAACAGTTGTCCTCGATGATGGTGGGGTTGGCCTGCAGCGGCTCCAGCACGCCGCCGATGCCAACGCCGCCGGACAGGTGCACCCCGGCGCCGATCTGCGCGCAGGACCCCACCGTGGCCCAGGTGTCGACCATGCTGCCGGCACCGACCCAGGCGCCGATGTTGACGTAGCTGGGCATCAGCACGGCATCTTTCGCGACGTGCGCGCCGCGTCGCACCAGCGCGCCAGGCACCACGCGCGCGCCGAGTTGCAGCAGCTCCGCATCGTTGCCGTGGGCAAAGCGCAACGGCACTTTGTCGAACGCCTGCGCCGGGCCACCATCGACCACGCGGTTGTCGTTGATGCGGAAATACAGCAACACCGCCTTCTTGATCCACTGGTTCACCGTCCAGCCGCCGTGACCATCCGGCTCGGCGACGCGACGCTCGCCCGATTCGAGCAGATCGAGCACCTGTCCGACGGCCGGACGCAGATGGCTTTCGATCTCGGACTGGGTCAGCTCGTTGCGCCTTTCGAAGGCGTCATCAATCAGGGCTTCAATGGCTTGCATGCGGTGGATTCACTGATGGCGTTCAGGGAGGGGAGACGGCGGCGCGTCGACCGTAAAGAGTACATGCTTGGCGGGTCGGTTCATCCGCCTTTGACGCGAACCGAAGGTACATTGTGCAAGCATCCGCTTTCCCCCACACAGGAGCAGGCCATGAGCCAGACCCGGATCGCCGTATTCGTCGGGAGCCTCCGCGAAGGCTCGTTCAATCGTCGACTGGCCCGTGCGGTGGAAAAACTCGCGCCGTCCGACTTCACCTTCAACGAGGTGCGCATCGACGACCTGCCGCTGTACACCCAGGATTTCGATGCGGATTACCCGGCCGTCGCGACCCGGCTCAAGCAGGACATCGAAGCTGCCGCCGCGGTGTTGTTCGTTACCCCCGAATACAACCGATCGATCCCCGGCGTGCTGAAGAACGCCATCGACATCGCCTCGCGCCCCTGGGGCACCAATTCGCTGGCAGGCAAGCCGGGCGCGGTCATCGGCACCTCGATCGGCTCGACCGGTACCGCGTTGGCGCAACAGCACCTGCGCAACGTGCTCGCCTACCTCGACGTGCCGACGCTTGCCCAGCCGGAGGTGTTCATCCACTTCAAGGATGACTTGATCGCCGAGGACGGCAGCATTGCCAACGATGGCACCCGGAAATTCCTGCAGGGCTTCGTGGACAGCTATGCCGCGTGGGTTCGGCGCTTCGCGCACTGAATGTCCGGCGCGGGATATCTGGCTAGACTGCACCACTGCACCACTGCCCCGCACCTTCCTGAGCACATGATCGACAAAGACGAAGAACGATTGAACCGTCAGTTCGATCGGTTTGAACGGGAACTTCCCGGCTGGGTCGGTCGCAGCGTACGCTGGTTGCGCGCGCCATCCTCTCGCTGGATACGCATCCCGGCCGGGCTGTTTCTCGTCGTCGGCGGGGTGTTCAGCATTCTTCCGTTGCTCGGCCTGTGGATGCTTCCGATCGGCCTGCTGTTGCTGGCCCAGGATGTGCCATTCCTGCGGCGGCCGATGCGCCGGGCCATGCTGTGGGTGGAGCGCCGCTGGGTTCGCTGGAAACGTACGCGCTGAAGGTCGCGCGCCAACCGCGCCGATCCGTCGATGGCCGCGCCCACCCGAACTCCACCGCTGCGGACAGCAACACCATGAGCGGCCGGTCAACGACTGCTTTTGCGTCGATAATTGGTGATAATGGCGGGGTTTCCACAGGGGGGTGCGAACGATGGCGCAGTACAATCTCGAGGCCCTGCTGACTCCGATCAGCGACGACGCACCGGCCGGCGACGACCTGGAATACGATCCCGAATTCCTTGCCTTGGAGCGCGCCGCCGCGCCCAAGGCCGAACGAGCGGTCGGCGAATCCGTCAAGGCGGCCGAGGAACCGGACTGGGACAAGGTCGAGGAGTTGGCTTGCGCCTTGCTGGCCCGATCCAAGGACCTGCGCATCGCCGTCCACCTCACCACCGCATGGACGCGCACCTCCGGCATGCCCGGGTGGGCTGCCGGACTCAGCCTGATCCGCAGCCTGGTCGAGCATTTCTGGGACACGGTGTACCCGCAACTGGACGCCGAAGACGACAACGACCCGACCATGCGGGTCAATTCGGTGGTTCCGCTCGGCGACCTGCAAGCCACCCTGGGCTATTTCCGCACCACGCCGTTCGTGCAATCACCGCGGCTGGGCCGCTTCAACCTGCGCGACCTGCGCATTGCCAACGGCACGCTCAAGACCACCGCGGCCAGCGAAGGCCCCGAAGCGAGCATGACCGAGATCGAAGCCTGCTGCATGGATTGCGCGGAAGACGAACTGCTCGCCGCCACCACGGCCATTCGTGAGTCACTCGAACACGCCAAGGCGATCGACGCCATTTTCATCGACCGCGTCGGCACCGCCGGTCCCGACTTCAAGAACCTGCTCAGCGAAATCCACGAGCTGAAGAAATTCCTCGAACCGCAGCTCGCCCGGCGCATGCCGGCAGAAGCTGCGGAAGGTGGCAGCGACGCCGCCGCCGACGCTGCCGGCGACACGGGTGGCAGCGCGCGTGCCGCAGCCACCGGCGCCATTGCCGGGCCACAGGACGTCACGCGCCGGATCGACGAATTGTGCGATTACTACGCACGCCATGAGCCGTCGAGCCCGGTGCCGCTGCTTCTGCGCCGTGCGCAGCGCCTCATCGGCATGAACTTCGAGGATCTGCTGAAGGATCTGGCACCCGGCGGCATCCAGGAAATGCAGGTGCTGTCAGGCAACTCCGACGAGGAATAACGCCCCAGCTGGACGCCGCTCAGTAGACGCCCTTGCAGGTATTGGCCGCGGGGCGCACGAAGAGCTGGCGGACCGAGGGATCCCAGCTCATGGTGAGGCCGCCGGGCAACCCGGCGGTGATGCCTGCCGACGCAATCTGGCTGAACGGACCCATTGAAGCGGTGCGTCCGTCATCGAATGTCACGCTGGCCGTGACTGCATAGCTGACCGGGTTGTCGCAACCCTCGATCACGATTGCCTGCGACACCGCGCCGTTCCCGGCGAGATCCGGCATCACCCCGGCGATGGGCGCCAACGCGTGCGCGCCATCGCGCGACTGGCAGGTTGGCGTCAGGGCATAGCTCACCGACATCTTCGGTGCGGCAGCAACCTGAACCACGGCGGTCACTTCGGGCTGTGCCGCGCAACCGACCAGGAATGCCTTCCGGCGGGACGCCACATGCAATACATAGTTGCCGGATGGCAACGAGCTGTTGTCCGGCAATTTCAGCTCGATGCGGTTGGGCAACACGCCGGTCACGGTCGGCTGTACGGCCTGTCGCTTGCCCTGCCCGTCGGTGGCCGTAACCACCGGATCTTCGCACTGGGCATCGAACAGGTTGGCGCCGTCCAGCGCAAAAGCCGCACCGTGGGCATTACCGCGCAAAACGAACAACGGCCGGTGGTCCAGGGTCTCGACGCCATGGATGACCGGCTGTTGTTTTGAGGCACCGCCACCGGCCATTGCCAGCTCGACGGTCTTGCCGAGCACCTCGGCCATGATGCTCGCATCGGCGTCGAGGCAACCTTTGCTTGCATCCAGATAGGCCTGGGCGCGTTCGACGACGGACTGGGCACGGTACGCGCTTGCCCTGGCGTCGGCGCCGACCAGGTCGATCGGCTTGGCCGCATCGCCACCCAGCGTCTTGCGCAACGCCTCGGCCAGTGCGGCCATGCGTTCACTGGTGGCGGCCAGACTCGAATGCGGCAGCCCGGCAGCACGTACCGCCAGTTCCTGCCGGGCCGTTTCCAGCCCGGTGACAATCTTTTCACCGGTCAACCTTGGCGCGATCTGCGCAGGTGCCGGACCGGCCGTGAACGCCGCGAGCAGGCAAAACACGCCGACGGCCACTTTGCCCGTGGTCATCGGCGGTAGTTCAGCAGCATGCCGAGCGAATCGCCGTCCTCGCAATCGAGCTGGTCGGGATCGTCCGGGTCGCAACCGTTCCGCTGATCGGGCGGAAGGCGCACGCCGGAAGGCACGATGCCGTACGACCGGTAGTTCGCGGTGATCACCGCCGGGTCGATGTACGAGTTGCCGTGGTTGCCGTTCTGCGCGCTGCCAGCGCCCGACGCCGTCGGCACGTTGATGGCGAAACCGCCGCCCAGCGGCAACAGGTTACCGCCTCTGTCCAGCGCGTAGAAATAGGCCGGAGGCAGGCCGACAAAGGAAATGGTCTGCAAGCTGTCACCCGTCACGTAGATCGGCGCCAACCCGGTACCGATGCGACCGGTGGAATCCCAGGTACCGGTGCCGTTGTAAAACCATGCGGTGCCTTGCTGGAACAGATCGCCGTTGGTTACCGAAAGGTAGCTCGTCGAGGTTCCCGCATCGACGGTGAACGCGCTGCCGTCGACCGAAGCCAGGGTCAATGTCCTGTTGTTGGTCAGGCTGAAACCGGCCGTCGACGAAAAATTGCCGAGCGTGTCGACCATGTTGTTGATGCGATGCGTGCTGTCGCCGAGCGTGGTCGGACCGACCGCCTGTCCACTCAGCGTGCCGGCGCTGATCACGCCCGCCGCACCTTCGGTGATCGCGCCAGCCGAAACTAGTCTGACCGCGGTGCCGCTGACGGCACCGTTGATCGCCAGGTTGCCGGCGGTGGTCGTCAACCTGGTGCTGGCGCCGCCGTTCAGCGGGCCATCGACAGCCAGCGACTGCGCGTTGGTGAAGCTGAAATTCGCAGCGGTAAAGGCACCCAGCGACTCGATGTGGTTATTGCCATCGAGACTGGTCGCGCCGCCGGACTGGCCGGCCAGGCTGGCGGCAGTGATGCTGCCACCGGCACCTTCGCTTATCGCGCCGGCTGCCTTCAGCGTGGTGATACCGCCATTGACGGCGCCGTTGATCGCCAGGTCACCGGCCGTGGTCGTCAGTGCCACCTTGGCCCCACCATCGAGTGGACCGCTTACTGCCAGCGTCTGTCCGTTGGTGAGCGCGAAATCCGCAGCCCTGAACTTGCCCAGGGTGCCGATATGGTTGGTACCGTCCAGGCTGGTGGCGCCGGTGGACCGGCCGCTCAAGGTGGCAGCGGTGATGCTGCCCTGCGCACCTTCGCGAATGGCGCCGGCCGAGTCGAGCGCGGTGCTGGTGCCGCTGACCGCGCCGTTGATCGTCAGATCGCCGGTAGTGGTCGCCAGCACGGTGCTGGCGCCACCGTCGAGCGGACCGTTGATCGTCAGCGACTGCGCATTGGTCAGGCCGAAACTGGCGGCCGTGAACCTGCCCACGCTGCCAATGTGGTTGACGCCGTCGAGCCGGGTCGCGCCGGCCGACCGCCCGTTCAGCGTTCCGGCGATGATGCTGCCATCCGTGCCTTCGCTGATTGCAGCTGCCGAGGTCAAGGTGGTGGTGGTGCCGCGCACCTCGCCATTGATCGACAGGTCGCCGGCGGTGGTGGTGAGCGCCGTATTCGCGCCGCCGTTCACCGGACCGGCAATCGTCAGGTCCTGCGCGTTGGTCAAGCTGAAACCCGATGCACCGAAACTGCCGACGGTATCGATCCGGTTGGCGCCGTCGAGCGCGGTCTTGCCGGCCGATTGTCCAACCAGCAGCCCGGCCGTTACGCGACCGTCCGCACTTTCGGTAATCGCCCCGGCGGCCGAATTCAGCGTGGTCGTGCCGGCACCGCTGTCGACCGCCGAGCGGATCGCCAGGCCATCGTTGCCTTCAAGATGCACCGACGCGCCGCGCACTCCCGCACCCACGGTCAGCACACCGCCAGTCGTGGCGATGTTCGTGGCGCCGGTGCCACCCGAAATGACGCCACCGATCTTCAGCGCCTGCGCATTGGTGAAACCGAAACCGGTGCCTGCGTCGAACGCACCCAGCGCACCGACCCGATTGGCCCGGTTCAACGCCGTACTGCCCACGGAGCTGCCAGCGAGCGTGTCAGCGGTGATGATGCCCGCGTTCTGGCTGATGTTGCCGCCGGAAACCAGTTGCACGGAAGTTCCGTCGATAGCCTGGCTCAGTGCCAGATTGCCAGCCGAGTCCAGCGTGACGTGATCGCCAACGAGCGCCACCCCGACCACCAACGCGCCAGCGGTCGTGGCCAGGCGGATATCGCCGGCATTTCCAGTGGTTGTCAGGGGACCGTTCACGGTCAATGCCTGCGCATTGGTCAGGCTGAAGTTCGCCGCACTGAAAGTGCCCAGCGTATCGATGTGGTTGGCCAGATCAAGCGCGGTATTGCCCACCGAGCTTCCGCTGAGCGTATCAGCGGTGATGGCGCCCGCACCCTGTCCGATCGCTGCGCCGCTGACGAGGTGCAGTTCACCCGGCGTGGTCACGTCGTTGTTCAACGTTATGCCGTCACGCCCTTCCAGCGACACGTTGGCACCGCTCAGGCTGCCCGAGGTAGCAAGCGAGCCACCGCGGGACACAAGCGACAGATCCGCTGTCCCCGTGTCGATGGCGCCTGCCGGCAAACCCAGCACGCCGCCAGCGACCAGGCTGACTGCGGCATTTGCGCCGTTGGCCAGACCGGCGATGGTGAGATCGTTGACGTCGACGATCGACACGCCGGCGCCGGCAACAGTCATGGCGCCGATGAAATCATTGCTGGCATCGTTCAACGTGACGGCGCCGCTGCCCGCATCGATCGCGCTGGGCCCAGTGACCTTCAGCGCGCCAGCCTGGCTGATCGCATGGTCGTTGCTGTTCGCGTTGAGCGATGCAGCACTGCCGCTGCCCAGGTTCAACGCGCCATGGCTGATCGCCGTCAGCGCGCCGGTGTTCAAGGTGCCCAGGGTCAGCGCGTTCTTGTCGGTGACCCGCGTCGCTCCACCGGTCAGGTTCACCGCGCCGGCGAAATCGTTGTTGGCGTTGGTCAGCGTGATCGCCTTGCTGCCCGCATTGATCGTGCTGATGCCGCTGACCACCAATGGACCGGACTGCGTGATCGCGTTGTTGTTGCTGTTCGCATTGAGCGATGCAGCACTGCCGCTGCCCAGGTTCAACGCCCCATGGCTGATCGCGGTCAGCGCGCCAGTGCTCAGGGTGCCAAGCATCAGGGCATTCTTGTCGGTGACCTGCGTCGTGCCGCCGGTCAGGTTCACCGCGCCGGCGAAATCGTTGTTGGCGTTGGTCAGCGTGATCGCCTTGCTGCCCGCATCGATCGTGCTGATGCCGCT
>SMEK01001685.1_pt1 | contig 12395 bp, 13 predicted proteins | sample 2456371 | NCBI WGS metagenome assembly SMEK01 (sample SAMN10132590, study PRJNA489261) | soil metagenome | isolation source: day1 antibiotic-loamy sand soil ammended with composted manure from dairy... | place: USA | collected 2015-04-01
CGTTCGCTCGCATCCCGTTTTCCGGTTTGCGCCCCAAGACGTTTCGTCCTAGGTGAGCCGCCCATTCTACATCGCTTTTCCTGTCCGTCAACACCCTCGTTGAAGCTTTTTTCGAGGTCCCGGCGGTCCGTCTTGCGACGTTGGGCGACTGCGGGCCGCGAATAATACGGCTTGTGAAATATTTGGCAAGCGATTCTTCAGAACAATTTCGCGGATGTACCGCAAGACGCTGAACAGCCGAGAAATTTTCTTTTCCAGTGCGGTGCGGCGGCCGTGTCGTGTGGCCCGGAAAGCGCCGGATGATCAGCCGCGAACGAGCCTCACCCGGGCGAAGTTGCGCTTGCCTACCTGCAACACGCCTTCGAAGCCGGCGGTGAACACCCGCTGCGCGTCCTCGACGAGCTGCGCGTCGATGCGCACGGCACGCTCCTTCAACTTGCGATTTGCCTCGGAGTTGCTGGCAGTGAGCCCGGCGGCAGTCAACAGCGCGGCCAGTCGCAGACCTTCCGCCGGTATCGGAATGTCGGTCTGTGGCAGCAATGATGTATCGCCTTCGCCACGGACCACTGCATGCCAGCCGGCAATGGCCTGCTCGGCGGCGGCCGTGTCGTGGAAGCGTGCGGCCAGCTCGCGGGCGAGTTGCAACTTGGCATCGCGCGGATTGAGTACGCCGCTGGCGACGTCCTGTTTCATCCGGACCAGCTCGCCCAGGCTCACGTCGAAGCTCAGCAGTTCGAACCAGCGCCACATCAGATCGTCACCGATCTTCATGGTCTTGGTGACGATGTCGATCGCCGGCTCGTTGATACCTATGTAGTTACCCAGCGACTTGGACATCTTGTTGATGCCGTCCAGCCCCTCCAGCAACGGCATGGTCAGCACGATCTGCGGCAGCTGGCCGTGATGCTCCTGCAATGCGCGGCCCATCAGCAGGTTGAATTTCTGGTCGGTACCGCCGAGCTCGACGTCGCACTCCAGAGCGACGGAGTCATAGCCCTGCACCAGCGGATACAGAAATTCATGGATCGCAATCGGTTGCTGGGCGGCGTAGCGCTTGGTGAAATCGTCGCGCTCGAGCATGCGTGCCACGGTGTGCTGGGCGGCGAGGCGGATCATGTCCGCCGCGCTCATCTTGCCGAACCATTCGGAATTGAAGCGCAACTCGGTCTTTTCCCGGTCGAGCACCTTGTAGACCTGTTCGGCATACGTCTCGGCGTTGACCAGCACGTCGTCGCGGGTCAGCGGCTTGCGGGTGACATTCTTGCCGGTCGGGTCGCCGATCATGCCGGTGAAGTCGCCGATCAGGAAGATCACCTGGTGACCCAGATCCTGGAACTGGCGCATCTTGTTGAGCAATACCGTATGGCCCAGATGCAGGTCCGGCGCGGTTGGATCAAAACCGGCCTTGATCCGCAATGGGCGGCCACTCTTCAGCCGCTCGGCCAGATCCTCCCGCTTGATGATTTCGTCGGCGCCACGCGCAATCGTGGCCAGCGCCTGCTCAAGCTCGCTCATGCAGTCCTCTCAGATGAAGTTGACGGTCGGCATGCGCCCGGAAACCCGAACGTGCCGTCACCGTTAATTGTGTGTTAATAAGAAATGTCGTGCAAACCCTTGATGGGAAAGGCATTGACGCCATTTACACATGACCGCTATGGTACGCGCAGTTTGTTATCTTGTATCGCGGGCATACGGCATGGCTGAAGAAAAGCAGGGGGCGCGGCGTACGCGCAAGCAGGCGATCTGTCGCAAGGCGCAGCGCCGGCACTCCGGCTTCTACGAACGTTGCGCGCACTGGTCGTTCAACCGTTCGGGCGAAGTCGAGCCGATCCACTGGCACCGCGAGCGGCTCGTGCTGGCCGCCACCGCTTTGCTGATCACCTTGTTGTCCGGGTTCATCATGCCGGCCTGGGCAAGTGCCATGCGCCCGGCGCCCGCACCCGAAGTGCACTCGCTGCTGCCGTTGGCGCTGCCCCGGATCGCCCCGAAGGCCGCCCCTTCCGTGACGATCGACGACTGGCAGGTGGTGCGGGTACGGCCGGGCCAGACATTGTCGGACATCTTCAATGCGCGCGGGCTGGGCATGAGCGATTTGCAGCGGGTCATGGATACCGCCGGCGACGCGAAAGCCGCGCTGCACAACATCCGTCCCGGCGAAGAATTCGATTTCCTGCTCGGCAACGACGGCAGCCTGCGTGGTTTCCGTTTCGACCAGGACGAAGCCCGCCGCGCGATCGTTCGGCTGGATGGCGCGTCGCCGACGCTCAGCGTCCAGCAACGTGACATGGATCTGCGCGAGCAAGTGGCGCACGGCGTCATTCGCAGCAGCCTGTATGCCGCCGGCGACCAGGCCGGCATGAATGCGGCGATGGTCGGCAAGCTCGCTGACCTGTTCAAGTACGACATCGACTTCGTGCAGGACATCCGCGCCGGCGACAGCTTTACCGTGATCTACGACGACATCTATCGTGACGGCGTGCGCTACGGCCAGGGCAACATCATCGCGGCCGAGTTCATCAACCAGGGCAAGCGCTACACTGCCTATCGCTTCAAGAAGGCCGACGGCAACTACGGCTGGTTCAGCGAGGACGGCCGGCCGATCGAGAAATCGTTCCTGCGCATCCCGGTCGATTTCACCCGCATTTCCTCCAAGTTCACCACCGCCCGCATGCACCCGGTCCTCGGCCGCATGCGTGCGCACAAGGGCGTCGACTACGCGGCGCCCAGCGGCACCCCGATCCATGCCGCCGGCGATGGCGTGATCAAGTACCACGGCTGGGAGCGCGGTTACGGCAATTTCGTGGTGATCCAGCACAGCAAGACCATCAGCACCGCTTACGGCCACATGTCGCGCTTCGTCAAAAGCCAGCGCGTCGGCCAGCACGTGCGACAGGGCCAGATCATCGGTTATGTCGGCATGACCGGCCTGGCCACCGGCCCGCACCTGCACTACGAATTCCGCGTCAACGGCGTGCAGCGCAATCCGCAGACGGTCACCCTGCCCAAGCCGGAGATCCTGCCGGCCGCGCAGCTGGCGCGGTTCAAGGCAACCGTGGTGAAACCGCAACTGGCGCGACTGACCGAACTGGACGCCCGGATCAAACTGGCCCGCGTCGACGCCACCACCCGGCACGACAACTGAGCATACCGCGCGCGTGAACGATGATGCCTCGGCGCTTTACCTCGGGCTGATTTCCGGCACCAGCGCGGATGGCATCGACGCCGTGCTGGTCCGCTTCAACCGCGGTGTTCCGCAACTGCATGCCAGTCATGCCCATCCGTGGGCGCCGGCGCTGCGTGAACGCATGCTCGCGCTGGCGCAGGGCGATGGCGCGATCGACCTGGATGCATTTGGACGCCTGGACGTCGAAATCGGCCACGGCTTCGCCGATGCCGCCCTGCACCTGCTCGAACACAGCGGCACACCCGCCGACGCCGTGCGTGCCATCGGCTCGCACGGCCAGACGCTGCGCCACCGTCCCGCCGGCGAGTTCCCATTCACGATGCAGCTGGGCGACCCGAGCGTGATCGCCGAACGGTGCCATATCGACGTGGTGGCGGATTTTCGCCGCGCCGACATGGCCGCGGGCGGGCAGGGAGCGCCCCTGTTGCCGGCGCTGCACGCCATGCTGCTGGCGCGGCCGGGCCACACGCGGGTGGTACTCAACCTGGGCGGCATCGCCAACATCACCGTGCTCGGCGACGACGGCAGCGTGGTCGGTTTCGATACCGGCCCGGCCAACGGGTTGCTCGACGCCTGGTGCCTGCGCCAGCGAGGTGAACCGTTCGATCGCGACGGCCTGTTCGCGGCGAGCGGGCACATCAACCTGGCGTTGCTCGACAGCATGCTGGCTGACGACTACTTCGCATTGCCGCCACCAAAAAGCACCGGGCGCGAGCATTTCCACCTGGACTGGCTGGCCAGCCACGCGCTGCTGGCCGGCATGGATCCGGCGGACGTGCAGGCGACCCTGCTGGAACTCACCGCGCGAAGTGCCGCCGCGGCGATCGCGCAACACGCACCCACGGCAGAGGAAGTGCTGACTTGCGGCGGTGGCGTGCACAACGGTGCTCTGATGCGACGGCTGAGCGAATTGCTGGCCCCGCGCACGGTGGGCAGCACCGCCCGATATGGCATCGATCCGGATTTTCTGGAGGCGACGGCCTTTGCATGGCTGGCACGCCAGCGCGTGTTCGGCCTGCCCGGCAACCTGCCCGCCGTGACCGGCGCCCGCGGCCCACGGGTGCTCGGTGCGATCTACTCCGCGCCCGGCCTGTCTTCGAGCCGGATCCTCTCCGGCGCCAGCTGAGTCGGTCGCGTTTGCGCCAGCGCGTGCAACGCTTCCTGGAACACGCCCTGTTCGGCAGTCTCCCAGTGGCCGTCGAGTTCGGTCAGGGAGTCCGGTTCAAACCGGCTCTCGCTGAACTGCTGCGCGGCCGACATGCCCAGGCCATTGCGCAGTGCGTGCAGCAGCACGTCGTTGACCGGGCACTGCCGTTCGCGGGCCAGCGCCCGGATGCGTTCGACCAGCAAACCGTCAACGTGTTGCAAGATCATGTCCGGCATCGGCGTCCCTCCATGTCACCTGGCCCTGTCCCGCGGATCGTGGCACAGCTGCAGCGGGGCCTGCCCCGGCAAGCGTGGATTTCGTGGTTCACTTCGCAGTTGCGATGTGAACGCGGCCACGCCACGCGCGAGTTCGGCCGGTCGCGCGCCAGCCGCAGCGGGTCGGCGGCCCAGAAATTGGCCCACATCATCGGCGCACAGTTGGCTAGCATAGGCACATGACCACATCCGATTCGCCGGGCTCCAGCGGACTTCTCGCCTCGATCAAGCCCTATCTGGAGAAAGCGCCGGTCGGCGCCCTGCTGCTGGGCATTTCCTCGGGCTTCCCGTACGCCATGATCGGCGCCACACTGACCACCCGACTCGCCCAGAACGGCATCGACAAGCGCAGCGTGACCGCGTTCTCCCTGGCATTCCTGGTCTACAACCTGAAGTTCCTGTGGGCACCGGCGGTCGACCGCGTGCGCCTGCCCTGGCTGCATCGGTTCGGCCAGCGCCGTTCATGGCTGTGGCTTTCGGCGGCAGCGGTGGCTGCATCGATCATCTTTCTCGGGCTGGTCGATCCCCAGGCAAGTCTCGAAGCCCTGGCGATCGCCGCCGTGCTGGTGGGCGTCGCCGGCGCCACGTTCGACATCGTGATCGACGCTTACCGCATCGAGTTGTTGCAGCCGCGGCAACTGGGCATCGGCTCGGGCATGTCGCAATATGGCTGGCGCATCGGCGCGGTCTGCGCCGGCGGGCTGGCGCTGCTGGTCGCGGCGTCCTCGGGGTTATCTGTTGTGCTCGTTCTTCGTGATTCCCGCGATCTTCACGGGTTTCTGGCTGGGTGAACCCAAGCGTCATCGCGAACCCATGCCAACCCGGGGCCTGGGCGCGGCGCTGTCATCCGTGGTCGGCCCGCTGACCGAATTCTTTCGTCGCAGCGGCGCGTGGCTGGTGTTGCTGTTCGTGCTGATCCACAAGATCGGCGACACGCTGGCCAACCTCACGGTGCGGCTGCTGCTGCAGGATCTGCACTTCAGCAACGAGGAAATCGCTACCTACGATGTCGGTTTCGGTTTCATTGCCTACCTGGTCGGCATCTTCATCGGCGGCATGCTGTATGTGCGACTGGGCATGAAGCGCGCGGTGCTGCTCAGCCTGGTTCTGATGGCGATATCCAACCTGTCATTCGCAGCGCTGGCGCACATGGGCCACAACAACGAGATGCTGGCCTTCACCATCGGCTTCGAGAACGTCGCCAGCGGCATCGGCGGGGTGGTGGTGGTGGCGTACCTGTCGGCGCTGTGCAATCTCTCGTATACCGCGTCGCAATACGCGCTGCTGTCGGCGGCGGCGTCAGTGGTCGGGCGATTGATCACGGGCACCACGGCGGGCGGACTGATCCAGTCGATGGGTTATGTCGATTTCTACCTGATGACGACCATAGTGGCGCTGCCCGGCGTCGCGCTGTTCGCGTGGATGATGCATCGCGGCCTGGTCGATCGTGCGATCGCCGAGATCGACGTGCGCGCCTCGGCCTGACGCATCGATCGCGACCGGCTCAGTCGGCGTAGTCGACGATGTAGGGCGCATGGTCGGAAAAGCGCTGGTCGCGATACACCGAGCAGGCCTGCATGCGCTCGCGCAGACCGGGCGTGCAGACCTGGTAGTCGATGCGCCAGCCCACGTTGTTGGCACGCGCCTGGCCGCGGTTCGACCACCACGTGTATTCCACCGCATCGGGCTTGATCGCGCGGAAGCTGTCGACCCAGCCACGCTCGAGGAACAGCTGATCCAGCCAGGCGCGCTCCTCCGGCAGGCAACCGGAGTTTTTCTGGTTCGAGCTCCAGTTCTTGATGTCGTTTTTCGTGTGCACGATGTTCCAGTCACCACAGATCACGTAGTCGCGGCCGCTCTTCAGCCACGCGTCGAAGATCGGCGTGATCCATTCCATCGCCTTGAACTTGAACTGCTGGCGTTCGTCGCCGGAAGAGCCGGACGGGAAATACAGCGAGACCACCGAGAGATTGCCGAAGCGCGCCTCGATGTAGCGACCCTCGTTGTCGAATTCATCCCAGCCCAGCTCGGTCAGCACATCATCGGGCTCGCGCTTCGCGTAGATCGCCACGCCGCTGTAGCCTTTCTTGCTGCTGGCGTCGCGATAGAAACAATGATGGCCGTCGGGGCGGAACATCGGATCGGTCAATTGATGCTCCTGCGCCTTGGTCTCCTGCAGGCAGACCACGTCCGCGTTCTGTTCCCGCAGCCACTCGAACACGCCCTTGCTGGCGGCCGAGCGGATACCGTTGGCGTTGAGGCTGATGATGCGCATGGGATCTCCCGACAATGACAGACGATCATAACAACCAGGGCGAGCCGACCGGGAACGCGCCGTCCCCGGGCGACGTACGCGTCGCTCCGCTCGACGTCCGGATGCACCCGCAGTTGCTGCGCCTGCGCGTGCATCCGGCGCAGCTCGATTACGTCGGCGCGATCACCGACCTGCTGGCCGATGTCGTGCAATGCCCGGCCAGCGAACCGATGGCAATACTGTGCGGCGACACGCCGGTGGGTTACTACCGCATCGAACCCGATGCACGCAGCGTGGCCGGGCGCGATCTGCATGCGCCGGCGCTGGGGTTGCGTTCGTTCTTCATCGACGCCGATTGGCAGGGCCGCGGGCTGGCCAGACAGGCGCTGGCATCGATGTACGTCGATCTGGCGCAACGCCATCCACGGGCGCAGCTGCTGGCGCTCACCGTGAACTGCGGGAACACGGCGGCCGTCCGCCTGTACCTGCGCAACGGCTTCATCGACAGCGGCGAGCTGTACCATGGCGGCCTTGCCGGCCCGCAGCACCTGTTGTGGCGGCCGCTGCCCTGACCTTTATCTGCGAGACGAGCCGTGCACGATTACCAGCGCGATTTCATCAAACTCACCCTTGAGCGCGAGGTACTGCGCTTTGGCGAATTCACCCTGAAGTCCGGACGCGCCAGCCCTTACTTCTTCAACATGGGCCGGATCGACTCCGGCGTCGCGCTGGCCCGGCTTGGCCGCGCCTACGCCGCGGCCATGGCCGATGCCGGCCTCGAGGTGGACATGCTGTTCGGTCCGGCCTACAAGGGCATCGCGCTGGCCGCGGCCACCGCCATCGCGTTGGCCGACCACCACGGTCGTGACCTGCCCTGGGCCTACAACCGCAAGGAGGCGAAGGATCACGGCGAGGGCGGCATGCTGGTCGGCGCACCGCTCAGGGGCCGCGTGCTGATCGTCGACGACGTGATGACCGCGGGCACCGCGGTACGCGAATCGCTGGCCCTGATCCAGGCGCAGGGCGCCACGGCGGCCGGGGTGCTGATTGCGCTGGACCGGCAGGAACGCGGCCAGGGCGAACGCTCGGCCGCGCAGGAAGTGGCCTGGCGGCAGAGCACGCCCGCCTGCTGGCCTACCGCGAACGTTACGGGATTCGCCACTGACATCCCGTGGCCCCGTAGGAGCGCACCCTGTGCGCGATGCCGTTCTCGCAGCATGACCAAGAGCATCGCGCACAGGGTGCGCTCCTACGAAATCCGGCGTTGCGTTCAGGCGAACCCGGTCACAATCGCGACCTGCCGCCGCTAGGCAGCCAGACCCTGATGGCTATACTTGAACGCAGGGGGAGAATCCATGCGTAAACCATTGCTCATCATCGCTGCCGCCGTGCTCGTCGCGAGCTTCGCCGTGCACGCACAGAACACCGGCAACGTCCGCTACAAATGGCATGACGGCAACGGGCTGACGCACTTCAGCGACAGCCTGACCAGCGACGCCATGAAATACGGCTACGAACTGGTCAACGACCGTGGCCTGGTGGTACGGCGCGTGCCGCGCCAGCTGAACGCGCAGGAGCGCGCCGCCGCCAACAAGCTGGCCGCCGAGCAGGCGGCGAAGCAACGGGCCGCGCAGGAGCTGGCCAACGCCGAAGCGCAGATGCTGGCGGCTTATCCCGACGAAGACACCTACAAGATCTCGCTGCAGCAGCAGCTGGACACGATCGATCAGCAGATCCACACCACCCGGATCAACCTGCGCAGCCAGGAGAAGGCGCTGACCGACCTGCTCGGTCGCGCGGCCGATATCGAGGCCGCCAAGGACACGGTGCCGAAATTCCTGGCCGACAGCATCGGCAAGCAGCGCAACGTGGTCGCCGGCCAGCGCGACACCCTCCATCGCCAGCAGGCCCTGCGCGCGCAGACCGTGCAGGACCAGGCCACGCGGCTTGCCCGTTACCGCGAGCTCAAGGCGGCCGAAGAGCACTCGGCGGAGTAGGGCGGCACGCCCCGCGGCACGCGGGGATCCGCAACCCTGATCAAGGCCGCCAGAGCCGTAGGCTGGATCAGCGCAGCGAATCCCGACTCGCAACCCGCATGGGGATTCCGTTGGGGTTTGCTGCGCTCACCCCAACCTACTTCGGACACGAGACGTGGCGGCCGGATGGGTTCCCTCGACTGCCCCCTGGGTGGCTGCTGCCAGAACGGGAAAGTCTTCGCCGCGGGTTCCGACGAAGTCGGGACCCGTTTTTCAGAACGGCAACTTCAGCTTGAAATCCACGGCGAGCAATTGCTTGCGGAAGATCTGCTGGATGCGCTTCAGTGCGGCAGCGTCGTTGGCCTCGAAGCGCAGCACCAGCACCGGCGTGGTGTTGGAGGCGCGCACCAGGCCCCAGCCGTCGGGCCAGTCCGCGCGCAGCCCGTCGATGGTGATCAGTGAAGCGTCCTCGAAGTTCGCCTGCTGGCGCAACGTGTCCATGAAGCGGTAATGCTCGCCTTCGGGCAGCGCGATCTTCAATTCCGGCGTGGACACGCTCTTGGGCAGCGTTGCAAAGATCTCTTCCGGGCTGCGCCCGTCGAGATCCCCGGCCAGAATTTCCAGCAACCGGGCGGCGGCGTAAACGCCATCGTCGAAGCCATACCAGCGCTCCTTGAAGAAGAAGTGCCCGCTCATCTCGCCCGCCAGCTCGGCGCCGGTCTCGCGCATCTTGGCCTTGATCAGCGAATGGCCGGTGCGCCACATCAACGGGCTGCCGCCGGCATCGAGGATCTGGCCCTTCAGATGACTGGTGCACTTGACGTCGTAGATGACGGTAGCGCCCGGCTGGCGCGACAGCACGTCACGCGCGAACAACATCAGCAGGCGGTCGGCATAGATGATCTCGCCGCCACGGCTGACCACGCCGAGGCGATCGCCGTCGCCGTCGAACGCCAGGCCCAGGTCGGCGCCGGTCTGCCTCACGGCGAGGATCAGATCCTCGAGATTGGCCGGATCGGACGGGTCGGGATGATGATTGGGAAAGTTGCCGTCGACATCGCAATACAGCGGAATCACCTCGCAACCGACACCCTCGAGCACCTGTGGCGCGATGGCGCCGGGAATGCCGTTGCCGCAATCGACCACCACCTTCAGCCGGCGCTCGGCGAGCACGTCGGAGACGATCTTCTCCATGTAGTCGGGCGCCACGTCGACCTCGCGCAGGCCGCCCTGCCCACCGCCATCCAGCGCACCGCTGGCGATGCGCTGGTACAGGTCCTGGATCGCGGCCTCGGACAGGGTTTCACCGCCCACCACAATCTTGAAACCGTTGTAGTCCGGCGGGTTGTGGCTGCCGGTGACCGCCACGCCGCAACCGGTGTTGTAGCGATAGGTGGCGTAATAGACCACCGGCGTGGGCACCGCGCCGACATCGATCACGTCGATGCCGGCCTCGCGCAGGCCCTCGGCCAGCGCCTTGGCCAGCATCGGGCCGGACAGGCGGCCATCGCGCCCGACCACGATTTCGCGCAGACCACGCTCGTTCATCAGCGTGCCGATCGACTGGCCCAGCGCACGCGCCACCTCCGCATCCAGGGTCTTGCCGACCACGCCGCGCACGTCATAGGCGCGGAAGATCGACGGATCCACGCTGACTGCCGGAACGATCACCGGTGCCGGCGGCGGGGGTGGCGGAGCAGCCGGGGCGCGCGGCGGAACTGGCGGCAGCGCCACGTCGGCAGCCTCGGTCGGTTCGGCGAACGCTTCGTCACCAACCGCCGCCGGCCGGGCTGCGCGCACGCGCAGCCACAGCAGATAGCCGCCGCCGCACGATGAAGGCGCGCGGCAAGCCCGCCCCGACACTGAATGCACTGCCGGCCACCGGCTTGCCGTTGATCTCCGGCTCCACCGACGTACTGCCGTGCGAGAACAACTGCACGTAGCCGTGTTCGTCGCCCTGGCGCAGGTCGAGCTGGCCGCCGGCCGGTGAAACCGCTTCGAAACGCTGCTTCAACGATGCGAACGGCAGTTCCACCCAGGCCCACGCCTGCGCCTGCTCGGTTGGCCCCAACGGAATCACCAGGCTCAATCGCCGATCGCCATTGCCGTAGGAAACACTCTGCACCGGCGGCAAGCCCTCGGCGCTCTGCGCCGCCATCAACTGGGCGGCCTTGGCGTAGCCGAATTCCCGGTAGTTGGCACGCAGCACCTCGCGCAGATCACCGCTGTAAAGCTCCAGCGTCTTCGCCTGCGGCAATTGCTTGCGCAGGGCCGCGGCGGATTGCGCCGGGTCGCTCATCAACGTGACCGGATCGACCTTGTTCAGCACCTTCCTGACCGCGCCGCGCTGGCTGTCGATTTCCGCGACCAGCGCCTTCACGGCCTGCTGCTGGGCGGCGTGCACGCGCGCGACGGCATTGCCCTCGTCGGCGATCAACCAGGTTTGCCAGGCGCAGAACAGACCCAGCAGCAGCAACGCCGTGCCACCGGCCAGCGGCAGCAACTGCCGCCAGTCGACCTGCAGGTTGCGCAGCGATTCTCTTGCGATGTTCAACCCCATAGCCCGCCCCTGGCCTTGTCTGCGGCCGGCCCGGCATGCCGGGCCGGCCAGTATCTATCGGATGCCGGTGGAACCGAAACCGCCATCGCCACGTTCGCTCGGCGCGAACTCGCTCACGACCCGCAGCCGCGCCTGCGCCACCGGCACCAGCAGCAACTGGGCGATGCGATCGCCGGTGGCGATGGTGTACGGCTGGCTACCGCGATTCCAGCAGGAAATCATCAAGGGGCCCTGGTAATCGGCATCGATCACGCCGACCAGATTACCCATCACCAGGCCGTGTTTGTGGCCCAGCCCCGAGCGCGGCACGATCAGCGCGCACCAGGCGGGGTCGCCGATATGGATCGCGATGCCGCTGGGCACCAGCACACTTTCGCCGGGCTGCAGGGTCAGCGGTTGGTCCAGCGCCGCGCGCAAGTCCATGCCCGCACTGCCGGGCGTGGCCGCCTGCGGCAACGGAATGCTGTCGCCCAGGCGCGGATCGAGGATCTTCAGCTGGACGTCGATCACGTGCGCGTCGCCCGGTAGCGGGCGGCGACATGCGCGATCAGCTGACGCGCCAGCGCGGCCTTGTCCGCGCGCGGAAGCTCTGCCGAGCCGTCGTTCCAGTACAAGGTCAATGCATTGTCGGCCGCCTCGAAACCGAGACCGCCGCCCACCTGGTTTGCCGCGATCATGTCCAGCCCCTTGTGGCGCAGCTTGCCCTGCGCATAGCTCGCCACATCATGCGTTTCCGCGGCGAATCCGACCAGGAACGGGTGCGCGTTTTGCGCCGACAGACTGGCCAGAATGTCGGGATTTTCGGCCAGTTGCAGGCTCAGGTCGTCGCCATCGCGCTTTTTCAGCTTCAGGGTGGAGACCTCGAGCGGTCGATAGTCACCCACCGCAGCCGCCCCGATATAGATGTCCGCCCGGGCCGCCGCGTCGGCTACCGCCGCATGCATCTGCGCCGCACTGCGCACGTCAATGCGTCGTGCCACGCCGCGCGGCGTGGCCAGG